>ENA-ORBV01017647-ORBV01017647.1-microbial-mat-metagenome-genome-assembly--contig:-NODE-17647-length-10174-cov-4.146479_pt1 | contig 10174 bp, 23 predicted proteins | sample MGYA00237777_ERZ505514 | MGnify/ENA primary metagenome ERZ505514 (study PRJEB26160, sample SAMN06269048) | microbial mat metagenome | isolation source: Oligotrophic lake microbial mat | place...
GGAGATATACTTTGCACAAGGGTGCCGACTCTCCAATCTAATGAAATAAACCAACATCCTAATAATCAAATAGGCCAACATCCTATTAATGAAATAAACCCGCATCCTAGTATTAAAATCATCGCCGTTAGTAAAAATAGATACCTGTATCAACACCTGCCGATGGTGGGTGATCAGTACTATGACGGGCCGATAATTCACGTGAATAGATTTTACGGTTTGTGTAAGCTCTAAGTGTTCAGAATTAGGTGGGTTTATGAACAATGTGACAAGGCTACTAATTGAGTTTATAGATAGTCTTGATGTTGAGACTCAGTATCAATTAGGTGAAATGAATCAGATACATTTTATTGTGGCTGTGTTAGAGTTAATTGACGTCAACACGCAAGACAAGATATCAGACGACGTACTTGACATCGAATGGCGTCAAATTTGGAATACGAAAACGTAGAAATTAGGAGAGTTGTATGTACAAGGTTCTCGTCTTTTTAGCCGGAATCAATCTCGTGGGTTTTTTGATATCGATGGGGACGATCGTGTACACGATGCCGAACGCGGTAGCTAAATGGAAGGTCGGTGATACACTTTGCACTTCGACGAATCCAGAACTTGAATCTTGGGAACAAAATCAACAGCCTAGTATTAAAATCACCGCCGTCGGTAAACATAAATACAGGTATCGACACATACCACCCGCCCACATTGAGTATCACGCTGACCCGGCGTCGTTTATTTATCACATGGATGCACCGTTTTCGTACGTAAACGATTTTTACGAGTTATGTGACGAAGATTATAGGAGAAAACATGAGATTAATTGAATTGATGGTAGTTGTAACTATCTCTTTACTTTTGAGCGCAATAGCATGGATCAATCTACAGCCGCTAATATTGCGGGCAAGGACGGCCGCAGACAAGCACGAAATGCATTTGCTAGTGGTTGCATTGACCATGGTCGAAACAGACACTGGTGCCATGCCTTTGACGCTTGGTGGGCTTGTTCCAGTTTATTTTAGAGCTGGTTCGAATTACCATCGTGATAGCAAGTTCCGTCCTTACACTTATAACCGTGTGACTCGTAAGCTTTGTTCGGTTGACAACGGTTGTGTTGATTTTTGAGCGGCAGGTTGACAAGTTGTGACAACAAGGGTATCTCCAAAACTGGAGGTGCCCTATGTTTATTGTAGTGTATAGGAAGTTGGGTGGAGCTGTGATTAAGCGACAACGTGTTGCCAATTGTGATGAGTTGAGCGAGTTGGTTTTGAAATGGTGCGGGTGGCTGGCATCGGATGAGAGCATTGTAGTTGTTGTTGAAGAGCGAGCAGTCAGTGTAGGCGGCAGAATGCTGGAATAGTAATATTGTTTGTGTTAGCTCTAAGTACTTAGAAATCAGGCTTGTTTTTACATTCCGACTACTAACTGTACATTGTCGAATCCTTGCACACCACCAATCGTACAAATATCTAATGATTCTAGCCTTGACGACTTGGCACGGTTGGTGCAATACAGTTAATGAGCAATGCAGCTCCGAGGTATCAGCAAATGAACAGCAAATCAGTATCTAATCTCTATAAAAACAGCGCAGTAGCTAAATTGGTAATGGACTATATCACACTAAACGGTAAAGGTCAGGATGAGTTCTTTGCCCACACGCTGGTAGAGGCTCTCAAGTTAAAGCATCTAGACGTTGTTGAAGTATTTAAGTCTTTAGAATTAACAGGTTACGGTGTGTGGTTCAGGGGACGGTCGCAACCTCATCGGACTAGATTTGAAGCTGTTCACACTGTAGAAGAGCTGGAGCACGCGATGCACGATTCAAAATATGTGGCTGGCAAACCCCACCGCGTTGTCACTAAAATTTGGATGGACAAGGGCCACGCTCCACTGATAGCCACGCCACCCGTGAGAGCTAGCAACGGTCTGGCTGTTGTTCGTGCTGTGCCTGCGGCTGTGCCTGTGCCTGTGGCTGCTCCAACGTGTTACAATGTGCTTTCTATCAGGCCGGATTTTGTTCTTAAAATTCCAGCCGACTTGAGCGATACTGATAAAAAGAAATTAGTCGATTTCGTTAACATGGTGAAATAATGCAGATAAGTGTACCATCCAATCCATCGACGGGTTTGGTGGTACAATATCTATTCAACAATCCTACCTACTTATAAAATACTCACTCAAAACCCCTCAAGTATTTCACGATTCTGCCGATTAGGGTTATATAAGCAACAATGAACCTGCTTATAAAGGAGACCCCATGATTTACGGCTACAAAACATTCCGCGACTTACAGATTGCCCACCACGATTGCACCGACGGTTTCGCTTGTCGAGTTGGTCAACGTCAGGTATGGATTCTTGTTCGATACTACAATAGTAAAATCCCACGAAAAACCACACAAATGAGGAAACTCGATGGCACACTAATCTTACTTTGAGGTGTATATGAGACTATACTTTTTAGCACTATGTTTGACTGGTTGTGGGTATCAGGACGTGTCAACAACGTTGGCAATATCTAAACTCAATGATGATGTTAAAATCGAGACCAAAAGATTTCTTGGGTTGTGTAAGAAAAACAAGAAAAAGTGTATTGTTGGTTTATTGGAAGTGCGCTGGGTTGAAACGTTGCCTGAAAATAGAGTAGGACAATGTAAAACTAACTGGAACGGCATAATTCTAACGCAACAAATTGACCTACTAATCGGAATGACCGCAGATTGGAGATTAGTATATGCACACGAACTCACACACTGTTTAAGATTCGTCGGACACACACCCGGAGATGAACCACATATTATGCGCAGCTACGCAATGAATGAGGAAGAGCGTAGTCAAAAGACAACAGAACGGTGGATTGACGAGAGTTTCAAATGGGGAGGTAAATTATGAGAGATGTATCTAATCGAATATTCACACGAGCAATTGAGGAAATACAACGAGAATTACCTAGTGTTACATGGTTCGAGGGCAATGAATCGACAATTAACGAAACAGCAATTCATTGTTTTCTACCGGACGAAGTTGATCTCATTGACGCATATGAGCTGGCGGTTAACAGTAATTGTAAACGTATATATATATACAAGAGGGAACCTTGACAACATTACATTTCGTGTTAATTGCAATAAACTATAGCGCCACGGTTTTTGGAATGGGAGAATATTATTGCGGAGACTACGACAAAACACCCGAACCTTGCACAAACGGAGCAATTACAGCAAGCGGTGAGGTATTTAATCCGGATGAGTTGGTAGCGGCTGTTCCCATGCCACGGAATCGTATACTTCGAGTTGCGGAAATAAAAATTAGAGCACACAATGGTGAATGTTTGACGATACGAGTTAACGACAAAAAACATGAGCGGTTTATTGGTAATTCAGGACTAGATTTGTCACCGGCAACTGTCGAGGCAATTACAGGAACGCCAGCTACCAAACACTGGTCAGGTAGAGTATCGATTTGTGCAATGTGACATATAGGTGAATTAAATGAAATTGGCAGTAATAACACTAGTACCGACAATCAATAAATACGACAACGTTGTTAGTATGTTCAACCCCGGAATTCAAACCGTGTTGCAGCGAACGAACATTAGACCTCATGTTTTTAGTCTGATTAGTTTGATTCCCACATTAGTAAATGGCAAACCCACGCCCGAACAGTTGAAAGTTGCAGCAACTACAGCGGCTTACCTTCTGGCTACATACGATGGAGTGATTGCGTGTGGTGTTGATACTAAAAATGCAATGAGAAAGGCGGGTGAAATTTATAGTCATGGTGATTGGACATGGATACCAAACCCTGATAAATTGAATCCTGATACTAACAGGGAGAAGTTTTACGAGGAGTGCGCAGAAACAATTAGGAGTTTTAGTTTTAGAATTTCAGCCGGATACGAACAGACCAAGCGTGAAGAATATACATCGTTAGCTAAACTATTTCAATTTAGGCGGGCATAATGGACTACATGTTGAGTGTGTTAAGAACAGAAAACAAAACTTTAGGACAACCTGAAAAGATTTTAGGAGCCACTCTAGGATTAGCCGGTGAATGCGGAGAAGTTGTTGATATTATTAAAAAAGTTCAGTTCCACGGACACGATCTTGATATCAATAAATTGAAGCTGGAATTGGGGGATGTATTTTATTATTTGTACTCACTATGCCACCTTCACAACCTGACTGTTGAAGAGGTGTTGGACGCGAATGTTAAGAAGTTAGAAAAACGTTACCCTAATGGTTTTAGCGTGAATGATAGTAAAAGGAGGGACGGGCTGATTGATTTATACAATTGTAAAGTAGGCGATACCGTCACTAGACGCAATGGTACTGCGGTCGAGGTTATGACGCTCGATATCAGTAATACATCGGACTTTGATGTTTTCATAAACGGATTCAGTTATCTGCGCAATGGTCGCTATTTCAACGACCGTGCGCCATGTGATAGGGATATTGTCCAACACACGCCGATGGGGGGTAGAGCGGTTGAAGTATCAGAAGACGTAGATGTTAAACCCGATGGTAGTTATTGGGACATCCGTGCGCCATTTGTTCACTACACACCACCAATTGAAGTCTCAAAAGACGCAGGTGTTAAACACGATGAGACTAAAACCGACCTATCGCTACTTACGTTTTCGATGCTTGAACCAGCGGCACGGGCTTTTATGCACGGCGAAGGTAAGTATGGCAGGGGTAACTTTCGTAATGGATTTGTTAACACCAGACTACTTGCCGCAGCGATGCGACACTTAATGCAATTTAACAGTGGCGAGGATAACGATAGTGAATCCGGGATATCACATCTTGGGCATGCACTTGCCGCAATTATGATGCTTCTCGATAATCAAAAAGAAGGTAAAAGCACGGAAGGGCGGTATAAATGAATCACGAATTAGAAGAAATACAGTATCAGGCTGCGATTGCATATCTGGAACGTCGACGTGAAACAATCATAATGGATTGGAAATCAATAAAATTTCTAATGAGGTGGATGAACATTGTACCAATTAAGCCATTCCAATCATCTCGGTTTTGATATTTATATGGACAGCTTCGAAAGCATTTCAGATGCATCTAAATGGTTGTTTCGTCACGGGTTTTCGTACATTAATGAGGATCACTGGGTCATTGAAGAGAAAAATGTACTGACACAATTTCAATTCACCTTGTACTATACGGAGTAACCGATGGACGATGCACACAAAGTGAATCTCTACTACGGAGCATTGAGACAAATTCTAATCATAATTAAGGAAGACAATGTTGAGATACCACGTGCTGTTCTTAGAGCTAAAATAGATTCTTACATTCATGGGATACTTGGCGATATTCCCAAAAAAGAGGGATGAAATGTTTCGCATTCTTGTCTTTTGGTTTAGTTTTGACCTACTTTGTCAACCTATTCCTAATCTACCGATGGTGCTAGTTCATGTACCCGAGTGGGCTAGTTCTGCTCGATGGGTAGGAATAACTATTGCGCCGGTGGTTTTCCTGATGTACGATTACAAATGCGACACTATCGAACATGAAAGGAGGCACATAGAACAGGTTTCGGCGTTGGGGTGGGTTCCCTTTTACTACGATTACCTAGTACAATTCGGCTACAATTACTACATGACACGAGATTCGAATTTTAGTTACAACGCAATAACTTTTGAAATAGAAGCGAGAACATATGAATTTTGTTAAAATCATCGCAGCCTCTTTGTTAATTTCAGCATCCGCTCAAGCTGGTATTAAAGAAAAGCCTAAGTTACCAAAAACTCCGCTTAATATCGATCTAGATGTTAGTGGTACAGTTGTGCTTCGTGGTGAGGTAAATGCGTCGAGTGTTAGTTCTGTGATTAAAGCTATCGAAAACACGAACGACGATGTTGTTTACTTATACCTACTCACTCCTGGCGGGTCGGTGTTCGACGGCATGAAGCTGGTTAGTTACATTCGTGCTACTCCTAAGAAAATTGTATGTATTGTTGACGCTGCAATTTCAATGGGATTTGTTATTCTACAAAACTGCGATGAACGAGTTGCCACGGAGAGTAGTCTAGCAATGCAACATGTTTCTAGTTATGGATTGAGACCGCAACCTGCACCCAATGCAGAATCATTCGCAGCGTTTTTAGCAAGGTCCATCGAAATCATTGACAAAGTGCAAGCGAAACGAATTGGTTTGTCTTATTCCGACTTTAAAGCTAAAACCCGCTCGGATTGGTGGACCTACGGACAAGATGTGGTTGATAATCGCATTGTTGACCGAATGGCTACAGTTACATGCACTAAAAAAGCAATGAACGCGGAAATCGAAGAAACACTATCAACGCCATTCGGTCCCGTCAAAATTAACTGGTCAGCGTGCCCAATCATCAGTGCTCCACTAAAAGTAGAAATGTCTCGATTTCACGGCGGTGCTAAAGAAGAATACGATTTTATCAAAGCGTTGGATATTAAGGCGGCACTAGGAGATGTCATTCCATGAAAAAAGTCCGAGGTTGCTTGAAATGTGGTAAGCAATTTGATAGCGTAGGTGTGGGGAATAGAATCTGTAAAAAATGTAAACAGATTAATGTTTTCCACAATTCATCTTTTATATACAAGGGGACGAACAATGGTAAACTGGGCACAACTTAAAGCGAAGAAGACTGAAGCAATGCCACTGGATTTGATTGTATTCGGGTCAAGTGGCTCGGGAAAATCTAGTCTTATCGGCACCATGGGATTAGATACGCTCATTCTTCACGGTACTCGTGAGCATCACAGTGTAGCGAACGCACAACATCGTAATCGTGTTTGGGCTGCCGAGAATGAAGTGGATGCACCGAATATTACAGGTGTCGACTACGTTGTTTTAGACGATAAAGGTTCGACTAATTTTAACGCTAGTTATAAAAACCTACTTGCCCTTCTACGTGATTCGACTATTGCGGACAACTTCAAAGCTGTGGTTCTTGACGGATGGTATGAGTTGCAGGGTATTGTACAAAACACTGATGCCTGGCGTGAATACTGCGCAACGGACCGTGGCGGGCACAATAAATACAAAGAAGGTGAGGCAACTCAACATTTATTTAACGAAGTGCGAAACGCTTTGCTGAACTTACGACGTAAGGGTTTGCATGTAGTCACAACTTGCACTGCGGTACAGGTGAATAACCCAGAAGACCCAACCGATATCCAAGCTAAACCTGCGTTAATGGGGTTTAATACTGCGGAAATGTTGACAGGTGGGTTTGCAGATGTGTTGTTTATTACTACAATTCGTACCGATAACGAGTATTACCACAAACTAGTGTTCAACGCGACGGTGGGCATCGAGTCGAAGGATGAAAAGGGTAAGGTCAAAAAGGTTAGTTTCAGTAATTTCAAACCACGGATAAGTGGAATGGGCGAACTACCTGATATTTGTACACCCGATTTAAGCAAACTTATCCGTGCAAGAAAGGAGGTGATTTAATGGGAACCGACATTCATTCGGTGCTGCAAGTGAAGACCGATGGTGATTGGGTGACCGAACAATTAGACGTAATCGAAGGTCGGTTTTATGAACTATTTGGAGCGTTAGCAGGGGTGCGTGGTTTTTACAGTGAATCTATCCAAAAAGAACGTGGACTACCAAGCGATTTTCAACACACCACCGACGATGGAACTGGGAGTAAACAGCACGGTGATTACTGGATGGGTTATCACGATTTTGGCTGGGTAACTATGCGAGAATTAGCCGATTACGATTGGTCTCTCATCGATGATGGATCGAAAGAGATTATCGATGAACTTGTTGATATGAGCAAAAAAGCCGGTCTATTAGATCGTCGTCGTTTAGTGTTTGGGTTTGATAGTTAAGGAGGTGAATGATGGATAAAGCAACAGCAATTCGAGCGATGATGAATGAATCAACAAAAGTGACACCACCGGGTTGCCATGAGGATTATTATTTAGTTTTTACAGTGACCGGGGATTTCGTAGATCGGTACGGTAAACGTATAGATATTAGAGATTATTCGAACACTGACGAGTGGGTGACTGTCGAAGAGTCAATTCTATGACGTTGTTTATCTGATTAGTTCCGGTTACAATCCGGTATTAACCAAGGAGGGTTTTATGTGGATTAGACAATGTAAAGATGGTCTCGAATTGCTTGACGGTAGTACATTAATTGCGTCGGTGAAGAACAAAACCGATGGTGTATTTCTGATTGGGAAGTTGTTAAGCGGCGCTGTTCCTGGTAACATGGTGAGAGATGACAGTAAATTTGTTAGAGAGATGGGTCACGGTCCAGCTACCGGGAACGTCAACACAAAACCTACAACTAAATGGATCGAATCGCCATATCACTCATCCCGTAACGGTGTGAGCATCAAGGGTGTAGTCATGCACTACACTGCACCGGGTAGCATGGCGGGCGTTATTGACTGGTTCACACGTTCGAGTAAAGGGGTTTGTTCACACTACCTAATCGGCAAGGACGGTGCGGTTATTCAATTTGTCAAGGACGGCGATCGTTGTTCTCATGCATCGGGACACAACGTTGATACTATCGGCATTGAACATTATAGTCACGGTGAATCTCTGACACCCGCACAATCCGCAGCCAGTGCCCAATTGTGTCGATATTTAGTTGAGCAATATCCGACGATTGAGTACATCCAAGGACATCGATTTCTGTACGGTCAGAAAGTTTCAACTCAAGGTACAGATTGTCCAGCTGGTTTATTCGGTTCATTCAATTTCGACAGTCTGCAACAATGGGTTCGGCAGAATGTAGGTGAGAAGTGGGTACCAAAAATCACAAGCGGAGTGTAAAATAGTCCTCAAGTTTTCTGGCGATTTGCCGATAGTATTTGTAGGGCGGAAAAACTGCCCTACCTTTTCTTTCACTTTAGGAGATATCCATGAACGCATTCAAATCCACCGCTGATATTAACAAAGAGACTATTCGTGAACTTGCTAGGAACGGAGAACCAAAACCTCAATGGGACTCCATGCTAGGTGTAGCCCTTAGCCGTTACATTACACCGTCTTATCCCAACGGACCCGCATTCAGTGCCGAAATAAAAGCATTAAGACTGGATTGGTACTTAGACACCGTTGATATTAACAAAGAGGATATTCGTGAAATTGCAAGGAATGGGTTTTCAAAACCTACTCAGAAAACCAGACTGGGTCGAGCCCTCAACAGCTACATCACGAAAACTTATACCAACGGACCAGCATTCCGTGCTGAATTAACCGCATTAAGACCAGATTGGTTCAGTCAGGTTGATATTAACAAAGCCGAGATTCTTAAAATTGCAAGGAACGGAGAACCGCGACCTAGTACGAAAACTAAACTAGGTAAAGACCTTAGCAACTATATCCAGAATTGCGGTGGCTCCTTCGACCAAGTAGTCCGTGATGAATTAAAAGCAATAAGACCGGATTGGTTTAGAAAATGAAACACTTGTACTCACGAATGGGGGTGGTGTGATTCCGTCAGAACTTGCGCTTCGGTGATGTACAAGTAGTGGACGTTTGAAACAACCACCGATTAGGCTATTAGGAGAACATTATGAATTGCCCCCGCTTATATACTTTGGTTTCTGTATTTCTCGCAGCGTGCGGATCAGACGGAAAGGACGGTCAACCAGGAAAGGACGGTCAACCAGGAAAGGACGGTCAATCTTATACAGCAACGTTGGTCTCTATCTTACAGACTATTACCCCAAACCGCGCGTCAATTCTTGACGTGTATTGTGTTTCAAATGCGACGCGAGGCACAGGGACAAAACTACACGACGGGCGAATCCTTACAGCACATCATGTAACCTCCGGTTGCACCAACATGCTCTACTATTCCGGCCCAACTCTTGTAGGCGCGGGTGGTACGGCTTTTCAAGATGGCTCGCGCGACGTTACACGAATTTCAGGAATCGCTTGGAACACTGCGGGACTCGCGTTGCAGGGGTTCCACGAATCTAAAGACTACGCACCGAAATTAGGGGATTTGACTGTCACAGCATCTTTGCCGCTAGACTTGATCAACGATGTGCAATTCGCCGCCGGATCAGTGACGGACGAGAGCTACTCAGGAGGGGGTGACTATTGGAGCAATACGATGATAACCGACGCCGCAACCTGTCTCTTATACACATCTGACGCTGCCGACGAATAGAGAGGTGTAGATCTCGGTGGTCGCCGTATCAT
>ENA-ORBV01017648-ORBV01017648.1-microbial-mat-metagenome-genome-assembly--contig:-NODE-17648-length-10174-cov-3.545608_pt1 | contig 10174 bp, 10 predicted proteins | sample MGYA00237777_ERZ505514 | MGnify/ENA primary metagenome ERZ505514 (study PRJEB26160, sample SAMN06269048) | microbial mat metagenome | isolation source: Oligotrophic lake microbial mat | place...
TGCCTGAACACAAAGAATTATTCAGTCCAGGAGTTTCACCGTATCGACCCGCTGGACATGGTGTAAGGTTCGGATCTGTCGTGCCCTCTGGGCAATAGAAGCGTGGAGGACATTGACCCGACGGAGCTGACAGTCCACCAGAAGCGCAGAAGTAGCCAGCTGGACAAGAAATGGGTCGTCGAACACCGGAGGTGCAATAACTGCCCATAGGGCATGACTGACTGCAGATGGGAACTGTGTTAAAGGAGCCCTCGACGCCATAAGTGCCCGGATTGCACGGGGCCGTACAGAGTGCCGTCGCGTAACCAGGTTCTGAGGCATACGAGCCTTCACATTGCTTAACGACTGCTCCAGCCGCATACATGCCTGCCGGAGCTATGCAACGCAAGGTAGGGCAATTGCATTTTGAAATACCCAGAATCTTGCTCTCCAACCCGACCGTACCCCAGCATACTACTTCATTGTTTCGCTTGAGCCCGCACGCGCTGACGTCTGCAAAAGCGATTTGGTCAAATCCGTCAGGCAGAGTGCCAACCGTTTGCGTCGGGGCCGTTGATACCATGCCGTCTACGTCGCTACCCCAGCACACAGGATAGCCGTTGAGACGCAGGCCACAACACATGGAGAAGCTGCAAACTATTTGCGAGAGCGGAACAAGCGAAGCGTTCAGCTGACCGTTGCTGTTATCACCCCAACACAGGGCTTGCTTAGTGTCGTTACGGATGATGCACGCGTGGTACAAACCGCAGGCGAGAAATGATGCAGCATTCGAAGGTGCCTGCAGAACGCCTGTAGTGTTAGAGCCCCAACATATCACGCTTCCTCCCACAAGCTGTACGCCGCATGTATGACTTGCACCAGCACAGATTTGAGTAAACTTTACTCCTGTAGGGGCTCGAAGCTGTCCCGTATCGTTCAGACCCCAACAGCGCGCAGTGGAATCATTTTGCAGAACGCACGCATGAAACGACCCAAGGGTGATATCAGAGGCCACAACAGACGCCACAGCTTTTAACCCCGAGGAGCCGACGATACAGATAGGCAAGGAATCAGATGCTTTGATTCCACAGAGCGCAGTTCCAGAACCCACTACTTTGGTATACTGCCTTTGCAAGTTTGTTTGGGAGGCACTAGACGTCCACACCCCGGCGCAGAAACCAAAGCCATTGTCGTACCATAAACAACCCGAATCTACTTGTGGCAAGATAGTCGTCACTAGCGTCGATGCCACATTGAGATCACCATTGGTGTTGTCACCCCAGCAAAGAGCTCTGCCTGACAGCGTGATACCGCACGCCCACACTTTGGCACACGATATAGAGACGAACGCCACGTTCACCGGAGTGGGCACAGACAGAGTGAGGATGGCCCCCCAGCATCTCACAGTATTGTCACTCAGAAGAGCACAAGCAAAGCTGTAACCAGTGCACACAGCTGTGGCATATCGACCGGCGCCAAACGCCGGAACGTCAGTGCGATTACTCAACGCTGTGCCCCAGCAAGAAACAGTGAAGTTGGCTGCTAAAGCACAGGCAAATGTGACATTTCTTGGGCTGAACGGCGGGTATTCCAAGGCCAGCTGTCTCCATGCCCCGGCTGGCGGAAACACAGGCGGAGGGGGGAGCACTGGAAGCGGATTCCAGCAGTACACGGTCTGATTGTTCGCTAAGATCCCGCAATCGATTCCAGCCAACGAGTCGAACAGCAAGGATGCAGGAGGCGAAGGGGCAGACGCCGGGAAACACTCGATTCGAAGGGATACGCGGAGAAAGCATAACTTGGCATCGCGGATCTGCACATCGAGTACCGGCCCCGAAGTGATCAGGGGATTTGAAGGCGCAGGCACACTGCCCCAGCAACGCAGCTCTCCGGCAAGAGTGATGGCGCAAGCAAGCACACTGCCGACATGCACGGACCGGAAAGCATAATCCGCCAGCGCAGTGGACTGCGCGACCGTGAAAGAGTTGAAGCCAGCACCCCAACACACCACTTTGCCGTCAAAGATTCGAACGCCACAACTGATGGCTGAGCCAGCAGCCACGTGCACATACTGGGCTGGAGTGGAGGATGACTGTCGCTCGACATTGGAGCCCCAGCAGGATATCGCCAGTGACGGTGCTCGCACCACGCACGCGTGATTGCCACCAACCGACACTTGCACTACGGAGCCAGAGCTCTGGGATGGGTCCACCTGTATGGGAGCTAACCCATACGAGCTGGTTCCCCAGCATTGCAGCCGGCCAGCTAAGGTCACGCCGCAGGTGGAGGTGGTTCCTGCGGACATCTGAGAGTACGTGGAGGGTGTCATGGGCTCGCTGCTGTTCAGGCGGCCGATGCACTGAGCATTGCCACTCATCGAGATAGCGCAGGTGTGATAAGCACCGCAGGTGATGTGAGCGAACGAATTGCCGATCGATGTAAACAAAGACGGCGTCGCCTGTTGATATGAATTGTCACCCCAACAGATTGCACGAACGAAGTTTGGATCGCTGCTGTTGGCTACCAAACCACACGCATGCTGAGATCCACAGGAGATGCTACTAAAAGTGATCTCTGTGGGAGCTCGAATGGGGTTAACTGGGGCAGTATCTTTGCACAGGACGGCACCCGTATTCGATAGATGACACGTGAATCCAGTGCCAACACATACTGCAGTCCACACATCACTGTTCCCACCAGATACTAGCTCTGGGCGATACACAAACGGGTTGAGGCTCCAACAGCGACTCTTGCCCTGAGCACTCACCGCACATGCCAATCGATTGCCACTGGCCACCTGGTTCCACTGATCGTCGACGCGTGCGGCTGGAATCAACACAGGAGTTGCTGCAGCACCCCAGCACAGCACACCGCCAGCAACGGTGATAGCACAAGTATGGTCCTGACCTGCGGCCACGGACTGACCTTGTACGGCGACAAGCGACGTAAACATCCATATGATGACAAACAGACGCAACAGCGACTGCCTTCGGCAGCCCCATGCAGTCTGAGGGCCGCAACGAACTTCGTGTATCGATAAGCAGACGGAATCAGGTGTGACGAAGTTATTGCGGTGCCTCATCTGGCGAAGACAGTGTAGACACTTATCGGTCTTCACGAAATCGGTACGAGAACTGGGAATGAAGCCGCCTCGATGTTCAGCATTCAGTTCTGAAGCAAAGCCTGTGACGCATACACCATACAATTAGATCCAAATGTAAGTAAGCTTCGATCGGCCGGGTCCGTATTGCCAACAGCTGCATGATCGAGTTGATGGAATCGCGGTCCGAATATCATGGCGAAGCCAGGTACGTACCGAAAGTGGCAGCAGCCATATGTGTGTTGTGCACGCACACCGCCACCGTGTCGATTACACAGTCGATCGCTAACGCGAAGTTGAGTAGGATCCCGGCGAATGGTGAGGATCGATCCGGCGATCGGTGTCGATGTGGCTAAGTCTCAACTGAACAGCGACGATGTACGAGCACGGTGCAGAGGGAGAGCATCAACGTGACCACACCTTGTTGACTTCGGCTACAACATGGCTGGACCGGCTAGAATCAGAGTCAGTCGAATGTCGTGCACCGAGCACTTTTCATTCAGCTTGCCAGTGACGGCAGAAAACATGTCCTCTTGTTGCTGATCAAGATATGTAACCTGTTGTTAAGCGTTGGCGATTCCGAGCAAGCCTTCTCGAGCGACGCGAAAGGGATTTCTGGTGACGACGTGCAAGTCGAAGTCGGTTTTACTGCCGTCAGTCTGTGCATCTGTAGTTGAAGCAGATTGTGTGCATTCCAGCGCGAACAATATGAAGCGGAACGAATCCAAGGAAGATTTGCAGCAGTTCAGCTACCCCAAAAACAAGATCAAGGTAGCATCATCATGACCGAATGCGCTCACATGGTTGCGCGCTGATTGTACGTTGACGTGCCGAGACAGGTGCTGCTGTTGGAATCCATCTCTCAAAGTGCCATTGAATTGTTCACGCAAGAGGGCTTCCAAGTGGACACGCAGCATGACATGTCCCAGCAAGAGTTGTCGGATAAGATAGCGGACTACCACATCGTCGGCATCCGGTTCGTTTTGTGCACGCCGCTGGTTAGGACATCAGGCGATGTGTCTTCTAACGAAGCTCTGGCTGTGTCTCATGTACAGGAGCAAGACCAAGTTGACCAAAGATATCATTGGCAACGCCAAGCGGTTGTTGAGTGTCGGAGCGTTTTGCATCGGTAGGTCACCGACGTGTGTGCCCCTGCTTGATCATCATCTTGATCCCCATGCGATCTGCAGGAACCGATCAGATTGACCTGGATGCCGCGGCTTCAGCTGGAGTACCTGTATTCAATGTACGCTAGCATTCCATGCTTTGTCGTTGCTCGATATGCCCCGTGGAGCGATGTTTGCTGAATAGAGCATGTGTCCAGGCTCCCTTTTCGAATACGCGCAGTGTGGCCGAATTGGTGCTGGCGGAGGTATTGTATCTGCTGCTATCACATGCTCTGACGTATGGCGGGCTGGCCCTCACTGTTCGCTGATCAGCCTCCTCTCCTGTGCACCGTGTAGTGTATCGTGCTAGCGCGCCAACTGGGTGATCGGAATACAGAATGCCACAACAAGATCTGGAACAAGAAGAGCTCCAACTGCCACGAAGTGCGCGGCAAAACACTCGGCATCGTGGGTAGGTGTCTACTATCCCATTCGACGTGCTTGTGCAGGTTGTGTCACAACAGCTTGTTCCCTCCTGTGCTCCCATAGGCTACGGTCATGTGGGCTCTCAATTGAGTGTGCTGGCTGAAGCATTGGGCATGCGTGTGATATTCTATGACGTGCTGCACAAGCTGCCCCTCGGCAATGCCCGCGCGTGCTCTACTCTGCAAGAGCTGCTGGTCACAGCAGACTTCGTGACGCTGCACGTGCCCAAAACACCAGAGACAGAGAACATGATTGCGGCAAAGGTGTGCATCAGCAGCGATGGTTGCTGAGCTGCCGTGTGCAAAGTGTTAGTGGCTTGGGTCCCCTGCGCTGGATGAGCTCAAAGTTGTCGAATCGCTGTGCACATCAGGAAATCGCCTTGATGAAGAAAGGCTCCTTCTTGCTGAATGCCGCTCGAGGTTCAGTGGTCGATGTGGAGGCCACGGCCGCTGCTTTGAAGAGCGGACACCTGGCCGGTATGGCTTGTTGGTGTGGGGTGTGTTCATATGTGTTATGTGGTCACGATAGTTGTTTCCGACTGCAGGTGGTGCATTTGACGTGTTCCCTTACGAGCCCGGATCGACCAAGGAGGAGTTCAAGAGCCCGCTGCAGAAGTGCCCCAACACCATTCTCACACCGCATGTCGGCGGGAGCACTGAAGAGGCACAGAGCAGCATCGGTGTGGAAGTCGCTCGCAAGCTGGTAAATGGCACTTGCGTTCTGGTGTCGTTTGGCGTCTGACAGCAAGCTCGCTCACTCACGCCATTACGATGTGGCTTGCCACGATATTCTGTCTTGATACCTTAGATTGCATACATCAACACGGGTGCCACGCTAGACAGCGTCAATTTCCCTGAGATCTCTCTGCCCGATGATCCGACGACCCATCGCATCCTCAACATCCATCGCAATGTGCCCGGTGTGCTGAGGGTATGTGTTGACATGTTGTGCACAGTCTGCGGTGCTGCCATTGATAGGTCGCGTCATGGTTGCAATGTGATGGGCACAGGATATCAACAATGTGTTGTCCCAATACAACGTGTCGGCACAAACGTTGCGCACGCGAGGCGACATCGGCTATCTCATGGCAGAGGTGAACACTGAGGTACGTGCCAGACCTGCCGTGCAGATGCTAGCGCTGGGCGTTTGTGGTACTGGGGCGTCTGCTGTATTGCACCGATTGAAATGTTCCCTCCCGCGTTTTTCTGGCGCGTGTTCAGGTCTCACACGAAGTGAAGTCCAAGATTGCCTCCTTGTTAACCAGCATCAAGACTCGCATCCTATACTGAGCAGGAGGCTCCTGGGCAGAAGACATCTTGTCGGTGTGGTGATGAACATTCAAGCTAGTGCAATCTTGTGTCTGACCAATCAAATATACTCAGTGGGGTACCCATATGACAACCTACACACCTCGAAAACAAAAACGGTTGCCAATGTGCACATGTCACACGCGAACAAAGGACCGCCGAAAACAAACACAGAATGCAGCATATCAAGCCGCCATGCGGACAACACCCGACACGCACAAGATACTGCTGCTGGTATACACCTCCTCGTTACAGAAGTGGTGCTCCGATTGCTCTGACAGCTGTGGCAGCACGAATCGCGTGGTCTTGATCGCTGCCTTGGCCCGCTCGATCACATCACTACGGTGCAGCAGTTCAGCCGCCGCTCGGGACTCTTCAGCGGTGAAGCAGGCATTACCGGCCGAATCGTAATGATAGGGTGCCCCGTTGGAGGCCGGCTGCTTACAATCAGCTCCACCCGGCAGGACAACCACATCACCAGACAAGACGCGTGCGCTGCTGCCGTAGTCACCATCGAACAGCGATACGTGAATGCATTCGCTCAGGCTTGACGTGTAAGCGAAACGTAGACCGATCGGCACGACAAAGTCGACGTTGCCGTGAGCGTCATAGTAGTCGTAGATCAGCTCATCGGGGGCCCCGGCATCAATCAGCTCGTCATCGGCCTTCGGGTGCAAGATGGCGCCAGGAGTCTGTAACTTGGCAATCTGTACTGGCTTGAAAGGGTTGTGCTCCTCGAATGCCCCTTGACACAGTGACTTTGACGGGTCAATGCGAGACTTGTGCATGAGGCGACGGAAGCCTACAATGTTGTCGTAGTCGCCGACGCTAAACCACACCGGCAACATCGCAAACTTCATATCAGGCTCACCCTCCATTTCACCACCGTACGCGTTCTTGCCTTCAGCGAACCACACGCGGAACGGAACATACGGCAGCTCCAAAGCGCGCGCCATTGCAGACACGACCCGAGCGTGCTCGTGCGAGGCGCAGATCAACACGTCACCGACAGCGGTTGATATCTCCTTCGACACGCTTGATACAGTGCGATCCAGCGAGGATGACACCGGCTCGATGGTGGAGTCGCCACCGCTGTCGCTCAGACCAGAATTGTTACGCTGCAGTTCAGGAGACGCCAGTCCTGCCTGCTGCAGAACAGCACTGGGCTTGTTCGGGGTCGCTGGGCCCGCCAGATCGATCAGCATGTGTTCATCACCCAGACCGAAGAAGCGAAGCAGAGGCAGGTGACGTGATACGCGTTCAGGCGTCAGGCGACATCGCTGATACGCCTCATACACCACAGCGAATTCCTCGTACGAAGCATTCTCGCATACGAAGGGAATGATGGCCGATCGAGCGCCACCAGTGCTGCGAGTACCGGCATCCTCAAAGGTCACCTTGCGGGCAAGCAGCGAGTCGGGAAACGCCATCACCGTCGACACTGACAACGCGTACGATTGCGGCTGATTGACCAGAGCGCGTAAGGTGGCCATGTTATCAACAACTGTTGCAGCCTTGCTTACAGCTGATGCAGCCGGCGCAGCACTCGCAGCCGCAGAGGGCGTGAACGTCACATGAATGATGCGACCGTCAGATTGCTTGCGCGTAGCCCACAGATTCAATGTGACGATGCGCTTCTCGCCATCCTCGACCACTCGACCCTCGTGTGGCAGATCTTTGCGAAACACCAACGCGCTGCCGCGTTGCGTAGTGGCCTTGGATGCATGGGACGCTGATGCCGATAGATGGACCACAGTTTCGCCACCCGACGTGATGGCTCCAGCGGCGTTGATACACACGATCATCGTGAACTCCTCCACCACATTGCTCACCAGCGACAGATAGTCTTGATGACGCTTGAAGAAGCCACCCTTTTCGTACACAATCTCCGTCACGTTGTTGCGGAGCAGCTTGTAGCTATAAAGAGGGTCACTCTCATTCACCGCTTGAACGAGACGCTCTGCAATGTCGAACAATGCAGCATCCTCGATGGCGCGGAAAGAACTCAACCGAAGCGACTCGTCAACAAACTTGGTCTCTGTGACAGTGGAATACAGTTGCGACTTCTCGAAGGGCTGCGAGATCTCTTTGAGGCGAGCTTCCAGTTGACCAACATCTAACGAGTTGACTTCTCGGATGTGTACCTAAGTAGTCAAGGTGAGCGGCGATGCGTTTTGAGGTGGCTGCGTGCGTGCCTGCATCTATCGAGCATGAGCCTACAACCTACCGACGCTTTCGGTTTCGAAGCAACAACAGTTGCTGCTTGTGCAACAATCGGAATCTCAGATGCCCCCAGTCCTGCATGACTTGCCAAGCTGCCGGCAGAAGGAGTCGCCATGTCGGTGGGCGTAGATCGTGTCACAGGAGGCTGGGAGGCACGGCAGTCAACAACCAAAACACGAAATGAAGAAACGCTTCTCACAGCGCACGTGGCCTCGGGTGCAAGTGAGCAGCTCGGCTGATTTTACGAACGATGTGAATGTTTACGCGAAGAAACCAGACTGGTAAAACAACGAAAGGACAAAAGATGCAAAAAAAGTTATACATCGCCAAGCCAGATTAGATTGAACGGCGGCCAGCAAGCGTGCCTCCTGGACCCATCCAGTCCGATTGCCGCTGGTGCAGATGGTCCACCGATTGATACAGTCTGGTCAAGCCTCCAGCCGCAAGAAGAAGGTTCGGGTTTGACCGTTAGTGAGCGGATCCAAGCAGAGGTCGTGTTTGAGAGAGAGCTTCTTATGAGCGTACGGAGCCTTGAACACGAAGGTGAAACCCACTGTACAGAAGACCCGAGTGAGGCGAACTCCAATTCATGCACACACAGGCACACACGCACACCAACCTGTGAAAGCTCCCCAGCCCATGCCAGCAAACGAGTACGGTGGCTGTGTGCACTCCACGCGCGGATTGGGGAAGCTAGGGTGCAGATCGACGATCACACGGTCCACAATACTCTCGAGGGACGGGCCATCTGTACACACAGAGTGACCATGCATGAGCTGCGGTGATACAGCAGATAGTGGGGCTCGCAGCATGAAGGCTTCATCCGAAGTTGATCCAGCAGGCGTTTATCCATCGGTCGAGTCTGACACGTACCCGTGCGAACTGATTGAGTCAACATTCCCTTGGCTTTGAGCTGTTGCTGCTGCTTAGCCAGTCTCTCCTCGCGGTTCAGTCTGATCTGATCCAACAGGCGCTCGTGCAGCGGAGATTTGGTTTGACTATACACATCAATTGCAGCCACACGAGAACATCAGCCGCAGCATAATGAGATCATGTTGCAAGGTTAGTCACACCCAACGCCCAGCAGCAATCACACGGCATCCCACATTCACGGACAGTCCATCAGAAGGGACAGTGAATCAAGCACGATATCAGTACCGGTTGCCCAGATCTGTCGCGATCATATCTTCGATGTGGGCGCCAGCAGATCCACCTGGGGTCGGCTGAGTGGGGATATCTGCAGCCCATTCCTTCACGAACACAGTCCAGCGGAACCTGCATTGCAGCAACAAAAGAAAGGCTTCACACGGCAATCGCATGGCAAACCGATTGGCGACGCCTCTCGGTTGAAATGATAGCTCTATTACTCACCTGGATTTGGCTCCGTCTACGCCCTTGTGTACTAGATCGCACGTGTTGCCGAACGCCAGCTTCAGAATGAACCGGTTCTTCTGCTTCGCCTTGGCGATTGCCTTCGCTTGAGCGATCAAAGTAGCGCCCTCTTTTTCACGCTTTTCCACTTGAGACTGGCAACAGTTACACAATAAAGCACATCAGCTCGTTCACAGTACATCAAGTCAACTGCTGTGCAGTAGTGACTGTCATGTGACAAGCACGTGTGCACACCTCCATTGCTCCTGGCTGTGCAGATAGATGCACTGCGAATGCAAGCTCTGCTTGGCCCCATTCGAACAGCACGACTGACTGGTCGATCAGCGAGTGCACCTTCGGAGCGGCCACTCCAACACCATCGGACGCGCCTCCCGTCTTGGAGGCCGCCAGCGCTTGCTTCTTACTCAGCGCAGCTTGACGCAGTGCAGCGTGATCAGGATCGGTTTTCGGCAATGCGACGACAGCGTGGGGCTTGCGCTGGCTAAACAGCTCATAGGCTCGTCGATAATAAGCCACGGCATTACCCAATCGAGCGAGCTTGCTTGCATCTGCAATACACCTGTCTCTTATACACATCTCCG
>ENA-ORBV01017649-ORBV01017649.1-microbial-mat-metagenome-genome-assembly--contig:-NODE-17649-length-10173-cov-3.854200_pt1 | contig 10173 bp, 5 predicted proteins | sample MGYA00237777_ERZ505514 | MGnify/ENA primary metagenome ERZ505514 (study PRJEB26160, sample SAMN06269048) | microbial mat metagenome | isolation source: Oligotrophic lake microbial mat | place...
GCGTGTGTTCTCCACAGGGCAGCGTCGCGGCCGGCGGTCCGGCGGATTCATCCACGCCCAGGAAAATAGTTTCGCCGGTAAAGAAGCGATTGGCCTCGGTCATGGACAGTTCGGCGGCATCGCGTCCCGCGCGTAGCTGGCGCAGGAACATGGCCCACGGCAGCGGCGCGGCCCGTTTCAGGCGCAGGGGTTCGGCGCGACGCATCCGCGGCGTGCTGGTGCTGACGAGCACGTAACCGACGTCGTCGAGACCGCGCCGCCCTGCGCGCCCGATCATCTGCAGGAGATCATGCGGAGCGATCTCCCGTTCAATGTGGTCATTCCGGTACGTGCCCGCCGTGATCATCACGGAGCGCAGGGAAAAGTTGATGCCCGCGCTTAGGCCCAACGTTGCCACGACCGCCCGAAGCTGGCCGGCTTTCGCGAGTGGCTCGATTGTCCCGGCACGCTGCGCGTAGCTGAGTCCGCTGTGGTGGAAGGCCACGCGGCGCGAGAGCAGTTTGGCGAGCCTCGGCCCACCGAGTTGTTCCTGCTCCGGAGACAGGGTCAAGGGGTCGGACAAGGGCAGCTCGCGCGCAAACTGCCGGGCGAGCCGTTCGGCGTCAGCCCGATGCGGCGCAAACACAAGTACGGGTCCCAAGCCTTCGCGCAGAGCGCCAGCGACGCGCTTCGACCAAAAGCCTTCGATCGAGCGGGGCAGTCCATAAATGAGACCGTCCACATCAATCTCATCCAAGGGCACCGGTCGGTCGCGGTGTTGGACCACTTCAACGCGCCGCCCCAAACGCTCCAGCCAGCTAGCGGTGTCCTCCGGGTTTGCCACCGCCCCGGAAAGGAGGAGCAGCTGCAAATTTTCAGGCGCCGAAAGCAAAACGCCTTCGTAGTGATTACCCCGATGCGGATCGGCGAGCCAGTGATACTCGTCGATAACCAGGAGCTGAAAAGGATCCGTATCCGCAAAGCGGCGACCGGGCCGGACGAGCGGTCCGCTCTGCGGGGAGTTGAGCGTGCCGTCGGCAAAGCCCTGATGCATGACCAAGCCTTGCACTGCTTCCAGGGTGGCCACTACGATTCGCGCTTCCGGTCGGACCGAGAGATCGCCGGTCATGATGCCAACGTCCCAATCGCGCGCCCGCCACTCGGCGAACTTGTCGTTGGCGAGGGCGCGGGTTGGTACGGTAAACAACGCGCGTTTCGAAAAATTGTTCTGCTCCGCCCATCGTTCAAAGACGTAGGTTTTGCCCGCTCCGGTCGGCGCGTCCACAACCACGTCTTTTCCGGCGCGCAACGCCGCGAGGGCGAGCGCCTGCCAGCGGTCGGGAAGCATTAATTTCTGCAGACCGGCGAACGCGTCGGAGAGCACGCGCGCACCGTGGTGTCATGCCGGCGCGACGTCAAATGAGACGAGAGATCATCCTGAAAAACACCGTTGAACCACTGATTTTCACTGATGACCACTGAGGCAGACAGAGTTGCGCGATGGAAGCCGTTCACCCGGTAAGTGAAAGGATAGCTTAATCCCATCGATCTGGATCTATTTGATCAGTGTTTATTAGTGCTGATCAGTGGTTTCTTCTTCTGCGGAATTTTGGATCATCCGCGTGAAATCGAGCCACGGGTGGGCGAATTCCGCGGCGTGCCTCATCGTCTTGGCGGCCGGGGGCGGCCGCGGTCCCAGCAAGCCGCCGAACCTGTCAGAGTCCTGCGGTTTCAGTCGGCGGCGCTCGGACGTCGGGGACGTTAATTTAGTCGCTCTGGCTTAGCCGTGTCGGCTCCAACCGGAAAGGTGTAGGGCAGGCGGAATACTTTCTGGCCGGTCGAATCGGAAAAGTAGAGACGCGACGGGCTCAACGCGTTCGGGTTGCCATCAGCCCAGAGCGCGAAGAACGGATCCTTGGCGTGCTGCGGCCGACGGGCGTAGGTGTGATTGAATTCGCTGCCTTGGGTGACATTGCGCTGACGCTGCCAGGTTTTGCCTTCATCGCGGCTGGACCACAGCACCATTTCGCCGCCCGTGCCCCATTTCTGGGGACCGGCGTCGGTGGGAGCGATCACGAGCCACTGATCCCGTAACACATACAGGCTCCCCATGTCGTAGTTGTGGTCGGACGTGGTGACCGTGGAGAAGTCCCACGTGTCGCCTTTCCAGTGGGCCACGGTCCATTCGCGATCCCCGCCAGCGGGACCGGGCCGATAATCCCGCGAGAGCACGTAGAGGAGAATGGGATTCCCCGCCGCGTCGAAGTTCAGATCACAGGTGTAGAGGAGCCGGCCTTGCGCGGCGTAATCGACGACGAGCGCGCCGTTGTCGATTGTGGCGAGGGGCAGCGTTAGTGATTTGCCCGCGGCAGTTGTCCACGTCTGGCCGAAATCAGTCGTCTGCGCGTAATACAAATTGGTCCGCTTATCCACGCTGCCGCCGGGGTGATAATTGAAAAACGATGCGACCTTATTCCCGCGGACGCCACTCGTCTGGTAATGACCCGCAAAGCCCGCGAGTTTCCGGTCTTCGCTCCACGTGCGGCCGTCGGGACTGGTCGCAAAATACAATTCGCGGCCCTGGGTGTATTTTGTGAACAGGTGGAGAAACCCCTTGCCCGCGATGTGCCAGGGTTGTGGATACGTGATCTCGCGCTCGCCCATCCGTTCGAACCGCGTCGTGTCGTACGGGGCGACACTGCGATAAATAAAACCGGGTCGCGAGCGGGCGCGGCCACTGACGAAGACCCAGAGGTATCCTTCGGGGTCGAGGTTCAGGCTGGGATTGTCGTGCGGGTCATCGACGGGCCGCTTGTCATGCACCACCACGGGCCGGCTGACGTTTCCCGTTTTGTGATCATAACTGCCGATCATGCACAGTAGCTTGCGTTCGCCCGCGGGTGAGCCGCCATAAACGAAGAACGTTTTGTCAACCGCAGCGGCGTAGACCGCGAGTGGATTGTGATTTGCGGTATACGTGCCCAGTCCTCCCGAGTATTTGTCGCCGTACTCGGACATCTGCCCAAGCGTGAACCAAATGCCGCGATAGCCGTCGGCGCGGGGTGTTTCCACGGCAGGCACGGCGGCAAAAACCACGCTGGCCGTCAGGGCGGTGAAAACCGCCGTCACCGCGCGAACAAAAAAGGAGCGTGAGGTCATGGCAGGGTGCACTAAAGAGACGCTCACTCTAAGGCGGCGTCAATCGGCGCCAAGCGCACGATCGTGCGGCTCAGGTCTTTCGCGCGGGTAGCGGTCCCAGATTTGAGTTCCACGAGGAGTGAGCGGTGGACACGTCTGCGGTTCCCGCTTCAGCTGGGTCAACGATGACAACGAGCGCCACGGCCGGAATGCGTTTGGAAAACGAGGTGGAGGCGCCGTCGCCCGCGCTTTTGATTTATCCGAATCGGGTGGAGAGAAATTTGCGTCGCATGATCGCGATCGCGGGAAGTCCGGAGCGACTGCGGCCGCACCTCAAAACGCACAAGCTGCCCCAGATTATCGCGCTGCAGGTGGGGCTCGGCATCACCAAGTGCAAGTGTGCGACGATTGCCGAAGCGGAAATGGCAGCGGGTGCCGGAGTCACTGACATTCTGCTGGCCGCGCAACTCGTCGGGCCGAACGTCTCGCGTTTCATCGCGCTCCAGCGGGCGTTTCCGAACGTCGCCTTTTCCACTCTTGTGGACGATCCCGATGTGCTCGCGAGTCTCAGCCAGGCTGCGGTGCTCGCTGGCGTGACCATTGAAGTGCTGCTTGACCTCGATGTGGGGCAACATCGGACGGGAATTGTCCCGGGTCCGGAGGCGTTTGATTTGTATCAGAAAATTGGATTTCTTGCGGGACTGCGGCCGGGCGGGCTGCATGCGTATGATGGGCATCTGCATCAAAGCAACCGGGCCGAGCGCGCCGCGGCGTGCGATGACGCTTTCGCCGGCGTCGCGGCTTTACGCTCGGAATTGGTCCGGATCGCGCAGGCCGTGCCGCGCGTGGTCTGCGGCGGTACCCCGACGTTTCCAATTCATGCCAACCATGAGGACGTGGAGTGCAGCCCGGGCACGTGCGTGTTGTGGGATGCTGGATACGACGCGAAACTTCCTGATCTCGCCTTTGAACCGGCGGCGATGTTGTTGACCCGGGTGGTGAGCCGGCCGCTGACGAATCGGCTCTGTCTCGATCTCGGGCACAAGTCAGTTGCGAGTGAGATGCCGCATCCGCGGGTGATTTTTCCAGACCTGCCGGACGCGCGGGCGGTTGGTCACAATGAGGAGCACCTCGTGCTCGAAACGGCCCGGGCGGCTGCGTTCCCGGTCGGCGCAGTCCTCTACGGGATTCCCTGGCACATCTGCCCGACCGTGGCGTTGCACGATCGCGTGCAGGTGGTGAAGGGTGGCCGCATCACGGAAGAATGGACCGTGACGGCGCGCGCGCGGCGGCTGAGTTTTTAGGCTGATTAGAAATTCGAACTCCAATGAGGACCGCTGCGGAGAGCGGTCCCTACCCTCGAACCTGCCTCGAACCTACCCGCGGACCTACCTCAGTAATCACGGAATGGGCCGCGGGGCTCGGCGGCTTCCATCTGCTGCTTCCACGCTTCGAAACGGCTCTTCAGCATCGCAAGTATTTCCGGCCGCTCCGGGGTAAGATCGTGTTTTTCCCCGAGGTCATGGGTCAGGTCGAAGACTCCGCTGCCCTTGGGCGACGAAACCCATTTCCAGTTGCCCACGCGGGCCGCTCGTTCGCTGCGGCGTTCCCAAAACATTTCCGTGCGCGGTGATTTCTTTTCGCCCCGCAAGACGGGCAATAGATCAAACCCATCGAGGGTTACGCCCTGCGGCGCTTGAGCTCGCGCGGCCGCGATCATCGTGGGGAAAAGTTCGAGCGCAGTGAGGAACTCATCGGTCACCACCCCGGCCGGGAGTCTGCCTGGCCAGGAGGCGATGAACGGTACGCGCAGCCCGCCTTCCCACATGGTCGACTTCTGGCCGCGCAGGGGCGCGTTGCCACCGTTTCCGCTGCCGCCGTTGTCGGACATGAACATCACCAAGGTGTCCTGCTCCAGGCCCGCGTCCTTCAACGCCTGCATCATTTCGCCGATCGCAGCGTCCATGCAGGTGACCGCGGCATAGTACGAGGTCAGGCGCGCCTTCGGGTCCATGTTCGGGTACATGCGAATGAATTCCTCCGGCGCCTGAACTCCGCCCTGGAAATTCGACGCGCTGTGCGGCGCGTTGAACGGCACATAGAGAAAGAACGGGCGGCTGCGATTCTCGCGGATGAACCGCAGGGCCTCGCGTTTGAAGAGGTCGGTGGCGTACATGCCCTGATCGGCCTTCGTCCGCTCGTTCCCCTTGAACATCGAATGAATCCCGTAGCGCTCGTGCGTGTAGTAATCGATGCCGTTGTTGCCATGGCCGTAGAAGTCATGGAATCCCCGTTGCAGGGGCAGGAAGCGCCTGGCCTGCCCCATGTCCCATTTTCCAAATACGCCCGTGCGATAGCCGGCACCCTGGAGTACGTTGCCAATGGTAATTTCCTTGGGATCGAGGCCCAGCGTCATTTCCGGTGACACCGCGTATTCTTCCACCGTGAACTGGTGCTTGTAGTTCACCATGTCGTTCCGGACCATATCATAAAGTCCATTACGCGGGGGAAACCGGCCGGTGAGCACGCTGCCGCGCGACGGCGTGCAGGCGGACCAGGTGACATAGAAGTTCGTGGCGCGAACCCCCTCTCGGGCGAGCCGATCGAGATTCGGCGTGATGATGGGCTTGGAACCGATAATGCCGAGGTCAGGATAGCCCTGGTCGTCTGAAATGATGAGGACGATGTTGGGCGCGCGTTCAGCGGCGTGCGCGAGGCCAAACGCCAGCACGATGACGGGGCACAGCCGGCGCAAATAGGTCCAGGAGTTCATGGTGATCGCGGGGAAAAGGGGGCGGCCTCAGGCAAGGTTTGAATCAGGCTACATCACGAGCATCAGCGTGGGGACAACGAGCCGCGGTTGCGACGGGAGGCGTTTTCGATTCTCGGCCGTTGATCGTTCCCGGTGGCTGTCCTGCGCGGATTGCAAAAAAGAAAGGGCCCGATCTCTGGACGCGTTGCGCGGAAATCGGGCCCTGGTTTCATGACGATTTGAGTGAAACGCGTTAGAGCGTTTTCAGATACGCCACGATATCCGCCACATCCTGCGCGGAGAGACCGAGTTGTTCGGCGCTGAGCATGAGCGAGCGGCCGAGCGATTGCGGACGGCCGCGGACTTTATTGCCCGGAATCATCTGGGTCAGCCCGCCTTGGGACACGACGATTACCGGATCGCCGCTACTGAGGACGATGCCGTGAATCTTGCCGCCGTCCTGGAGGGTGACTTCCGTGCCTTCGAAGCCATGCGAGATGTCGGCGGAGGGATTGATGATCGAGTTGATGACCACCTCCGTCGTTTGGGCTTTGGCGAAACCATTCAGCGCGGGACCGTAATCGATTCCGTTATCCCCGATGCGATGGCAGAGGAGGCACGATTGGGCCTTCGTGGCACCCTGCTTGGCGTTACCATTCAGCTTGGCGATCACCGCGGCGGCCGGGAGGGTCGTTGCCGCGGGCTCGGGCACCGTGATGGGCGAGAGGGATGTCGTATCCGGATTATAGATATTCCGCTGTTTGAGAGCGGCATCGATGCCAGCGTCTTTCCAGTTGATGTCCTTGTGGCTCATCAGCCACCACAAGGCCTGGCTCTTGGCGAGACCGGTACCTTGTTGAGCAACATCGAGGAGCGCGTTGGCGGACTCGTTGGTGCGAATGTATCCCAGGGCGGTGACAGCTGCGAGACGGTCGCGCTCGGGCAGCGCGGCGGCGCGGGCGCGGGCGCCGAACGCAGATTCAGACCCCTTGGGCGTGAGCCGCCAGATCAGGTTGGCGTAGCTGGCCGGCCACTTCGTGGCGTCCGCATTGGGTGCACGGGTCGCAAGTGCCGCGTAGATTTCGCTCTCCTTCTTGGTGCAGCCGATGCCCCAAGCTTCGAGGTACGCGCGATCCTTACCGTCATAGCCCTTCGCCAGCGTGAGCAGGAGGTCCTTCGACTGAGCGATGGGTGTGTCACGCAGCGCCAGCGCGACTTCGCGCCGGACCGCTGGGGACTTGTCGGTGGCGAGCACCTTGGCCTGCGCGAGCACGTTGTCCTTCAAGTCGGCCCGCCGCAGCGCGCGGAAGGCGGCGATGCGGATCATCGGGTCAGACGCCTGAAGTTGCTTCTCAACGAGGGCCACCCCGGGGCTCCCGAGCTGCGCCAGAAGGAAAATCGCCCGGCCGCGGATGTAGGGATTCTTGTCGTCGAGCAGGGCGGAAACCGCACTGACGGACGCGGCGCCGGCGGCTTTCAGTTGGTTGAAACCGAGCGCGCGAACGTTGACCGCAGGACTCTTGAGCGCCGTGATCTGACCTGCGGTGGTGGCGAGGTCAAACTTCGGCGTCGTCAGCTTTTTCCCCTTTGGCGTGATGCGGTAAATGGTGCCGCTAAACGTGCTGTCCAAGGCGGAGTGGCCACCGGTGCGAGGATCAAACCAGTCGGCGACGAGGATCGAGCCGTCGGGCGCAATTACGACATCGGACGGACGAAACCAGGTTTGAATAGATTGGGCGGCGAGGCGGCCGCGCAGACCATCGATACCAGCGAGTTCCTGCTGGCGGTTGCTGGTGAGAAACTGAGTGCGCTCGAGCTTGTAGCCGGCTCCGTCGACTTGCGGCAGATAGCCGAAGACAACATTCCGGGAGGTTTCGCAGCTCAGCAGGAGGCCGCGCCATTTTGCGCCGAGGGCGTCGCCTTCGTAGAACGCGATACCCGTAGGGGCGCCATAGCCGTAGACGTCGCCGGCGGGAATGATGCCGGGATCTTCCTGGCGCCACTCCGCCGTGGCGATCGATTGCCCCGGACGTTGATCGGCGCGCCACTGACGTTTGCCGTCGCGGGACGTAAAACCAAAGTTGCCGTATTCCATCAGGAAGGAGGTACGGGCCGCCGGCGGATCGTCGTTGTCGTTGTGAAAGACGTCGCCGAAGGACGTGACCGTCTGCTCGTATGAATTGCGGAAGTTGAAGCCAATCGGCTCCACGTTGGTCCCGTCGGGGTTCATCCGCATCGCGGTCCCGCCTACATACACATGGCCGTCATCGCTGGGCTGACCCGAATAATCGGGTGGAGCGTCCTCATGAACTTTGACGCCGCCGCCGCTCTTTACCGGGTCGTAGAAGCTGCCGTTGCGGAAGGTTCGGCCGGAGCGATCGGTGAACTTTCCGCCGGCGTTGCCGTGGTTGAAGTAAAGTTTCCCGTCCGGGCCTTGGGTAATCGAGTGCAGCGAGTGGTCATGATTACGACCGTCGAAGCCGGTGAGGAGCACTTCGCGCTTGTCGACCGCGGGGTCGAACTTGAGATCGCGATTGACGTCGGTGTAGACGATCAAATCGGGAGCGCAGGAAACATAAATTTTGTTGTCGATGACCGCGATACCAAGGGGCGCGAGGAGCTCGGGATCCTGGACGAACACGCTGCTCTTGTCCGCTTTGCCATCGCCATCGGTGTCCTCGAGTATGACCACGCGATCACCGGCGGGATCTTTGCCTTGGTGACGCCGGTAATTGTACGCCTCGGTCACCCAGACGCGACCGGCGGAATCGACGTCGATGGATAACCCCCGACACTGGATCGGGACACGGGGGTCGGCGCTGGTTCCTCACCTAGGTAGCTGGCCGGGATCTGCGCCTCGGCGTGCAGGGTGTCCTGGCCAAAAAGCTCGTCGAGCAGACGGGGCAGGGTCCCCGGTGCATAACGGGCTTCCTGCAAGAAACTTTCGAGATCTTCCACCATCGCCTTGGCGTCCGGATAGCGCCGGTCGAGATCGCGCTCGAGAGCCCTCACCACGATGTAATCGAGTGCGGCCGGTAGGTCGGATCGCTGAGTCGACGGGGGCGGAATGGGTCGTTCGATCACGTTTCGCATCGTCTGGAAATCGGTCTTGTCGAAGAACAGTCGCTTTCCGGTGAGGCACTCCCACAGCACCACCCCGAGAGCAAAAACGTCGGAGCGGCCATCAATCTGTCCGGCCTTGAGCTGCTCTGGCGACAAATAGCTGAGCTTGCCCTTCAAGAGGCCCACCTGTGTGGTGCCGTGCTTACGGATGTCGGTGCTGGCCTTGGCGATGCCGAAGTCGAGCAACTTCACGCCGCCTTGTCGCAGCAGCATGATGTTGGAGGGGCTGACGTCGCGGTGGACTATCTTGAGGCCCCGCCCGCCTGCCGCAGTGAGGCTGTGCGCGTAGTGCAGGCCAGCCGCCACTTGCTGCGCAATATACGCCGCTGTGCCGGCGTCGATCGCGCGGTTGGAGCTGTGCAATTGGCGCAGCAACGTCAGCAAGTCCTTGCCGCGCAGGTACTCCATGGTGAGGAAGTACGAACCGCCGATCTGGCCGAAGTCGTAGATCTGCACGACGTTCGGATGGTTGAGCAGCGCACTGATGCGGGCTTCATTCACGAACATCTCGATGAATTCCTTGGAGGCGGACTTCTCCTTGAGGATTCGCTTGATGACGAAGACCCTCTGGAATCCTTCGACGCCGTGAGATACCGCGCGGAACACTTCGGCCATCCCCCCCTTGCCAATGGCCTCGAGAAGGATGTAACGCCCGAAGCGTTCACCTAGTGGGTTGCAGGGGGAGGTAGACACTACGACTCTCTCACTATCGGCATTAAAACTTTTGTAATTTAGCCAACAAAAAACTGTATTATTACTTACCTGTTTTTAGTGTCATATATTGTGCGACGATCAGGGCTGTTTGAGGAAGCGCGCCAAGATGGTTTTGACGCCTACGGTGGGAAACCGCATCGTCACCTTGAGATCCGCGCCCGCCGACTGCCAGCCGCGCACCTCGCCCACCCCGAACTGGGGGTGGCGAAGCTTGGCGCCGATGCGTAAGCCCAGCTCCTCTGCGCCGCTTGGGCCGGCCGGATCGTCGTAGTGGACGGTGATTTCGCCCGGTCTGCCAGCGGGGCGCGCCGCCGCGGGTGCGGGCGCACGACGTCCCGGCAGGGACTGGCCTGGTCGCTGCCATCCACCTCCCCAGGGGCCGGCACCTTCCGTGTCGGTGCCGTAATAAGACGGGCGGGGCATGACGATGGACTGCACCCCCTCCGCAGGTAGGTCACGCAGGAAGC
>ENA-ORBV01017650-ORBV01017650.1-microbial-mat-metagenome-genome-assembly--contig:-NODE-17650-length-10172-cov-8.640515_pt1 | contig 10172 bp, 9 predicted proteins | sample MGYA00237777_ERZ505514 | MGnify/ENA primary metagenome ERZ505514 (study PRJEB26160, sample SAMN06269048) | microbial mat metagenome | isolation source: Oligotrophic lake microbial mat | place...
ACCGGGGGTTCGAATCCCTCCCTCTCCGCCAGTTTTCCCGTATCAAGAACCTCTTGTTGCGGGATTAAATTTTTGCAGGTCCTTGCGAGCACGGGAGAACCGGAAGGGCCATTTTAACGCCGCCGAAATAAGTTCTCGTTTTGGCCTCGTCGCGAAACGCCCAAACCGAGGCTAAAACCCCTTTGTCGCCAGTGCCGTTAAAATTCCGGGCGTGAGTTATTTTCAGAATCTGCGATAGTATCCGCAGTTCAGAAACACGTCGGGGTAGAGGCCCTGTTGGGACTCCCCCGGTAAACCTTAACCAAGGATTTTCCATGCCTGCGATCCAGTCAGATTCTTCACGAAGCCGTTCCTGCACGGTGCCCGTCGCCATCTACACCCGCGTCTCAACCGCCAACCAGGTCGGCGGGCGCTTCGATTCCTGCGACAGCCAAGCGGCCGTGTGCCGCGACCACATCGCCAAACAATCCGCCGAAGGCTGGTTCGAGGTCGCGTGCTATTCCGATCCGGCTTACTCGGGCGGCACGATGAACCGGCCCGGCATTCGGGCGCTCATACGCCACATCGAAACCGGCGAGGTCAAGATCGTGCTCATTTTCAAACTGGAACGCGTGCTGCGCAGCACGGACGAGTGGGGACCGTTCCGTGCGTTTCTCCAAAAGCACGGCTGCAAGCTTGTGAGTCCGACGGAAGACCTTTCGGAGGAAACCCCGTCAGGCCGGCTCAAAAATAACATCATCATGTGCGTGTCGGAATACGACCGGCTGAACACGGCCGACAAGATCCGCATCAAGCTCAACGAACAGGCGAAGCGCGGATTCTGGACGGGCGGACAAGTGCCGTTCGGCTACCTCTATGACGAGGCGGCTCAGGGCCTGAGCCCGCATCCCGTCGAAGCCGCCACGCTGCGCCGCATCTTTGCAATGGCCGCGCAGCTCACCTCGCTCACCGAGATCGCCAACACCCTCAACGACGAGGGACTCCGCACGCGGGCGCGCATCTTCAATCGCCGCGACGGACGCAAACAGAACATCGGCGAAAAACGTTTCCGCTCCGACATCATCCGCCGGCTCATCACGCGTCCTCTCTACGCCGGCCGCGTGCGGATGAACGGCAAGGAATTTCCCGGCCTGCATGAGGCGCTCGTCACCGCCGACCTTTGGGAGCGCGCGAACGCCGCGATCCGCCCGGCGCTCCTCCCCGCTGCCCGCCGTTTCCGCGCCCGCGACAAACATTTTCATGTGCTCAAAGGTGTCGCCCACTGCGGCTGCTGTGGTCGCGCGATGATCCCGAACGCCAGCGGCAAGCTCGACCCCGACGGCAAACCCTACCGCTACTACACCTGCGGCTACGCCCACAAGGAACGCTCCGATGCGAAATGCCCGGTGCGTCACGTCTCCGCGAACGCTCTCGAAACCGCCGTCATCGGTTTCCTCGGCGCATGCAGCCAGCACGCCGATGTGCTCGGTGCCACCGTCGCAAATGCACGAGAGCGCCGTCAAGTGGACCGTGCGCCGCTGCGCGCGCGACTCTCAGAGGCCGAACGCGCGCTCGATACGGTCATAGGACAACTCCGCAATTGCGCCAAGCTGCTCGTGCTCGGCAACGTCACATCGCTCGACGAAGTGTTGCGCGAGCAGGCGGCGTGGCGGCACGGCAGTCGTCACCTGCGAGTCAGCGTGAAGTCGAGCGGCACTCTGGTGCGCAGTCTCCCTCGCTTCGGCGGCGAGCCGAGTGCGGACGATCTCCATGGTCCGCAAAGCGAGCCGCCGTTGTTCGGCCTGTTCGAGCAGTGCGATACGCTCAATGAGGGCCTGCTCCGCGATGAGCTCGTGGCGCAGTATTTCGGTCACGAATTCCTTGTCCTTGTCCCGACCCGCAACGAGCTTCGAACTTGCGAGGTCTAGCGGTGCCAGGCACAGCGCCGTTACGCCCCCCGTGTTGGAGTTTTGAAAAGACACCAATCTGCTCTCCCAACCCTTGGGAAGCGGACACGACTCGGGCGGCAGTCCGTGAGCGTAGTAGCCGAACGTGCTGTCGAACTGCGATACCTCGCCAATCGCACCCGAAATGAGGTCAGCCTTGCTCGGGTCACGCACGGGACAGACATCGGCCTCGCGCGAGACAGCCAGCTTGTCCGGCGGACGCGGGAACGAGCCCAAAATCGACTGACTACCGAGCACCAGTATTTTCTGCTCGTCGGCGATGGAGCCTGCCGCTCGCACGATATGTTCAAGCTGCTCGCGAGTCATGAGCGAACTCCCGCATGATCCGCGCGCGCTCCGTCGGAGCCAGAATGCCGCCGAGCGGCGCATCCTGCCGCAACGCCGCGCCCGCCTCGCTTTTCTCGAGCAGGCGGACCCGCAGCAACGGCCACGGCAAATTCAGCAGCCGGTCCCATCGCTCCCGGAGTCGCGGGGCCGTCCAGCGCGAGACATTCTCGCGCAGCCGGACGCGCAGCGCCGGGTCCGCGTCCAGCTTCCGGATCGCTGACTCGGTCAAACGCAGCAGGCGCGCGTCAATGTGCTGGTGATGGCAGTCTGACATTGGAATCCAGTGGTAAAAAGTTACGTCGAAACGCCGAAATGAAACCGGGCGGGTGGAAAGGGCAAACCTGCCTCGGGTGTCGATGCGCTTCTGGTCAGTTGGCACCAAATTCGGTGCGAAGCCGGTAGCGCGCGGCCCGGGTTTTCCCGACGACTTCGCACAAACCAGCAGCGCGCAGACGGGCGAGCTTGCGCCCGACAGTCCGCTCGCTGATGCCCAGCGCCACGCGCAAACCTTCCGGGCCGGCCGGGCCGGCGTGCAGGAGATACTGCGCGATCTGACGCTCCAGCGGATCACCGATCAATTGCCACGGATCGACCCGCACCGCCTCGGCTCCGGGCCGGTCGGCACTCGGTGCGGCGAGCTTCGGAAGCAGGCGACCGCTGCGCGCGAGGACAGTCGCGAGCAGCGTGCCGATCCGTCGCAGCACCTCGGATTCGCTGAGATGGTCGAATCGCCGGGGATCGAACCCCGACGCAGCGCCTTTGCCCCCGGTTGGCACCGTGGAGCCGGGAGCGTTTGCCAATGAGTGGTCAGCGTGGTCGGCCATGAGAAGACTCGGTCCGCGCAATCCAACACAGTTTCCGCGCGGGTGCCACGCCGCACCGCGCACATCGAACACCCGCAATGTGCGCGATCCGCAGGCGTGGCGGTTTGTAACCGGCGCGGCCTTCGCTACAGCGAGCGAATGCTAGAAGAACCCGGCCCTGATTCGTTCGCGACTCAGGCTGCGACGGCAGAGCGCCTCGGACGGCACTCCGCGAAACTCGCGGCGATTGCGCGCCGCGACCATGGGTGGCTCTCGCCCGAGGAGGCGCAAGCCACCCGCCGATCCTGTTGAATCAACTCCTTGCGATACGGGTTGGTCATCTCTTCGACCGCTTCAGCCGTGAGCAAATGGACGGGAACATCGAGCAGTTTGGCGCACTGCGCCTCGATCGTCACAATCTCAAGTCCGGGATGCTCGGGAAATGTGGCAATAAGGTCGAAGTCATTACCGACCTTGGCCTCGGTCCGTGCGACCGATCCGAAGATCTCGAGTCGAGTTATCCCGCGTTGCCGGCAAAGCGGAGCCATCGGCACGCGATTTCCTCGACCGGCGGTGGACGCCGTTTGCCGCGTCGTCGCAGCGGGACCGGCGGAGGCAGGATCAAGTCCCCGGCCTGACGGGCGGCGAAGGGAGATTTTGCATCGGCAACCAGCTGACTCATGGGTAACAAATTAGCTCAGCGTCGATGGAAACCAAGAGGAAGTGGTGTGGTGTGACGCTGGAACCGGGCATCTGCGGTCTCGGCGTTTCGCGCTCCGGCTCTGACTCGGTTGCGGTCCTTTCAATAAAAATAATGGCGACATGTCCGCAGTGGTAAAATTACCCGTCAAAAATACAGCCCGTAGGGCGCCCATTCGCCTGACTGAATGTGCGCTGGTCGGCACCACGCACCGGGGCTGGGGCGGCGTGAGCCCCAGATAGCCCCGCCCGCGCCCGACGCGGGACGGGGCGTGGCAGCGCATCGAAATCCGATGCGCGGAGATCCGGCGACTCCCACCGAGCCCAGCCACTCCGCTAAAAACGCCCCTTCCCGGCAATCCGAAGCCCGCCCGAAAATCCAACCTGTTCCCGAATCCAACTCGGCACCCGGGAAAACGAAGCCGCGCGTCGGTGCATTGAGAAAACAATGAAACATATCGAACGCGCGCTCCCAAAACGAAAATCCACGAATCTCGTTTTAGATCGATATCGCGCCTTCAAGTTTACGCGTAACGCCACCACGGCATTCGCGGCTGCGAGCCGCCGTATCGTCGGCCGCCGCGCGTGACGCGCCTCCCCGGACGAGCTGCGGAGGGTCGAACCGGACGCGACCGCGCAGCCGCAGGCGAAGCGGTCGCGAGCGCAGCGCTCCGCGCCCGACCTTCCGCCGCCGTTCCGGGCCCCACCCGCCCGTCGCAGGAACACGGTCCCGCCGGCCGCCGCAACGCAGAGGCCGGCGGGACGGTGTTCCCGGTGGCGGACCAACCCCTGATTTATCCGGCAGAAAATTGTGTTCGAAACCCGCCACGTCGCCGAGTGTCGCTACACCCCTAAGGAAAGTTTGCACGACGTGATATAATGGGGGCGTTGCATCCCGCACTTCCCGCCTCGTTCGACTCCTGGGCTCAAGTCCTCACCGACTGGAAGGTCATCGGCGTGGTCAATTCCTGCCCCCGGCCAAAGTGCTTCGCCGAGCATCCTGAAATGGCCGCCCCGTTCGTTGCGGAAATCAGCGCTGCTATCCGCGAAAAACAACTACGCCGCCGTCCCGTGGCGGTTGCCATCCACCGCGAGTCCGTCACCGAGCCGACCTACGACCGCCTCGGCGGTCCGGGCTATGTTGCGCTGCGCTGCCACATGGAAGCCGCGCAAGATCGCTACATTCATCGCAGCCGGTCAACTTCCGCAGTGGCCGACCACGACTCACCCGCCGCACTTCGCCGCGTGATGGAACAATTCCAATACGATTTCCAATCCATTCGGCGCCGGCATGAACCGCAGGTCGAACACGCCCGCGCAGCCAGCGTCCGCGCCTTCTGGGCCGCCCATTCGGCGCGTGGACTTGGTGATGATTTCTTCAACGACCTGCCATTCGATCACTCCGTCTCCCGTCTGAGTCGCATCGAACCGGCTTGGTGGTGGCGCAGCTGTTTCGCCGGGCTCCAAGCTCGTCTCGCCAAACACCACGCCGCCGACGGCTGCCTCCTCGACGCGTTGCCCTCGCTGCGCGCCAACGCGAAGAAGAAAACGCTCGACGCCGTCGTCTCCGAATGGTGCGACGACCATCGGCACAAGTTTGGCTGGGATCGACCGGGGCATTACCGGATGCTCGCGGATCGCGCCGAAGCGAAAGCCAGAACCGTGACCGCTTGGTTCGACCAACGCGCACCCGGCTGTCTCAACGACAACTCGGTGCGCGAATCGCTGCACGCTCAGCTCGCGAACCATTTGGCCAAACTCGATCCCTTTGCGACGCACATCGAGCCCCAGCGCCTTTTACTGAGCGCACATTGGCGCAACTGAATGTGCGCTGCGGAAGCTCCGCAAACACCGGCCGCTCTGTCAGGTTGGCGGCATGGGCTTGCCCTCACTCAATAATTGTCCCGCGCGATTCGCGGGCTACGCCGCTGCGGATACGTTCCCGCAGTATTCGCCACCGTCGGCAGTCCGCTGGGTATGACCGGTCGTGTTGCCACCACCGGGCTGACTTTGGGCACTGTCGCGGCTGCGCCTTTCTTCCGCGACCGGCGGCGCTTCGGCAGCTTCTGCCGTAGCAACCAGACGCGCAGCGTCTCTTCGGAAATTGTCACACCCATTTTCGCGAGCGACTGCGCCATCAGTCGGATCGATGCGCCTGCGCGTCGTTCCGTGATCAGCACGTCGCGGTATGGCGCCAACGCGGCGAACCGTTGGGAACGCGGCTTGCGTCCGTCGGCAATCAGCCGGGCAAGAGCCAGCGCCTGCCCAGTCGACGGTTCCGTCGCCGCCAGTGCTGGCGACATGGAAGCCGTGGGCGTCGGAACGGCGCCCTCGGGCAACGCTCCGGGCGCAGTCGCGTCACTCCGCAGTGATCCGTCGGGCACCGGTGTGGTGTCGGTCGGGACTATCCCCGGCGTATCCGGGGCGAGTGAAAGTTGTTCGCCGGCGGATGCCGGGCCATCGGTCGTGTGCATGCCGGTAAAATACCGGGAATCGGTCGGTCGCGCAACGGGCGCACCCCGGTCTGAATCTAAGCCGAAAGGCTTAGACGTTGGTGTCTTCCCCTCTGGTTTTTTATGGATTTTACCGCGCAGTTGCGGACATCAAAGGCTTTTGCTTTTGGCCATGAGGTTCGATTTGCGTTCGGCCATCTTTTTCCAAGAGCGTTTCGACAGTCGGTGTCGTCACGTTGAGGATTCGGATCGTTCGTCGTGTCGGCACGTTCGTCATCAAAGAGCGTGGTTCAACGTGCGAGGTGGGCCATGGTGACCATTCGGAAATGCAAGGGCTTCAATCATGCGTTGGGCGAGTATTTGCGGCAGGCAGACTACTACTCGCAAGGGATGAAGGTCGAAGGCCGGTGCTTCGGTCAGCTCTGTGCGAAAGTCGGTCTCGTCGAGGGCGCGGTGATTTCCAATGCGGCGATCGAACGCGTCGCCGGCAACCACCATGCACTCACCGAAGTGCAGCTGACGGTGCGGATGAAGACCAATCGTCGCGCCGGTTACGACGCCACCTTCAACGCGCCGAAGTCAGTTTCGATTCAAGCCTTTCTCGGCGGCGACGAACGCCTGATCGCGGCGCACGAGCGAGCGGTGACCGAGGCCCTGGCCGAGGTGGAGTCCCTCTCCCGTCGCCAGGACGGCCAAGGAATCAACAAGCGCTATCTCCCGAGCGGGCAACTCGCCGGCGCGGTCTTCCGCCACGGCGAAAGCCGCGCTCTCGATCCGCACCTCCATTCCCATGCTTTTATCTTCAACGTCACGGGCGATGCCTCGATCACAGGGCGACTCACCGCTCTCGAATCCTCGGCAATTTTCGAGCACAACCATTTCCTGACGGAGGTTTACCGCCACGCTCTCGCCCGCGAAGTCTGCCAATCGGGCTACGCCATCGAACGCCGCGCGCACGGCTTCGAACTGGCGGAAATCCCCTTGAATCTGCTCGAACGATTTTCAAAACGCGCGCAGGAGCGCGACCGCGCCATCGCCGCCCGTGAGGCGGAACTCGGCCGTGAACTTTCTCGCGATGAAATCGCCATCCTCGTCCGCGAGAATCGCCCCAAGAAGCAATACGAGCTAACGTCTGACGAGGTTCGCCAGCACCAAGAGGCGCAAGTGAGCCCGGATGAACTCCGGCACCTGCGTTCGCTCCGGCAGACTCATCCGAGCACTGTCCGTGAGTTCGAGCCGCTCGAAGCCATCGTAGAAGGCACCGCAGAACATGTGTTCGAGCGAAAAACCGTGGTGCCCTTGCACGAATTCACGGCCGAGGTGATACGCGAATCCTACGGCCAACACTCGCTGGCCGCGATCAAGGCCGCCGTCAGGCGCGAGGACATCGGGTTGCTCCACACCGACGACCAAGTCAGCACGCAAGTTGCACTTGATGCCGAGCGGACGTTGGTTGCTCGAGTCGACGCCGGCGTGTTCGCCTACGGAGAACTCGGGTTTCTGTCGCGGCAGGCACTGCTTGGCGTTTCAACCGAGCAGCAAGTCGCGCTGGGGCAAATTTTGAATACGCGAGACCGGGTGACCGTCTTTCGCGGACGGGCCGGCACGGGGAAGACGACGACGCTCGCCCACGCTATCGAAGGCATGGCCGTTGCGCACCGCGAGGTCGCCATTTTTGCGCCGAGCACGCAGGCTGTGAACCTACTCCAACAGGACGGCATCGATCAACACCGCGCAGGACGCACCGCCGCCGCTCAGGCGCTCGCCAATGCCGTCACTGTGCAGCGGTTGCTGGTCGACGTTGCGCTGCAAAAATCGATCGCCCGCAAGCTCCTCGTCGTGGACGAATATGGTTTGCTTTCAGTGGGCCAGCTCAACGCCTTGGTGGCCGTGGCGGAAAAACACCACGCTCGGCTCCTGCTGGTGGGTGACTCCGCGCAGCACAAAAGCGTCGAGGCCGGCGATGGAGCCCGGATTTTGGAAAAGGAGACCCGCACCACTGTCGCCGAGTTGCGGGAGATTCGACGGCAGTCCGCCAATCCCGCCTACCGCGCCGCCGCGCAGGATCTCGCCGCCGGACGGTTCACGGCCGGGCTCAGGAAACTCGACGCCATGGGCGCCATCGTGGAAATCGAAGATCCCGTTGCCCGCCGAGCGCAGATGGTCGGGTGCTGGCACGAAGCTACCCGGAAAACCAAGACCGTTCGCACCGCCGCCGGAGACCAATCCCGCGCTCAGACCGCGCTGATGGTCGCACCCACTTGGAACGAGATCGACGCGCTGAACGCGCACGCGCGTGCCAAGCTCCGCTCCGCCGGGCAAATCACCGGGGCCGACCAGACCTTTGCCTCACTGATCGCGAAGGATTGGACCAAGGCGCAGCAAAGAGACGTGCGCAAATACCAGCCGGGCGACGTGCTCGTCGCGCACCAAGCGACCAAACACTTTCAGAAGCACGACGAACTGCGCGTCATCCGAAAGGAAAAACGGCGACTCATCATAGCCCGCGGCACCGAGGAGTTTTCGGTCTCACCCCGACAATCCGGCATGGCGTGGAGCGTCTGCGAAGACCGCCCGATGGCGGTCGCGACCGGCGACCGGGTTCGGCTACGTGCGGTCAGCCATGTTACCTACCCCGACGGCACCCCGCGACGACTGCCCAACGGCTCCACGGTCGTGGTTCAATCGGTCGATGCCAATGGGCGACTTGTCCTCGCCGACGGTGCAATCCTGCACAGTCGTCAAGCGGTGCATGGCTACGCGATGACGTCGCATGCCGCGCAAGGCCTGACCGTCGATCACGTCTTCATCGCCGGTGCGATCTCGCGCGAAGGGTTATATGTATCCGCCACCCGTGGCCGCGAGGGCATCCGTATTTTCGTGCCGGATCGCGATGAGTTTCTTGAATCTGCCGGACTGCGCAGCGAAGCGCGGATGTCCGCGTTGGAGTTCGCCTGGCTGCGCGATCCCATGCTCCCGCACTGGCTACATCCTCTACGGCTTTCGTTGCGCTACCTTGGCCTCGTGCGCGTGCGGCTCGGCGGAAATCTTGAGCCGTGTGACCACCAGTCAGGTCGCCGCACCCCCGCGCATCGCCACAAACAATCTATCCGCGTGCGCCTATGAAACCGACCCAAGACAGCTGTTATGCAGAGGGCCGCGCACCTCAGATTTTCCTCTCGCTTGAAACGCCACGCGAGCGTCGGGCTCTGCCCTACACGCTGCTGCTTGAGGTCGAGATTTCCTTGGACTCAAGTTTGCTCAAGCTGGTTTACTCCCATTACGAAGTGCTCGTCCGGGGCAGTGAACTCGATGTCATCTACGAAAGCGTGCGCGCTGCCAGTTGCGCCGCCATCAAGCCCGGTAAGGCCATGGATGCCTATTCGACCCCACTCAAGACCACCGCCACCGTGACGGAGATTCGGATCAAGCGACTGGAGACTCCGTGAGTGAAACGTCAGTCAACGGTGCGACGGACTCACCGCACTGAATGACTACCGGCGGCATTTTATGCCAGCCAGGCCGCGTAGCCATCGGCGAGTAGGTTCGCGAGATTGCCGCCCATAAAATTGGTCTCGGCCGCTCGTTTGAAAAGGTTCGGCTGCGCAGCCAGACGCTCATCGGGATGGCGGCGATCGCGCAGGCTCGCGAACATCGCGCGATAGCCACCGAAGTTCCAACTTAGCCGTCCATACGGTGCATCGCTCCCGACGGCGATGTTGTGGCAGAAAGGCGATCCCGCCAATTGGTAGGCGATAAAGTCGCTCTCGATGTGGCAGTCCCGTTTCGCACTTTGAATGAAGAAGAGGTTGGGATTTTTGAGTCCGAGTTCCCGAGCCTCTTGATAGAGTGCTTCTCCTTCATCGTAGGAGGAGCCGCCTCCTCCCATGTGGACAGCAATGATGCGATGCGGGGCGAAACGAGACGCGAGTCGGGCGAGGCCT
>ENA-ORBV01017654-ORBV01017654.1-microbial-mat-metagenome-genome-assembly--contig:-NODE-17654-length-10171-cov-5.529522_pt1 | contig 10171 bp, 3 predicted proteins | sample MGYA00237777_ERZ505514 | MGnify/ENA primary metagenome ERZ505514 (study PRJEB26160, sample SAMN06269048) | microbial mat metagenome | isolation source: Oligotrophic lake microbial mat | place...
CGAGATTCGCCTTAGTCTCGTGGGCTCGGAGATGTGTATAAGAGACAGGCATGTTAGCTGTCCATTCAAGAAGTCAAAAATGAGGTCAGGTCTGTGTCACCATCATCTGCCACCGCGGCTATTACTGGTCCTCCTGCTGCCACTGTCGCTTCCACAGGTCCATGCCAGAAGAAAGCTAGATCACGATCATTTCACCGTTGACAAAACTTCCAAGTCCAGGAGAATGTGCTCGATCGAAGGTGGTCTTGACCTTTCCCATCTCGTGAGCAGCCACGTGCGTCGTCTCTTTCAAGGTGCGCTAGAAGATGTGGAGCTGATTCGGGAATACGTCTCGGAAGCCGCCTTCAATGGAGGCATTGTCAACGGCTTTCACGATGACCTTGAAGCTCTAAGTCAAACTCTAGATTGGCAAGCCCGCAACTTGACACCCAACGAGACGACTCTTGCCGCCGGCCTGGGCTGTGCCGATGACAGACTGGATCGTCGGACAGAGCGCCATGTCAGTCAACTAGAGACTAACCAACCACTTGTGGGGACCAAACGAACGGATCTGGCCATGATTGATACCGTTTCCAATATTTTTCCATGGATTGTCGATCGTAATAGCGGGCAAGATCATTGGTGGACCCCTCACAATGACAATGGACGATACAGGGTGCCCACGTTTCGATCCTTCGAACGTCTCTATGTCGCAGCTTGGATTGGTACATACGGAGAAGCATGGTCCTACTATCCCCCATTGACAGTCTACGGGCACCCAATGGGCTTTGGGGATGTCTTGGGGCCGGCCTACAACAGTCGGGAGGAAGAGTTTGTCAAGCCCAACCTGCCCGAAAACAATCCCACCCGCAAGGCCTTCTTTACAGCTCCTTACCCCGACACAGCCATGCCGGGTCTTTCTCTCATTGCCGCGCAAGCTCCCATCTGTTGCACCGGCACCTTTGAGGGCAATGCGTGCAATGACACTTACATTGCCAGTGCTGGAGTGGACATTTCCGTGTCATCTATGTCGACCCTGTTGCAAGAACTTGAAGGGACCTTGACCAATGGCAGCTTTGCATTTGTGGTGGACGGGGACTTTCACATGTGCTTGATTTCACAGGCCACAGTCAACAAGGTTTATCCCGAGCGTACTGGTATGGAAGAAACTCGGGTGACCTACGATTTGACCGACGGAAGCATCATTAATGATCGACGGAATCAAACCTACATGGTTAGTGACACGGTCCTCCAAGATCCCACGAGTCTGACCAATGCCAACTGGAAGGGGTTCCACAATCAATTGCTTCACACTGAGGCCGGTGGTCGCGGGTTTGCTCCCATTGCCATTACTCTTACGGGGGACACACACGCTACCAGCTTTCAAGCCTTTTGGGACCGATGGAACTGTGTAGCAGACTGGCACGTCGTGGTCTTTGTTCCTCAAGAAGAACTCAAAATGGCTACCCAACCAAGAGTTTCTCCCGACAAGGTAGCCATTCAAGTGATGAAAGGCGAGGAGGTTCCAATGGAAACAACCTTTCACAATGATGGTGATTTGGATCTGACGTTTGCTGTCTCGTCGGTCCCCAGCTGGGTTACGCCGCAGTTTTCCATGAACCAGGCCGTGGTCATACAGGCCAAGCAAAAACAGGTCTTTCAATTCATCATGGACACATCCCTAATGGAACCTGGTGTGACGTCAAGTTTAATCACCGTTTCAGTGAACGATCATGATTATCCCGATTGCTTTTTTTCTCGGGACCTGAACTTGCAGGCATCGGCCCAGGTCCTCCTGGAGGAGGACATGCACCAGCTGGGAAACACCTTTCGGATCTTTAGCCACATTTTGACAGTCATTGTCCTTGTCACATCGTTTGGCTTTTCGATTTGGGTTCACCGGAATCGGGAGAACCGAGCATTGCGAGCGTCGCAACCCATCTTTCTTCTGATGCTTACATTGGGAACTGCAGTCATGGGCTTCTCCATAATTCCTTTGGGAATGGACGACTCCAGCATGGACGAGGACGGATGCGACATTGCTTGTGTCGCCTTCCCGTGGCTAATTACCCTTGGGTTCTCCATTACATTCTCGGCCCTGTTTAGCAAGATTTGGCGAGTCAACCAGCTCCTCAAGGCCAGCACATCTTTTAAACGCGTCACTGTCTCGGAACGTGATGCATTGGTACCCTTTGCCATTATTTTGTTTCTCAATGTGACTCTTCTTCTATTGATGACACTGCTTGACCCGCCACACTGGCAACGAATCCAAACAAGCGAGACTGATTCTTCTGGGACATGCTGGAGACATGACAGTGTAGAATCCAAAGCCTGGCTGCAGTCCTCCTTGCCAATATCCAAGCCTTCAAGGCTCCTGCCATATCCGATGAATATGCCGAAAGCCGGTACATTGGTGTGGCCATGGCCGGCATGTTGCAAGTCTGTTTGGTGGGAGTACCGGTGTTGTTTCTAGTGGAAGCCAACCCACCGGCATTTTTCTTGGTCTTATCCTCCATAATCTTTCTAGTGTCCATGTCGCTCTTGCTGCTCATCTTCGTTCCAAAAGTTTGGTTGGTCCGACATGACAAAGCCCATCCGCAACTTTCACGTCGGGCATCATCCCAAGGAGTATCTCGACAGTATTCTGGACTTTCTGTCCCCTCTCTGGTAAGCTAAAACATCCATGTAGAGGATTTCGGAGAATATTATAGCATTCATAAAGTCATTGAATACTCAACACTCCTCCGTTTGTACTACCTCTCTGTATGACAGGATCCACTCGACATCGTCTATTCCCAGGACAAGGTCTTGGAAATGAAGGCACGCATGGAAGAGGCTGGTCTCGATGTGGAATCCTTCTTTCATGAACTAGCCCCTGAATCAAAGGCAGCGAACACCAAGCCAAAGCGGGTCAAACGTCCTCGCCGCCACCACTCTAACTCCTCGGCAGCTTCGTTGCCATCGCCACGCAATAAAGCGAGCAGCGGCGGCTCGTCGTTTCTGGAGCAGAGACGGCAAGGCATGAGTCAAGCTGGAAGTAGTACGGGTAACCTTTTCGGATCCACTGCCACGTCGTCCGAGGAGGAATCTTCAAAGAGAATGACATTGGGCGCCTCCCAGTCGTGGGATGTCTAACCGAGTTGTTTTTGATGAAAGAGACCCTCCTTGCCTTTTGAATGCTGACAACTACATGGCTCGATATCGGTCATATTCATAGCTATGTTTATACATACATAGAGATACATAAATAGATTGTTGGAATATATTTTATGCTCTATTCACAAATACCATTCTCATATTTCCAATGCCACGGCGTAATGATAGAATAATTCCGCCCAATGATCAATGGGTCCTGGTTCACAATAATGCAAACAATCTTGCGTTCCTTTATGACCCACCACACGATGTCCGTCGGGACGTTGCAAGGTGGTTTCTTCAATCCGCAACAGTGTCGTGTGCGGCAGTTTTTTGGACAAGAGGGGTTTGACAATGTACTCGTCTTGCCATAAAATTTCTTGTGTATGATATTCGGGATGAATAATGACAGAGGCATTCATGGGATTGATGTTCTTCTGGTTGTCACTGTCATCCACTGCTTCTGCAATAATGGGGCCCGTGGCGGTATCACAATTGGCATGTGCTACGTTGGTACTTCTCCAAAAGAGTCGTTCTGGTTGTTTGGTCCAATGTTGTTTTAGAACAGAAGTCATGTCCTCCATGGCTTGTTCCATATCGGCCCATTGTTGGTAATGGACTCCCCAATTCAAGAGCAAATAATCGGATTCTTGTGCGAGTTGAGTCAAGGCCGCACGATCGGCGTCCCCACCGTGATATTTGTCCCAGCGTTGATAGAGCAATGTGACATTGTAATCTATAGTATCATGATCACACAGTGGCACTTTCAGTTTGACCCAATGATCGGGAATAGCTTCGTCCATTTGTTTCCACGGTGTTTCCACCACAAATTTCCACCACTCGTCCACTTCAATGCGCCCCCGAGAATGTCCCATGATGGAATGGACAAATTGCTGCGACATGGAATCGCCCGAAACACCAAGGACTTTGTTTTGCAGCGAGGAACAAAAGGCCTGCTGATTCCATGAATGGTCTTGCAACGCCAATTGGCAATTGCGAGGATGCCACTTGTATTGTAAAAATGCGGGCAGCGTACCGTTGCCAGCAAGAAAGTCGGATTGGAGTTGGGAACATTGAGGTCCCCAGACTGGATCGGGATCGCTGAGATAGGGATACGCGACAATGTCGTCATGCTTGACCCACTCGCCATGATTGTAGTCTTCGGGAGTACGACACCAAGGTTTCTTGGCCTTGTTGTTGTTACTACTTGAAGCAGCAGTACTGCTGCCTGTAGCACGAAGAGACGTATGACGAAGAGCCGTCTCTTGCCCCTCTACCACCAGAGCTTGAACTTGTCGTCTGTGTTGTTCCAGAATGTTGTATTGTCGGGCAGAAACCAGAAACGTGGAAGCAAGATAAAGGACTGCCAGGAGGGTCGCCTTGCCACTACTGATGGTGCGGCTCTTGTTGGTGGATTTGGTAGCAGAGACCATGACACTACTTCCATTCATCCTGTTGCTGTCGTGACTGCTAGACGACGATGATGATGCGTTGTCATTCATTCTGCTGGACTGGCAACTACTACTAGCAGTAGATGGCGATCTTTGGATGATCATCAAATCAGAAGTCATGATCTATGCAATTGTTTGTTTGAGTGGCTTATTATCGAATAGCTATTATTATGAGACTATATCAAAAGCAAATGTTTTTGTATGTGCTACTAGCTAGCTAGCTAGTTAGTACTCGTGTATTACTGTTGGGTCAGTGTATGTATGTAATCTTGCTTCCTGTGGATGGATTGGGATAACCACAACAACATGTTGTTGACCTTCACAAAAGTTACGGTACTTGTAATGACCCACCGTGACTGGATACAGTAGATCGCAACAACTGAACGAAAGAGGCACGATTGATGCGAACAACACGTAAAAACTCCGTGGTAATCCAATTGAGGCCAAACTTCACAGCTCCAAGGAACTGAATCGAAAATCTCGTCCGCACATCAACGAGAAGGGTTCGGGATCATTCGTGTCAATTTGTTTCGTGGAACTCACACTTTCTCCGTTTTGTAGGTGTCGTCTATTGATAAAAATGCATTTCGAGACGTCGCCCTACTTCTCGGAAGTTGATCCACGGTAATTAATGTTTTCAAAACTTTGAAATCCAAGATGACGTTCCGACATCCTAGTAGCGATGTTTCATTATAACAGTTGTATTCACTAAGAACGCAACTATGTTCCGATAAGAACGGTTATGTTCATTAAGAACGCAACTATGTTCCAACCATAACCGTTATGTTCTCCTAGCACGTACTCATAGAAGCATGGAGGTAACTACTTACTGTACTGCGATTCCGTATTAGAAACATATCTAAGGTTCTTGTGATTGTCTAATAGTGGTGGTGTGGTGATTTAATTTAGGTAACATCAATGTTAATAATTGCTCGAGAGCACTATGGTCGTCCCCAAAGAGGAAATCAACTCTCTTAAATTGGCAACAAAGAAGACGCCGACGATGAGGTCGACGACGATGACGAGGGGCTGCCATGGCCACTGCCCAGCGAGAGCCGAGATCGACAGGGGCTTGTTTCTGCATCCTCGTACTTCCATGACGAAGCCGAATCCATAGCCAATAGGGGTAGCTGCTCGTGCTGTCCGTCGGCTTTTACCTGATGCTTCGGTGGTTGTTGGACACCGAACAGCGGCTTGCAAAGCCAGTCAGGATCACAGGCAAATCGTAGGGCCTTGTCCCATACCATGCGATGTCCCAAAACGATACAAATGCCATAACATAATAGGTGTACCGCCAGTGCGGCCGTCAAAGGTGATAGGTTGGTAAAACAACGATGGACCAACGACGACCAATTTGTCACATTAATCTCCGTATAGGGCAAATTGCCCCATCCCCAGTAGGTTGCCAATGGCCAGTGCCATTCGTAAATGGCCAAGGTAGAATTGCCGTGTCCATACGGAAAGAGTGGAATGCGAATGGTTTTCAACACCAAAATCGTCGACACCGTGGCAGTTCCGGCCAATATGTAGTGCAGGACAAAAATCAGATGGGGCCGCCAATGAAAGGTGTCCATGCTATAGACCCAACTCAAATCGTCAATATTTGGAACCACTTGGCAAATGACAATTGTACCGAAAATACCAAAGACACCCATGATTCGACTCATTTTGTCCAGCTGACTTTCGGTCGCCTTGTTTGTGTTACAAGTAGGAATCATACCACAACAACGTCCGAACCCTACCACGAGTCGTTGAAATGTCGCCTCATGACAATACAATCCTGCCACGTAATAAGGGAAAAAGAAAAAGACACGCATCCGCATCTCTTGAGGTCCCCACCGAGTTGTATGGACCGACAAGATGGCCAATCCCAAGGACAAGAGCAGAGGTAGTGCCCCCGACGGAGAGCGCAAATGGGATAAAATGGTGGTCGTCCAAGTTCGCCAAAGCAACAAGGCTACCAAATACCAAGTGCCCAAGTGATCCCACAATTCCAATTTGGGGTTGGCGGTAAAGGCCTGGTTATCTTTGTTGGCTTCATCAGCAGTGGAATAGTAGTAGTAGTACAATCCTGTGCCTACCCCCGCAATGATCCAGGACAAGACTTGCCACAACAAGGGTCCGACCAACAAGGTGGAAATGGTCTTTTCCCAGCGAAGGCGTGACTTTTGTTGGTTTTGACGAAGGGTCGGGAGCTGTTGTTCCGCATCTCCTCTATTGCCATTAGTTTCCGTGTTGGAAATCAGAAATCCCTTGCCAAAATAACCCGATAGAAAACTAAATCCAGGGACGGCCACTTTTTCCGTCCACGCCCAATAGCGAAGGATCACGTGAGAAATCAGTGACGTTGATTGGGGATTCTTGGATTCAGCTCCAATGGTTGTTTGTAATATGTAAAGACCGGCCGTGTGCCATAGCACCACGAGCATCATAAAGAAGGACTGTAAAATAAAAGGAGAAAGTGTTTGTAATATTGGAAATGTGCAAGTTAGAGAGCCATTGCATCCAAGAAACGCCGTACATAGTAATATGCCATTGTCAAGCTTACCTTGCAGTTATCATATCCACAATGTCTTGCTTTGTTGCTGCTGCTGGGGGCCTCGGGGGGGCTGCTGTTGTCACCATGAGTGGTCCGCATCATAGTCTTGTTGCAGTTGGAGTATTGCTGAAAAAAGATATGTAATGTTATCAAAATCAATCAAAATCAATTAGACCCCCTAAGTACAATATGAAGACGAAGCTAGCTAGCTAGTAGAGTGATCGAATTGTGATTTTATGAGCAACAACAGGGTAAGCAATAACTCTGCAAAACACACAGCTTGGGTTATCCGAGATGAATTAGCGGATCGCTCACTTGACCGGATCAATCGATCATAGAATCAATCGTTCCAAACTAAAAAAGCGAACCCAGACTGAAGCTGTATGGTTTCAGACGTGTGTCTTTGCCACCTTGTGGCTGAGAATCATTCGATCATTGTGCTTTTGAATACGAGTACAAGGTACTACTGGTAGCACTACACCTGCATACAATGACCACCAACAGCGTACCGTACCACTAGTAAATTAGCCACGGAACAAAATGACTCGCTGGTTCGTACTACCTAGTTAGTACCGTTCGTTGTACTTGTACTGGGCGACACAAATAATGACACTTTTGCACAGCCACAATTTCAACTGCTATCCACAACCCATAAAACTATCGTTCGCGAACATCGTGGATTAGGCCCAATTCACAAGATTCCATTGCGGTGTGCCCGAAAGATCTCAATCTGTCATTTGTTGCTCAATTGAAACGATTGATTAGTTCTTGGATCAAGAGTTGACCAAACCAGAAACCGAAGTACGAAGCTCACAAATTCATAAACTGAAAACAACCACAACCACAACAAAGCCAACAACAACAGTTGCTCTCCTCCTGCAATCAACATATTCGTTCCCTTCCTCCTCTTCCAAAATCACCATGTTGACTTCCCTGACCAACCGTTTCCAGCCTACCGGCACCCGCGCTCAGTATCTTTCTCGCTCCTCTTCTTCTTCCTCCTTCATCGTGGATAATGACCCTGAGGCTGGCCACCACGGCGGTAGTACTATCCTCAAACTTGGCAGTTCCAACTTGACAGCCGATACCAGCGTCCTCTCATCGTCTGACAATAGCATTGCCACCATTCCGTCCTCCAGCAGCGTTTTGTCGCTAGAGTCGATGGAAGAAGGCAATGGCTACACTGGCAGTGGTCATCTCCAAGAACCTCTCCTCCTCTTCCCAGAAGAACCAACCAAGACCAACGTGGCTACTAAAGCCTCCTCCTGGCTCGACATGTTGTTGGAGCCCCGTGTCAGTCAAGGTTCCTTGTCTCTTCCCCTCCAAAGTCAGGCTCGTCCCATGCTCAAGTACTTGATTGTGCCACCCATTGCAATGTTTGCATCGACCATTTTCTTCACCTACTATTGGGTTCCCCTCCTCCTCCAAAATGGTGCCTTTGCCTTTGTGGATAACTTGATTATGCTGCAAATGAATCGTGCGAGTTGGTGGCTCATGATCGGTCTCCCACTTGTCTGGGGCCTCCTCTCGGACATGTACAATGACGTTTCCACCGGCATCTTGTTGTTGCGTGCCCGCCATCGACGTGCCTTGCCCACGCACATGCCTCGCTTGACACATGCGGTCATCATCTGCAACTACAAGGAACCACTCGAAGTCTTGCGTGCTACCATTCAGAGTTTGGCCACCAACACCTTGGCGGCCAATACCATGATTGTTTTGGCGTGTGAAGATCGTGATCCTAGCGCCCAAGACACGTACCGTGCTCTGGAACAAGAATTTGCTCACAAGTTCAAGGCTTTTTTCCAAACCCGTCATGTATTGGCACCCGGCGAAATCGTCGGCAAGAGCAGCAATGAAAATTATGCCTGTCGCGAAGTTCATCGAATTCTCTCGGAGGACTATCCTGAACTGGACCCCTTCCAAGTCATGGTAACGACCTGTGATGCGGACAGTTTGTTTGACTCCGTCTTTTTGGAGCAAGTCGAAGCCGAATATTGTCGCATGCCCGATGGTCGTCGCTTCTTGTACAATGCCCCCATTAATACCTACCGGAACTTGCCTGAATGCCATTGGATTGTCCGGGCCTTTGAAATTCGACGCTGTCATTACGATACATTTTGCGGTGCCCGCAAATTTCGTCCCACTCAATCGAATTACAGTTTGACCTTGGGCTTTGCCAACGAACTCAATTATTGGGATCCATCCAATACCTCTGAAGATTTCCATACTACCCTCAAAGCCATGGCCATGACCGGCAAACATGATGCTGTGGTTGTGAAAGTTTGGTCCTTGATTCTCAATGATTCCGTCACGGACCTAAAGGATCGTTGGGTCCAAGCCAAACGTCACATGTGGGGGATCGAAGAAGTCGCCTTTTGTGCATCGCTATTTCCCGTCTTGCGATTAGGTACATGGGCTTCCATTATGAGTCTTGCGACGGGTCAAATGTACAGCGTCTGTATACCTGCCGTCGTATTCCTCTGCCTGGGCCCTGTTCGTCAAGCCTTTTTCTCGTTGAGCATGGAAACGCAGTATTGGATGGTTGGAATTACTGTGGGTTATTTCGTCTACAATTGGATCAAGGTAGTGTTGCGAGAAGTCTTTTTGTATCGCTTCATCCTCCACGATCGATCTCTCATGATGCAGCGCTCATGGAGTGAATGGGTCCAATTCATTGTGGGATATCCCATGATGAGCCAGTTTGGATTCTATGTCTTTGCAACCATGGCTACTTGGAGAATGTTGATCCATGCTGTCTTTCATGATACTCTGGTCTACATTACCGCCCCCAAGGCCTTGACGACAACTTCTAGTTCGCCCACCACCAGCAGTGCGACGGTTCCCGATGGTGGTGACAACTGTGGCGACATTCCTTCCGTCATTCATTCGCAGATCAAGCAGCCCAAGAAAGCTATTTGAGCAATTAAACTAAATATATAATTAGACAGTGTTTGTAACCAATTGAAGTTTAATTATTATAGGTACTACTTAGAACCTGTCTCTTATACACATCTCCGAGCCCACGAGACTAAGGCGAATCTCGTATGCCGTCTTCTGCTTGAAA
>ENA-ORBV01017655-ORBV01017655.1-microbial-mat-metagenome-genome-assembly--contig:-NODE-17655-length-10171-cov-5.228056_pt1 | contig 10171 bp, 15 predicted proteins | sample MGYA00237777_ERZ505514 | MGnify/ENA primary metagenome ERZ505514 (study PRJEB26160, sample SAMN06269048) | microbial mat metagenome | isolation source: Oligotrophic lake microbial mat | place...
CGGCAGCGTCAGATGTGTATAAGAGACAGTTTCTGGCACGCACAGCATTGACGCTCGGCATCGATATGGCGAGGAGATGTAGATGGACCCATCCAAGGCGTCCAGGTTGAGAAACAAAAGTAATTAGGTCTTGAAAATTAATTCGTTGGGCAGCAAGGGGGTCTGTCTCAGGCGGGTTCTCTTCACCGGGCACCATTGCTTGAGTGTGGCGGCGACATCACGTCGTCTCTTGCCCGTGCAGCTCACTGCTTCTTTTGTTCCTGCCCCCAAATTCGTGCTTTGTCATTTTTAGCAAGCCGACTTCTGCATGCGGGAGTGCGCTGCAGGTCGTTGTGGGGTCTTCGCTCTGACTGCCGCATTTACACTACTCTAGTACCGTAAAGGTTGCCCTCGCGACTTGATCAACTCAATCTACCAGATAGATATTTGACGGGAAGAAAACAAAATGTAGAAGAATAACATGAACGCTTCACTTAAAGATTTTAACTGGTCTTATCTTCCCGAAAAACCAAGCAGCGTTCATGGACGCCTGACCATCGCCCATATTGAAAGGTGAGGTGCGTCAGCACTGGTAGTGTAATATCATAGTCATCATACAAAAGAGGAACAAAATAAAGTTCTCAATATGCCCCAGCCATGTCAACGTCTCCAGTTGCCATGACGTCCGAGATGCAGTTCTCCTTATCGGAGGTATCTGCTCCACGGCATGCTTTCATGGCTCGGGCACGAGTCATGGTCATCTCTCCAAGACGACGGGAAGACTGCGCTGCATCGGGCATTTGGCATTGCTCGGGAGCCTGAACACCGTCAACGTTGTGGAAGAGCATGGGCTCATCAGGTTGGACTTGCCAGTTCTTTCCAAACGCGATGGGATCTTCAAAAACTGTCTCGGCATCACGAGCCAACATCAGGCCATCCTCGTAGGTTCCCAATAGACCACGGCTCTTTTTGAAGGTATCATCAAGGTGGTTCTGGAGGTCAACCTTCATGAATTGCTTGACAGAGCGCAAGACGATGTTCTGCTTATTCTCAAGGAAGATCTTGAATTGGAACTGGGATTCGCTCAAGACACGGAAGCGGACAGCATGTCCTCCAATTGTGAATGGTTGGACATGGCTATCGACCAACGTAGGACCAGTCTTGCCATTGACCCAGTAGCGTTTCTCTTCGACGCCACCCATGACTTCCAAGGTGTCTTCGCCAATCTGGACAACAGCGCTCTCGACGTAAGACCTGTAGTAGCGACCAAAACAGGCAATCGAACAAAGTTACAGTTTAGATTGAGCTTGCTTCTTTCGTAGTGCGCTATTAACCGACAGTTCATGTACTCACCACCAGCGATAAATCTTTGTACGAATGTGGATTTTCATGCCTTGGCCATTGTTGAAGTCAGGATTGTCAAGGAAGACAAGGTCACAGGCGCCATGGAACTAACAAGAGAGAAGAACAAAGTATATGTCAGAAACCAATACCCTAAAAGTCAACACCCACTTCTTGTAGGAACTCACATCGTATTTGCGGCCACTGAACATGGTGAAGTGAGGATCACCGGTGGTGCTGGGAACAATCGGCCCAGGAGTGGTGGGGGGCGGCAAAGTAGTATATGGCACTTCGCGGTAGAACTCAAATTTGCATTTATCCTCAAGCAAGCCCTCAATCAGCCCATCCTTACCCTTAAATGAAATCTCGACGGGAAGATCCTTGAGCAAATAGTCCTTTCGACCAGACTCTTTCACATGTTCTTCATTGAAGTGGCCACTAACGGAACTGTTTTTGCGTTTCAAGAGTTTCAAGCGTTTCAAGAGATAGCAACGTTTCAAGAGCATTTCAAGAGTTAGCAAGAGATAGCAAGTGTTTCAAGAGCACATTTCAAGAGGGTGTCGCAAAATTCGTTTAGTCGAGTGGAGCGCACTGGCGCAAATGTTGCAGGAATTTTAAGATCCAGTTTCAAGAGGAGTTTCAAGCGTTTCAAGGGTTTCAAGAGATAGCAACACATTGCAAGAGCATCTCAAGAGATAGAAAGAACGTACCTTTCAGCGACATTTATCAAATTATAGGGGTTTTTGTCAGAATTTGTTGCGTGACAAATATCGATCTTTTTCTCTGGTGGTGGATCTTCCCTTTTCTGTTCCTGTGGTGGATCTTTCATTGCGTTTTCGTTTTTTAAGCGCCTCTGGGCGTCGTTGCTATCTGCAGCACTTGCAGCCTTAGAACGGACACGGATCTGTTGTTGCATTTGAGTCGAGTTGAGTGAGTCAAATCGGCCAACAGGGATGACGACAAGTCGGTGAGCGTTGCGAAAGAAGCAGGGCTAGAGTTCGAAACACACGGCACCAAGTCCTTACATTGTCGGCAGCATCGGCTGTACCAGCCACACAGCTCAGCGCCGCGAAAACGGCCAAATAAGAAAGCTTCATCTTGGAAAAAAAAATTGAAAAAAGGTCAACAAAAAACTCTTTTGAAAGTATTGTGACGAGCAAGATGTGTGAAAAGATTGATGCCAGTAGGAAAATTTTTTTACCAGATAGAGCGAAACTAAATGATTTTGCGTCGTCGGAAGAAAAAAAAAGGTCCACATTTACATTGTTCTTACATCTTGTGGCACTCACTGATTAAATTCCTCAGATTCACCAGATGCTATAGTAGTGTCGCAAGCATTTAGGTTGTTCTTTACCTTGTGGCACTCACTGATTAACAGAGAAATCCAAAGTCAATCTGACCGGCAGTGAACGCTAATGCTTGAAGCATCTGGTGAAACCTGACATACTATAATAGTAGTCTGGCAATTTAACGATTTTGAGCACAATTGTCCTACAGTTACTGTATTACTGTACGACGTACTTCAAGTTCAAACCCACCACCACTTGACTGTGAAGAAGTGCGGCGTAATAACTGATTCGATTAAAACCAGGTCGCACATATACCCCAATGTAAGGACAAGGATAAAGCCAGCGGGGCGGCAGTTTCATCGACCAAGGCTCCTCATGATTTATTATTTGAGTTGAATTATTGGAGCTCTCGGTCAATTTTGGCTCTGGCTGCTAAAATCGTCGACTCTTGATCCACGCATCCTCGACCTTATTACCCTTTCCGTAGCTACATTAGCTACAAAGCCCGTGTCCATCGTCTCAAGAAAAAGTCAAACCTTTTGCTAACAACAATTCGTACACCATGGCAATTTCAACTCTCTCGGCCATCTTTCCCGATACTTTCAATGATGGCTCGTCGCTTTTTTCGTTGCCCTGGTGTGGGTGCGCCCCACCACCCTTTCAACGTCTCGGTATCAAGCTCAAGCGAGCCGTTCCTTGCGGTATTAGCATGTCTGGGTTCAAGTTGGACGTGACTCTGGAGATTACCAATCCGTACATGACTACGCTTCGTACCACTGGGTTTTCCTACAAGATTGCCGAAAAGTTGAGTGGCGATATTGATGAAGATGATGGCTTCGTCGTTGTGTTGGCGGAAGGAAGCATGGAGGATGGAATTGAGATTGCAGGAGATGGCACCAGGGAAGTGGTTATCTCGTGTTCCTATGGTGGACTGGGATCACTTGGGAAGTGTCTCTTGATGGGTCACGCACTTGACTTTGTCATGTCGGGTGAAGCACAGTATAAGATTCCAATGACGGAGACAGCATGTACAATTCCGTATCAAGTTGAGGGGCAACTAGCCACCACTACTTCATCGAAAACCGAAGCAACAGAGGGAGACACAAATTGAAATACCCCGAATGAACAAGTGTAAATAGATGACAACCAGCAGCATTCTGGGTAAATGAGTAGGGATTATACAAGCGACCCGAGGCTTGTTTTGAGCAACACGATCTGGCTCTAGTCACTATACTGGCATCGCACCGTCGTGGAATTTGATGCATACATTCCAATACATTTGTCGGCAGGCCCAGTCAGTATATAGATGGCTCATTCAGAACACCACATGCAAAATGGAGCTTTTAAAAGTTAGAAACTTTTTACAGGTATTCTTCGTCTTCCTTGAAGCCTCTGTCTTTTTATGTCTAACAGCGCGCTACTCAATCCCAGAGGAATCTAGTACCTACAGCAGGCCATACTTGCCAAGGCTAATAAGAGGGGTTGTTTTATATGTATTTAGCTGGCTGGAAATCCTAGATACCAGTTTCCATTTCTTTTGAAGCATGCACAGATTGTCTATGCTTTTATTCTCGCTCCAAACGTCCGAAACCGAAATCTCTCTGCTTTTTGTCATCCGCCAAGGCTCTTGTTGTGGAACAGACAATGGAGTCGGAGCATCTCCTACAATATTTCAGCCAATGTATTCATTCATTCATTTCATATGCATGGTTAGATCGGAGTTTGGAAATGTAGCATGTATAACTGCAGGGTTGTTTAGTAGAAGATTCCTTGACCACCAAGAATGACCAATACTCCTACAGCCGCCATGATGTAGAGAATAACATTGGTTTGCTTCTTTTCTGAATCCAATCCCGTGGCTGCTTCCGCCATGAGTCGCGCTTTCATGGAGTCTGAAAGACCAGCCTTGACGGGAGCACTATCATACTGTCAGAAAAATAAAAGTAGAAAACGAATGTTTGAGAGAGATGCCAGTCCATACCAATTCACAAGATTCCACCCTGTCAAATAGACATCGTTGGAGGATCACATGATTTTACCTACCTCATCATCGTAAAAGGCTGCCCCCTTTGGGGGAGCTACTGCAGCCGGCTCTTCGGTCTCTTTTTCTTCAAACATGCGCAGCACAATGGTTTGTTTTATGTGAGTAGGTTTGGTGCCATGAATTCGTCGTGCGGGTTGAAACGTTACCGACTTCTGCACCGCTGTGTGGGCAGGAGCAAACGCTGTAACAACTGCGAGAAAGCAGAGGAGAAGGATCCCCGTTGCCGTTGTCTTTGTGAATGTCGTCATTGTTGGTGGTGGTGGTAAGTCTTAAAAAGTAAGAAACTTGTTGGGATCGAGGGCTGATCACGTACTGTATTGTATCGTTCAGTTGGATGAGAAGATGGAAGGCGAAACAAACGAGGGCTGCTGATAATAGGATCGAGCGAATCACAACAATTAGATTCTGACACCAAAAATTGAGTAATATCCGCAACGTGGCAACAGATCTAGGTTGCCACAGATGTGCAACAACAGTGTCAACACTACTACTGTACGTCCAACTGCTAAAACCATGAATCAGCAACACAACAACACAGCAAGATATCTCACTCTTGATTGTGAGATTTCGATTTCGATGACTGACGAGATAGGGAGGAAGTTTGCGTGCGTCAGCATTGTCATCAGGCCGCACGCTTGATCCAAAACTAGAAGCGAACTCCGTTGTAACCCAGCACAGTGCTCCTGGCGGTTACTCCAGTACTAGTACGCACAGTCGACCAAGTGCTACTAGCTAGCTAGTAGCTACACTCTAGTAGCAGCTCGAATACTACTAGCTAGGTAGCTTAGCTACTACGTCGTATTAGTTAGCTCCCACCAGGATTGTTCTTTCATTTGCGCACCCGAGGTTTTAATGTCAGCTTAGTTGCCGCTTTTAGCTCAGCTAGATAGTCCGGCTGAGCTAATGCAAAGGAAGGAAGCCTTTTGGATATTCATTGATTTTGGTGTGTTTTTCTAACATGTATATGCCCCAAGAAAGAAATGTTTTTGAAAAACAACCAAAATACTTCTTTCTTCAGGTTTCTATCATAGTAATTCGGATCATTCTACTGTACTCCAGATGACACCATGTTCACGATTTGTTCTTTGGCTGGACCACAAAAACAGCAGCTCCCATTACTATCACGTGGGCTATATAGAAGGAATGTCAAGAAAGAGCGTGATTTTCTGTTTAGGAACAAATCGTCGAAACTCAATTCTACGTCCTCTGCTTGTAGCATTATTACAGTAGACAAGGGAGGGGAGAAATCCGTCAAACAATAAAAGCTCTTTCTTACAATACTTTTAAATGATCTTTCGTGTTCTTGTTAAATGTATCTGAGACAATGAATCAATCCATCATGCATGTGTGAAAGGTACTCGTGCGGAAAACCCCTTTCTTTTGCTTGTGTCTTGCGTGTTTTGTGCTTGTATATATAATATGTAAATCTTCCTGTAGCATCCACCCGCCATTCAAATAACAATCGCTCGCATCATCTTACGAATGGCAAAACAACCTCCAGCCCCAATTCAATCATCTTGTGTGGTTCCAAACCCATCCTGTCCTGTCCTGTCCATTAGGAATTAATTCTCCTTCTTAACCACAACAACCGCAGGAGCACTAGCACTGGTGGCAATGGGAACGGCCTTGTAAGGTCGTTGTTGTGTCATCAACAATGCGTGTCGTACATGACGCAAGGAAATGGCTTGCATGGACCAAGTAATGAGCAGCCAAGTGTGCAAAAAGGTATTGACGGTGGCCAACGACCAATTGGTGTATTGTACCAAGAGTGGATACAAGGGCAAGAGTGGGGCATTCATAATGAAGGATAGCATTCCCATCCATTGGTAGAAGGGTCGCAAGTACAAACACAAGGGAGTTCGACTCGTAGTAGTAGTCGTCGTGGTCGTCGACGCCTGATTGTTCTTGTTGGTGGCACTGGTCATGTTGGTCATGCCCCCATTCGAGACTCCGGCTTGCCACAAGACCGTAATCATGTAAAAACTGGACGGGAATTGTGTAATTCCGGCAATGAAAATGTCGCACGCGGGTCGTTGGTAGGAAAACCAACCAAAGGCACAGACCGCGGTCGTGACCAATCCAAAGGTCTTCCAAAAGAGTTCTGGCACAAAGGGCAACGACACCCCGCCGGTATGGGGTTGAAATTGTCGTGCCATTTCACATCCAATGCATCCCATACTGAGGGATGCCAAAGTGACGGTGCCGACACAAATGGTCCACAAGAGTCGAAAATGCCATGTATTGCGCATGGTCATATCGGTATAAAATTGATGCGAGATGGCACCTGCCGTGACACTGACGGCATATCCCAACAACAATCCCCAAATGCGACGACACAATCGATTGTCCAATTCCACGGCGTGTTCTTGGACTTGGCCACACGTGGGTTTGGACGCATAGAGAGTCCAGGAAAAATACAACATGACCACGGCCAATCCATAATCGGTTCCATACGTCCACACGGTCGTATCAAAGTGATGCAAGACACCTTCTTGAACATAATTGTAAAAGGCCAAATCGTAGGTCGCCGCCGCGGCTTGAGGGGCCAACCAAAAGGGAAAATACAAACTAAACAAGGTCGTGATCGCAGACGTCAAGGCACCGACGACGGTATAGGCAAGGCCCGAAAGGGCTGTCGTATGCGAGCCGCCGTACGCATCGGTCATTTTGGTGCATTTCGTCTTCGAAGCGTCCAACGACTCGCCCAAAAGTTCGGTCGCTGCGTCTTGATGATGGTGGTGGGGCAAATTGTGATGATACATGGATGTCGATGTAGTACTAGTAGGTGTAGTAGTAGCTGTAGCTTCAGTGAGTGCTTTCAAATCAGTGGAGGAGGACTTGCTTCTGGGAGCTGGATCGTACGTGCACATTGTTCTTCTTTTCAACTAAGTAGCTAGCTAGAGTCGTCTTCTCAACCACCTAATAGTAGAGTAGCAGTAGCTATTAGGCAGTAATGCTATTCTGTTTTATGAGGAGGCAAAACAATCAATGAGAACGCCGATGTGTTAGTTCTGTATCGTGGGGAGCTTTCGGGCAAGGAGCTTTTTGTTCAACCAAAATCCGGTTGATGGCAAGATACCTTTGGTAGAGATCTTACTGCCAATGCCAAGTCTTCCGGGATACAAGGTTTTACTCTGGAGTATTGAATTGGTTCGTGCTGTGGCTTTTGGTTGGCTAGTTAGTTGATTGGTTGCTGTGCTTTCGCGAGCAAAATAAAACACAATTGTGAACACGTTGCCTTTCGCGATTTTCATTTGCAGCTGCTCCAAGGTGCGTGGTGGCTCGCTCACGAAGTTCGTAAGTTCGTCACTGCGTACCATACGGGAAAGTACAATACCGGTAAGTGGAGACGGGTGCAACCAGTGGTATCTTTTTGGTGGCAGTGCGCTTCTCATCCGCTGTATAAAGCATTCCGATCGTGAGAAAAGGCTTCGTCATACGAGTTTTTGCGCATGGCTACTTATTGAACGTCAATGAGCTGACACTGACGCAGCAAATTGGCATGTTCCACTCCTTCGCAGTTGCAGTTTTCTCATTTTGCTTCCGAGACAGCTAAATCTTTCATCGCAGGATTCATACCATTGCGAATTTGGGAACGGCCGCCCCAACTCTCCTCAAGTCAAGCTAACTCTAACTCTACTACCCTTAGCAGCGACGTTTGCACTTAGCTCAAGCCAAGAGTAGATTAGTTAGTACTCAAGGGATGGATAGACTCGTCCCCATGTCTGCTACAACTAGAGCGCAGGTGAGGCATCAAAGTGTTTGATTGTAATAACTAGGCCTGCTCACCGATAGTTAGCTCGAACGGGTCTGTAGCCTGCCGTGGTCAGCTTTACTGCTAATTCCGTTATGGGCTCAATGTTAGGCAACCCCAATGGGCCGGTCGATTACACGAATAAAGGGAATAGAGGAAACTGGCCTATGACCAAAGAAACTAAACTAGGTACAATGAACATTCATAGAAACATGCATTCTTTTATACATTAAAACTGTCCAATGGGTACTTGTCGTCCACGACCCGAAAATCATAATTACTTAATGGAGCCCTCTAGCTCTCTTCCACTCACGAAAAGCTTCATCGTTACTGTCCTCCAAACCTCTCTTTTGTATGGCCTGAAGACGGAAATCCGCAGCTGCTGGCATATCATACTGCCAAGGGGTGGCTCCTGTGTCAGCGGCTGGCGGCGGGGTCATGCTTGCCGCCGTTCTGCTTTCGGCAAGTGTTGCTGCTGCGGCAGCATCGTGTTGTTGTTGCCGGGCCATCATCCTGCTGTTGAGCAACAGCGACTTGAAGTACTGCTCTCTCTGTATGGCAGCTGCCAAGTCCATGTCCTCTGGCGATGAGAGGCCGGCATTGGTACCTTGAATACTGAGAAGCCGGGCAATAGCACTGCTGTTAGCAGCACTGGTAGCAGCTGCTGCAGAAACACCGCCTGCAAGTTGCTGTCGGTGCTGAAGGAGTTGGTTGAGCATGGAAGAATTACGGGAGGGATCCATGAACATGGCATCTGCAATGGACATTCCCCCCAAAGCTCCACCTGCGGATACTGCACTTGCACGAGACAAAACAGCCGCTCGGTCCATGAGGGAGGAGCTCCTGGTACTGTCCAGACCGGACTCAGTAGGAGCGGAAAAACCAGATCTGAACCCGGCCCCATCCGCCAATAACGCTTGTCTGGATCGAGCAATTTGGGATTGCAAGTGTGATTGCAAGAAACCAGAAGTCGCTCCCAAGGGCATGAACAGGGAATTCATCGATGGCATGGCGGTGGCGGCGGCTCGTTCGCTCAACAGCTGTCGTTCTCTCTCGTAGAGCGATAACGAAATTGCCTTGTCGTCTGCTGACAGAGCAGGAGGGGTCGGAGTGTTTCGGACGTAGGGTTTTCGGACACGACGAATCGCTCTGCTGTTCAAGAAGGCTTTTCGTAGACCTGCAAGTTTCTCACGGCGATTCTTGGATTCTTCTGGGGTCATCTGCTCCACATTCATGCGGTAGGTCATTTTGCCGTTGTAACCTGTGTGAGTAAAGGGAGTGCAGAGGACGAACAAGTGGTGGTGAGTGCATGATATCCAGAGACAGAAGAGGTTTGCTGGTCCAATTCATCAGGACTGTCATGGTCTTACCTGTACGTTCATGCTTTTTGGTGACACGTTTGGGCAGACAGTGAAGCATTTTGGCAATGTAATTCCTCATACTCGCACCATCTTCCAAACCCTCAATATTTCCAGCTCTGAATTCCTCCATCAAAGCCTGGACGTACTTCTCTTCCTCTGTCGTCCAAGAACCAGAATAAAGAGGTGTATCAGCAGAAACTTCTGCTTCCAACACCTCCATATCGAGTTCGGCTCCTGCCGTTACAGACTGGTTATCCTTTCCATTGACACTACTCTTGTCAGTATCTTCCGTGGCCATCTTCGGTTTAGTAGCATCCAGCACTACAGGTGGAGCCTGTCTCTTATACACATCTCCGAGCCCACGAGACTAAGGCGAATCTCGTATGCCGTCTTCTGCTTGAAA
>ENA-ORBV01017656-ORBV01017656.1-microbial-mat-metagenome-genome-assembly--contig:-NODE-17656-length-10171-cov-4.989895_pt1 | contig 10171 bp, 10 predicted proteins | sample MGYA00237777_ERZ505514 | MGnify/ENA primary metagenome ERZ505514 (study PRJEB26160, sample SAMN06269048) | microbial mat metagenome | isolation source: Oligotrophic lake microbial mat | place...
CACGAAGCTTGGCGTCAACCGGGCTGCCGCCGAAGAAGTGGGTAATCGAGTCGCCAATGAAGATCAGGTGAGGCGGCTGTTTGCGAGCCAATTCCAGGATGGCTTGGTGCCGCTGGACCCAATCGTAGTTCTTCCAGTCGCGATTCTGGGTGACGGGCACGACGGTTGAGGGGTCCGCTTCGCGGATGGCACCCACGAAGCCTGGGCTGACTTCCGAGCCATCGGACAAGAAGGCTTTGGCCATCACCTGTTTCCCGATCGGGACCACAATGGGGGCGAGATAGGCGCCAGAGGAACGGTCCGGAACGCTGCCGTCGAGGGTGTAGCGGATGACGGCCCCGGGCGTCGCGCAAGTGAGGACGACGCGCCCATCGGGGAGGAGCGCCAACGACGGCGCGGCGATCTGCGCCAGCAGCAGGAGTAAGAGGTGTCCCATGGCTGACATTATGGCGCGAAAAAGTGTAGGAACGTGCACCGCGTGGGCCCTCTAGACTACTACTCAATTTTCACTAGCCCATCGCGTCACGCGATGGGTCACCCAGGCCCTCCACTGGGCCCTCCACCATCTGCCCACCACCGAAGTCAACCCAACAGCGACTCGCCCCCGCACGCCACAAACGTGTTTCGTGCCCGTTCCCTGGCACCCCGGGCGAACTCCCGCAGTTGGCGAAAGGCGCCCAGATCGCGGGCGCGCTCGAACCAAGGGTCCTCCGCCAGTGCGTCAGCCAGGTAGTAGCCGCCGCGCACCGCGCCGTCCAACACCGTCATCCCCCAGCCCACGTCACCGGCCCGGATGACGTGCCGGGCGAAGTAGTACTTCTCTTCGGGACCCAGCCAGAAGCGGCGGAAAGCCTCCTCCGCCGTCGCCGTGGCCAGGGCTCCATCGCCCTTCAGCGCAGCCAGCATGCTCGACAGCAGCACCAGGCCCAGTGGCGACGAGTGAACGGACGCCAACCGGTCTTCCGTCCGTTGGATCGCCTCCGCGGTCTGGCCAAGCCCATCCAGGGCCAGGGCGTCCGCGTATCCGATGCCATCCCCGCAGGTCTCCAGGCACCACAGATATTCCCGCTTATGAAAGTAGGTGTGGGTGACGCTGGTGCCGGCGGTGGGGTCCAAGCGCCGGGCCATCCGATGGGCTTGGGTTGACTCGTCCAGCAGCCCGCAAAACCGGCAAACCAAGGTGAGCCCGGCGGGAAGCGGTGCGAGCGGCGATTGAGCTGCTGGGCGTGCTGTCGGCGATGCATGGGCGGGGCATGATCCATCACCGCCAAGGGCCCTTGCCGCAGCCGCTGCGCCAGGGTTTCGCCCTCCACGTACTCCATCACCAGATAAAGCTAGGTTAAGGCCGGCCGGGGGTCGAAGTGGTTTTCCTGCGCCGTGATCTGCCCGGACGCATCGACCTCAAACCAGTCCGCGACCCGCAGCCGGGCGCCGGAGACCATGGTCAGTTCCGCCCTGCCCATCACCGCCGTTTGCCCCGCATTCACGTAACCGTCTTCCCACTGGACGTCCTGAATCGCGGGCAGAATCGCCGTGAGATAAGCATGCACCGCGTCTCGACCCACGAGCGGAACCGCGCTTCCGCCAGGCGCCAACGGCGCGCGCAGCGTTACCGCCGCTGCGTAGGGGATGGCCGCCAGCTTCTTGTCGCGTAATCCATCGAAATACGATTCAGCGATCCGCCGGAGTTGGTGTGCTCGATCCATCTCGAGAGTATATGGGAAATCCGGCTCGCAAGGCTACTAGCCCGCAGCGTGAGCTGTGGGGTGAATTCTGGAAGCCACTAGCCCACAGCGTGAGCTGTGGGATGAATTCTGGAAGCCACTAGCCCGCAGCGTGAGCTGTGGGGTGAATTCCGCCTTGTCGCCCGGCCAAGCTGGCGTCGATTTTCAACCCTGCTCTGGCCAAACACCGGGCGCGCTACGACGCCCAACTTCACCAGCATTACCGCAACTGCCTCAAAGATATTAAACCCAAACTCAGCGCCGAAGAGGTCCGCATCCTGGCCGAAAAAGCCAAAATCCGCCGCCGCATGCAGCTCAACCTCGGGCTCCGGCAGGTGGAATACCCACCCGGACCCTAAGGGATCTGCCCTTCTGCTCGCCATGGGCGACAAGATCCGGTTAAGCTGGTGTTGATGGGGCGATCGATGATTCTCTTCGCGCTGCTGGGGGCGTTATCCTCCGCAGCGCAGACTCCCGCAGGCACTCGCTGGGCGGAACTTACCGCCAAGCGCGAAAAACTGTCGAGCTACCACCAGGAGTTCGAAATCTCCCGCTCTTACGCGGTCCCCGGCGGCCAGCGCGCGGCGCAACGGCAACTCACGCTCGATGCGGCGGGCGCGCGTTGGCGGGAGCGTACCGTCTCGGGCTCGGAGAACTTGGTCCGTCTGTACGATGGCCAAGCGCTCTTCTCGTTTGAGGAAGGCACGCCGGAATATCTGCGCGGCAAGCTACCGGCCCCGGGCGAGCCACCGCTGCCCACCGCTTACCGCTTCGGCGAGCCCGAATGGACCAAGGCCGTCGAACTCCCGCGCCAGCCCTGCGGAGTCGTCGCGCGCACCTGCCTCACGCTGGACGTGCCCCTCAAGGGCCGCGAGATGGCCGGCGGGGCTGCCAACGCGCCGCGAATGTTGCCCGGCACGATGCGTTTGCTGGCGGACGCCGAAACGGGACTGCTGGTCTCCTACCAAGCGTCGCAAGAGGTGCAAGCGCCTACAGGCGGCTACCGGCAGGAGACGCGGCTGACCCTGAAACGCATGACTTTCGGCAAGCCTGCCCTGGCCAGCCTGTTCACCCTGCCCGCAAACTTCCGCGAAGTGGCCGAGTTTACGCCCTGGAATGCCGCCAAGATCCAGCAGCAGTTCGCCGGGAAGCCCGCGCCCGCGTTCGTCGCGAAGGGCCTCGACGGCAAAGCGATTTCGCTCGCCTCGTATAAGGGCAAGATCGTGCTGTTAGACTTCTGGGCCACTTGGTGCCCCCCCTGCCGCGCCGACGCGCCAGCGCTCGAAAAGCTCCATCAGCAACACCAGGACTTGGCCATCATCGGCATTTCAGTCAGCGAGGAGCGCGCGACGGTGGAGAAGTTCCTGCGCGAGTATCCGCGCGGCTATCCGGTGGCCCTCACCACCGAGAACGAACTCAGCCGGCCCTACCAAGCCGGACCCTTGCCCCTCTACCTCGTCATTGACCGCGAAGGCGAACTCGCCGCCGCCGTGGAAGGCGACCAAGGGATGGCCCAGTTGCGCCGTCTGCTCAAGCAGGCGGGCCTCGAAACCGAATAAGGCCAGGTGCCCCCGATATACTGTTATCTCAATGTCCCGCACTCAGCCTGTCGTCTTCATCTCGTCCACCGCGCAGGACTTGCGCGAGCATCGCGAGCAGGCGGCCGAGGCGGCGCGGCAGGCCGGGTTCGCCGTGGAGATGATGGAGCACTTCGAAGCGCAGACGCAGTCGCCTCCGTATTCCGCTTGCATGGCTAAGGTGCGTGAGTGTGACGTCCTGGTGGTTCTGGTGGCGCACCGCTATGGGTGGGTGCCGGGCGATCAGCCGAACAAAGGCAACAAGAGCATCACCTGGCTCGAGTGCGAGGAGATACGCGCGGCGGGCGCGGAATTGCTCGCCTTCGTGGTCGATCCCCAGCATCCATGGCCGGCCGAACACAAAGAAGCCTATCGGGTGACGGAGGCTCTGGAGCAACGCAAGCTCACCGCCAAATATCAGAAAGAGATCGCGAGGAACCTCAAGAAACTGGGGGAATTCAAAGCATGGATTGACGGCCTGGGCTTCCGCAAGACGTTCACGCACCCGGCTAGCGTGAACTCGCTGGTGCAGGAGTCGTTAACCAAATGGAAGGCACGGAACCAGGGCGTCGTGGTCGACAAGCGGCCGAGTGGGGACCCGACCGAGTACCTTCGCCAGTTGCGCGAGCAAACGCGTTGGATCGACATTCGCGGCTTGCAGGTGGGGGCGGGCAAGGCATACCGTTTTCCCATCGATGAACTCTACATTCCGCTGACGACGGCGGGCGGCGAGTTAAAGGATAATAAGCGCGAGATGCCCGAGCGGCAGGCCGTGGAGTTGGAGCGCGTGCTGAGCCACCAACGGCTGGTGATCGAAGGTGACCCCGGCGCGGGCAAGACGACCTTTCTGCGCCGCATCGCCTACGAGCTTTGCCGTGACGATGGCCGCAGCACGATGGCCTTGCCGCAGAAGGGTTTCCCCATCTATCTGCGCGTGGGTGACCTCGAATCCCACATCCAGAACTGCCGGAAGCACAATCACGGCGGCGCCCCCACGACGGATCACCATCCGCAGTGGTTGGCGCATTGCTTGGCAGAGGCCGGCACTTTGGACGTGAAATTTGTCGAGGCCAAGCTCACACAGCCGGGAACCACCGTCCTGCTGGATGGCCTGGATGAAGCGACGAATGCTACGTCGCGCGAATCGCTGGCGAGGCTGGTGGAAGGAGCGGTGGGGGCGTATCCGCAATGCCGTTTCGTGGTGACGACGCGGCCCATGGCGTACACGGGCAAAGCGAAATTGCCGGGCTTCCATGAGGTGCGCATTGCGGACCTGGAGCGCGACGCGGTGGCAGCGTTTCTGGGCCACTGGTCCCACGGGCTGTACCCGGGTGACCCGAAGGGTGAGCAGGCGCATCTGGCGGAGTTGACCGAAGCGCTGAACGCGCGGCCAGCGATCCGGCGCATGGCGCGCAATCCGGTGATGCTCACCGCGCTGGCCGTCGTGCACTGGAATGAGCGCCGTTTGCCAGAGCAGCGCGCCGATCTCTACGAGAGCATTTCGCTATGGCTCGCGCGGGCCAAGGAAAAGAAGGATCGCGAACCGGCTGACCGCGTGCTGAAGCTGTTGGGCCATTTAGCGCTGGGCATGCAGAAGCAGGCCAAGGGCCGGGTGACCGAGGTGAGCAAAGCCACGGCCGCTACCCTCCTGGCGCCGCATTTCCGCGAGACGACCGACAAGGATGAGAAGCTCGAGCGCGCCCGGGCATTTCTCGAAGTGGAGGAGGTGGATAGCGGCATCTTCGTCAGCCGGGGCGCGAACCTGCGTTTTTGGCACCTCACTTTGCAGGAGTATCTGGCCGCCCGCACCATCGCCGGGCTCACCGACGCCTCCCAACAGAATCTGCTGTTCGAGGACGAGCGGCTGTATAAGTCCGAATGGCGCGAAGTGATGCTGTTGTTCGGCGGTACCTTGATCGGGCAAGGCGCGGACAAGGTGGATGCGCTATTCGCGGAGATCCTGCGGAGTGTTCCCGCCGATGCTGACCTGGCCACCCAGGCGCGCTGCGTGGGCCTGGTCGGTGCCATGCTGAGCGACTTGCGGCCCCACTCGTACAAAATGCCGCATGGGCGGTACGAGCAGATGCTCAAAGAAGTGCTGGGCATCTTCGATCGCGATCAGTCGCAGACGGTGGACTTGAAGGTGCGTCTGGCGGCAGCGGAGGCATTGGGGCAAGCCGGCGATCCACGGCTGCGGCGGCCGAAAGATCCGGGCTACTGGGTGACCCTCCCCGGAGGCAAGTTCACCATGGGCGAAGGGAAGAACGACTATGAGACGCCGCATGAGGTGCGGCTGGATCCGTATCTGATTGGCCGTTATCCGGTGACGGTGTACGAGTACGGGCTGTTTCTGGACGACACGGAACGGGCGACGCCTGAGGACTGGGAGGCACAGAGTGCTCACCCCAGCCGGCCTGTGGTTTCGGTGAATTGGTTCGACGCCGAGGCCTACTGCCAATGGGCTGGGGTGCGGTTGCCGACCGAGGCCGAGTGGGAGTTCGCTGCCCGTGGCGCGGACGGGCGCAAGTATCCCTGGGGCAGCGATAAGCCCAGCGCTAAACTGGCCAACTTCGCCGCTACGAAAATTGGCGCACCCAGCCCGGTGGGTCTCTTTCCCTTGGGCGTAACGCCCGACCAAGTTGCCGATTTGGCCGGGAATGTCTGGGAATGGTGCGCGGATTTGTATGGGCCAGAGTACTACCAGTCCTCTCCAGTAAAGAATCCCAAGGGGCCGAAATCAGGCGACGAGAGGTGCCTGCGCGGCGGCAGTTGGAGCAGCAATTTCCAGAGCGTGCGCGCGTCGGACCGTAGCTGGTACGAGCCGGCGTACCGCTACTACAGTATCGGGTTCCGTTGTGCCGGGGAAGTGGTTTCCCTTTAGTTCTTTTTCCTTTTTCCTTTAGGCCCCGCGCAGCGGGCGAAAATATTTTTTTGGGGTTTCGCCTGAGTACCCACGGTTGGCGGCACTGGCGCTTCGGCAGTCGTCAAATTTAGTTGATCGCTTGGACTTCTCGGGCAAAGTACCGTTCGGCATTCGCCTGAAAATCGCCTAAGGATGTGAATTGCTTGTCCGCCGCGTTCGTGATCCGCGCTTGGTCTTTCTTGCTCAAGCCATTTTCAAAATCGTCATGGACGATCACGCTGCGAAATGGGACATTCCGCAGTTGGAACTCGCGACAGGCCAGTGCCGCCAAGCGGGCTTTCGAGCTATCTCTTACGCCGTAGAGGAAGATGTTGCGAGGTTCCGTGGCGAACCGCCAGTCGACTTCCAGATCGTCCCGGTCGGCGATGGGAAGGTAGTGCTCCCCAGGCTGGTAAGCAGCCAGCGTGCTTTGCACGAAGTCACCGAGGGTTTCATAGAACAGGCTATGAACGACCTCGCGCTTGAATGCCTGCATGTTACTCACCTTGGCCACGGTTTGCGCAAACTGGAGAAGCGCCGGATAGACGCGCTCGGGAGTGGTTTCCACAAAGAATCGACCACCTTCTTCCGAAACGCGGTTCTCGGCGAGAATACGGGCGAGGATGCGATGCTTCGTGGGCGTATCAACGTCGTAGCCATAAGAAAGACGCATGAGCGTCAATCCATGATCGGAGATGCGGATCGGCTCCGCTGGGCTTTGGGGCAAATCCAGAAAGATGTCAATCATGTCCCCGTCTTCATGAAACAGAGGGGCCAACACCTGAACGATCCCCGGCCTTTTCTCGCGGAAAGAAACGTGGCGGTTGAAATCGGTTTTTAAGTTTTCCAGCAAATCCATGGCGCTTTTCTTTCTCACTCAAACAAGATTGATTGTACTTTCGTCGGGAAGTGGATCCGGCTTTCTTTTTCGTCGAGATTCACGGTTTTCAGAAAATACTGAACCGCCTCTTCGAACGAGGCGTAGGCATCGGTTTTGACCGCATATTTTTCGGCCCGTTCGCCCGCATCGAGCGCTACCTCTTGAGCTTGGTGAACGTGATAATGCCAATGCGGATCACTGGGGTCTCCTGGACCGCCGTTGTACTCGCCATGTTGCCCATTGCAGCGCACCAGCGTAATCTCTCCTCGCGAGTCGGCCGGATGATAGATGAGGCCAATGGAGAAGTTCTCAGGAAAGTCGCCGCTTTTGCGCATGAAGACCGAGAACTGCCCTTCGGTGTCGTCGGATGCAACCAGCTTCATATCGTTCCGCAAGAACGCGCCGGACTGTCTCATTTCTCGCTTGGGAGGGTCGGAAATCCTTTTGGGGCAACCGATCAAGCCATTGATTTCCTGCTGATTGTATGCGGCCACGTGCCACTGTTCCTTGCTCTCTACCCTCAATCCGTTGACACCATCATTCTACACTTTCGAAAATCGGGAACAGCCGAATTCTCCCGAATCGGCCACGGGTCTTGAATTCCCGAAGGTTGGCGACCCGGATCATGGGGTCTGAGGGGCCTACGGTCTGGCCGGGTGACGCGCCACCCGGGCGGCCGCGATTTCAGCGTCGATCTCTTCCATCGTCAAGGAATCCAGCCCACTCTCACGGGCGCTCACCCAGGATGCTTTGAGCCAAGCCGGAGCCTGTTCGGCGTCGTGAGCGGACGATGAGCGCAGAGCTGCTAGCAGACCGACACTGGGTTCGGAAGCAATTTCGGGTCGGATGATTTTAATCGTAACGGATGGATGACCCGGAACGGGTGATGGGCGATTGGAAGTCCTACTTGTCTAGCCCGCAGCGTAAGCTGTGGGGTGGTAGGGCGCAAATCTTAGCAGGCTGGGACAACGACCCCACAGATTTACGCTGCGGTCTAGGCAACCATATCCCCGGGCACAACGAAACCCGAGGTTATCGCGACAACCTCTGGTTTCGTTGTGCCCGGGATAGGGAGCGGAGGAGGAAAGCCCCCTCGGGAGTGAGAGCCGTCGTGGCCCGATTTTGACGGGCTGCGGCAGGAGTGCCGTCTCCACTTCCGGATCGTGCACCGGAGCCGCCGAATATGTACCGGCGGGTCGAAGCTAAATGCGTTCCCCGGCCCTGCTTCGGCGAAGCTTGGCCGGGAGGATGCGGGTCTCGAGTTTGGTGGACCAATTGGGGGGGGGCGAAACCACCCCACAGCTTACGCTGCGGGCTAGGGGGCGCGTGATGGCGGTTCGTTAAGATGGTTCCGGTGATTTACTTTCTCACCTTCAGCACGTATGGCACGCACTTGCCGGGAGATGCGCGGGGCAGTACTGATCGTCATCAAGGCCGGCTGGCTTCGGTACCGGGGTTGGCTCGTTTCGCGGAAAGCGAGATGCAGGAAACGCCTTATCGGATGGAGCTTGCCACTGACCGTCGGGCGGTGCGCGATGCCATTTTGGAGGTCTGCCGGCACCGGGAATGGCGGCTGCTGGCGCTGCATGTTCGCGCTGACCATGTGCACGGGGTGGTGCAGGCCGAAAGGGTGACCCCGGGACGGGTGATGGGCGATTGGAAGTCGTATTCTAGCCGAGGGCTTCGGGTTCGGCGGCCGGATCGCCAGAAGTTTTGGACTGAGGGCGGCGATGTGCGGAGCGTGCGAGGTCCAGAGCTTGCGCGGATTCTGGCGTACGTGCTGGAGGGGCAGGGCGAGCCGATGGAAATCTACGATGCTGGGCAGCCGGATCTCTAACCCGGCTCAAACCCTTATCTAGCCCGCAGCGTAAGCCGTGGGGTGGTAGAGCATCGCGCCGGAGCTCGCGGCTGGGCGGGAACGACCCCTAACCCTTGTCTAGCCCGCAGCGTCAGCTGTGGGGTGGTAGAGCATCGCGCCGGAGCTAGCGGCTGCTGCTGATCCTGGATGGCCTGGAGCCCTTGCAGGACCATGCCCGCGGCGACCTATGGGACTTCGCCCTCAAAGACCTGCTACGCGAATTGACGGCGCAGAACGCGGGCTTAGTGCTGTGTACCACGCGCGTGCGGCTCTCCGAAGTGCCGGACGATGCGGGGCGCGCCGAGTCGATTCCGCTCGATAATTTGAGCGAGCCGGATGGGGCGCAGTATCTGCGGGAAAAGTTTCGCGTGCAGGGTGCCGAGGCCGATCTGCGGGAGGCTTCGCGGGCCTATGGGAACCATGCGCTGGCATTGACCCTGCTGGGCACTTACCTGGAAGGCGGGGACGTCTCGCTACGGCATGAGATCCGCGAACTGCCCATTCCGGACGACCGGCCCGGACGCCAGGCGCGCCGGGTGATGCAGAGCCACGCGGAGCGCTTCGCCGGCCAACCGGAGGAGGAAATTCTAAAGGGGCTGGGCTACTTTGACCGGCCAGCGGAGCCCGAAGCGCTCAAGCTGGTGCTGCCCACGATAGATGCGCGGACCTACCGCGAGGCCTTGCGGCGGCTGGCCAAGGCCCGGCTGATTCTGGCGGAAGATGACGCCGATGTCGATTGCCACCCGCTGGTGCGGGAGCACCTTGGGGCGGTAAGGAAGGCGACGGATCCCGAAGCGTTCCGGGCCGGCCATTCGCGGCTGTATGAGTACTACTGCACGAAAGCAAAGCACCAGCCGGATACGCTCGCGGAGATGACGCCACTGTTCCACGCCGTGGGCCATGGCTGCCAGGCGGGCCGGCATCAGGAGGCTTGTGAGAATGTCTACCGCGATCGCATCCGGCGCGGTGGCGCAAACTACCTGATCCACCAGTTGGGAGCCCCCGACTACCACCTCGCCATGGCCCGCCGTCACCAATCGCAGCAGCACCTCGAAAAAGCCGCCGCCCTCATCCAGGAAACCGGCTACCACCGCCGCGATCCAGAACTCGCCGCGTTGCGGCTTTCGCTGAGCTAGATCTTCTAGCCCGCAGCGTAAGCTGTGGGGTGGTAGAGTATCACGCCGGCGCTCGCGGCTGGGCGGGAACGACGAACGACCCCACAGCTTACGC
>ENA-ORBV01017657-ORBV01017657.1-microbial-mat-metagenome-genome-assembly--contig:-NODE-17657-length-10171-cov-3.739647_pt1 | contig 10171 bp, 7 predicted proteins | sample MGYA00237777_ERZ505514 | MGnify/ENA primary metagenome ERZ505514 (study PRJEB26160, sample SAMN06269048) | microbial mat metagenome | isolation source: Oligotrophic lake microbial mat | place...
GCTCGGAGATGTGTATAAGAGACAGGAATGGGGTACCAACGTGCGCCCCAACAACTGCATCCCCGAGGCTGTTGCCACGGAGTTGACATCAACCCCTTCGCTCCTGCCCGCTCTGGCTCGAATGATATTGCTCGACAAATCACTGGAACTGGCAAATATGGGCGCAAAGACCTGCCGCACCGGCGACGAGTTTACTACTGACATCACTTTCAGTTCCTCAAGCGACTGCATCAGCCGCTTGTTCTCCAACTGCGCACTCCGCCACGCCCGTTCGGCTTCCTCAAGCCGCTTGTTGAGTTCAATAATTTCCTCATTCGTCTGCGGCGAAGTTTCAGCCGGTGCCACCCACCGCGAAAACGCCGCGAACGGATGGCTGATCGGCGCCACCAGCGTCGTAGCCAGCCACCCCAGCGGCCGCGCCCACCCGAGGTATTTCAAAGGCACGCACACCCCCAGCACAAACAGCAGAATGATCGTGACCGGAAGAAACCGTGATGTAAGCGCAGGAGTCAGCAAAAGTACGTCTCAACCTCAAACCCCCCACCTCCCGCCAAGCACGCCTCCCCCGCCGTATTTGCTATTTGCCATTTGACGACCGCGACTCATCCGTCCATATCATTCTCAAGCGTCACCTTCCACTCCTCCAGATGCTCAAGATAAATGCAGGTGCCGCGGGCCACACACGTCAGCGGATCATCCGCCAGCACCGTCGTCAGCCCCGTCGCCTTCGAAATCACGTTCGTCAGCCCGCGCAAAAGCGATCCGCCACCCGCCATCGTGATCCCGTTCTCCACCAGGTCCGCCGCGAGTTCCGGCTCCGCGTGCTCCAGCGTCCGCGTCACCGCCTCGACGATTCCCTGAATCGGTTCCTGCAGCGCAGCCCGTACCTCTTCACTCGTAATGCTCACCTTCCGCGGCAGCCCCGAGATCATGTCCCGCCCACGCACATCCATCACCGTGTCGGGCACGATGATCGCGGCGGACCCGATCTCGATCTTGATCCGCTCGGCGGTCTGCTCGCCGATCATCATGTTGTACGTGCGCTTCATATGATTGATGATCGCCTCATCCATGTCGTCGCCCGCCACCCGCACCGATTCGCACGTCGCGATGTCCGACAGCGACATAATCGCCACTTCCGTCGTGCCCCCGCCGATGTCAACGATCATGCTCGCCGTCGCCTCGGCAAACGGCAACCCCGCCCCGATCGCGGCCGCGATCGGCTCCGCAAGCAGATACGTCCGCCGCGCCCCCGCCCGATCGCACGAATCAAAGACCGCCCGCTTCTCTACCGCCGTGATCCCGCTGGGGACCGACACCACCACCCGCGGCCCGATGATCTTGCTCCGCCCGTTCACCTTGCGGATGAAGTACGACAACATCGCCTCGGTAATCTCAAAGTCCGAGATAACCCCGTTCTTGAGCGGGCGCACAGCGGTAATGCCGCCGGGCGTCTTGCCCAGCATCTCCTTGGCGATCCAACCGACCGCGTCCCCGTTATGAAGAACCTGGTTCGTGCCCTTCTTGACGGCAACGACCGAAGGTTCATTGAGAACAATGCCTTGGCCCCGGACGGCGACAAGGGTGTTGCACGTCCCCAAGTCAATGCCCATATCAACGCTAAATAATCCGATAAATCGGTCGAGGAACACGGTTTAAGGCTCTCCATAGCCAAGGGAAGGCGGTTAGGTCGCGAGCAAAAAGTTAGGGCATGGTATCGCTTCTACCCGGTGAGCGCAGCGACATCACAAATATCGGCACGTTCGGGGGAAGTCGGATAGGGGAACCAGTCATTTACACAAGCAAAAACCGAATGGAACCATCATCAGTTCGGAAAGTGCCTGCTGAGTCATCCTATGCTCATACTCCTCCGCTTTCCCTCTCTCACAAGGATCTCAAATGGGCCAATACGCACAACTCATCACCACCGCCGCCAAAATCACCCGCGGCTACGCCGAACGCCTCATCGTCGGCATCACCCCGCAACAGTTCGCCCGCAAGCCCACCATCAACGGCAAACTCATTGACACCAATCACCCCGCCTGGGTTTACGGCCACCTCGCGACCTACCCCGCAAAGATCGCCGCGATGGTCGGCCTTGACTCAAGTAAACTCGCCGCCCCCGCCGCGTTCGAGGACTTGTTCAAAGACACTACCGACTGCAAAGACGACGCCGCGGCCAACATCTATCCCCCGATGGATGCCATCACCGCCGCCTTCTTTAACACCCACGATGCCCTCTTCGAGACGCTCGGCGGCATCGACGATGCAAAACTCATCGCCGAAACCCCCGACGAAAAAGCCCGCGCCCGATTCCCGCTGACCGGTGGGCGAGTGCTGTTCATGTGCAACAACCACATCATGATGCACATGGGCCAGATCAGCGCATGGCGGCGTTGCATGGGGTTGCCTAAGGCCTAACTTTCATGCGCTCGCTTGTGGTCCCGTTCAAAGACCGTCTCTCCTCTAAAGGTCCGTAAATATGGGCGTACTTGCTGCGCTCTCTTTTATGCTATCCGGCATCTACCGATGAAATGATCCGTACAGTTCTGGCCCGCCCAATACGTTTCGCGGGTATTCTGTGAAGCAAGAGGAGAGTTCTCCATGACTGCCATTTTCCGTTCCGCATTGACTTTCGCCGCGGGTTCGTTGCTTGGGCTGGCCGGAGCGAATCCCGCCGCGATGGCTCAGCAACTCGCGACCCAGCTCATAGCAACCGGCTTGACGCGGCCGATCTTTGTCGCGTCTCCTCCCGGCGATCCCAACCGCCTTTTCGTTGTCGAGCAGCGTTCTGGCTCGACCGGGCGCATCAAGGTGATCGACTTGAACACCAACGTCGTCAGCGGAACGCTTTATCTTTCGATCACCGGGCTGGCCATCGACTCGGAGCAGGGGCTGCTGGGGTTGGCGTTCCATCCCAACTTCATGCAGAACGGGTACTTCTTCGTCAACTACACGCGTTCGCCCCAGGCGAATGTCAGCGCGGGCTCGACCATCGTGGCGCGGTATCGCGCGCTTGCGGGCAACCCGCTTGCGACCACGGCCGATCCGGCTGGCACCATTCTGCTCACAATCCCGCAGCCCGAAACCAACCATAACGGCGGGTGGATGGCCTTCGGGCCGGATGGGAACCTGTTCATCGCGACGGGCGATGGTGGCAACGGCAACGACACCAATGGCGGTTCCACGGTTGTCGCCGTGGGGCACGTTGCCGGGGGCAACGCGCAAAGCACCGCCCGCCTGCTGGGAAAAATGCTGCGCATCGATGTCGACGGCCCGGACAATATTCCCGGCAATGCCGACGATGCCGACACGATGCTCGCCTTGCCATACCGCATCCCGACGGGCAACCCCTACAACGGAACTACCGGCGCTCGCGAGATCTGGGCGATTGGTGTTCGCAACCCCTGGCGGAATGCGTTTGACCGCCAGACGGGCGATCTCTGGATTGCCGATGTCGGACAAGACGTTCGCGAAGAGATCAACGTCGTTCCGGGCACGACATCGGGCATCAACTATGGATGGCGTTGCATGGAAGGGACGCGATGCACGAACCTCTCTGGCTGCACCTGCAACGCGCCGGCGTTGACGCTTCCACTTTATACCTACGACCATGCGAACGGCCGCTGCTCTGTCACGGGCGGCTATGTCTACCGGGGTGCGGCGATGCCGTCGCTTTCGGGCACCTACTTCTTCGGCGATTACTGCACGGGCGAGGTCTGGTCGTTCAAGCGGGGATCGGGCGGCGCGGTTACTCAATTCACGGATCGCACCGATCAGCTTGACCCGCCGGGGACGCCTGTTCTTGGAAACCCGGTTTCGTTTGGTGAAGACAATGCGGGCGAGATGTACATCTGCGACGCCGCGAGCGGAAAGGTTCTCAAGATTGTGCAGGCGCCTTGCTTTGCGGATTTCAATCAGGATGGCGGGATCGACGGCGGAGATGTCGAAGCGTTCTTCATCGCCTGGTCGGCGGGCGCTGCTTCCGCTGATGTGAACGGGGATGGAGGCGTCACGGGCGCCGATGTCGAGACATTCTTTATCTCGTGGGAGCGCGGGGCGTGCGTGTGAAGTAGTTGATACGCTTGCCTCTATGCCTGAACACGCCCTTGCCGGCAGTAATCCCAACCTTCCGTACAAGATCGCGTGCCTCTGCGACCTGCGCGATGCCGATGGTCGCATTCTGCTGTTGAAGCGACTGAAGGCTCCGAACCTGGGTCTTTGCTCGCCCATTGGCGGCAAACTGGACATCATCCGCGGCGAGTCTCCCGCGCAGTGCGCCCAGCGGGAGATTCACGAAGAGGCGGGGCTTGAGATTCCGATGGATCGCATTCATCTGACGGGGCTGGTGAGCGAGTGCGAGTTCGAGGGGCGCGGCCACTGGCTGATGTTTGTCTATCGCGTGCTTGGGCATGTGTGGGTTGAGCCGCGTGATATGCGAGAGGGGCGGCTGGACTGGTTCGAGCCTTCACAAATTGATGGGCTTCCGCTGCCCGAGACAGATCGCAAGATCATCTGGCCGTTGATGAACGCCGCGGAGCAGGCGACGCCGGGAGGGACACCCGGGTTTTTCGCCGTGCATATCGACTGCCGCGATGGAAAGCTCAAGTGGGCAGTTGAACAGCAAACGCCGGGAACGTGACTACGGCGCGAGCGGTTTTGGCGGCAGTGGGGGGCATCGTGGGGGTCGCCGATGATGTCGATGCCTTTTTCGACGAAGCGATCGACGCTCTTGCTGTGGGCCTTGATGACTTCGATGGTGTAGAGATCGTCGGAAGTTTCAACCACGCGCACGCCGTTGTCGGTGTTCGTGATTTCCATCTTGACCTTGTCGGCATTCTCGAAGAGCGCGGCGAAGAGTGGGTCCCACGTGCGAAAGCCATCGCCACGCTCGACGCGGGACTTCATTGCGTGCGCATGTTCGGTGATGATGGCGGCGACCTTGGGGTCGTCCGATTCGGTCAGGGCTGCGATGCCGTTGGGCAAGAGGGTTGCGGCGCGTCGAACCTTAGTGTTCTGCTCGGTGAGCGCGACAAACGTGATGCGATCGCGCGGCATTGTGCCGGGAAGGCCGGACTCGGGCGCGGCGGACTTTTTGGGCTACGGTGCATCCGCACATGCCTAGGAGCGACACGCTCGCGAGGGCTGCATGACAAAGTGCTCAGGGCGAGTGCAGGGCTCGGTGCGGGGATCACAAATGTGTAGGCGGAGTCGGCGAGCGGGCCATCGGGGAGCGCGCGCGAAGCGGTCGAGCCATCGGAGAAGGTGAGGGACCAGACGGCGTTGGGGGCCGCGCCGTTGTTGAAGAGGACGAGGCGGGCGTCGGCCTGGAAGGCGCCGTTATCCTGGTCGATGTCGAACTGGCCGCGGAAGGAGTCGCCGGCGACGAAGCCGGTGAAGGCGTACGTGAAGAGGTCGGTGACAGCGCCATCCTGCGAGCGGTCGCCGACGAGCAACTGAGCGGTCTGGGCTGCGCCGGGCGTGAAGAGTTCCTGCGAGAGATAGACCTGGTCGAAGTTGAAGACAGCCGCATCGCCGACGGTGAGGGACATGCCGGTGATGGTCTCGCCACTCGTGGAGAGGTTGGTCAGCATGAACTCAACGGTGTTGAACGGGAGGGTCGGGCCGGATTCGCTACCATCGACCATGGAAAGTGATGCGATTGGTGACGGCCAGCGCGCTGGAGGCGGCGAGCGCGAAGGCAAACCAAGCACGTTGGATTTTCATGTTCTTTCTCTCTTTCCTGGGACCAAGCCTTCGGTCATCGGGGCGGGCGATGAGCGGCGATCGACATGGGCGACGGTTTAGGCATCGTCGCTCCGAATTGCACCGCCGCCCGCCGGACCGGGTAGAAGACCCATGCCACCCTCGGACACCGGGCGGAAGCCCGCTGCCACGCAAAAACCCCCGGGCCTTTGCCCGGGGGTTGGTTGAATTTCAGAATGTCAAAGACCGTCTATTTTTCTTCTTTGACTTTGAACTCGGCGTCGATGACGTCGTCCTTGGCGGCGGGGCCGGAGCCATCGGGTTTCGGCTCTGTGGTTGAGGAACCTCCCTTTTTGGCGGCCTCTTCGTAGATGACTTTGCCGAGTTCCATCCCGGCCTTTTCGAGTTCCTTCATCGCGGCCTCGATCGCGGCCTTATCGTCGGCTTTGATCTTGGTCTCGAGGCTTGAGAGTGCGCTCTCGACCGCGCCGCGGGTTTCAGCGCTGACTTTACCGCCGTGTTCTTCAAGAGCCTTGCGGGTCTGGATGAGCACCGCGTCGGCGCGATTCTTGAGATCAACCAGTTCGCGGCGGGCTTTATCCTCCGCGGCGTGGGCTTCGGCATCGCGCTTCATGCGCTCGATCTCGCTCTTATCAAGGCCGCCGCTGTTGGTGATCTTGATGTCGGCCTTCTTGCCGGTGCCCTTATCGGCCGCGGTGACGGTGAGAATGCCGTTGGCATCGAGGGAGAACTCGACTTCGATCTGGGGCGTGCCGCGTGCGGAGGGAGGAATGCCCGCAAGCTCGAACTGGCCGAGGGTGCGGTTGTCCTTTGCGAACTCGCGCTCGCCCTGGAGGACGTGGATGTTCACGCTGGTCTGGCTGTCCGCGGCGGTGGAGAAGATTTCCTTCTTGCTCGTCGGGATGGTGGTGTTCTTCTCGATGAGTTTGGTCATCACGTCGCCCATGGTGGCGACGCCGAGCGAGAGGGGCGTGACATCGAGCAAGAGGATGTCCTTGATGTCGCTGGTGAGCACACCGCCCTGGATGGCAGCCCCGATGGCGACGACTTCATCAGGGTTGACGCTCCTATTAGGCTCTTTTCCGAAGATTTCCTTGGCGATGGACTGGGCCTTGGGCATGCGGGTAGAGCCGCCGACGAGGACCACTTCATTGATCTTGCTGATGTCGATCTTGGCGTCTTTGATGGCCTGCTGGCAGGGGCCGCGGAGGCGCTCGAAGAGATCGTTGGTGATCGACTCGAACTTAGCGCGACTGATGGTGACCTGCAAGTGCTTGGGTCCGCCGGCATCGGCGGTGATGAAGGGGAGGTTGACGGTGGTTTCCTGGGAAGAGGAAAGTTCGATCTTGGCCTTTTCCGCGGCTTCCTTGAGGCGCTGAAGGGCCATCGGGTCCTTGCGGACATCGATGCCTTCCTTCTTGCGGAACTCCTCGGCCATGAAGTCGATCAGGCGCTGGTCCCAGTCATCGCCGCCGAGGTGCGTATCACCGTTGGTGGCGAGCACCTCGAAGACGCCGTCGCCGATGTCGAGGATCGAAACATCGAAGGTGCCTCCCCCGAGATCGAAGACGGCGACCTTCTCGTTGATTTTCTTGTTGAGGCCGTAGGCGAGTGCCGCGGCGGTGGGTTCGTTGATGATGCGCTCAACCTTGAGACCGGCAATTTCACCGGCATCTTTGGTGGCCTGGCGCTGGGCATCGTTGAAGTAAGCAGGGACGGTGATGACGGCGCGGGTGACGGGTTCGCCGAGGTAGTCCTCTGCGGTCTTCTTGAGATCCTGGAGAATGAATGCGGAAATCTGCTGGGGCGTGAACTCGCCCTGGTTTACCTTGACCTTGACAAAGTCTTCTCCGCCACCGACAAGTTGGTAGGGGACTTTGGAGGCCTCATCACCGGACTTGCCGTAGACACCTGTCACTCCGCCGGTGACTTCCGTCATTCGCCGACCCATGAATCGCTTGATCGAGAAGATCGTGTTCTTGGGGTTGGTGACCTGCTGGTGGCGGGCCTGCTGGCCGATGAGGCGCTCACCCTTGTCGGTGAAGCCGACGACCGAAGGGGTCGTGCGGTTGCCCGATGAGTTGATGAGCACTTTGGGCTGGCCACCCTCCATGATTGCGACGCAGGAGTTGGTGGTGCCGAGGTCGATTCCGATGATTTTGGACATGTGTTTGGTTCCTTTCGCTTGTCTGACGAAGGAGGGGGAAGCAACTTGTATGCCAGTGGGAGGGAGTCAGAATGGAGTGCGAAGTCCGATGTTTGTAGGATGGGTTGAAGGGTGTGGTTGAATTCTGCCAATCAGGCAGGGGCGTGCGAAGCGATTGATGGCGTTGAATGGCAGGGCGTCGCACCAGATTCAGTTGCGGCCGCCGGGCGGAGGAAATCGGGGAGCAATTGGCCGAGAATGGCGGGAAGCGTCGATGGTGCCGGGGCTTGGGGCGGTCATAGTCGCATTCGTGGACGTGTTTATCAAAGATGTTAGGTATGTACCAGGGTATGAATGCCCTAACGGGTGCGATCTACGGGGCGGAAATCCGTGTCGGTAGCGCGCGACTTGGGGCCATCTGCCCGGTTTTTCTGAATCGGGGTGATGGTTATGCACTCTGCGCGCGAGTTAGCGCAGCAAAACGGACGGCATTCCCAACACGGTGCAGGTTGGCGACACGGGCATTGCTACACGGTCGAGTTGGGACGCGGTTGCAATGACTGGGGCGTGGATATGTTTGCTTCTAAGGGCGATGAGAGATTGGCCGTTCAAGTAAAGATGTACGGCGGAACGGCGAGGCCCGTCAATCGGGAGATGGTCATGCAGCTCCATGGGGCAAAGGACTATTTTGAATGCACGCTCGCGGTGGTCGTTACTGATGGCAGAGTCGCGCGCGATGCCCGAGATGTCGCGACGAAGCTGGAGATTTGAGAAAACAGAGAAAAGAGGGGTTGAGAAAAATGGCCTATTTCCAGGGGCTCGCTCGAAGACTCGCGGCCCCTGGCAACGATCGCGCGCCCTCCGGGCGAAGCGGGGGAAAGCAAGGAATGTGGTCACACCCGCATCGGCTTCATCCCATCGACCACTGCATCAATCCCGCACAATCTCTCGCTTGTCGCGTTCGCTGCGTTCGATCACGGCGTCCACGCTTTCGGGCGTCATCCACGGGAGCGAAAGAAGTTTTTCTTTCAAGTGCGGCGGGAAGGGTTTGTTGTGGCGTTCGTGGGCGGGGCGGCTGCGCCAGATGCGGTGCATCCAGAAGTATTGCTCGGGGGCGCGGCGGACCATTGTCTCGATGGCGCGGCGGTAGCGGGCGGTGAGGTAAAACAAAGGGTCGGGTTGGCCTTCCCAATCTTCGGGGCCGAATGAGTCTACGAGTTCGACGGAATAGCGGAGGCTGGGGATTTCACCGAGCCAACCCTTGCCGCGGCTCCGGGGCGAAAAGTGTGTTCCGCCGGCGTGCGTTCCCATCCACGGCCCATCCACCGGCTCTTCATCATCGCGCAGGCGGCGGGCCATTCCGCAGACGAGGCGAGCGCCGGTTTGCATGGCGAAGAGGCCGATGCTTTTGTAGGTGCTGGTGAGGCGGCCGAAGAAGGGAGTGAAGAGGCCGCGGTCGCCGCCGGATTGGTCGGCGACGAGGCCGATCGGCTCGCCGCGTTTGAGGACGGGGGGGAGGGTTCGAACCATGCCAAACTTGCTGACCAGGGTGAGGCCGCGGCGGGCGCGGGTTTCGTAGAGCCATTTATCGAGTGGGCGGAGGTCAAGCGGGCGATAGACGGCGTGCATCGGGAAGCCGAGCATGGAGATGGCGTAGCCGATGAGTTCCCAGTTTCCGCAGTGGCCGCTGATGAGCATGCACGGGCCTTGCAGGAGCAACTCTCGCACGGCGGGGGAAATGTGGGTAAAGGCGAGGTGGCGTGAGAAGCCTTCCTGTGTAACGAGGCGCGGGGCATAGAGAATCTCGACCGCGAGTTGGAAGAGGTGCTGGTAACTCTTAACGGCGTGGGCGCGGTGCTTGTCGGCGGTCCATTCGGGGAAGGCCTCCTGGAGGTTTTGCACAGCGCGATCGAATCGGCTGGGCGCGAGGCGGGGGTAGAGGTGGCCGAGCGAGCGGGCGATCGACTGCCCGAAGCTCTTTGGTTCAATCTGCTGCTCGCCAAGGATTTCCTACCTCTTCTTAGTAATCCTGGACTCATAAGAGAGCGCATCTTAGCTCAAGAAGAAGGATGGGTAGTGATTGACGAGGTCCAGAGAGTTCCGGCCCTGCTCAACGAGGTGCATGACCTCATCAGTCTACACGGAAAACGCTTTACGTTTGCGATGAGTGGATCAAGTGCAAGAAAGTTGCGTCGCATGGACGTTAATCTTTTAGCAGGGCGCGCCTTGGATAGAAGATTCTTTCCCTTGGCTTTTCCTGAGTTGGGACAAAAATTCAATCTTGAGCAAATTCTCCGC
>ENA-ORBV01017658-ORBV01017658.1-microbial-mat-metagenome-genome-assembly--contig:-NODE-17658-length-10171-cov-3.174361_pt1 | contig 10171 bp, 7 predicted proteins | sample MGYA00237777_ERZ505514 | MGnify/ENA primary metagenome ERZ505514 (study PRJEB26160, sample SAMN06269048) | microbial mat metagenome | isolation source: Oligotrophic lake microbial mat | place...
CCCGTGCCGTTTATGAAGGGCTGGCATTGGGCTGGCGGCGGTTACTCGAACGGGCCGAACGGATGTTGGAGTTCCGCGCCCATACAATTCGCGTGATTGGCGGCGGCAGTCAATCCGATCTCTGGCTACAGATCAAGGTCGATGCGCTAGGCCGCCCATTGCGATTGCTTTCACTCAAGGAAGGCGTTGCGCTTGGCGCAGCCATGCTTGGCGGAATCGCTGGTGGTGCGTATCGCGATGAGGATGAAGCACTCAGGCGGGTACAATTGGATGAACAGGTGTCGAGCCGAACCAACAGCGTGCAGCAATCTATGAACAGATCTATCACGAACGATTTGTCGAACTGATGCCTGCGCTGGCAAAAATTCATGCGACGATTCGCGATGACGAATGAGAATATCGAAAGGCGCGATGATGAAGATTGATCAAATAATTGGGGAATAATGGATGCTCTTCCATCCGCAGGCTAAAGCCTGCGGCCAGCGGCTCTACGGATTGCCGCTCAAATGCATACCGGGGAACAATCATGATCTACCATCTCGCGCCAGCCACCCGCTGGAACGATTGGCCAGCAACACAACCCTACCTACCAGCGGAATATGCCGCCGATGGTTTCATTCACTGCACCGCAGGCGCTGATCTGATGCTGCAGGTCGCCAATCGCTTCTATCGCCAGGTGCCCAATCCATTCGTGCTACTGGTGATCGACCCGCAACGCCTGGCATCCGAATTGCGCTGGGAACAACCACCAGATGACCTCGCGCCGCTGTTCCCGCATATCTATGGGCCAATCAACCGAGAATCGATTGTGGAAGTGAAGCACGTCCAGCGTAGCACCGATGGGCAATTCCTGGGGTGGGAAGTATAAGAAAAAGGAGGGATTGAAGGCTTCGACCTCTATCCCTCCCAAGTGCTAACCAGAGTTTTGTGGAGGCCCAAGCGCTCTAAGTCGCAGAGCAACGTGCATCAGCGATCCTGAAAGCTGATAGCTGATAGCTGATAGCTATTAGCTAAGCGGCACCCGCAACTCCACATTGGTTCCTTCGCCCTCAACCGAGCGAATACGGAATTCGCCACCAATCAGCCGTGCCCGTTCGCGCATGTTCAGCAACCCAAGTGAACCGCGGGTGTTATAGCTCGACTCAACCGCCAGCAGATTGAAGCCCCTGCCCCGATCACGAACGCTGGCCACCAGTTGCCCTTCCTCCTGGTACAAATAGATCACGACTTCGTTGGTATGGGCGTGCTTGCGGGCATTATTGACCGACTCCTGCACGATGATGAAGATCACGCCTTCGATCTCAACCGGCAAGCGCGGAATGCTCTGCGGTGCTTCAAGGCGCAGCTTCATCGAGCCATTCGGGTCGCGATAGCGTGAGACGTACTGCTGAAGCGTTGATAACAGGCCCTGGGTTTCCAGGCCCAATGGCCGCAGGCCAAACAACAGATTGCGAATATCATAGGCCGTCTTCTGCACCAATTCAGCCAGTACATCCAGCTCTTTCTCAACCCGATCCGGCATGGCGCGCATGAGCTTCTTGACGAACTCGATATTCATTGAGATCGCCGCGACACTCTGGGTCGGGCCATCGTGCAGATCGCGCGCGATTGCTGCGCGCACCTCGGCTTCCTTGGCCAGCAGCCGATCGCGTTCTTCCTTCAGGCTGCGAACCAGGCGCGCATTCTCGACAGCAATCGCCGCCTGTGCGGCCAGTGTCGTCAGCAATCGCAGATCCTGTTCGGTGAACAATTCGCCATTGTTCTTGTTCAGCACCTGCATCACGCCAACGATTCGTTCGCCACCCCGCATTGGCGCACAAACAATCGAGCGGGTCACAAAATCGACATCACGCGAGACACCATCGAACCAGCGGGGGTCCTGTTCGACATCATTGACGATCTGGCCGATGCCATTTGCGGCAACCCAGCCAGCAATACCCCGATCAAGTGGAATACGGAATTCGCGCGGCTCATTCGTATGCGAATCATAGGCAACCAGCACGAGTTCGCGGCTGGCATCATCGATCAGCATGATCGAACAGCGCTCGGCACCCATCACATCGGGCACACGCTTCTTAATATCTTCCAACAAACTGCCAAGATCAAGGTTACTGGCCAGCGCCTGGCCGACTTCATACAGTAGATGCAGTTCGCGCAGATCCTGTTGCGCATGCTGGAGCATTGCGAGTTTATCTGCCTCTCCGCCAATTGCCCGAACAAGCAACATCACCACATCTTCATCTGGTGTGACGGAAGGGCGGCTGATCTCGCCATCACGTACCACCAGATGCAACATCCCAACGATCTGATGATTGCTCTGGAGTGGCAGTTCCAGCAACTGGCGATCATCATCGAGTGCATACGAGCCGACGGCTGGTTCCTGGCCTTCTTCACGCCGAACAAAGGCCTCGCGCGCCTCCATAATCATCCGGCTGGCCTCAGCGCCGATCTGCCCATGCTCAAGCCGTATCACCTCGCCATGCGGTGCATGGTAGATCAAGGCACCGCCCTCAGCCGGCCAGAATGTCACCAGCCGATCAATCGATGATTGCAGCATGCCATTGACATCGGTATATCCACCAGATGAAATAAGCTGTCCTAAGGTCTGAAGCTGGCGTTGGTCAAATGTAAGTGATGACATAGCTTCCTCAATGTTAGGCGTCAGCCATCAGCCGTCAGCCATCAGCCATCAGCAGGTATGGAACAAGCGCATCGCAACGCTAGAAAGCTGAAAGCTGAAAGCTGATGGCTGAACGCTCGTTTACAATACACGTATCAATTCAAGCAGATCTGGGCGTTCGGTATTGGCCGCTTCAAGTGCCTGCTCGCCACCAAGCACCGCCACCAACCCATGGGCATTGATCTGATCGAGGGTATCGGCAAAGCTCTTGAAATCCGCGATTGTGGTGCCGAGCACTTCTTCACGCAACTGCTGGCGATAATCTTCGTCATCGCCGGCCAGATGGCGCAACATGGCGGAATAGCCGCGTGCATCCGGCAGTTGGTATGAGTCCAGGTCGCTGATTGCACCGATAATCGAACGGGTAAGTTCCTGTTCGCTGAGATCGAGATCGCGCAGGAAGCGGCCCGTTCGATCATAGACATCAAGCGTGGCCAGCAAATTCGGATCGCGGTATGAGAGGTAGCTAAACACACCAGAGCGTGGGTCAAAGATACAGAAGCCACCATAGGCCCCGCCACGAACGCGGATCTGCTCCCACAACCAACTCGTTCGCAGATAGCGCGTTGCAACAAGCGCCGAGCCATGCAACTGATAGCCAAGCTTATACAGATCGGCGGCCTTGCCAACATAATTGACCTGCGCTGGAATGATCAGGCCCTCATAGTTTGGGTTGGCCCGAGTTGCCCATTCAACCGGCAATACGGTACCAGCAGGCACCTGTTCCAGGAATGCATCGAGTTGTGGTGCAAATCCCGCCCATCCATCTGCATTGACCGTCACATTCACAACCAGGGCATTACGGTTGACCAGCGTTGTGCGAATCTGTTCCAGCACTCCCTGAACTGTCGGCCAATCCTGATCGATCACCTCGGCCAAGCGGCGCAGGAACAGCAGATAGCTCACACCACCAATCTGTTCGGTGGCCCAATCGGCCTCATTGAACTGTGCCCGCAAGCGGTTATTGACAACAATATGGCCGCTTGGCACCAGCGCAGCCTCACGCGATGCTTTTTCTTCAAGCACAATCTGACGAATACGCTCCTGGTTATCGAACCGAGCGCTGCGTAACACATCGCGCATAATCGCTAGCAATTCCTCGGCCTGGGTGAGTGTTGCTTTGCCGCGCAGGAACAATCGTGATCGGCCAATCCCCGAGCCGCGAACGGCAGTGGTAAAGACCTGTGGATGCAACCCGCCGGTTTCACGCCCGATCCGTTGCTGGAGCTGAACTGCGCTCGCGCTTGTCGTTCCGGTTTCGAGCAACGCCCGGCCAAACAATGTCACATAGGGTAGGAACTGCTGCTGCAGGGTGTGCAGGTTCAGGCCAATATCAACATACACAATCCCGTTGGTGAAAATATCGTGGTAGATGATGCGCGCCCCATTGCGCTCCTGCTCCTCAGTTGGCGTGATCTTATTGCGCAGCGGCAGATCATTGCGCGTCAGGCTGGGCAATGCGGCCAGTGCCTCTGGCGAATCGGGTGCCTCCTGGAGTTCTTTCAAACGGGCCGTATTGGCAATCACCGCCGCAATATCATCGGGGGTCATCTGCGCCCGAATACCAGCCAGCCGCGTCTCTTCAGCGGCCTTGACTCGCGTACCCAGTTCGGCATCTGGCTGCAACACAACGGTTGTGCGATGCTGGTTGTGCAACAGAAAGCGCTCGATCAGGCCTTCAAAATAGTGCTCGCCCTGGTTGAGCCGCTGCCGAATGGCGGCGAGTGGTGCTTCAAAGGCCAGTTGGGCAAATGGATCGCCAGCATACAGCCAGGTATTCAGCGCCCGCAGCATCAGCGAGAGACCGCGTGGGTAGGAACCAGTATTGTTCTCACGCAGCGCGAACTCAATCGTATTGAATGAGGCTTCGGTTGTTGCTGGATCGATGCCGTCGCGCACCAAGGTTGCCAGTGTTTCCAGAATCAGTTGTTCGATAGCATCGGCCTTTGTTGGATCGGCACCCTTGAGGCCAACCGAGAACCACATCTGGCGCAACTCCTGCAGCCCGCCACCAGCCATATTCTCACCCAGGCCCGAATCGATCAGCGCCTTACGCAACGGCGCGGCAGTTGTGCCGATCAGCACATGTTCAAGCACACTAAGGCCCAGGCTCAGTTCCGCATCGGCGACTTCATCAAACATCCAGTTGAGCGTCACATAGCCCTTGGCGGTATCCTGAGCGCTAGCGGCATACGATTGCACCACACGGCGTGGCTCATCGAAGCGCGGCTGCAGTGGAATGGCCGAATCGACCTCACGGCGGCTAAATTCGCTCAACACGCTATCCAGCAGGCGCAACCGTTCCTCTGGTGGATCATCGCCATACACATAGATGAAGGCATTTGATGGATGATAGAAGGTTTCGTGGAACAACTTAAATTGCTCATAGGTCAGATCAGGGATATGCAGGGGATCACCACCCGAATCGACGCCATAGGTATGGCCGGGGTACAGCGAACTCTGGGCGGTTCGATACAATACCCGTTCGGGCGATGAGTTGGCACCCTTCATCTCATTAAACACCACACCTTTATAGCGCAACGGTTCGTCAACCGTCGTCAGCTCGTAGTGCCAACCCTCCTGTTGCAGGATCTCGGGGGTGATCAGCGGATGCAGAACTGCATCGAGATACACATCGACAAGGTTATAGAAATCCTGCACATTGGTGGAAGCAACCGGGTAACAGGTTTTGTCTGGGTAGGTCATCGCATTCAGGAATGTCTGCAATGAGCCCTTGAGCAGTTCAACAAATGGTTCCTTGAGTGGGTATTTGCGCGAACCACACAGCACGGAGTGTTCCAGAATATGGGCAATACCCGTTGAATCGGCTGGCGGTGTGCGGAAGTTAATCCCGAATACCTTATTTTCGTCGTCGTTCTCAAGCGAAAGCAACTCAGCGCCGGTAGCAGTATGGCGGAAGCGTCGTGCAGTGGTGTTCAACTCAGGGAGTGTGCGCGTTTCGATCAGCTCAAAGCCATGCAGTTCGGTCATCTGGCCCTCATTAGCATATGTTGCGGTCGCAGAATAGATCAATCAATAATCAACGGTGCTGCATATTGTAGCATATCAGGCAACGGATCGAGAGCCGAGAACCAAGAACCGAGTATTCAGGAGTCACGAGTCAGAATGCCATGACACAACCAAAACCCCCAGAACCGCAGAATGATCGAACCTTCCTCAGCTAGCTCTAGACCGAATGAATGGTACAATCGTAATGCCTGACATGGTGATAAGGTGACATGGTGACATAGTGATTGTTCCTGATTGATGTTGTACAGCTTCAACTAAGTATATGTCACCATGTCACCCCTTCACGAGGTGATCATGTCAAGACAGTCACTCAGTCAAGGCAACCATTCAGCAAAGGAACACCTCATGACCTTCAAACCAGGCAGCCTTCAGCAGAAGATTCACGTTCAATACGCCGCCGAGCATGTCGCCCTTGGCGAAGCGGGAGCCATCCGCCAGCTTGAGCAGGCCCGCCTGTGGGATCTTGCGCCATTGCTGCGTAGCGGTGGTGTTGTCGTGTTTCCACATGCTGGCGTTGCCGATTGCGGCCATCAGATCGCAGCGGCTGTACATGCCAGCCTCGATAGCGGTGCCGATACAGTGCTGGTAGTAAGTGTCCTCCACGCCTTCACCGAAGAAATGGAGCAGGCGCGTCAGCGGGTAGCGGCTGGTGGCAGCCCTTCTGCCGAGCAGTTCTGGGGCATTCAAGGGCCAGGGTTGGATGGGCGCGAGGAATGGCGTGGCGATCATGCATTGTATAGTTGGCGGTTCTTCTGGGAACTGGAAACGCGCAGGCGAGGCGTTAAAGGGCCACGGGTGATTGAACGTTACCCGTATCTGGCAGGCGGCAAACCCGAACAGTTGCCTGGCATCGAAGAATTACAGGAGATCGCCAAAAACGCCGTGATCGTCACCACCGCCGATCCATTCCACCATGGGATTGGCTATGGCACTCCTCCAGAAGAAACACTGCCACCAGATGAGAGCGGCCTAGGGTTAGCACGCCGACGTATTCAGGAGGGCATCGACATTCTGGGCAAGGGTGATTACTGGGGCTACAATCAGCATTGTGTCAGCGCAAAAAGCGATGCCCGCGATGCAGGCCAGGTCGTTCGCTATCTGCGCGGACCAATGCATGGCGAGATCCTCGATCTGACCTATACCGATGCGACAGAACTGTACAACTCGCCGCCACCAACCTGGGTGGCCGGAGCGCTGATTGCGTGGACGCCGGAACGCTAAGGGTGAGTATTCAGGAGTCAGGAGTCAGAATGACTCGCTTTTACAAGGTTCTTGCGTCTAATCGGCGGAATTCTTCTCCTGACTCCTGACTCCTGACTCCTGACTCCTGACTCCTGACTCCTGACTCCTACGCAAACGGCTGCCCAATCTCGTGGCCGAGCTGTTGCAGAAATGCACGCATATAGGCGGTGCGGGATTGGGCCTCTGCGCGCCCAGCCTGTGTGTTCATCTGATCCGCCAATCGCAGCAGTTTGGTGAAAAAATGATCGATACTGTTCGTTAGATCATCAGTTGCACGCTGTTGCGGAAATGGCTCGTCTGGATCATACAGCCGTCGGCCCATTGCACCGCTGAGCATCAGGCAACGTGCGACACCAATCGCGCCAATGGCATCCAATCGATCCGCATCCTGAACGATCATGGCCTCGCGTGTTCGTGGCCTAATCCCTGCCGAAAAACTATGTGCCTCAATAGCATGGCGAATCGCTGGCAGATACACCATTGGGTAGCCAATCGATTGCAGGAAGGTGATTGCTGCTTCAGCGCTCAGCGATGATGCACGCGAGCGCAGTGGCGAATCCTTCGGAACCAGTACGCAATCGTGCAGCCATGCGGCAGGCAGGACGATAGCAGTATCGGCCTGTTCAGCGTGCGCCAGCAGCGTCGCATTCACCACAACTCGGCGGATATGTTCACGATCATGGGCAGGATCGGCTGTGAGTTGCTGATTAAGGAAGGCAGTGATCCGCCCTTCCCATATCGACCAATCGAATGTTGTCATTGGTGAGTCTCTCCGACGATCAACGAATCTGATTCATGTCCATGACGATGATGAATATCCGGGTAGTGTGGATGCATATGGATGAGTGGCGTATGGGCATGCATATGGGCATGTCCATCCGTGGCGGCCATATCCGGCCCGTGGTCATGGGCATGGTGTAGATCATGGGTATGGCCATGGGTGTGTTCAACCACCAGGTGGTCGTGGTCGTGGCCATGGCGCTCGCTGAGATGTAGCCACAGCCCAATACCCATACAGACTCCAGCAACCAGCAGTTGGATCGTCACTGATTCACCAAGCAATGCCACCGAAATCCCAACACCAATGAATGGTGCGGCTGCATAATACGCGCCCGTCCGAGCCGTACCAAGCGCCCGCAAGGCAACAACATACAATACCAGGCTCAGCCCGTAGCCAATCAATCCGACCAACGCGGCACCAATTATCAACGGAAATGGCGGCAGCGATTGGCCAAACGCCAACCCCAACCCAAGGTTCACGCTGCCTGCAACTAACCCCTTCAGGCTCGCAATCTGCAGTGCATCGCCGGATGTAACTCGCTGTAATAGGTTATTATCGAGTGCCCAGCCAGCACAAGCAGCAATAATCAATAATGCCCCTGGAGCTAAGGCAAAGCCGCTGCCTGGTTGCCATGCCAGAACAACTCCACCGGCAACGATGGCAACCATCCCAAGCACGATGCGCTTGTCGGCGGCCTCACGGAACACCAACCAGGCTAACAGGGCAGTAAACACGCCCTCAAGGTTCAGCAGCAATGCTGCGGTGGTACCAGGCGTGGCACGCAGCCCCAGAACCAGGCATATTGGCCCGATCACGCCGCCAGCAACAATTGCGCCAAGCAGCCACGGCCAATCGCGGCGCTCAATCGGCACCGTCGCAGATCTGCGGCGTAGGGCAAAACGCACAACGGCCAACCCCAGGCCAGAGCCAAGGTATAACAGCCCCGCCAGTATCAGTGGTGAAACCCCACCGAGTAGTTTGGTCAGCGGGGTGCTTGCCCCAAATAATGCCGCAGCCAACAGCGCTGCACTAATCCCGCGTGAGAGGCGCGGAGCCGGTGTTTCACTCATCCCATATCCGATCCAGATCATCGGCATACAAGCGGATAGCGCGTGCATAGCCATGCACCGCCGGATCAGCGCTGGTCTCGGCAATCACCCGTAATAAATTTGCCACAGCATCGTGGTGCCGCCCAAGATTATAGGATGTCATCGCCAGGAACACCTGGAGTTCAACTGCATCTGGAAAGCGCACCAACCCTGCCAGCAGCGTCTGTTCAGATTCAGCATAGCGGCCAAGGGTGCGATAGGTGCTGCCAAGCCCCAGGTACGCACCGCGCAACTCCTCGTCATCGAGCCCGGCTGCAATTGCTGCCAGATAATAGGGCACTGCCTGTGCTTCCAGGCCAAGGAAATCGTGAATACAGGCAGTAGCATACTGTACAGTACCAGATCCAGGATGAGCAGTGGCAAGTTCCACCAGCAGATTACAGGCAGCCTGGTGCTGCCCTGCCCGACGCAGATGATCGGCAGCGGCATCGCCGCCGGCTTCGCCCTGTTCGTGATCTCCAAGGTCGCCGAGGAATTCGGCCAAACCGGCACGCTGCCGCCGGCGCTGGCCGCCTGGGCACCCATCGCCGCCGGGCTGCTGTTCTCGGTCTCACTCCTGCTCCATCTGGAAGACGGCTGATGCCCGCGCCCGCCCGCCTCCTCGCCCTGCTGGCGCTGCTGCTCTATGCCCTCGCGCCGCGTCCTGCTGCCGCCCAGGCGATGCTTGCCGATCGCCCGGCCGCGGAGCGAGAGCAGCCGGTCTACTACCAGTCCAACACCGTCGAGTACGACCGCGAACGCGGCGTCGTCACCCTGACGGGTAAGGTCGAGTTCTGGCAGGGCGACCGCATGCTGCTGGCCGACAAGGTCACCTACAACCGCAACACCGGCGTGGCCGCGGCCATCGGCAATGTCGTGATGCTCGAATCCGACGGCCAGACCGTGTTTGCCGACTACGCCGAGTTGACCCAGGGAATGAAGGACGGCGTGATCTCCGGCCTGCGCGCCCTGCTGGCCCAAAATGGCCGGCTGGCCGCCAACGGCGCGCGGCGCATCGATGGGCGGGTGACCGAGCTGAGCCGCGCCGTCTATTCCACCTGCGACCTCTGCCCGAATGACCCCAGCCGCGCCCCGTTGTGGCAATTGCGGGCGCGCGAGGCGATCCAGGACAAGGACAACAAGCGCATCGAGTACCACGACGCGGTGCTGGATTTCTTCGGCGTCCCCGTCCTCTACACCCCGTTCCTGGCCCATCCCGATCCCAGCGAGAAGCGCGCCACCGGCATCCTGGTGCCCGGCTTCGGCCATTCCAAGCATCTCGGCGCCTTTCTCGCCCTGCCTTACTACTGGGCCATCGACGCCAGCTCGGATGCCACCATCACGCCGCTG
>ENA-ORBV01017659-ORBV01017659.1-microbial-mat-metagenome-genome-assembly--contig:-NODE-17659-length-10170-cov-5.553849_pt1 | contig 10170 bp, 10 predicted proteins | sample MGYA00237777_ERZ505514 | MGnify/ENA primary metagenome ERZ505514 (study PRJEB26160, sample SAMN06269048) | microbial mat metagenome | isolation source: Oligotrophic lake microbial mat | place...
GGCTCTTTTACTGCTGGAGTAAAGCGATTTAGCCACTGAAACCATATATTCCGAATGTGTTAGCTTAGTTTGAGCTAATTGGTTCTAACAAATGAATGAATTGAAGATAGATGCATTGAGAAAATAAACAACGATCCTAAGCCAGTTCCTCTTGGACTTGCGGTCGATACTGTAACGTGATACTCTCAGACTGAATAGATCAACCCCAGGTGCAAACAGGTTGTATTCTTTGATTGCATGTGGACAGTTCACCGTGATACGTTGACCGTTTTTCAAACGACGAGTGACGAAAGCAACTTCGTCTTCCCGATGATAACTCGAAGCGAAAAGAACATATTTGGGATCCATCCAAATGAAAATAGCATTGTTCGATGTAGTTATTGACTTGTATTCACCTCGTTCCATATTATTTCTCCTAGTTAAGTCAGACGGAATACCTGCCCAATCTAATCTGATCGTTCCAAACGCTTTCACATTCTGTCACTTCCGTTTCTCTAACAATCTGAGAGAAGTGAAGTAGTCATCGAAATATACATGTAGATGCTTCCCTCTGAAGATTTGACCGGAGATAAGATTGAAAACGACGCGCTCTCCTAAAAACGTTTCTTTTCTCTGGTGTGGTCCTTTCCCACATCAATTTTTTCAAAATTGTAAAAGGATTTGTTCATTGTCGTAATTCGTTTTATGGTTTGACCAAATGGCTTCTGTGGTTTTAAACATTGTCCCTTGCATTTCTTTCATCGGTTTAAATGGTAGCCAATCTGCTTTTGTGTTCTCGCAAACTATTACTTGTCCGTTTCTACTTTTACACCAATCCGAAAGGGCTGCAAAGTTTATATTCTTATTGCTCATTTTGTATTCGTGTCCACCAAATTGATAAGGTGGGTCAATAAACCAAGTTGCATCTTCATTTTGCAAATCATCATAGCTTTCAAGTCTTATTTCCCAATGCTTTATTTTATGCAAGTTTTCTACAATAAAATTAAACTTTTCATCCATCCTTTTTACTGCGAAATAACTTGCAGTCCTTCTCATTCCAGTAGTGCCATCTTGCACCATAAATCCCATAAAATTTCTTTCAATATCTGACAATTCAAAATCATCAATAGTTTGCCCAGTATCTAATCTTGGCAGTTTTAAAATATCATTTTCACTTGCATTTTTTAAGTAATTCCATACTTCAATTATCACAGGATATTTGTCAACCAATAAAACATCATTCTGCCAATACTTCAAACTATACCTTGCACTACCTGCAAACGGTTCTATAATCCGTTTATGCTTCGGTGGTGGATAGTAATCTACAATCTTTGACTTGCTACCGTAATAACTAAACATAAAAAAGCCCTCCCACAAAAAATAAAACTATCCGATAACAGCATCCAGCGCAGCCATCCGCTCCTTTGCCATTTTCCAAAATACGGTCTTGCTTATATTGTTGTTAAACATTCCTTTAAGGCAAGGGTTAATAATGTTATCCATATCACTTTTGCTTGCCCGCATTGCTTCAAACTGTGGGTTCAGCGCCACCATTTCGGGCGTGGCGGCAAAGTGAAAGTAAATCCAATTCACGAGCGCGTTCGGAGTGTCGCCAATCATGGTTTGTTTGCCTACCTGCGCTGCAAATCCGTTTGTCGCATTCTCAAAATCAGCGGGGGTGGCAAACTGCTTCGCCACGATGCGCACGAGGTCAAAAAACACATCGGGTATCTTTCCCGCCTGCGCTTCCTGCACAAAGACTTTCCCCTGCGCTATCTGCTGCTCCTGCGTGAGTACGGGCGGGCGGTATTCCTGCGTGTGCTGCCGCTGTTCGGCAGTCATCGCAGCTTGCACCTGTGCGGCAGTCATTGCCTGCGTCTGTGTGGCAAGCAGCGCAAGTTCACTTTGCGCTGAAAATATAAAATGTCCTCGCCCAAGTTGCTGCCTGATGGCGTTCTGCACATTTTGCCTGAAGGCGGGTGTAGCGTTAGGAGTGTTGGCATAGATGCGATCAAAATGCTCCTGGATAGCAGGGCACAGCACAAACTCCTCAGCGGTATGCCCGCCAACGGCATTCAGCACAACGAAGCATTGGGTAACATTCGCTTCGCGGATTTCCCACACGATAACGCCATCGCAGACATCCGGTGGCAGCAGGGTGCGGTTCCATGCAGCGGCATCGCTTCCAGGCTTGCGCGTATAGGAAACGCGGTCGCCCTTAAACAAGGGCTGGTCAGCAAGCAGCGTAAGCTCGTCAATGGTCGCGTAGAAATAGAGCTTGCCTTCTTGAAACATATTTTTAGCAGCCTCAATCAGTTGTTTCTTCATTTCTGCCGGGATAGAGGCAGGCACGGCACGGTCAAAATGCCCCGCCAAAGGCTCTGCCCTAAGCAAGCTCGCTTTGTCCATGCCATGCGTGGGGTGGTGCAGAATATAAAGCGGCTGCACGCCCGGCTCTGCAAGGATAAAGGCAATCTCCGCTTTTCCGACAGCAGCTTCTTCGCCTTGCGCGGGACGGTAGGCGACATGATGCCCCATCTTCAGTTGCACCTGTTGCTGCTGTGCCTCCGTGACGGTGGCGACCACAGGCGTTTCTTTTACCGATTTGGGTTGCTGTGCGACAGGTGGTGTTATCGGTTCAGAAGCAGCAACAGGCGCGGATTCTATTTGTTTCTCCTCTTGTGGCTCTATGAAACTGTTGTCCTGTGCTGCTTTGAGTGGTGGCTCTTCCGAAACAAGCTCCATTGGAAAGTGTATTTGCTTCAGCAAGCCGGAGGCAGGTTCGGATATTTCTTCATCTTCATCCACAGGCGCAGGATCTAATGGCGAAGCAGCGGTTTCATCTGCCGCTGCCTGTGCCACAGTTCCTCCCTCGATTGCAGAGGCTAATCCGGGTGTGGACACATCTTGCACAGGTTCTTCCTTCTTGCTCAAATCCACAAAGCCGCTCGGTCCTTTATCGAAGATGGCGGTTAGGTGCTGGTTGGAAGGGCGGCTACTGCCCGGAAAGGCGAATAAAGCAGGGCGCAGGTTAATGTCACAAAGAGAGTTACGAAAGTCCGCATCCACCGGCACGGCATCAAAGCGCATGGCGGTGGCGGCATACATTTCCTTTTCCTCTGCCGTTGGCAACGGTTCATCAAAGGAGAGTACGTGATAGGGGTTGCCTTCATACGTGACTTTAACAAGTTGGTATTTCATGGGTGTGGTTTTAGTGATAAGGTTGGTGATGTCGGTGATGCCATGCGCAAACTGGAGATGCCCGCGCCATCCGCGCGCGTTGATGCTCTCAAAACACACGGGGCAGTCGCGCAGCAGCGCAGACTTGCGAGGTGTTCCTTTTCCCTTTTTCTTCTTTGGCACAACTGGCTAAAAATTTACTCGAAAACCGACCGCACAAAAGTACACGTTCTATCCTGAAACGATACGAGTAATTTTTCGCACATTTTGTGGGTAATTTTTACGAGTATTTTTTTTTGAAAGATGCGAGTAATTTTTGCGGAATTGAGTGCGAGTAATAGTTACTCCAGTGGCGGTTTTTCGCGCACAGGTGCTTTTCCTTTCGGGACACATGCGGAAACATCTCAGTGGATGCCAAAAAATAAATAGTAGCATAAAGTTGTTTTGTAACAGGGATGCGAGTAGCTTCGTACAGAGGCGAAAGTAACGTTGTCTTATATGGCTAAAATCAGTACAAAGAAGTTTACTGTTTATGGATTTACGGCAGCGCAATTGCAAAAGCTGGAAGCGGCTGCGGATTTGAATAATCAAAGCATGTCAGAGTTTATACTTAACACCGTGCTCGATAAGGTGCGCAGAATTAAGGTAGAAGGGCAGGAAAATAGTGTTCCACGTGAAACAAAAAACCATGTTCGAAAATCCACCGACTCGGGGGCGAAAATTGCGGTATTTGTTGCGGAGCATAAAATGCGGCTGGAATCGCTGTATCGGAATTACCTTTTAGAGAATCCGCAAGCGCAGGAATCCTTTGAACTATTTGCCGCATTTATGCACGCGAACGGCAAGGAGCAGGTAACCCAAAACGAGAAAGCGTATGTATGAATTTATAGAACATCAGGTTAGTGAAATGGAGGACTTAGTGCAGCGCTGCCTTATCTGCGGGGAGGTAATAGCCGACTATAACGGAGTAATGATTCACCCCGCCACTTCCGGTAAGATAACGGGATGGGCGGCAGGTTCGGTTTATATCTCTGTATTGAAAAATCCAACGAGGTTCTTGAAAGAATTAGGCGATGATGACGTGTCGGAATCTTGTAAACCAAGTTAAACTATATGAGCAATCTTGAAAAATGGTTAAAAAAAGAAAAAGAGCGGGAGCAGTCCGGGCAGGTGATTGAAGTAAAGCCGCCACAGCCTCCTTTGCTTAAAAAAGCGGAAGGGGGAGGGCTTAATAGGGAAGGCGACCGCATCCTCACTATGTCCGACATCCCGCCCATCCTCAAAAAAATATGCCCCACTTCGCAGATTGCCGCTATCATGGGCAGCGAGGAACATTTTGATATTGTGGCGCGCCTCGCTGCCGATGCGGAAGCACTCAAGAAAGCAAGAAGCAATTCCGACCCTGACCCGGTGTGCTATCTCCATTATTTTGACAATGGCGCATCCGACTGGTATGTGTTTGGATGGCGCGGTAGCGACCTGATGACCGCCTTTGTGTGCCTGAACGGGGACAGCGAGATGGCTGAATCAGGGGATATTAGTCTGGAAGAAATGTTTTCCTTGACGCAAAAAATACGGACGCAAGGTAGCGTGAGTAGGGCATTTTCTGTGCCTGCAATTCAGCTTGACTTCTTCTGGACACCCAAGCCGCTGAGTGTGGTGGAAAACTTTGTGAATGGTGGAGAGCGCGTTCCTTCCGGACCAATTCACACAGACAAGCCGATAAGCCCGCCCCCGATAGCCGAAGCTGCCCCGCTCGTGGACAGGCTCAAAACTGCCGAGGAGTTCGGCAAGCAGGCATTCCTCAGCGACAGAAAGCGCGTACCTGCGAAAGATAGCGGATTGATGAGTTTGCTTGAAGGAAAGAAAGTAGACGATACTGAAAGTGTGCCGCTCTTAAAGGCGTGGCTTGCGGGCTACGACATTGCCGACATCCTTGCGCCATTAGATGATGCCGAAGAAGCACAACAGGACGAAATTAAATTAAAGAATTGGGAGAAACGCATGGCGTTCATTGAGCGCATCGAGGCGTTGATTGATGCCAACGGACTGAACCGCAACCGCTACTCCGCGCAAGACCTCGCAGACATGCGCCTGTATGACGGATGGGGCGGACTGGCCAAAAATCTGCGCGGCAGCAACAAATTTAAAACAACAGAAATACTCGAAGAGTTCTACACACCTTATGAAACAATTGAGAAGATGTGGGGCTTGGCGTATCTATACGGCTTTGATGCGGCAAAGGAGAACGATATTCTGGAGCCTGCCTGCGGCATTGGCAAGATGCTTGAATATGTGCCCCCAAACCAGCGCGTAGATGCGTTTGAGATCTCCAAGTATTCCTACACCATCTGCAAGCTCACGCTGCCCGAATATTTCAACTTTACCAAAGCATCGTTTGAAACTTTGTTTTTCAGAGGGAATATGCGCCTCGGCTTGGCAGCGGTACACAAGCGCTACGACCTCATTATGAGCAACCCGCCCTTCTCAGGATATATTTCCCCTTTTGCGCAAATAAAAGGTGTTGACGGGGAAACAGAAGCGAAAGAAACAGGAGCAAAAACATTTGACCAGTACTTCCTGATGCGCGGCATTGATTTGCTGAAGCAGGGCGGCTTGCTCCTGTATGTGATGCCCGCCACGTTTATGAATAACGAGGATGGCTATAACGACTTCAAAGAAGTCTTGCTGAGTAAGGCAACGCTGCTGGATGCCTACCGCCTGCCCACCAACCATCCGCATACCGCGATTGGCTGGGATTTATTAGTCTTTAAAAAACTGTAACATGCAAAGCCTCACACTATACATCCGCGACCTTGACGGCAAAAAAATAAGAAGTATCACCGGCTTGAAAAAGCGTGACGATACGGATGGTGTGCGCCACCAAGCGTTGGCGATGCTCAGGCGCGATGGCGATAAGGACGTAGCATCGGTGAACCTCGAAGATTTCATCAAACAGGCTGCGGAGGAATCGCGCGAAAACGAGGGCGAGTGGCAGCAGATGTCGCACTTTCAGGAGGGCGGTGGAGTGTTTTCAAGAAGTAAATTTATGGACCAATTGGATCCTTTAGATTTATGGCGAGAGTTCCGCGATGGAAGATTCTATCGCAAATTTGAATTTCGTGAAAATGACAATGCGCGAATAATTACCGATAATGGAGTTAAAGAGCGCATGGAAGAGAAAGGCAATATTCTACTGGCGACCATTAGTGTGCGCAGCGAAGCCGAAGCCGATCAGATTAGTGAGCTATTTATGCGTGAATTTCCTGCTGTAAAAACTACGCATGCAGAGGGCGGTCCAATGCGCGCAGGTGCAATCAACGAAGCAAACGAATGCTATCTCGATGCCGAAGGCACGGTGCTGCACATCACGAAGGTATATGAGCGTTCGCAGACGGCACTCGACCGCGTGGAAGGCACGATTGACGGCAAGGCATTCATAGATACACGATCAAACATTAATGCATTCATCAGGGCAAACGGCTATTTCAATATTGTGCCCGGTGGCGAACTGCTGAAGATGGCAGAGGGCGGCACATTGCCGCTTTATGAGATGGAGCCTGTTGGCAACATGAGCAAACTCCACCTTGCCATCCACGAAGCGCTACAAGATTGTGATGCGGAAACCTATCCCGCCTTGTGCGAAGTGCTTGGCTCGCCCTCCGGATATCAGCGCACCTTCAGCAGGGTGAAGGAACTCTTGCTGAATGAAGATGCAGGAACAATCAATGCCGCGATCACGCAGATTGATGCCAGCGTAGCACGCAATCAACCAACACAGAATATGAATCACAAATTACAACACGGGGGGCAGCCTCCCAAAGAATTTGCCGAAGAAGTATTGGACGGTGCGAATTACAAAACCACCTTCACGCTGAATATCCCACCCGACAAGTTGGAATTCAGAAAGGGCGGGATAATCTCCGCAGCGGGCAAAACTTTCCGCACAGGAGGGAAACTGATTGCCAGCACCTATGCAGGTGAGGCAATTGAAGATTTCAACAAAACCCTTGATGAACTGATCCGCGAGCAGTTTAATCTGCGCCCGGATACAAAAGGCATCGCGGGCGAAACCGTCACATGGGATTATAATGCAGGCAAGCGCACCAAGCACCGCATCCTCGAAATGTCGGAGCAATACATTTTGCTGTTTCCGAATTTGCCCGAAACGGTAATAATTTTGCGCACGGGAAATGACACCCCTGATTCCCTCTTTGAAAAAATCTGGAAGCACAAAAAGGAGTTTGCGAAACACATCGGTGAAGGCGTCCTGAGATGAACAGCTACATCCTAAATACCACCGCCCGCAACGTAGCCGGTTTTACGCACCAGGCGCTGCTCGTCAATGACGAGAAGAACAACCACTTGCGCGTGGTGCATAATGCGCCCGGCAACGTGAACGCATGGGGAGGCAACGTAACGGAAGAGCCGTTTGATGCGTTCATGGAGGGGCGCAGCATGCTCTCCATCGAGCCGGCCCAGGTCACGCCCGAACAAATCAAGAAAGGCATCGAGGACACAAAGGCAAAACGATTCAGCGCAGCAAAATTCAACTGCGAGCATTTCATCTCGCAATTGATAAGCGGCAAGCCAATGAGCGCACAGGGCATGCAATTTGTAAGGCTGCTTGATGTCATTGCCATTGGTCCGATTGTTACCGTTGTCGGCATCCGTACGAAATCACCGATTGTGATGCTGATAGGCATTGCCACGATCATCTATAACGGCTACAATTACATCGCCACCGACAGGCTCACCAGCACGGGACTTGGCGACAGCGTGCGCAACCTCATTGATAACGCCACGCTCGGCAAGATAAAGCACTGCCTCCCCTGCGAGCAGCGGCAGCAATCCCTCAATGAGAATTTTCCCTATCCGATACCACCGTTAAAAACAGACCTGCTATGATGCTCAATCTCGCACAACTGATTAAGCAATTCGACATGCACATCACCGGCATCGTGCATGCGGGCGCGCACTATGGAGAGGAGTTCACGGATTATTGCGCCAATGGCGTGGAGCATGTCGTGTTCATTGAGCCGCATGATGCAACCTTCCGTATCCTGCAACAGCAGGTGGGGCAAAACGAAAACGTATTGCTTTTTCATTGTGCCGTAGGCGCGGAGGATGCGTGGCTGCCCATGTGGGAAGAAACGGTGAATACAGGGCAAAGCAACAGCTTCCTGAAGCCGAAACTGCACTTGGAGCAACACCCATCCATCACGTTTCGGAAAAGCGGCTGGCTGCGCAAGGTGCGCAAGTTAGACTACCTCGACTTTGACCGAGCGCGCTATAACATGCTCTGCATGGACATCCAGGGCTATGAGCTGGAAGCATTGAAGGGAGCGGTGGACACATTGGAGCATATCAACTACGTTTATCTCGAAGTGAATCGCGCGGAGGTGTATGAGGGCAACGCGCTGGTGGAGCAGATAGATGCGTTCCTCCATGATTTTCAGCGCGTAGCCGAAAATTGGGGTGGCGGCACTTGGGGCGATGCGCTGTGGATCAGAAAGGGAAAATAGCTATATGGGAGCTAAAAAATATTCAAACGAAAAAAAAGAAGTATATTATTCTGACGGAACAATTATTCTTTATAGAAAGAATGAAAGCATACGCCACAAAACTGCTTTAGAATTAAAAAAGGAGCTACCCGACATTAAATCTGTTAGTAACAGTAGGAGATACATTGGAAAAGATAGATTCAATCACCAAACCGATAAGAATTTATATGAGTATGACAAAATGTGGAGGGTTGATGAAATATCAGATAAGGATTTCTTAAAAACATGGCATCTATTTTTAAAACAACAAGAAGAATATAAAAATTATATTCCCAAAAAAGACCCAAGTGATGATGCTGATTTTGAATTTACAATTACACAAAATTACGAAGGGAATAATTCAGAGGAGGATAGAATAGCCACCTTTTATAATGAAACTGCTGCGCGGAATTATTTTAAAGAGCTTAGAAAAGACGATAAACCACCTAATGGTTTCAACTCGGTAAACAGTAAAGAATATATGCAATTATGGCAAGAAGCATTAAGCGATGAAGCTATTGAAAATTTTGGTAAAGAAAAGATGCCAATAGATTTGCATGATTTTGAATTTTCACAAAATGAAAAAACTAACGAACTGAAAAACGAAGTTATTGATTGGGTAAAAAACAAATACGGAATCATTGACGCATACAAAAATCAATACTTTGAAATATCTGTTTACGCTTTAGAGAGTGAGGAAAAGGACACTGACAATTATTTGGAAACTATTTATGTTCGCATTGCCGACCATTCTTTAAACCCAAATAATATTGAAAGGTACGAAGGTAGTTCTGTTGCAAAATATTTATCCGTTGTAATAGCGAATAAAGATGCAACGGAAAGCAGTTTTAATACATTACCGCCAAGAGGCACAGAATTGGAGGAGTTATTTTATGGTGAAGATGCCGAATTAGATGCTATTTCCGTAGATATTGAAAATCAAATTGACAAATGGAGTAATGAAATAAGAGATGAACAAGAAGAACAAACAATGTCTGCCAACCCCGACATCCGCTATGCCAGTGGGGGAATTCCTGATCGGTATAAAAAAATGGGATTTGAAGAAGTGGGCGAAAAGAGAAAAAGCAGCAACCCTGAAAAAAAATGGATGGTGCTTGCGAAAAAGGACGACCAATATCGAGTAGTGCATGGCGGGCACAAGGGCATGGAAGATTTCGTGCAGCATAAAGACGAGCAGCGCAGAGGAAAATTTTGGCAAAGAATGGGAGGCAGGGATTCGGTAAAAGCAAGGGACAAGTTCTCTCCCCTGTATTGGCATAAAAAATTCGGCACTTGGGAAAATGGAGGCGTTTTAGATGAAAATGCAATTAAGGTTGCTTGGGTAGATAGCGATACCCCTGAAACATTTGAGAGTAAAATGTTTGATAACATAAAGGACTGTCTCTTATACACATCTCCGAGCCCACGAGACTAAGGCGAATCTCGTATGCCGTCTTCTGCTTGAAAA
>ENA-ORBV01017660-ORBV01017660.1-microbial-mat-metagenome-genome-assembly--contig:-NODE-17660-length-10170-cov-5.041613_pt1 | contig 10170 bp, 10 predicted proteins | sample MGYA00237777_ERZ505514 | MGnify/ENA primary metagenome ERZ505514 (study PRJEB26160, sample SAMN06269048) | microbial mat metagenome | isolation source: Oligotrophic lake microbial mat | place...
ACCGGCGTGACCGGGCAGACCGGCGCGACCGGCCCGCTGGGTGAGCAGGGTGAGCAGGGTGAGCCCGGGCCGCAGGGCGCGACCGGGCCGCAGGGCGCGACCGGCGTGACCGGGCAGACCGGCGCGACCGGCGCAGCCTCTCAAGTCGCCGGACCAGCAGGCCCGCCCGGGCCCCAAGGCGATCCCGGCGAGGACGGGGAGTGGTGGCCGCCTGGCGCGTCCGGCGGCGGCGGACCGCCTACTCCGACGACTTGGGTCGTCAACACGGAGACGCTTTCGGGCGCAAAGACCCTCGTAGACGGAGACGCCACCGTCCACTTCCTCAACGCGGGCGGCGCCGATCGCACTGTGACGCTCCCGACGGCTTCGGTGTGGTCGAAGTTCTTCGTTATCGTCAACACGTCGGGCGGCGATTACGACCTGAATATCAAGGCGGCCAACGGGCAGCCGCTCGCGAGTGTGACCCCCTCGCAGCGCGCCAGGGTCTTCACCGACGGCGCAACATGGTCCGTCTCGGTCGAATCGCACGTCCTCAGCGGGGCCACGACCGACGGCTTCCACGCCTACGCGTTCGCCGGCGACGCCGGCTTCACGCCGCTCAACAGGCGCCTACTCTACGGCGGCGCGAGTTCGTCCGACGGCGCGACAACCACGACCGACGTCAGTTACGTCAACTCGCCGCGCGTCCTGGAGTCCGGCACCGACGACGTGGTGACTCAGGCGGTCGAATTGGCGGGCAACCAGACCTGGGGAATCTACAAGAACGGCTCGCTGTCCGAGTCGATCGTCTGCAACACCTTCTACGGGACCCCGCTCGTTGCGCGCTACAACGTCAATACGGCGGTCACGGCGGGCGATTACGTCAGCTATGCCATGACGGCGACCACGTCCACGCTCGGGGACCAGCGGGTAATTCTCTGGGTGCGCGACCCTGCCGTCGAAGGTCCGTCTTTCCGCTTCGGCCACAATTACTCAGGCAGCACCTGGTCGATTGCCGAAGGAAACAACGCCGAAAGCTCCTTGTCGGCCGCCGAAGTCCGAACCGAATTTGTTGTTGCAGAAGCGTGCGTCGACGTTGCCTACACACACGTGTCAGCAGGGGGCGCGTCGGACACGAAGACGGAGATTCGCAAAAACGGGGCAATCGCGGAGACGATCACCTGGGCGGGCGCGAACGGCAGGCAAGCGACGGCGGGCACGAGCTATGCCGCGTTGGATAACGTCGCCCACACCTTCAAGAGTCCTGGCGGCGGCACGAACCCCGGGCTGACGACCACTCAAATCAGCTTCGCCAACACGGGGTCGGAACGGCTCCTCTGGACCGTGTTTGCCGGGGACGCCTCCGTGGGCAACGCGTATCTGCAGCCGTTCAACCCGGCTGGTGACGGGGTCAGCGTCACGACGGCGACCCAGGAGCATGTCCTGGCGATGCCGTATCGGTGCCAGCCGCGCGTCTACGTCTTCCATGGCACGTCAGGCAACGTGTTCGTGGTCCGGAAGAATGGCGCGGTCGATGAGACTTTCACGCCAGCGGCGGCGGAAGAGGTCGGTAACTTCGTCGCCGCGTCCCTCTACCTCGAACTCGATCGCCTGGCGGTCACCGTTACGTCCAGCGGCGCGGCCTCCATGCGCGTGCAGGTCGGAATGGCCGTCGACGGAGCACAGTAAATGAGCGAACCCCGCGCAATCTGGTGTGTCCTACACAACGGCGTCCCCGCCGAATGGAAGTGGGCCCTCGTCCGCGCGCCGGTCGAGGTCGATCTCGCTGCGCTCCCCGCTGGCGTGCGCGCGAGCAAGGCGAGCGACGCGCAGAAGATCGGCTGGGCGTCCGCGCTCACCGTCGAGCAGGCCGCCGACCCGGCCTACGACGCGACGCCGAGCGGCTGGCGTCGCGTGCCGCTCCTCGCGCAGCCCGGCGCTGGCGGTCAGCGCAGCCTCGTGGGCCGCGCGATCGAGGTAGACGGCGTGCGCCTGCACCTGGACGACAGGGGCCGACCGCACCCAGACTCGCGGTCGGACAATCCTCGTGAGCCGCTGGAGCCCGACGTCGAGATCGTCGACCAGGCCGCGCTCGACCAAGCCGCGCGCCGTCTCGGCCGGGACGTCCGCCTTACCGAGCGCGGGACCGGGCGGTCCCTGCGCGGCGTATCAACTTCAGGAAAGGAACCAACATGAACAACAAGAGCTTCCGCTTCGGCCCCGTGGCCCTCTCGAGCACTCTCACGACGAACGTGCTCAACCCGAACGTGACCAGCGTTGGGGGCCCAGTCGGATTCACCATGACGCAGCCCTACCTCCTGCTGCGCCATATCAGGGTCGTGAACAAGACGGCCGGCGCCGTGACGTTCAGCCTCTACCTGGGCGCGACGGGAGGGAACGCGGCGGGCACCGAGGTGATCGGCACGGCCCTATCGGTCGCCGCGAACTCGGCGTACGACTGGTACGGCTCCCTGCGCCTCGACGCTGCGGACTTCCTCGTCGGCGGCGCGTCGGCTGCAACGTCCCTGACGATCCAGGGCGAGGGCGAGATCGGCGTAAGCGGGTAGCCAGATCATCAACAGCAGGCCGCTCGGTCCCCCCGGCGGCCGGCGAGACGGGCGCGCCCGGAGCTTGTTGCTCCGGGCGCGTTCGTTTTGATCTCACGTCTCGTTTTGCTACTGAGGGCGATCGCCGGAGGCCGCTGAGCCAGCTGGTAAGCTGGTAGCAGGAGGTGACGCATGAACTGTCCCTACTGCGGCAGCACGGCGACGGCGATCGAGGGCATGGTCCACGTGATCGAGGGCGAGCGCGTCCAGGAGTTCCTCTGCGACGGCGGCCACCGGTTCGGCCTGAAGCACATGGCCAAGCGCGGCCCCTGTCCGTCCTGCGGGCACGTCTGGGCCGAGACGGCCCGCGGTGGCACCGACCCTGACCGCGAGCCCCTGGCGGCCCCTGAGGCCGTCTACGGCAGCAACCTGAGCCAGATCGCCGACCAGGCCGGGCTCGGCGGCTGCATGCGCTACGAGAGCTAGCTTTCCGTAGACGTCGGACCCTGGTTGGTAGGTTCGGCGCCGTGAGCACCAGCACGAGCAGCCAGTACAAAGCGACGGCCCGGACCTGTGGTCCGGGGACCTGTGGTCCGGGCCGTCAGCGACGAGGGACGAGCCCTCGTCGCTCTCTAGCTGATCAGCGAGTGGATCACGCCGACGTAGACGTCGAACATGATCGTCGGCTGCGAGATGCAGCTCATGCCGACGAAGCCGATCGTCGCGAGCGACGCGTTGCCGCCGAGGCCGATCACGGCGATCGGCGACTGGTAGCCGACTTCCTGCACCGACCGCAGGACGGGCAGCACGATATCCGGCGACGTGGCCGGGAGGCTGTGCGCGAGCGACGAGTGGGTCACGCCCTTGAAGGCGTCGCCGGCCCGCGAAACGGTCGTCTTGTCGATCAGCTTGCCGAGAATGGCCACGAGTAGCTCCGGTGTTGAGGTTGTGCCTCTTATCGTAACCACCGACAAACGAAGTAACCAAGGGCCAGAATGACCGAAACCGCGACCGAGCCGACCGTCCGCAAGCGCACCAGCCGGGAGGTGCCCTACCTCTCGTGGTGCCTGGTGGTGCGCAACTGCGAGAAGACCCTGGAGGCGACCCTGCGCTCGATCCGGGACCGAACGCCCGAGGCCGAGATCGTCGTCGTCGACACGTGCAGTTCGGACAGCACGCCCGAGATCGCCCAGCGATACGCCGACGTCTTCGAGGTCTACCGCGGCCCGTACGGCGACTGGCTGGCCGAGGACTACGCGGTCGACGACATGGCCGTCGCGCGGCAGCACAGCTTCGAGCTGGCGAGCGGGCGCTGGCGCGCCTGGGCCGACGGCGACGACCGCGTCGTGGGCGCCGGAACGCCCGAGGGGCGCGAGCTGCTGGAGCTGAACGGCCGCTACAAGCCCGGCCACCGAGACGCGTCCAAGGTCCACGACACGGGCGACAAGCCCATGAGCCTGGTCGACGTCCTGCGCTGGATCGAGGAGCACCAGCCGCAGACGACGTGTATCTGGTGTCCCTATCTCTACCAGCGCGACGAGCACGGCCACGCGCTCCAGTGGCAGGAGCGCGAGCGGATCGTGCGCTGGGACGACCCGCCGAAGTTCCGCTGGGCCGAGCCCGCGCACGAGATCCTGGTGCCGATCGGCGACTACCGGCCTCCGACGGCCGACCTGCCGCACCTCCTCTTCGTCCACGAGAAGGACTTCTCGCCGGCCGCGGTCGAGTACTCGATCAAGCGTCACTCGGCGATCATGCTCAACCAGTATGAGGAAGGCGACGTCACCTACCGGCGCTGCCGCTACCTCGCCCAGTTCGCGCAGGCCCTCTGGCCTGCGCGCGAGCTGGAGTTCCTGGAGGCCGGCCTGGCGAACGCCTGGACGCTCAACGACCGCTACCGGGGCCTGATCGCGCTCGGCAACTACCACGGCCGGCGCGGCCTCTACGCTGAGTCGCGCGCGCACCACGCTGCCGCGGCCGAGCTGGTCGACCACGTGCCCGACGCCTACTACGCGGCGGCGCAGGTGGCGCACGACGGCGAGGACTGGCCGCGCGTCGTGACCCAGCTCCGCAAGGGCGTCGCGTGCGAGCTGTCGAAGGTCTCCGAGGTGGTGCCCCGTGACCACGAGCTGCGCTACCCGTCCATGCTCGCCCTGGCGCTGCAGAAGTGCGCCGCCGAGGCCGTGGCCGCTGGGCAGCAGGAGCACGCCGCCGCGCTCCTCCGCGAGGCCGCTGGCGTCGCCATGCAGGTCCGCTCGCGTCCGGTCGGCAAGGACCGGCCCGAGGCCGACGGGCTGTTCTTCAAGGCGCACAACGCCTACCTCGGCCAGCAGGCCATGCTCGGGCTGAAGGCCCTGGTCGACTACCTCAAGGCCAACGACGAGCCTGAGAAGCTGTCGCTGCTGACGACGGCGATCCCCCACAACCAAGAGAACCATCCGGTCGTCCGCAGCCTGGAGCTGCTCGTCCGCAAGATCGAGCGCCACAAGAACGACGAGCAGAGCTACCGCGACTTCTACAACGACGACAAGACGACGGGCTACGTCTCCATGCCCGAGGAGTTCTACACCTACGAGCTGTCCCACCCGCGCGTGCAGTGGGTGGCCGACCGGGTGGCCGAGGACGCCGACGTCCTGGAGGTCGGATCGTGCGACGGGATCGTCGGGATCCCGCTCGTCCTGAAGAACACGTCGGCCCACTACCACGCGATCGACATGAACCCGAGCGCGATCGAGGCGTTCAAGGGGCTGCTCGCGCGCCACGACCCGAAGGGCTGGCAGGACCGCGTGCAGCTCGACGTGGGCACGTTCCCGGAGGAGGGCTCCGAGTACGACGTCGTGATCGCGGCCGAGATCATCGAGCACGTGCCCTACCCGCCCTACTGGCTGGGCAAGCTGAAGGAGTTCATGCGGCCCGACGGCGTCATGTTCCTGACGACGCCCTGGGGCTCGTTCGACGAGGGCCACCCGACCCCGGTCACGTGCTACGGCACGCCGCGCGACGAGCGCGGCCACCTCCGCGCCTACACCGTCGAGCGTCTGGTCGAGGATCTGTGGTTCGCCGGCCTCAAGGCCGTGGATGTCGCGCGCGTCGGGACGGACGGCGACGGGCTCGTGGCCCAGGCCATGGTGGCCAAGGCGGTCCACAGGCGCGCCCAGAAGACGCCCGTCGCCGTGGCCGTGGCCGGCGCGCTGTGGGACTGGAACGGCTCCGTCGTCGACCGCGACGGGATCGGCGCCAGCGAGGAAATGATCGTGCGCGTGGGCGAGCTGGTCGCGACCGAGCGCGACTACGACGTCTTCGGGCCCGTGCCCGAGAGCGAGGTCTACAAGGGCGTCGGCTACTACGAGCGCGCCGCGATCCGCCGCGTCCGCGAGGGGACGAAGATCGTCGTGTCGCGCTCGCCGGGCTACTGGCGCGTGCTCGACGACATGCTCCCCCGCGAGCACCCCATGGTGCTCTGGCTCCAGGACACGACCTACCCCGAGCTGAGCGACGCGGCCAACTGGTCGCGCTACGAGCGGATCGTGTGCGTGAGCGAGTGGCACAAGACCCTGACGTCCGAGGCGTATGGGATCCCGCCCGACAGGATCGCGGTGGCCTACAACTTCCTCCAGCCCGAGCACTGGCTCGACAGGACGGCCTTCAGCGGGTGGCGCGAGAAGAAGGCCGATCACTTCGTCTACGCGTCGTCGCCTGACCGCGGCCTGATCAAGCTGCTGAAGCTGTGGCCGAAGATCCTGGAGCGCCACCCGACGGCGACGCTCTCGATCTTCTACGGGTGGAAGGGCTGCGCGAAGCTCGGCGGCGGTCAGGACCCGGCGTGGAATAGGCGCTACCTCACCATGCGCGAGCAGTACGAGACGCTTCGCCACCAGCAGGGCGTCACCGAGGTCGGGCTCGTGAACCACTACCAGCTCGCCCACGAGTTCAAGAAGGCCGGCGTCTGGGCCTACCCGACCGACTTCCACGAGACGGGCTGCCTGACGGCCTGCAAGGCGCGCGCGGCCGGGGCTGTGCCCGTGACGTCTGCGCTCGCGGCGCTCAAGGAGACGGCCAAGTGCGACGAGTCGTTCATGGTCAACGCGATCAGCGAGCAGGGCGAGTTCGGCGCGAGCTACGACGACGACTTCCTCGACGCGATCGACATGGCGATCGAGACGCCGCTCGCGGCCCGGCAGAAGATGGCGCACGAGGCGGTCGAGCGGTTCGGCTGGCCGGCGATCAAGCCCGTCTGGGACGAGGTGTTGAAGTGAGCAGCACGGTCTGGTCGCGCCACGCGACCCTGCTCGACTGGCTGAAGAAGAACGCGCGGCTCGTGACGAGCGCGCCTGCGGGCCAGTCGGCCCCGCTGTCGATCGAGCTGCAGATCCGCGACGAGCCCTACGGCGAGGCGTGGGTCACGATCAGCGAGGTGCGCCTGTGAGCGGCAAGGCGCTCTTCTACACCTTCAGCGGGTTCACCGGCTGGGACATGATCTACTACTTGGCGCCCGAGCGGCTGCAGGCGCGCGCCATTGCCCAGGCCCTGCTCCGCGGGATCTACAAGGGCCTCGACGTGGACGGGACGCCGCTGACGATCGTCATGCCGCACGGCCAGTGGCGCGTGAAGACGGAGCACGGCCACGTCGAGCTGGTGGCCGGCGACGCTGGCGCTGCGGGCCTGCCGTGAAAAGAGAGCGAGGCCCAGAGCACCGCGAGGCCGCATGACGGACCTGTGTCAGCAGCTGTTCCCTGGCCAGGCCGAACGACGGCCGCCAGACTGAAGGCATGCGCCGCGCCCTCCTCACCCTCCTGTTGGCCCTCGCCGGCTGCGCCGGGCCGCAGCTCGATCAGAGCGAAGAGATGCGCGCCTTGCGCGACGACCCGGCCCCGTGCGGCTGCGCGGCCCCCGAAGGCTCCTGCAACATGCCCTGCTCGACGTGTTGCACGCCGCAGCCCTGCAAGCCGCAGGAGCCGCTCCCGACGGCCGCCTGCTGCGAGTGACCCTCTGGTACGAGCACACCGAGCTGCAGCTCCTATAATAGCTGGCGTTGGCGGCCTTCCTCCTCGAGGTTTCCGCCCGGGAGATTTGATGAACATCGGAACTGAGGCCATACTAGAAGTCATTAAACGCCGTAAAGATGAACTTACCAGCTTTTGTTCTAAGGCAATCGGTCAAGCAGCGAGCCTTAAAACCATTGGTCACGGCACCTACGGTTGGGTTATGGATATACTTGTTGGGGCCGGAGAAAATTCCGGCTACGTTCTAAAGGTGACCAGTGATCCCAGCGAAGCCTTAGGATGGTTCGAACTTCAAAAACTGGATCTGCCAGGAGTAGTTAAAATACTTGCTGTTTGGCAACTTCCGGAGCGAATCACCAATGCATACAACAAACTGGTGCATCCTGTGGCCGTAGTCCGGGAAAAGGTCATCCCTCTTAAAAGAAACGGAGTCCTGATCCATCGCATTGAAGATATTTTGGACCAATACAATATAGAAACTAGATACGGTGGGATTGATAAAGACGAACTTAGACGAGCGGCGCAGGATATGTTGAGTTACCCGCCAACTCATATCCTAGGCTCGACGATAATAACCATATTGGAAAATGGATTTGTGCCTAGCGATTTACATCCGGGAAATTTAGGCCGGCGGGGTAAGGATGTGATTATTTTTGATCCGTCTTTGATGGGGTTACCAAGTTAAGTTGAAGTTTTTCACCATTTCAAATGCCAATCCCGACGACGCGATCAGCCTGTTGCGAGTGACCCTCTGGTACGAGCACACCGAGCTGCAGAGCCAACCCCTGCCGCCAAGATCGATGTCATCTGCCGCGTGCTGAAGCGCCGCGGCGAGTCGGGCACGCCGTACCGTCTCAGTCAGCTCCTCGACGTGAGCCCCTCGACCGTGACGAGGTGGATGCATGGCCAGGCCGAGCCCCGCGGGCAGTCGGCCAAGGCGCTCGGCTTTCTCTACCGCACGTCGCTGAAGTCCGAGGAGGAGAACGGCAACGCCGACGCGGACAGGATCCTCGCGGCGGTCCTCGGTGGCGCGGGTGCTCTGCTCGGACTCGGACCCGCGGGGATGCTCATCGCCGCTGGGCTGGGCTGGCTCGTGGGAGAGCAGGCCGAGAACGAGGCACGAATCAAGGGCGACCATGATCGTCGGGGTCGTCGTCCTGGAAGACGACCTGGGCCTCCGCTTCGCGCGCCTCGACTAGGTCCTGGGGCTCGGAGTGGCGCACCATAGCAAAGAAACGGGCCCCAGGAACACCCTGGGGCCCGTCTGCGTAGCTTGCGGTTCGTGGACCACGAAAGGGTGCCGCACCTACGACTTGAGAGTCACGGCGTGCGCCGCTCCTGCTCGTACTCGTGAGCGTTGAGCGCCTCGACGATCTCGTCGCGGATCAGCACCAGCTCGCTGCGCGTGAGCTGCGCGACGACGGACACCTGACCGTCCGCGACCGTGATCGCGAACGGCAGGCTGTTGTGCAGCACCTCGTCGTAGGACACTTCGAGCTTGTTCACGGCTAGAAGCCCAGGTACTCCAGCTCCTCGTGCGAGAGCTGGAATCGCGTCTGGGTCCACTGGACGCCGCCGTCGGTGATCCGCGCCAGGGAGTCGAGGTTGCGCGAGACCAGCTCCAGGCGCTTCAGGTCCGCCTGCTCGCTCGCGACGTGGTCGTTCTCGGTCAGCAGGTTGTTGACCACGCCCGCGCCGATCTCGCGCTCCTCCATGCGGTCGTCGCCGCTGGTCGCCGACTTGTTGCTCGTGCTGTAGCTGAAGCGCATGGCGTTCGCGTTCGCCTGCCGCCGGGCCGCCATGAACAGCTGCGCGAGCGCCGCGTCGTCGATCTCATACTCCTCGCGCAGTCTGGCGATCCTGCCCTGCCGCTCGGCGATCTTCGCGCGGACGCTCTTCGCCTTGGCCTCCATGGCCTGCCGGATCTCGTCCACCGTCTTCTCGATCTCGAAGCTGAACATCTGGTTGATCTCCTTCGCGTACATTTGCTCACCACCCTCCCAGCCACAGGGACCGCCACACGCGGACCGGGCGACTGTTGTTGATCTTCCTGCGCGACTTCACGACACGTCCGTCGGGTCGATCAGCCGCGCGGCCACGACCTTGGCCTTGGCCTTCGCGAGCACGAGCGCCAGCCGCTCACGCAGCGCGTCGGCCGCAACGAGATAGTCCTCCAGCAGCGAGACGGCCCCCTCGACCGTGTCGTAGTCGCGGTCACACGCCTCACCGCTGGCCTGACGCCAGCGGCTGGTCGACCCACGCTCGTCCAGCTCGTCCTCCTCCGTTGCGGCGTGGGCCGCGGGCGGCGTCAGGCCCCCGGCCGGCGCGGCGCTTGCCGCGAGCGTGGCCCACTGCGCCGTGGGCGCCACGCGGAACGTCAGGCAGCCGCACGCCTCGGTCTCGCCGACGACCATGCACGGCCCGGCCGTGAAGTGGTGCAGGGCCTGGCCGTGGCCACAGCCGCAGCACGGCGGCCCGTGCGGATGGTTGTTTGAAATGTCGTATGGCACGCCCGCCCTCCCCTTCGTTGTCTTCTTCTTCGTGCGCGGCTCGTCCTCGGCCGCCTTGCCGCGGGCCTCGTTCTCGGCCTGCTCTCCCACGAGCCAGCCCAGCCCAGCGGCGATGAGCATCCCCGCGGGTCC
>ENA-ORBV01017661-ORBV01017661.1-microbial-mat-metagenome-genome-assembly--contig:-NODE-17661-length-10169-cov-13.671621_pt1 | contig 10169 bp, 7 predicted proteins | sample MGYA00237777_ERZ505514 | MGnify/ENA primary metagenome ERZ505514 (study PRJEB26160, sample SAMN06269048) | microbial mat metagenome | isolation source: Oligotrophic lake microbial mat | place...
CTGTAGACGTCTATGGCATGTGCTCCACCTTCGCCACGAGGGAAGAGGCCCGCGACGCCGTGTTCCATTACATCGAGATGATCTGCCGCCGCACGCGTCTGCGCGCCGCTCTGGACTACCTCAGCACCGAACAGTGCGAGGCTCGGCAGATCGGTCGGTCGATGTAGGTCAACGGAACTCGGGTCAACTCAGTTGCGAAAGAAGCGGTCGGTGGCTGTGGCGCGTGACAATCTTGGTGTGGACAGGCACGACACCAGCCCGACGCTCATTGAGAGGCTGCGCGACCCGGCGGACCGTGCCGCGTGGGAGAGGTTCGAGTCGACCTACTCCGAATTGGTGGTTCGTTACTGCCGAGCCAAGGGGCTGCAGGTTGCCGACGCTGAGGACACATGGCAGCTCACGCTCGTGAAGCTCGTCGGTTCGATCGCAAAGTTCAAGTATGACCGGACCCGAGGCCGCTTCCGGGATTATTTGTTCGTGGTCGTGCGATCGGTTCTGGCGAACGAGGCGCACCGGCTAGGTTCGTCCGCGGGCGTGATGACAATCCGAATAGCCAGCGACGAAGGCACGTCGGACGAGACTGTCTCACACGGGTGCGGCGATGAGGCTTGGGAGCGGGAGTGGCGAGATTTCCATTTTCGACACGCCTGGAAAACGATCTCACGTGACTTTGAGCCACAAAGCTTGGCCGCGTTCGAATGACTGCTGGGTGGGCAGGCGGTCCGGCAGGTTGCGGATCGTTTCGCGATGAGCGAGCCCGGTCTGCACAAGATCAACCAGCGCGTCCGCGACCAATTGGCCGAGCAGATTCGCGCGCAAGTCGCCGAGGAGGACGGCGATGAGTGACAGGTCATCTTCGCAGGAAGGGTCCAAGGGGCCAGATATTTTCGGGTTCGGTTTCGAAGACGGATCGTGGGAATCACGCCTGACCGGGGCGCGGAAGGCCGCCGAGTCGGGCGTGCTCGGCAGATTCAGTTTGGTTGAAATGATCGGACGCGGCGGGCAGGGAGCGGTTTACAAAGCCGTCCAGCCCGGCACGGACCGAACGGTCGCAATCAAGCGAGTAGTTCTCGGGGGATCTGACGGCGACCGACGGCGTGAGCGATTTCGCCGCGAGGTCGAACTGGCCGCGTCGCTCCATCATCCGGGCATCGTGACGATCCACGAGTTAATCGACGATGACGCGGCCGTGGTGATGGAGTGGATCGACGGCGACGATGCGCACACTTGGGGTGATCGCGTCGGCATTCAAGAGGGTGGAGTGCGGCGGGTGGTCACGATGATGCGTCGGGCCGCGGAGGCCGTCGCTTACGCCCACGCGCGAGGGGTGCTCCATCGAGATCTCAAACCATCAAACATCCTGATCGATGCGACCGATCAACCGCGCATCGTGGACTTCGGGCTGGCCCGGCTGGTGGAGATCGAGCAGGGCGCGGGCGTGCGGCACGAGCGATCGGCGACGATCACGATGGACGGATCGTTCGCGGGCACGCCGGTGTACGCGCCGCCCGAGCAGATCGACTTGGGGCTGCACGAGTCGGACGTGCGCGCGGACGTGTACGCGCTGGGGGCGGTGCTGTACCGGCTGTTGAGCGGGCGAGAGCCGTTCGAGGCCTCGACCCTCGCGGGCCTTTTCGACCTTTTCCGCCGCGGTGACCCGCCCGCGCCGTCGGGCTTCAATTCTCGCGTCGATGACGAGCTCGACGCGATCGTGACGATGGCGATGCGGCCTCGGCGCGAGGACCGGTACCAGACGATGGAAGCGTTGGCCGAGGATCTCGGGCGCTGGCTTGAGCGTAAGGCCGTGCGAGCGGTGCCGACCTCGACGATCTACCTCGCTCGCGCGTTTGTTCGCTGGCATCGCGTGAGCGTACTGCTGGGAGCCACCGCGTTCGTTCTTGTCGTGGTCTCCGGGATCGGCGCGGGCCTGATCGCGCTCGAGATCTGGCGCCAACGAGCGGCGTTGATCCGCACCGTCTCGGAGCGCGACGGCGCGTTGGAAGACTCCACGACCCAGCGGCAGCGCGTGCAATCAGAGCTGATCAAGTCCATCGCGGTCAACATGGGGTTATGAGAGTTCTTGACGACGTCGCCAACGCGAACCCAGACCATCGCCAGGCTCTGCTCGACGAGTTTCAGCGGCGTGCGGCGGCACTCGACGCGTCGCGCGTTCCAATGCGTGCCGAGATCGAGATCGGGAACCGGATCCAGCTCGCCTCGATTTTCCGTACCTTCGGCGACGACGACCGGGCGCGCATCCAGCTCGACCGAGCGCTGGCGATCGGGCGGGCCCGCGCAGCCGGATCGTCGGACCTTAGCCACGCGCTGGGCGATGCGGCCGTGCTGGCGCTTGATCAGCGCCGGTTCGCCCAAGCGGTCGCGTTCTTCGAGGAATCGCACACGAACAAGCGTGCCGCCTTAGGGGCCGTTGAAGGGAGTGTCGCCCAAGAACGCTTGCGGTATGCCGAGGCTCTCGTAGGTGCTGGCCGAAATGACGACGCCCAGCGCGTGATCGACGAGCTTTATGAACCACGCACGGCTCAGGAGATCCGCGAGGGTGCCGCAACGCTGGTCGTCCAAACCTGTGAAAAAAGCGGGCTCGTGGTGCCAGCCTGGGCTGCCCATGCCCGGTCTGTCACGAGAAACGGCCCGAAATAGCAGTTGCGGGCCCACACCCGCTCTCGCTCGGCGCTTTCTGCATCACCTTGAAGTTTTTTCTTACGCTGGCGTCCAAACGTGCGGCAACGGCTGGTACTGAATGAGAAGACCTATCGGGTGAGAGAGCCCGGGGTCGGCGATCGCGCTGCGCTCGCGTCTGCGCGGTTGTTGTTGCTTGCCTCGTGTACCACAACTGGAAGGGAAGATTATGCGTTGCTTCGTTCGCTCGACCCGTGCGATGACCCTGAGCACCTCCGCTGGCCTGGCGCTCTCAACAGGGATGGCTGGCGCGTCCATCCTGAACTGTGCGAACGTCGCGGGCGGGGCCGCGTCCACCGCGGCCAACTGGTCTCCCGCGCAGGTCCCCGCCGCCGCCGACACGCTCACGTTTAATCTCAACAGCATCTACACCGTCACCTACAGCAACGTCGTCCCGCTCTCCACCGCCCACACCTTCAAGCGCGGCACCGTCACCCTCTCCCTCACTTCACCACACACCGCCAGCGGCAACTTTCGCGCCGGCGATGTCAGCGGCGACTCCGCCATCGCCACCATCACCACTGGGTTCGTCAACGCTGGCAGCGTCACCATCGGCAACGCCTCGGGCAGCACGGGCACGATCAACGTGACCGACAGCGACGCCGACCTCATCACCACCGGCTCGGGCGATATCATCGTCGCCTCCGCCTCCGCCTCCGCCTCCGCCGGCACCGGCACGCTCAACGTCACCGGCGGCGGGCGGGTCTCCTCCGCTGACGACGTCATCCTCGGCAGCGCCAGCGGCAACGGGACCGCACTCGTCTCCGGCTTCGGCACCACGCCTCTCCGCTTCTCCACGATCGCCACCAACGGCGTTGACGACGACATCGTCGTCGGAAACTCCTCGGGCACCGTCTCCAAACTCGCCATCAAAGACAACGGCTTCGTCAGCTCTTCTGACGATGTCCAGATCGGGCTCGTCGCTGGCGCATCCGGCACCATCGACGTGGGCGGCAACCGAAACACCGCAACACTCAACGTCGCGGGCGATCTCCAAGTCGGCAACAACTCCACCCTCACCACCGCTGGCACCGGTTTCGTCACCGCACTCGACGGCGGGACCATCAACGTCACCGGCGCCATCCGCCTCGGCGACACCACATCTGGTTCGGGAACTCTCAGCTGCGTCGCTGGCGGCACAATCAACGCCCATTCCATCATCATGGACGACAACGGCGGGTTCCTCAACCTTCTCGATGGCGTCATCAACGTCGACGGCGGAATCCTCTCCGCCGCCAACGATCAACTCGTCGTTGAGGCCGCGCCACCGCTAATCTTGACCGGCGTGCGGCTCAGGCTCATCAACGGAGCCACCTGCACTCTGAACGCCCCTGTCGCGACTTTTCGCGCTCTCATGCTCGGCAACACACAGAACGGCAGCCTCGAAGTCACCGGTACTGGCTCAAAGGTCACGGTCACGGCTGGCGACATCATCTTCGGGAACGTGGCTGGCGCATTCGGCGACCTCTCACCCAGCATTTCTGGGGCGATCTCGTTCCCATCTACTCGCAACCTGACGGTGGGAAACTTTGGGCGAGGACGCCTGATCAACACCGGCGGAACCATCACCGGCGGTAATCTAAACATCGGCACCGGCGCCACCGGCGAAGGCCAGGTCGAGTCCTTTTTCGGCAGCATAACACTCTCTGGCTTCCTCGCAGTCGGTGGCACTCAAGCCGCGGCAGGAGGTACAGGGTCATTTGTGGTTGGATCCAACTCCACAGTCAACTTGAACACCGGCGCGACGGAAGCCGCACGCGTCTGGCCGGACGGAAGCCTCACCATTGCCGCAAGTGGCCTTCTCGATTCGTCCTTTGGCTCCATCGACGCCGACGGCGCATTTACGCTAGAGGGCGGCACACTCACAACCCTCGCGCTTCGCCTCAAGGGCACCACCTCGCCCTACTCGCTCCAAGGTGTTCTCAACGGCGAACTCCTGCTCTCCTTCACCACGGTCACCGCGAATCTCACCGGGCCACTCACCCTGAACCCGAGCAGTTCCGGTGGCGACACGCTGGGCAACTTCGGAACGTTGAACGTGGGGAACAACACGCTGACCATCAACGATCCAAGCACCTCATTGAATCGCCTCAACAACTGCACCCTCGGTGTTACAGGCCGGATCGACGGAACAGCCAAACTTAGAGTCGAAGTCGGTAAGACATTCTCCGGCGACGGAACCATCGCTAACGACATCACCAATTCCGGCCAAATCACCGCCGCCGGCGACGGGCTTGCCTTCGAAGGCCTCGTCACCGGCATCGGCCAAGGCATGTCCGGCCCGAAGTTCACCTTCAAATCTGGCGGCGGGTTCATCGGCGCTGGCAGCATCAACGCCCAGGTCGGCGCCGAATCAGGCTCCACCCTCACCTTCACCGGCAGACCCCGCTCGGCCAGGTGCCTGGCCACCGCGTCGAAGAGCGTCCGCTCCATCCTCGCCTCGCGTAGACGCCGACGGAACACCACGAACGTGGTCTCGTCCGAGGTCTTGTCCGTCAGCGACAGCCCGGCGAAGCGTCGGAACGACAGGCGGTCCTTGAGGTTCTCCTCCAGCTGCGGGTCCGAGAGATTGAACCACTTGGCGAGCATCACGCACCGGAGCATGGTGAGGGCGGGCCACGCCGGAGCGCCGCCCTTGTCGTTGTTCTTGTACAGCGTCCGCACCGGGCGGGCGAGCTTCTCCCAGGGAACGGTCCGCGCCAGATCATCGAACAGCGCGGAGGTCTTGGGTCCGCCCAGGTCCACGGTCATCGAGTCGATCAGCCCCGGCTCGGCGTTGCGGCGTTCCATCGTGCGTCCTCCATGACACGCGGCGTCACGCCGCGGCTCACACCCATACGCACCCTCTCCTGCCACGGTTTTTTGGATCCGGAAAAACTGTTGGCTTTTTCAGAGATCCCGTTCCGGTGTTCGCATTGTCCGCTGCGGCGCTAGGCCAGACCAACATACATCCCCTGAACAAGTTCTGCTGAGGCGAGAACGTCGGCTTCATGAACTGGCACGACGCCGGGTCACCGGTCGGGGCGCAGGGCGTGCGTGTGAACCTCACGTTCCTTTCTGGCTATGTGTGGTGCGAGAACGTGGGCTGGATCAGCCTCGGCGACGGCTCGCCCGCCAACGGCGCGACCTACGTCAACGCCACGAGGCTCGACTACGGCGTCAACATCGCTGCCAACGGCGCGCTCTCGGGCCTGGGTTGGGGTGAGAACATCGGCTGGGTGAACATGGACAGCGCCACGAACTTCGTCGGCCTTCGCTGCCCGGCCGATTTTGATAACGACGAGTTTGTGACCGGCGAAGACTTCGACGCTTACTTGGCGGCCTTCGAGGCCGGGTGCTGAGTTCGAGACGCGGTGTGCTTCTGCCCGATCCTTTGCCATTCGCAGGAGAAGCTTTTTTATCCATCAGGCCGCGTGCGATTCCGATTTCGCTGCGAACTCCGGCATGGGCCTACTTCGTCGCCCACGCTCGCAGGGTCGAGCTCGTGCCCTTGATAGGCACCGCGTTGAGGCTGGTCGCGAGTTGACTCCAAGCCGGGGAGCTTGTGGTCACAAACATTCGCCGGGCGTTCGACAGGCCGCGCAGGCACTTCTCGACAATGTCAACGCTTGACGACGGATCGCTGCGGAGGTCGCACAGCCCTGTCGAACGCGCGACGGAATCGCGGATGTCTTCTCGAACATTCGCGGCTTGGAGCAGTGCGCGGTGTCCTCGCATACGCGCGTGATTCACTCGCCACGGTTCGGAGTCGATGGCGGTAACTTGAAACCCTTTACGCGTGAGCTCATCGAGAAAAGAGCCGTCGCGAATTCCCAACACGGTGATGCGTTCCCCGGCGGGGAGGTGGGTGAACAGCAGGTCGCTGGCTTGCGCTTCGAAGACGTGCAGCGAGGTAAACTGGCTCGTCGCGGGAAGGTTCTGGCCTGGGGTAGGTTCTTCGAAGGGCTTGCGGACCAAGGCCCAGACGTGAATGGGGTGCTGGCGGTCGTTGCGGCAGGAGATCGTAATCATCGGCGCGGCGGGGTCGCGAGAATCGCGGCATCGCATCATGCAGTCGCCGAGCCCAGCGTTCGCGGGCCATTCCGCCCGAAGCACGCGTGACCATTTGTTGTCACGAAGGTACACGCACCCCGCATCGACGTTGCCCCACGAGCCTATTACGCCCTCCGGGAACTGATCGCGGAGCGCTTCGCCAAGAGCGAGCGGTGAGAACCTGCAGCGGTCGTCGTCCTGCGCCATCGCGATGAATGGAAGCATAAGGATCGCCCACCCGCCCGGGCGGAGAACTCGGCGCATCTGCCGCAGCCCGGCGTGCGGGTCGGCGACGTGTTCGAGCGTGTTGTCACAGATGAACACATCGAAAGAATCGCTGGCGACCTTTTCAAGTGTTTGCAGGTCGTGCTCGGGGTATCGGGCTTGGAAGTAGTTTCGGGGCGAGTGACCGAGCATCGCGCGGATCACGCCGTTGGTATCGCCGATCTCGATGACGTCACGAATCGTTCTCGTGCCGATGGGAAGGAACTGCGCGGCCGCGGCCTGCATGGCGTGATAGGTGCGGTAGCGCGACATCTTGTACGCCCCAAGATGAACGTCAGCGCGGAGGTTCGACTGGGTCACAAAGTCGGTACCCTCCGGAGGTGTTCGTTCAGCAACGATCACACGCTCGCCCGAGGCGCACTCAAGGTCGGCGATGGGCGAGAACTCGGCACGCACTGGCTCAATGGCCCGGTCGATCGCGCTTTGGCAGTCGTTCGTTGCAACCAAGAACAGCCGACCGAGCTGTCGGAGCGATCTCGCTGCGAGCCGAACCACCGCTGGCCCGTTCGCGACATCCTCAACCGACGCGTCGTAGCGTGGCGAGCCCGGATCGTCGGTGAGCTTTCCCGACGAAACTTGAGGCGCAATCTGCCACGCGGGCTGGGTGTAGCACCGCAGCAAGCGATCCACAAACGGGGAGGGGTGGAGCGAGACGGCGCTCGGCTTCTGGGCGCCGCGTTCGGCGGGGTGGATGGTCGGCATCATGCGGCTCCTCAAGCGAAATGCGATGAACACTCGGCGGGCGTGAGATGAGCGAGGAATCGGCGCAGATCCGGGCGCGTGTCTCGCACACGCCGCGTCGGTCCTTTCGTGGGCTTGGCCGCGGCCCGAGCGATCATCGCACCCTGAGAATCAGCCGGATAACGGTCTGGTGCGGAGCGTCGAGCTGCGGCCCGGTCTCGGTCCAGAGCACGTCGGCGGTGCGGAAGTACTCGGCGATGTTGGCCGCGGAAGCGAAGTCCCAGAGGTCGACGCCGGTGGGCGTGTAGCCGATCGGGACTTCAATCGCCACGAGCCCGCCCGGCTTGAGGACGCGTCGCATCTCCGCGGCGACCTTCGCCGGGTCGTGGGCGTGCTCGAAGGAGTGCGAGGCGAACACAGCGTCAAACGTTGAGTCCTCGAAGGACATGTGGTGCATGTCCATGACCTGGATGCGCGAGTCCCCCGCGTGCAGGTCGATCGCGGTGACACCTGAGAGCCCGCGCTGCGCGAAGCAATCGATCTCACAGCGATTGCGAGCGCCCACGCAAAGCACGCGCGTTCCGGGTGTGCCGGGCAAAAAGCTCACGAGTTGCTCGATCAGGTAACCCGACCGCTTCATCGAGTCGTACCCGGCCTTGCGTCGCGAGCGGTCCGCCTGCAACGCCCGGTATTCGTCCTCAACCAAATCTCGCGGTACATAGCAGATGGGTCGGCCCGAGCTTTCGGTGTCAGGCACGCAGACGGCCTTGATGTCCACGCCCGCGTGAAGCTCGATCACGCGCCAGCCAGCGGCCGCAAGCTGCTCGCGGAGAAGCTCGGGGGTGTACTCACGCCGGTGATCTTCGTCGTCCTTCCAAGGGAGCCCGAGGTCCTGGAACATAACCTTCTGCCAACGGTTGTTCAGCGGGGGCACGGCGACAAAGAGACGGCTCGCGTGCCCGCGCAGTGACGCGAGCAGCGCAATCGGATCGTCCAAGTGTTCGATCACATGAGAGCAGATCGCGACATCGAACCTTTGGTTCCCGGCCGGGGCCTGAGAGGTCACGTCTCGAACTTCAAACCGAAGGTTGTGGTGCGACATAAGCGCCGAGGCCTGCGCAACGCGGTCGGGGTTGATGTCGCACCCGGTGACCCTGCAGCCTTGCTCGGCCATCCAGAGCAGGTACGCGCTCGCCCCGCACCCTACATCGAGCACCGTCTCTCCCGTGCGCAGGCGGTCAAGGAAAAACTGCTTGTGTGACTTCCAGAGCCAGTGCTTGGGGTGCCGTCCGTTGTAAGCACGTTCGGCGAGGACGTTGAGGTGACGTTGCAGGTGGACGTCGAGCCGTTGGAAGAAGGCGAGTTCTGCGACCACCGAACCGCCTGAATCAAGCCGGCCCGGGCCTCGTCGGTGGTCGAGGAGGTCGTGGAAAAGTGCCTCGATCTGACTCTCGGGAAGACGCTTGAGGAGGTCCAAAGCCTCACGCCGGGAGCCCGCGGGTTGCGCAGGGGCCTTGGGGACAGCGGGCGCGTCGCAAGCGAGGTCGGCGAGGTGTGACATTCGAGGCTCCGGGTCGTCGGTGTGAAGCAGCGACGAACGCCTATCGGCCCTTCTTCGAATCCTCAAAGAAGGATTGCCCTCGAATCGAGCACGTCCGAGAAATCGCGCGCCCGCGCAAGAACCGACACGGGGATACCCCGAACAAATTGACCCGTCCCACGTTCCGTTGACACAACCCCGCCCCGGCTACTACTGCCGGGGAGTGAGCAAGGAGTGTCACGATGGCAAGGAAGGTTTATTCGCAGGAGTTCAGGAAGGCCGCGGTCTTCGGCGTTACTCCCGCCAGCTTCCACGCCCTGAGCACCCACCCCGACAGCGCCCGCGCTGTCCGCGCCAAGAATCTCGCCGCGCACATCAGCGTCGTCCATCACGAGGCCAAGGGCGTGTACGGCAGCATCAACATCACCAAGGAGCTCGCGCTTCGCCACACCAAGGCCAACCGCAAGACCGTCGCCAAGCTCATGAAAGGCCTGGGAATCTGCTTCAAAGCGAGCCGCAAGTTTCGCGTGCACACCACCGACTCGCACCACCACAACCTCATCGCGCCCAACACGCTCGATCAGAACTTCGCGTCGGCCGCGGCGCCCAACCAGGTCTGAGGCGCCGACATCACGTACATCCACACGAATGAGAGCGTGCTGTACCTCGCCGGCGTGATGGACCTTTTCAGCCGCAAGATCGTGGGGTGGAGCATGAGCGACACGATGACGACCACACTCGTCGAGGACGCCTTCAACGCCGCGGTCGAGTCGTTCTGGTGCAAGCTCAAGACGAAGATGGTCTACCATGAAAAATTCGCCGCCAAGGCCCAAGCTCGCGCCGCGGTGTTCGAGTACATCGAAATGTTCTACAACCCAAAGCGTCTCCACGCCGCCCTGAATTACCTCAGCCCCGAAACGTTCGAGGCCTGTAA
>ENA-ORBV01017665-ORBV01017665.1-microbial-mat-metagenome-genome-assembly--contig:-NODE-17665-length-10169-cov-4.331847_pt1 | contig 10169 bp, 9 predicted proteins | sample MGYA00237777_ERZ505514 | MGnify/ENA primary metagenome ERZ505514 (study PRJEB26160, sample SAMN06269048) | microbial mat metagenome | isolation source: Oligotrophic lake microbial mat | place...
TGATACGGCGACCACCGAGATCTACACCTCTCTATTCGTCGGCAGCGTCAGATGTGTATAAGAGACAGGCCTTGGGGCTCACCGTTGTCGGTGCGCTCACTGGCTACCTGACAAAAACCGCCTGGCTCGGCATCCCTTTCTACGTCCTCGCTATCTTCTGCTTATGGTTCTTCCGCGACCCCAATCGGGTCATCGCCGAGGGCCCCGTCGCCGTCTCTCCCGCTGACGGCAAAGTAGTCTCGATCACCAAAGATCCAGACGGTCGCACCCGCCTCGGCATCTTCCTCAACGTCTTCGATGTGCACGTCAATCGCACACCCATCGCCGGCAAGATCACCCGCCGCACCTACAAGCCCGGCAAGTTCCTCGTGGCCAGCAACGACGCAGCCGGAACCGAAAACGAACAGAACACCTTTGTCGTGGAAGGTGAAGGTACCACCATCGAATTCAGCCAGATCGCCGGCCTCATCGCCCGCCGCATCGTCTGGTACAAAGACACTGGCGATACAGTAGAACGTGGCGAACGTGTGGGCCTGATCAAATTTGGCTCACGAGTCGACGTACTTTTCAATGCCGACTGGAAGCTGAGCGTAATCCTCGGCGACCGCGTCTCGGCCGGCTCAAGCGTCATCGCCAAGCGATTGAAATAAAGGAGCATGCAACTGCGCCTCTCAGAACGCCTCATCGACCCCAAGAGCCCGGAACGCAGGCCCAGGCGCGCTGCCTATGCCCTGCCCACCCTCTTCACCTCAGCCAACGTTTTCTTTGGCTTCCTCGCCATCACTAAAACGATCGAGGGCACCCTCAAGGCTGTCCAGCAAGGGGCGGTCTCGATCCCCGAATACGCCCTCGCCGCCCAGCTCATCGGTGTCGCCGTTGCTTGCGACGGTCTCGACGGCCGCATCGCCCGCATGACCAACACGGTCAGCGACTTCGGCCGCGAACTTGATTCCCTCGCCGACGTGATCACCTTCGGCATCGCCCCCGCTGTACTCGCCTTCTGTTGGGGCTTCTACTTCGTCAGCCACAACATCGAACCCGCCTTCCGCGAGCAAATCCTCCAGGGCGGCTACTTCCTCTCCTTCGTTTACCTCCTCTGTGGAGCAGCCCGCCTGGCCCGCTTCAACGTTGTCACCAATCCGGTCCCCAAAAATCCCGGCCGTCCAGACCGCAAATATTTTGTTGGCTTGCCCATCCCTGCGGCAGCCGCATTCATCGCCAGCATCGTTTACTTTGCCAACAGCGTACCGATCGAGAATTGGATCGTTTCGCTCCTTTGGCTCGCTCTGCTCGCGCTCATGAGCTTCCTCATGGTCAGCACCTGGCGCTACCGCAGCTTCAAAGATCTCAATCTCCTCCAGCCCCGCTCCCCTCTCAGCATCATCTTTGTCGGCAGCGTAATCTTCATGGTTTGGAACTACTCCCAGCCCGTCCTCTTTGTGATGTGTTTCACATACACTGCCAGCGGCATCATCGTCCGCATCGGTGGCCTGCTCCGCCGCAAGCACGCACCCATTCCAACTGCAACGGAGAACCCCTCGCTTGGCTAAACCAAAGCTCGCCCTCGTCGGCGGCCAGACACTGCTCGGACGCGAAATCCGCGAGCACGCAAAAGATTTTGACGTCCAGCCGATGGACACCACCGACGACGAAGGCAAAACCCTGGTCCGCGATGAAGACGACTTGGCCCTCATGTCGCCGCTCGATCAAAAAGTAGTCGAAGCCGCAGCTATTGTGATGCTCGCTGGAGACCTCGAATCCACCGCCAAAGTACGCAAGATGCGCTCCCGCGACTTGATCGACCTCACTGGCGTCCTTGAGGTCGACCCAACTGCACGCCTCCGCTCTCCCCTCAGCGAAGCCCCCATCTCAAGACCAGCCGCCCCTGTAGAAGTCATCGCCCACCCGGCCGCCACCATGCTTGGCCTCTTCCTACAAACCCTAAACTCAGTTGCCCCTATTACCCGCAGCGTGGCCAACCTTTATCAACCAGCCAGCGAATTCGGCACCCCAGGCATCACTGAGCTCCAGCAACAAACTGTCGCCCTCCTCAGCTTCCAGACCCTGCATAAGAAACTCTTCGACACACAAGCCGCCTTTGCGATGCTCGCCAGACTCGGAGAAGAATCCGCTCACAAGCTCGAAAAGATCGAACTCCGCATCGAACGCAACCTCGCCAGCCTTCTTGGTGGTAGAGTCCCCCTCCCTTCGCTGCGTCTCACCCAGGCCCCGGTCTTTCACGGCATGAGCGCCTCCATTTGGGTCGAATTCGAATCTGCCCCAGACCTCAAGCGCATCTCGGGCGTCCTCGCCAAAGCAGGTATCGACATCCGCGGTGAAGATCTTGAACCACCCAATAACGTCCAGGTAGCCAATCAGGAAGGAGTAGCCGTCGGAGCTATCGAAGCCGACCGCAACCACCCCCGCAGCGCCTGGTTCTGGCTTGCTGCCGACAACCACCGCATCACCTCACAAAATGCGATTCTGGTGGCTATGGAGAGGATTAAAGCTTGAAACGCCGTGCCTTCATCTTGAGCGGCGCCGTTCTAGGTGCCACTTCATGCGGTTATCACGTCGCCGGCAAGGCAGACCTGATGCCCAAGGAAATCCGCAGCATCGGAATCCCGCCCTTCAGCAACCCGACCACTCTCTACAAGCTCACCGAGAAGCTCCCCATCGCACTTACCCGCGAGTTCCACGCTCGCACGAAGTATCAGATCCTCCCCGATGCCAACGGTGCCGATGCTGTCCTGCAAGGCTCAATCAGTATGGTCCTTGCCTTCCCGACCGTTTTTGACCCAACCAGCGGCCGAGCCGCCGGCGTCCAAGTGCAAGCCATACTTGCCGTCACGCTCACCCAGGCAATCGCAAAAAAAGTTCTCTACACGAATCCAGCTCTCGACTTCCGCCAGCGCTACGAAATCTCAACCGACCCTCTGGCTTACTTCGACGAATCCACCAGCGCCTTTGATCGCCTCAGCCGCGACGTCGCCGCCTCAGTAGTCACTGCCATTCTCGAGAACTTCTAATCATGACCGCCGAGCAGTTTGTAACTGGCCTGCAAAAACAAAAGCCGCCTGCCGTGTGTCTATTCGTCGGCCCGGACGCCTACATGCGCACCCTCTGCAAAGATGCCCTAATCGCAACCGTCCTGCCCACGCCCGAGGATCGAGAAAGCGGCTGGAGCCGTTGGGATCTCACCGAAGTCAGCGTCGCCCAGGTGCTCGACGATGCCGCCTCCATGTCGCTCTTCGCCAATCGCAGACTCATCTGGGTCGCCGGAGCAGAAGCCGTTGTCCCCAAAGGCCGCGCCAAGCAGGACGAAGAATCCAACGGCGCCAAAGAACTCATCGCCTACCTCGCCAACCCCACTCCAGACACAACGATTGTTTTCGATTGTTCCCGCTACGATTTCGATGGCGACGACAAGACCAAAGTCGAAAACCTCCGTAAGTTCTTCACAAACGTAAAAGCGCAGGTAGAATTCCCCCGCTTCACCCCCGATGCTGCGCGACGCCTCGCACTTGAACTCGCCGTCGAAAAGAAAATCCGCATCGCTGCCCCGGAGCTCGAACTGTTGATCGAAGCCACCGGCGCCGATGCCTCCCGCATCAACCAGGAGATGGAGAAACTCTCTCTCTACGCCAAACCCGGCGAAACCATCACCCACGACACAATCACCGCGCTGGTGCCCAATGCCAGGGCGGCCAACATCTTTGGCCTCGTTGCCGCCATTGGCCGGGGCGACCGGGCAAAAAGCCTGGACATCCTAGATACTTTGATTCGGGAAGGGGAATATCTGCCGATCGCGCTGGCGTTTCTGGCGACACAATTTCGATTGGCGCTAGCGGCACACGAGGCAAAAGTGAAGGGTTCGATGCAGATACAGGGGCACTTCAGCAAATTGGGCACAGCGATGTGGAAAGCGCGTGCCGAACAGGTGGAGCAGACGATGTCAGCCTTCGCACCCGGCCGCCTTAAGCGCGCGATACTGCTGGTGTATGCAGCCGATCAGGCGCTTAGAGACACTCGTCCTGATGACAAGACGGTGATGGAAGACTTCGTTTGGAAGGTAACTTCGAAGGAAGGCTAATTAAGCAGCAATTGCTTTCAGGCGGCGTGAGAGACGGCTCTTGTAACGCGCGGCTGTGTTCTTCTTGATAACGCCCCATTTTGCGCCACGATCCACGATCGAGAAGACTGCCGTGAGCTGCTTGATAGCTTCTCCGTGATTCTTTTCGGCCAGGAGCTTGCGCATAATCTTTATTGCGCCCTTGATGCGGCTGCGCCGTGCCCGATTCGCCGCTGTGCGCCGCTCGGTGATACGGACGCGTTTGATAGATGTAACTGTATTCGCCATGCTAAACCATTAACCAAAATAACACAGAGATCAGCCTCTGCGCCAGCGGTTCAGCCCAATCGCACAACAACAGCCCCAATTGTCAGCCATGTCGATGGCTCAGGCACCGGTGCAAATGGGTCACCCAGCGCCGCCGTACCCGTCACGGTAAGCGTATATTCACCCTGATGCCGGGTTGGGGAATTCAAAGAACCCGTTGAATAGAAGCTATCCACCCCATCGTAACAGGTCCCCGGATTCAGCTTGGCAATCGTGAACATGTCTGCGTCGCCCTCATTCCCGGCATCAGACCCAACAAAAACTCCGGTGCCCAAACCCGTATTGCCGATCGCATTTCCATTTGAAAGATATAGGGCAACGTCAAAACCACTCCCAACAGCAGGCGTTGCAGTGAACGTCAACGTTCCAGGATTAACAACAAGGAAAAGATAGAAAACATCGTCCCCCGGGACGGTCACGAAATTCGAAACCCCACTCGGCAATGTGTTTATCTGACTCGTTTTCCCGACAGTTGTATCGGTGTTTGAATAGTTGAGCGAGAGGATCGTATGCGTCGGCTGAATCGTCCCTGCATAGCCGGACGTGGCGAGCACGCCAACCAGCATAAAAACCAATCTGAAACATCTTGCGTCGAATATGATTTTGGGGCACGGTCAGCTTCATTTTAGGACTAATGACCCGGTACGACATGCCTTTCCCACCCTCCTGCTCGCTATCATGGTGATTTAAGCCATGTCCGACTCCCTAATCATCGCGAATCGTGAATTTCGTTCCCGCCTCTTGATTGGTACCGGCAAGTACCGCAGCTTCGCTGAAATGCAGCAATGCCACACTGCCTCTGGTGCTGAAGTTGTCACCGTGGCCGTCCGCCGCGTCGAACTCGACCGCTCTCAGGAAAGCCTCCTTAACTACATCGACCCGCAGCACTACTTCCTGCTCCCCAACACCGCTGCCTGCTACACCGCCGAAGACGCCATCCGCACCGCCCGCCTCGGCCGCGAAGTCGGCCTCTCTGATTGGGTCAAACTCGAAGTCATCGGCGACCAGAAGACCCTTTACCCCGACGTTATCGGCCTCATCGAAGCTACCAAAGTGCTCGTCAAGGAAGGCTTCACTGTTCTGCCCTACACCAACGATGACCTGATCGTAGCCCGCAAACTGATCGACGCAGGCGCTGCTGCGGTGATGCCGATGGGAGCCCCAATCGGCTCCGGGCTCGGCATTCAGAACGTCGCCAACCTACGCATCCTCCGCGAGATGATCACTGAAGTGCCATTGATCGTTGACGCCGGCGTAGGCACGGCCAGCGATGCAGCAATTGCGATGGAGCTAGGCTACGATGGCGTCCTCTTAAACACGGCAGTAGCCGAAGCCTCGGACAGCATCAAGATGGCCGAAGCGATGAAGCACGCCGTCATCGCCGGTCGCCTCGCCTTCCTTGGTGGCCGCATGCCCAAGCGACTTTACGCCTCAGCCAGCAGCCCGCTCACTGGCCTCGTTCGTTAACTTGAAGTCTTAAATGCGGTGAAAGCCGCGCAAAATATCGCGCGTCGAATACCGTAGAGCAATTGGCCTCCCGTGCGGGCAGGCCATTGGATACTCACACTTGGCTAACTCCGCCAGCAGGTATTCCATCTTCTGCTGATCGAGTGGCGTGTTGATCTTGATCGCAGCCTGGCAGGAAATGCTGGCCGCAATATTCCGCCGCAAGTCCTCGACAGAAGACTTTCGCAACTCCGTCTCAGAGATATCAAGAATCTCGAAAATCACCTTCTCGATATCCGCCGGCCCCAGTCCTGCAGGCGCTGCCTGAATCGCCACCGTACGATTTCCGAACGGCTCGGTCTCAAATCCTGCCCGGGCAAGTTCATCAGCAATGCGCGCATATTCCAGTTGCTGGCCTACCGTTAACTCCATCACCATCGGCATCAACAGCCGCTGCTGCTGCGCCTCGCGCTTGGCAAAACGCCGCAACACCTGCTCAAACAGAATCCGCTCATGCGCCACATGCTGATCGATAATCCACAACCCGTCGCGCCCTGCAGCAATGATGAAGCTGTTGTGGATCTGCCCCAACGGCCGCAAATCACCGAGCGAGCCCATACTCTCGTACTCGTTCATCGACGCTACACCTGGCGGCAAAGGTCCATGCGTGTCGGGGATCCGCATCCGGGCCGGCGGCGCATCGCTGAAGTCAAAACGCTGCGGCGGTCCCTGCGGCATCTCGAGGCGCATCAGCGGCACCTCATGCGGCAGTGCCTCGCGCTCAACCGGCACCAGCGGGTCATACAGATCCGGCGCGGCATTTTCGATCCTCTGCGTAAACTCGCTAAACGGCATCCCCGCCGCTGGCTGAATAGGCGACACCGGCAACGGCATACTTGACACCGGCTTCGACTCCATCAGCTTCCCCCGTACCGCATCGCGAACAAAGTCATGCACAAAAGAGCTATGCCTGAAGCGCACCTCAGTCTTTGAAGGATGCACATTTACATCCACCTCGCCAAAGTCGCAATCGAGAAAGAGCAACGCAAACGGATAGCAGGCTGGCGGAATCAGGTTGTGATAAGCACTCGTCAGCGCGTGCAGCAAGAGCTTGTCGCGAATCAATCGCCCATTCACAAAGAGGTAAATCGAATTCCGGTTCAGCTTCTGCACGTGAGGCTTCGACACAAAGCCCGACAGCTCAAAGCGCTTCTGCTCTCCTTCAGCCGTCGACAGCGTCTTCACCTCAGGCCCAAACTCCACAAGATCCTCAAGAATCCGGCTGCCAAAAACCTGAAACACCCGCTCCTGCGGCGTACCAACCGGCGTCACCCGCAACAGCTCCGTCGGCCCATGATGCAGCTCAAACGCTTTGTCGGGATGCGCCAGACTGTAGTGCGTCACCAGCGAAGCGATATGCGCAAGCTCGGTCTGCTCGCTGCGTAAAAACTTCTTCCGCGCCGGCACGTTATAGAAGAGATCCCGAATCGTGATCACGGTGCCCGCAGCAAGCCCGGCCTCTTCACACATCACCATCTTGCCGCCATTGATCGAAACGCGAGTCCCCGTAGATTCTTCACGGGCATGCGTCTCCAGCGTCAGCCGCGAAACAGAAGCGATCGATGGAAGCGCTTCCCCGCGAAACCCCAGCGTCGCAATCTGATCAAGGTCATGCACCGTTTGCAGCTTCGATGTCGCATGACGTTCAAAGGCAAGCAGCGCATCATCCCGCATCATCCCGCATCCGTTATCGGTAATGCGAATCAGCCTGCGCCCGCCAGCATCCACTTCCACGCGAATATCGGTCGACCCTGCATCCAGAGAATTCTCAAGAAGCTCTTTGACAACAGACGCCGGTCGCTCGACAACCTCTCCGGCCGCAATCTGATTTGCGACGGCATCGGAGAGTACTTTGATTTTTCCCACTCAGTTCGTACTAATACCACGCTCGGTCAGTAGCGTGCCGGTACGACGATAGAGATTGAGCAGATTGCGGCGATACTGAACGCTCTGCGTCACCAGATCGCTCTGCGCCTGCGTCAAAGCATTTTGCGAATCGAGCAGGAAGAACAGCGTGATAGTGCCCAGTTCATAACGCTTCTGGTCAGCCTCAACGCGCTTTTGCGCAAGGTCGGCGGCAATCTTGGCCAGATCCACACTAGCCCGGCTATTCTCAACCTGATTGATGGCATTGAGCACATCAAGCCGAACGTTCTGCTCAAGGGCACGAATGCGCAATTGATCGAGGCGCTTGGTCACAACCGCATCGGCGAAATTCGCCGACGAGTTGCGATCCTTGATCGGCAGGCGCAACTGTATGCCTCCGCCAATAATCGGAAAGCCAAAGCCAAACATCTGGTCGAAAGCGTCTGGAAAGCCACCAGGGAAAACCGAAGTCACGGGCGAAGATGTGCCGTCGGGATTGAAGAAAGTCTGACGGCGAACCAACGGGCCGCCACGTCCCTGCATTGAGTAGTTGCCAAAGAGCGAGAAGTCCGGTCGCATACTGTCGGAGGTGACCCGCAAGTTAATATCGTCAATGTCCAACTGCTGGCGCTGGTTCAGCAAATCAGGACGAACTCGAATCGCATCCGCCACGAGCGTCTCTTTGTCGAAAGGCTTGTTGTCAGTAGGCGGCAATACGGATTCACTGAGCGTAATCGGCAGCTTGCGAAGCTCGGGATCAAGATCGATCCCCATCTGCCGCCGCAATGCATCTTCGGTCTGTGCCAGACGATACCGGGCCTGCGTCACAAGAATCTCGGCCCGTGCATACACAGCCTGTGGCTGATAGATTTCCAGCGCCGGCAATGCACCCAGTTCAAGTTCACGCTGTGCACGCTTCAAGCTCGTATCGGCGAGGGCCAATGCCTGCTCTTGCACCTTCAGATTCTCGCGCGCTCCAATCACATCCCAGTAAGCATTCTCGGCATTGGTCAGCAACTGCTGGATCTGATCCTGAAACGCGTACTCGCTGCCACGCAGGCGAGACTTGGCCAACAAGATCGGAGCCCGCACCACCTGCAAGTCCCGGCCGCGCAGAAGTGGTTGATTAAAACTCAAATTCAGGTTCGAACCATATGCCGGATTGAGAGTAGCGAATGAATTGTTCGTGCTATTTTTCGAAGCGCTGTAGTTGATCGTGTATTGCGTGCCAGTCGGCGCAGTCTGCTGCCAGTTCAGCGTCAGCGGCTGCGAAAGTGATGAAAGCGTAGACGCACCAGCCAGCGCATCGGTAGTCACGGTCTTCGTGCGAGTCGCGTTGAAGCGCCCCACAAATTGCGGATCAAAAATCGAGAACGACCTCGTAATCGCATTCTTCGGAATCTCAAGCACCATCCGCTGGATCTGGATATCGGTGCTGTTATTTAACACCAGCTCGAGATAAGCCTTGAGCGACAGATCGAGAGTCGAGCCCGAGACATAATCCTGCAGCTTGACAGGCCCCTGCATCTCAAACTTCGGAGTCTCGCGTCGAAAGATCGTACGGACATAATCTTTGGTTCCAAACTTCGGATAGTTCACCAGATCAGAATCTTTATACAGATTCGGAGCAGTGATTGGATTAACAGTTTGCGCGGACATCGAGATGCCGAGCAGAAGGAAAATACTAAAAGTACGCAGCATATTATTCGTAGCGAATCGCCTCAATAGGATCCAGTTTTGCGGCCTGCATGGCCGGATAAATTCCAAACACAAGCCCGATGCCCACAGACACCCCAAAGGCCACAACAATCGATGAAGTCGTAACAACAGTCGACCAGCCGGCCGCCGTTGCGATCACCTTGGACAGTGTAAATCCAAAAGCAATCCCGATCATCCCGCCCAGCATTGAAATCAAAAGCGCTTCCATCAGAAACTGACGAATGATGTCCACCTGACGTGCACCAATCGCGCGCCGGATACCGATTTCTTTGGTACGCTCAAGCACTGTCGCGAGCATGATGTTCATGATCCCGATACCGCCCACCAGCAGCGAAATGCCGGCGATGCAAAGCATCACCACGCTGAAGATAAATGAAGTGCGGCGACGCTGTTCGAGCAATCCCGCCGGCACGATCGTGTTGTAATCGCCCGCATCCTTATGCGTCGAATCCAGAATCGCCCGCACAATCGCAGCCGTCTCAATAGAATCGGTGCCAGGAGCCACCCGCATATAGATACCGTCGATTTCGTCTTTAAGATAGCTGTTGTTGTCTTCAAAGCGGCGCATCACCGTATTGAGCGGCGAAATGATCAGGTTATTGCGGTTGGACGCCTCAGCCCCGTCCAGCTCTGCATCGGCCGTAGCCTGTTGAGACAACACAACAATGACCTGCAGCCA
>ENA-ORBV01017666-ORBV01017666.1-microbial-mat-metagenome-genome-assembly--contig:-NODE-17666-length-10169-cov-3.297067_pt1 | contig 10169 bp, 7 predicted proteins | sample MGYA00237777_ERZ505514 | MGnify/ENA primary metagenome ERZ505514 (study PRJEB26160, sample SAMN06269048) | microbial mat metagenome | isolation source: Oligotrophic lake microbial mat | place...
ATACGGCGACCACCGAGATCTACACCTCTCTATTCGTCGGCAGCGTCAGATGTGTATAAGAGACAGGTTCAAGCCCGGTGTATTCAGTCCGGTGCCTCCCGATCCGAGGTTTGATCCGCGGGCACGGCCCTCCGGCTCCGGGGTAATTATCTCCGACGACGGGTACATCGTTACCAACCATCATGTGATTGAAGATGCGACCGATGTAGAAGTGGTGATGCACGACAACCAACGCTTCTATGCGAAAATTATCGGTGTGGATCCCAGCACCGACCTCGCCTTGTTGAAAATAAAAGCGAAGAACCTGCCCTTCCTGAAATACGGAGATTCTGATTTTGTCATCCCCGGGCAGTGGGTGCTTGCTGTCGGCAACCCCTTTGATCTCAATTCCACGGTGACGGCAGGAATTGTGAGCGCCAAGGCGCGCAACATTGGAATCCTTCGTGACAAGAACAACCTCCAGGTGGAAGCCTTTATCCAGACAGACGCGGCCGTCAATCCCGGCAATAGCGGCGGGGCTCTCGTTAATCTCCAGGGAGAATTGATCGGCATCAACTCGGCCATTGCCACCGTCACGGGCAGCTACTCCGGATATTCCTTTGCCATTCCGGTAAACCTGGTTCGTAAAATAATGGACGATCTGGTAGAATTTGGGAAAGTCCAGCGTGGACTTCTGGGCGTTGAGATCCGGGATGTCACGGCCCGTCTTGCCCAGGACAGGCGGCTGGATGTAATTCGCGGAATTTTTGTGAACCGGGTCAATGCCGGCAGCGCGGCGGAGCAATCAGGCATCCATGAGGGTGACGTCATCACGGCCATCGACGGCCACGACGTGGGGAGTGTGTCGGAGCTTCAGGAGTTAGTCGCCAGACACCGACCCGGGCATTCCGTAAAGGTTACCTACCGCAGAGCGGGCAAATCCGTTTCAGTGAATACCACGTTAAAAAATTATGAGGGCCGCGAGGGCATTACCCGTCCGGAAGTTCTTTTTGCCATCGAAGGGGCTACGCTGGAAGACATTCCGTTTTCAGAGTTGGCACGGATGAACCTGGACGGTGGAGTTCTTATTCGCACGTTGACACCCGGAAAATGGAAAGACGCGGGCATCCATGAAGATTTCATCGTCACGCACATCGACAAGGTAGCAGTGGACAATGTGGGTGATATGAACCGCATCCTCGAATACAAATCCGGCGGCATCCTCGTGGAAGGCGTTTACACTTCCGGGAAGAAGGCCGTTTATGGAGTACAGTGGTAAGATAAATTAACAAACAAAGACAACACATGGAATCGATGAATATCCCCAACATTCTCAAGCAACTCGGCATCCGGAGTTCAAACCCCGGAGTTTCCACCGGAGCCAAATGGCTTCGCTCTTCGGGGCCGGTGATAAAATCGTACTCCCCTGCCGACGGCAAACTCATCGGTACGGTGGAGAGCGCCGATCAAAAAACATTCTTACGAGTGGTGGACGTTTCTAAAAAAGCCTTTCAGGAATGGCGGACGGTGCCTGCCCCCAAACGCGGCGAGGTGGTGCGTCAGGTGGGCGATGCGCTGCGGAAAAACAAAGAAGCACTCGGCATGCTGGTCTCTTACGAAATGGGAAAATCCTATCAGGAAGGTCTGGGCGAAGTACAGGAGATGATTGACATCTGTGATTTTGCAGTGGGCTTATCGCGGCAGCTTCACGGACTTACGATGCATTCCGAGCGCCCGCTTCACCGCATGTATGAGCAATATCATCCACTCGGAGTGGTGGGAATTATTTCCGCTTTTAATTTCCCCGTGGCAGTTTGGGCCTGGAACGCCGCCCTTGCCTGGGTTTGCGGCGACACGTGCATCTGGAAACCGTCTGAAAAGACGCCGTTGTGCAGCATCGCCTGCCAGCGTATCATCGAGGAGGTTTTCGCAAGAAACGAAGTGCCGGAAGGCGTTTCATGCATCGTGAACGGGAATTATAAAATTGGCGAGTGGCTTGCGACAAATGAGGATATTCCGCTCGTATCGGCCACCGGTTCGGTGCGGATGGGAAAAGCTGTGGGGAAAGCGGTGAGTGAACGACTCGGAAGGCCGTTGCTGGAGCTGGGAGGAAACAACGCCATTATCATCACGGAAAATGCCAACCTCGACATTGCTATCCGCGGTTCCGTATTTGGCGCCGTCGGTACAGCAGGTCAACGGTGCACGACCACACGCCGGCTCATTGTACATGAGAAGGTATACAATGCGGTAAGGGAGAAGCTGAAAAAGGCCTATGGACAGCTTCGGATCGGCAATCCGCTGGATTCCAAAAACCATGTTGGTCCGCTGATCGACAAACTGGCTGTGAAGAGTTATGGAGATGCCCTTGGTCAGATCAAGAAGGCGGGTGGAAAATTCCTAGTAGAGGGCGGCGCCCTTTCCGGAAAGGGATACGAATCCGGATGTTATGTGCGGCCAGCTATTGCCGAGGTGAAGAACACCTACCCGATCGTTCAGCAGGAAACCTTTGCTCCTATCCTCTACCTTATTAAGTACCAGTCCCTCGACGAGGCCATCAGTTACCAAAACGGGGTGAAGCAGGGGCTATCGTCGGCCATCATGACCTCCAACGTTTTAGAGATGGAGCGCTTTCTGTCACAGACAGGAAGTGATTGCGGCATTGCAAACGTTAACATCGGCACGTCGGGTGCCGAGATCGGAGGCGCATTTGGCGGTGAAAAGGAAACCGGTGGCGGGCGTGAGTCGGGTTCGGATGCCTGGAAGGTGTATATGCGCCGGCAGACCAACACCATCAACTACGGTACGAGTCTGCCGCTCGCCCAGGGAATTAAATTTGATGTCTAAACCGGATAGCCCCATGGGACCGGTCGGGCCGTTTATTGCCTGATTTTGGATTTCGAACGGAACCGCATTACTTTGTGGACCACAAATGAAGATTATGCAAGCAGGTATGCATACGTCCGTGATGCTGATTGATGATAATGAGATCGACAATCTCATTAATCAGAAAATGGTTGAAGCGGCCGCCATTACCAACCATATTTACATTCACACGGGCGCGCGAAGCGCCATTGAATTCCTCCGCAATATCGAAAAGCTGAGCATGGCTGACAGCGTGCTTCCCGACGTCATCTTTCTGGACATCGACATGCCGTTGATGGATGGATTCCAGTTCCTGGATGAGTTTGAGAAATTGATGGCCAGCACCAAGAAGAAGTGCAAGATCGTCATGCTCACTTCCTCCATCAACCCACAGGATTTCAACCGCTCAAAGAAGTACGAAAACGTAAAGCTCTATCTAAACAAACCCCTGACGCACGAGAGCATCATGGGATTGAAGCTCTAGTTTCCTTCTTCGACGTATTCCCCACCCTGTATCTCCAAGGCGATAAGCCGCTCGATGAACTTTTCATCCATGCGGATGTAGGAGGTCGGCGCAAAATAACTGATGGGGATCAATTTCAGTTTTGGAATCAGCGCTGAAATCTTTTTATGCTTGTCTTTCTTCGCTTCGCTGACGGCGATTTTCAGAATCTTGAGAAAGGTCAGTACGTTCTCACAAGCATCCTTTCCGATAATCCGTATGTTTCGCTGCACGCTGTTTGACAACTGGTTGAAAAGGTCGATGTCTTTCAGCATGCAATACTGGAGGCACAACAGGGCTTTCACCTCCATCTGCGCCTGCGGATACTTTTTCAGGCTTACATCGTTGATAAGCGAATTCAGAATTTTTGCCGTCTCCTCGAACCGCCCGGCATAATAGCTGCACAAGGCACTGTAAACCGTAAAAATAACGTGCTGCGGGACATTGTTAGGATCCGGCTCAAAATCCGCAAACAGCTGCTGCTGTTCGGCATGTAGCTCCCCTTCCGTTCCCATCCGAAGGGCCCGATCCAGTTTCGTAACAAGAAAGTGCATGGAGAAGGTGTAATACGGATAATTTACCAGCAGGTTCGAGGCGGCGTCATTTACTTCCTCATAATACCGCTCGGCCTGCTTGTATACCTTGTAATGACTATAGTATTCCAACTTTAGAAACTCAAACAACAGGTTGAGGTGGTAATAAACCGGGTCGAGGCTGTACCGGTTGAAAGTTTCCTGCACCCGCGCAAAAATATCCTCGATGGATTCTTCATCCGGGTGAGTGTTCTCTTCCTTTTCAACAAATAATCGGTGAAAAATTACGATGCAGCATTTGTAGACGTAGAGCCTGTGCGATTCATACAGGTTGGCAATGTTGTGAATTTCCTTCGTAAGCAATTCCAGGCTGAGCCTTTCCATTGCATCACCGGTCATGAAGTAATTGCCGAATTTCTTAAAATAATCAGCCAGCACATCCTCCGCCTTATCCACGGCCAGCATATAGGCCACATGCCGGTTGTACTGCTGGGAAAACTGGAAGTATTCCGGCGAATGGATATGAAGCTTCTTGAGCAGCTTGTAGATGGTAGGAAGTTCGCCCACCAGATCTGCCTCGATAAGTTCTTTCTCCAGTTTGCGGAGCATGGCAATGGCAATCGTCTTCTTTTTTGTGAAGAAAACCTCGTTGATATTGGCCACTTTGCGGAGGAGGTCCGTGCGGGGGCTTTCCATCTGCTGTACCAGGTACTCTTCTATCTTTTGGCTCAACCGCGAACGCATCGTATAATATGCATTCGCGTTAATGTCCAACTCCACCATGACTTTGTTCTCCGACAACTGGCGTTCCCGCATCGCCTTCAACAGGTAGGCGGATTTGTCGCCTTTGCCGCTGACCAGCGAATCGTAGATCGCCTGATAGTCCTTATCGGACAATTGTTTGATGATATTCTTCAGTTTTGCCATAAAGGGGACTGCAATAAGCGGGAAAAATTACAAAATAACTTTGGTAATACGCACGTATAATTTCCCTTCCAGGGCATGGCATGCCCGTCGAGCCTTAGGCCCGGATGTATTGATAAAGTAATAGGTAGGATAATGCCGGCTTACCGGTCCTTCTTCCACTTCTTCTGTAGCCGCCGTGCTTCTTCTTGGCGAAAGGGCTGCTTGAAAAGCTTCTCCTGCGGGGTCTGTCCGGGGAGGAGTCGCCTGAATCCGACGACCGGGGGGTTTCACCCTCCGTGATTTCCACACGGATTGGCCGGCCTTGATATTCCACTCCTTTAAAACCACGTACAACCTTGTCGGCCATATGTTTCTCTACTTCAAAGAAGGAATACGCCCCTTTCAGGTCAATTTTGCCGATGTCTTTCTGACCAAGCCCCGTGAACTCATCAATCACCTCGAGTATTTTCGATTTTTCCAGCCCGTCCATCTTGCCAAGGTTTATAAAGAACCGTGTGCCGGACTTGTACGATGCACCGCCACCTTCTCTGCCGCCGTCCGCGTTCAGGTCGGGTGCATTGCGGTAGTAATCCAGAAACCGGTTGAATTCCATGGATGCAAACCGCTTGATAATCTCCTGCTTGGTGAGGTCATTCAACTCATCAAATACGGCTGGTAAAAAGGCTTCGATCTCCGCCTCGTTCACTTTCACTTCGCGCACCCGGTGCATCAGGGCAAGAAGTTGCTTCTGGCATACTTCCGCTCCGGTGGGCACCAGCATTTTCTTTACCGGCGCCTTCAGGGAGCGCTCAATTTGCTTGAGCTTCCCCTGCTCGCCACGACTGATCATCGCAATGGATATACCTTTCTTTCCCGCCCGGGCTGTACGGCCGCTGCGGTGTGTGTAAAACTCCATCTCATCGGGCATGTTCATATGGATGACGTGGGTGATGTCCTCCACATCGATGCCTCTTGCTGCCACATCGGTCGCCACCAGAATCTGAAGTGCCCGTTGCCGGAACATCATCATCACCCGGTCGCGCTGCTGCTGGGTCAGGTCGCCATGCAGTGAATCGGCATTGTAACCGTCCTTGATCAGCATCTCCGCCACCCGCTGGGTATCAATCCGTGTGCGGCAGAAAATAAGTCCGAAGATGTCCGGCGTATAGTCCAGGATCCGCTTCAGCGCCAGGTACTTCTCCCGCTCCTGCACCATCACATAGCGGTGCTCGATATTTACATTGCCCTTGCTTTGCTCACCGACGGTAAGTTCGAAAGGGTCGGCCATGTAGTTCTTCATGATGGACTTCACCTCGCGGGGCATGGTCGCCGAAAACAGCCATGTCTTTTTGGTTTCTGGCGTAAACGATAGAATCTTGTCCAGGTCCTCCTTGAAACCCATGTTGAGCATTTCATCCGCTTCATCAAGAATGACGTACTGGATGGTGTTGAGGTTGATCACCTTGCGGTCGATCAGATCGATAAGCCTTCCCGGTGTTGCGACAATAATCTGGGCGCCGCGCTTAATTTTCCGGATCTGTTCGCTGATGCTCGCTCCTCCGTATACAGCAACAATATTGAATGGCTTGAATTTCTCAGTAAAGGTTTCCAGATCGCTGGTGATCTGCATGCCTAATTCACGGGTAGGCGCCAACACAAGGGCCTGGGTGCTTTTGCTGGATTCGTCGATCAGCTGAAGAAGTGGAAGGCCAAAGGCTGCTGTCTTGCCTGTGCCGGTCTGTGCCAGGCCTACAAAATCGCGGTCTCCCTTCATCAGAACGGGGATGGCCTTTTCCTGAATGGGTGTTGGGGTTTCAAATCCCAGGAGCTGTACTGACTCGACCAGGCCCGGGGCTAAACCCAGTATTTCAAAGTTCTTCATGATAATAGATTGGCCGCAAAGGTACTCTTATTACCGCAGACCGACGATTCATCGGAATTCTCGGGGACAATTCTAACTTTGAGCCCTCAACACCAAATAATCTAACGTGATGGTACATCCACGCAGAACAAACCGCCTGATTTTCCTTGTCGCCTTTCTGCTACTTGCCCTCAGCGGGTCTGCACAACGAGGCGGTCTCAACTGGTCCAACGACGGCAATTCGTTTATGACCATCGATAAGGGGGAAATTGTAAAAACCACCCTTCCGGGTTCCACCCGCACTACGGTGGTAACAAAGGCCGACCTCACACCCGTCGGGCTCCCCGCTTTGAACGTCCGCTCATTCACCTATTCCAACGATCAGTCCCAGATCCTTCTGTTCGTAAATTCCGTCAGGGTGTGGCGCCTGGAGACACGCGGTGACTACTGGATTCTTAACCTTGCCACGAAGAAAATCCAGCAGATAGGTCGCGATAAGCCGGCGTCAAGCCTCATGTTTGCAAAATTCTCTCCCGACGGAACCCGCGTTGCTTACGTGAGCCAGCAAAACGTTTATGTAGAGGACGTTGCCACGGGCCAAACAACGGCCCTGACTGCCGACGGCAACCGCAAGTTGATTTATGGCACCTTCGATTGGGTGTATGAAGAAGAATTCGGATGCCGCGACGGGTTTCAATGGAGCCCCGACGGCAAGTCCATCGCTTACTGGCAAATCGATGCGACAAAAATCCGGGACTATTACATGATCAACAACACGGACTCCGCCTATTCCAGGATCATTCCCGTGGAATACCCAAACATCGGGGAAACTCCTTCCCCGGCGCGCATTGCCGTTGCCAACCTGGAGACTGGGAAAAAAACATGGCTTGATATTCCGGGCGACCCGCAGCAACACTACCTGCCGCGAATGGAGTGGAATTCATCCACTGAACTCTATGTTCAGCAGTTGAACCGCAAGCAGCAGGAAAGCAAACTGTTTGTGTGCAACCCGGCTACCGGCGCAGCAAAAATGATTTATACAGAGAGGGACAATGCCTGGGTGGACATGTACTCATTTGCCGCTCCGGGGGGCAGGTCACTCCGTCATTTTATTCTTTGGCTCAACAACCAGAAAGAATTTCTTTGGATGAGTGAAAAAGACGGATGGACACACCTGTACCGCGTGTCCAAAGACGGATCGAAGGAGACCCTCATCACCCGGGGTGATTATGACGTCATCGACTTTCTGGCCATGGACGAAAAATCAAACCTCGTCTACTTTACTGCTTCTCCCGCCAATGCGACGCAGCGATACCTATTCAAGACAAAACTCGACGGGTCCGGAAAAGCCGAACGCGTGAGCCCGATGAATCAACAGGGCACACACGAATACAGCATCTCCCCCACAGGAAAATTCGCGAAGCACACCTTCTCCAACGCATCTACAGCTACCCTCGACGAACTGATTGACTTGCCGAAAAACAAGCCGCTCAGCATAAGTGAAAGCATTGATGCCAAACTTAAACCAGCACCTACCGGCGCGGTGGAATTCTTTACGATCAAAACCGCGGAAGGTGTGACCATGGACGGCTGGATGATGAAGCCGAAGGGGTTTGACTCCTCCAAAAAATATCCGGTGGTATTTCAGGTGTACACCGAACCTGCCGGTCAAACGGTGCTGGACCGTTTTGGAACGGGGAGAAACAGGTTGTATCGGGGAGACATGGCGGAAGACGGCTACATCTACATGTCGATAGACGGGCGGGGAACACCAGCGCCGAAAGGCAGGGAGTGGCGCAAGAGCATTTACCGGAACATCGGACGGATCAATATCAACGACCAGGCCCAGGCCGCCAAAGAGATTCTCACCTGGCCCTTTGTCGATGCCGAACGTATAGCGGTGTGGGGATGGAGTGGCGGCGGATCGGCCACGCTCAACCTGTTGTTTCAGTATCCGGATATCTATAAGACCGGAATTGCTATTGCCGCTGTAGCCAATCAGCTGACGTATGACAACATCTACCAGGAACGGTACATGGGCCTGCCGCAGGAAAATCTCGAAGACATCGTGAAGGGTTCACCGGTCACCTACGCCAAGAACCTGAAGGGTAATCTGCTTTACATTCACGGTACCGGGGATGACAACGTGCATTACAACAATGCCGAAATGCTCCTCAATGAGTTGATCAAACACAACAAGCAGTTTCAGTTCATGGCCTATCCCAACCGTTCCCACGGAATTTCCGAGGGGGAAGGCACCACCGTGCATCTGTCCACCCTGTTTACCAACTATCTGAAGACCCATTGCCCTCCGGGAGGGCGCTGAGATCACCCACTTCTGAACCTAAGAATGTGGCAAGCGGTTGAAAATTCCTCCGTACGGAAAAACCTTCCCGGATATATCCGGTTTATAGGCTCAGGACCGAACGACCAGGCATATTTTTCAAATTAACCTTGATTAACCATTCATATACAACCGTTAACCGCCGCCCGGACGCTTGCCCCGTATCTTTGCACACGAGTAAATACTAACTGGATTTCACGAACACGATATGAAGCGCTATTTGACAGGTTTGATTTTTGGGTTGGCTTCCTTTACGGCCGCATTCGGTCAGGATGGGAAAGGGAAAATCAGCGGTCAGGTGATCGACGAAGCCTCCAAGCGACCTGTCGAATATGCCACGGTAGCCCTCCGCGACCCTATTACAGACAAGCCGGTAAACGGAGCCCTCTGCGATGGCGACGGCAAATTCACCATCACCCGGGTCAACAACGGCGCTTACAAGCTGGCCATCTCTTTTATCGGGTACGAGACAAAAATCATGGAGGTTTCGATCTCCGATGCGGTCAGCAATGTTGAAGTGGCCCCGGTTTCGCTAGCCTCCACGTCCAAGGAGTTGGACGCGGTAGTAGTTGAAGGAGAGCGTGTGCTGGTGGAAGAAAAGGTAGACCGAACCGTATACAATGCAGAAAATGATGCTACCGCCTCCGGCGGCGATGCCACCGACGTCCTGCGCCGGGTTCCGTTGCTCTCCGTCGACATGGATGGAAACGTGTCCCTACGTGGAAATCAGAATATTCGCGTGTTGATTAATAACAAGCCTTCCACCATCACGGCGAGCAGTTCAGCGGCGCGCATCCGATCCGACGCGATGGCGCGCAGTCCGCGACCGGCGGCCGCGATGGCCAGCGCGTGCTCCCCCCGTGCCAGGTGAAGGCGCGCCGCCGGGAGCAGCGCCTCGAGCGCGGAGTCCTTGCCGAGAAGGAGCATCTCGGCCTCGGCGACGCGACCCTGGCGGATCCGCAGGTCGGCCAGCGTGATCGCCGGGTGCCAGCTCCCGAACGGCATCAGCGACTCGAAGTCGGCGATCGATCTCGTGAGGATGGCCTCCGCGTCAGACCACCGGCCCAGCTCGCACAGCAGGGTCGCCTGCACACTGTCGCAGTGGCTGCGCAGGAAGATCGGCCCGCCCCCCGTGTCGCCCATCAACCCGTGTTGGCGCAGCAGCGGGCTCCACGACCC
>ENA-ORBV01017668-ORBV01017668.1-microbial-mat-metagenome-genome-assembly--contig:-NODE-17668-length-10168-cov-5.411555_pt1 | contig 10168 bp, 14 predicted proteins | sample MGYA00237777_ERZ505514 | MGnify/ENA primary metagenome ERZ505514 (study PRJEB26160, sample SAMN06269048) | microbial mat metagenome | isolation source: Oligotrophic lake microbial mat | place...
TTTCAAGCAGAAGACGGCATACGAGATTCGCCTTAGTCTCGTGGGCTCGGAGATGTGTATAAGAGACAGATCAGTGATTTCGATTTCCATCTTCCTCAGAAAACGCTCAGTTTCTAGAAATTTTTCGTCGAATGACTGAATAAAAGTTAATCCTATCTGTCCTTCGTCGGACTCTTGCCAACGGTTACGACATTTAATAATGTTAGATCGAGCAATATCATCTAAAGAAATACCAAACTTACTAGCAACGTTCGTCAGATACCATAGAATATCTCCAAGTTCTTCCTGAATTCTCTCTTTGAAAAGCTTGTGTGAGTCCCCATCTCTAAGATATTTCTTATACTCACTCAGCAATTCGCCAGTTTCCCCTGCCAATCCCAAGAGAGGAACAATTAGATCAATTCCTCCTGCAGCTGGCTTTTTGTCTGTTTTCAGAGCTTCCTTTTGATAGAGATCCATTTCCACAATTATTTCCCTCTCTGTGACTTTTTGATTAAGTCGTTGATGCCCCATTTTGGTGGGTACTGATAAAAGATTATTTCACTATCCGACCTATATTTTTGTTTGATGCGGGTTCGCCCTGAAACACCTGAGAATTCTGGATGGGCGACTCGGGAATATTTATCAACTTCGCAAAATAAATTTTGACAATCAATAAGCTGAAGACGTCTTCCCCAAAGACTTCTGAATTTAATACCCAGTCTTTCAAATTCAACTTCCTGCCTGTCTACTACAAGCTTAATGATATCCGATTCGCTTAGGCCACCTAAGCTTTCAAAACATTTCCGAATACCATCTTTAGCTCCCGGCCCTGGAACTACACAGTCCATTTCACTGAAACTAGTTAGCGAACTGTAATTAATATCCGTTGCGTACTGATAACCCAAAAAATCGCCTATAGTTGGAAAATTAAGAAGTAAATCAAACACTTGGCGCATGGACTTGGCCTTTGTTAACTGCTCGGGAAAAGCACCCTTCATCATCTTTGAAATAAGATCCAAATGGTTTTTGTGTTTTTTGGCGTGTCCAAAACTACTACGCCCTGACGTCATAATATACGCTGCTGAATAAATAGTATTCTTTTGAGCCATTAAGTCGGATAAAAACTTGCCGTATTCCACCGGGTTAAACGAAGTATATTTTATAGGACCAAGATTCCTTTCAAGCGCTTTCCATGTCTGAATTTTATTAAACGTCTTAAACAGTAGGATACGGAAAAGAACTTCATAGATCCCTTGGTCACCTTTGTAGATAACCTCATTAATAAGAAACTGACTAACACGATCTGATGCACGGTATGCGTTGGTAAATTTATATTCAGCTAGGATGGGATCTTTTGTCCACGGCTTTGGAGCACATTCAATCTTCGAGAAAAAAACATTTTGCCTCTCGGCAGCAAATTTCCAGTAAGTATCATAAACCCTTGTTGGTTTAGCGGGGGCCAATGACGAAAAGACCTGAAAAGACTTTGTAGAAGGTTTTGAAATAGCAAGAGATGGTTTTCTTTTGGTAGATTTGGGGGGTGGAGTCATTGGGAGTCTTGCAAATTTGGAAGTTGTGGTAGAAGTTTCTTGTAAAGCTCTTGAGCTATTTGCTCGACGGGTAGTTCATTGGAGCAAATGTGGACAGGGTACTCCGCAGCCTCACTTTTGCACAGTTGGGAGTATTCATTGCAGAGAAAAGTCCACTTATCATGTTCTGGTGATGCACGAAAAGGAGTTTTCCGCTGGATAAGAAAAGCGAGTGTTGGACGAATATCCGTCCATTCTTGTATTTCGATATCGATAAGATTTTTAAGGACTAAAGGGTTTGCTCCGTTGGCCAAGCCATAAACCCAGGTTGACCACCAGAAGCGGTCTAAAATGACGTGGACTCCCGACCTGAGGGAGGGAAGTATGTATTTACGAATAGCGTCTATGTGTGCAGCAACGTGTAAAATTTGGAGACTTACTGGATCTATAGTTTCTACACCAAAACTTTTGGGACTGTGATGTAACTCATAGACACATTTCCCAAGGCTGCCTTCCCTTTTTCCCGGGAAAGTCATCAGCACGGTCTTTTTCTTCGCCTCATTACAAACCTTTAGAAAAGCTGCCGCTAAAGTGGACTTCCCCACGCCATCCGGGCCTTCGAAAACATACAGATTGCCTCTTTGCTTGCTCATAATCTATTGCAGCAAAAGATCACGTCCTAATTTGCTTTTCGAGCTTTTTGGCTAGTATATCTAAGGATTCCTTTTTAATTATACCGGAGTCACACATCCTGGCCAATGAGGCTATGCAGTTCACTTGGACAAGGTTTAATCCGATTTCATGAGCAATGAATTTACCAAGCCGGTAAAGGCCCAAATAGTTGCCGTATGCCTTGTTAAATATGTGTTGTGTCGCATAAAATCCCGTTATAGCCAAACCTTCTGAGCCATTCGGTCCCAAAGGGGTAATGCATACTTGATGCAAACAAGGAAACCCCATGCGCTTGCTGTGCTTGTGATCATTACGAGGATCAAAAATGGAAAGTTGCAACGCTGTATGCCTATGATTACCGCCCTCCCATGTTTGCAACACTTGTTCCAACTGATTAATGGAAGGCTCTTCCCCATTCGGAAATGCAATCATTCGCTGAAAGTAAGTTCCTCTTTGGTTGGCACGGCAATAATGGAGCCTGGGAAACACACCTTTTTCATATCTGTCATAGAGTGCTTGTCTTTTCTGAGAAGGATTCCATAAAGACTGTGGGAAAACCGTGCTGGCAACCGTGGAAGACAGCGCTTTGCCGCTTTTTTGTAGTTCATTATCTAGAATCTGACGGATTTTAGGCTCTTCTGGATCCTCTTCACCCCCAAGATCTACTATAGAGACAAAAAGCGACGTTAAACCTGCTGAACCACTGCTGTGTACAGCTAGAAAGGCTTTTGCCCAGGCAATAGAAATGTTACTATCGGTTATAGCCACAACATTATTATTCATCTGCGACCTCCGGGAAATGCCTATAAATAGCCCGACCTTCGAATTTTTTGGGCCTTATTCGAGCAAAACAACTCCACGCCCCGGCGCTGAGGCGGTCGTTTCCCTGTTTTAGAGCTTCAAAGTAGATCCCGTTGTTGGTTTCTTTCCCTATAAGTAGGCTCGTTCCCTCGTTGGTTGTGCCTCGTGGGGCCAATAAAAGATCCCCGACTTCCAGATCAACTGTTTTTTCTTTCCAACGAAGATCCACAACTAAAAGAGACTTCGTAATGTCTGGGCTTTCAAATCTTGAGCGTATATCAGAGAGCGGTTCCTTCAAAAGTGGATCTGCTATAATTTGGGGAAGAATCCTCAATGAATAGGTGAGATGCCGTATAAAACTGGTGTACCCAACGCCAAAAAAACAGGCCAATTGGTAATAGTCTGTTGCTTTAGCTGATTGCGTTGTAAACCCTCTATCTTTTAAAGCCCGGTCTATAGCCATTTTAGGCATGAGTAGGAAGCCGGCGAATGTTTGAGCCAAGAATTCTTCCGGATCAAAGGGTTTAGTTATTATTCCTACATCCTGTAATTCATCGATTTTTGTTCCGTGCCCAAATGCATGATGCCCGATCTCATGGGCACAGGTGTAGGCTTGGCGCGGTGCAGGGCGTTCAGAGCCGATCACAATAGCGGAACGTGGAGTTGGTGTATACATTCCTTCCAAGCTCGGTAATGACTGAAACCTTAATTCGATTTTCATGTCCAGGGCCAGATCAAATGGGCAGATGGGGTCAATCAAGCTGCGCTTGTACAGTGCCCTAACTTGCATCGCCTTTGAGGCCGCTTCGCGAGCCAGTTTCTTTTTGAGGTCTATCATTAAGATTTGTCTTCCTCTTTTAAAGCGCTGAGCATATCAATAACCTTGTTCAGGTCTTCCTTTTTCAATTTGGAAAGTTCCCGTGCAGCTAGTTGGATCTTGTCTCTTTTCTCATCGGTTTTGTTGGTATCTGAACAAGCAAGCCAATCGATGTCCACACCGTAAATCTCGGCCAATTTTCCCAACTCTTCCCCAAGGACATTCCTTCTGCCTGCTTCAATTTCAGACACAGATGGCCGATGTAATCCTATCATTTGAGCAACTTGACCTTGGGAAAGCCCTGCATTTTTACGGGCTAAGGCTAACCGGCTTGCTATCGCTTGCTTTTTTTCGTCAGAATTCATGATCTTTTGGCTATTAAGGTTACCATTCGTTGGGCTATTTCTCGGACTGTCAATGCCCGGCGCCCATCTGGAGAAACAAAGAGATTAGCGCCTTGGCCGTCGCTTGGAATAACTACGTTTAGCTTTATGCTGAGGTAGGTAGTCGTTTCGACCCCGCGCAGGCTATCGAAGCCAGCCAAATCCTTTAAGGGGCATGTATCTACCTTAATGGGTACTTCTTCTTCGCCGGACATTCTTTGGATTTCAAGAATACATTCTAGAAGACACTTTTCTACATACGAAATGTTTATAGCGCTCATTGGTAAGATATTCTTACCATATGTAATCCTCTTGTCTAGAAGTTTTTTTGCAGAAACGGTCAAAAATGGGCGCATGGATCTACACACGATTTTGGACAAAACACGAAACAGCAATTCTGGCTCAGTCGCAACTTCTTACCTGATCCAAAGCCCATTTTCCTCAGCTCTTCACTGGCCCAAGATCATGGAATCCCATGAACCTGGCCCAAACGCCCCTCAGGGCTTACGCATATGAGCTTCTTCTTTAGCAATGTCTTGGTGTGGAAGTAGCGCGCCGCAATCCTGCGGGGCTAAGGCGGACATCCTGTCCAGGATGCCTCGATCAAGACCGACCGGACGGGACGTCCGCTCTATCGGACAAGGTGTCCGGGCTACCCAAAGTCATTTCAAGGCAAATTGATGTGCGTTTGCCCTGATCCGAGTTGACATTTCGAGGGTCAGTTTCGGGGGTCAGTCGTAGTCAATACAGTTTCTGGGGTCAGTCGTTAACAATTAACAAATGTTTTTAGCCAATGGTTCCCGTGGGGGACAGTTCCGACAGGCCGGGATTCATGATCGTTAAAGATGCATTTAGGGTCACGTCTCAGAATTCAACATTTAGCGAGGTCATCCCACTTTCCTTTCAAGCTTCAAATGGCCTCAAACCTTGTTTCAAAGCATTTCAATACCTCGCTGCCCCTGTTTAGATTTCCCGCAACTCTAGGCCTCAAAGGAGAGCCAGGCAAAACGCTCCGGCCCGATTAATCCTAAAAGGTCGTGCAACTGCTCTTGTTTAGATACTCACAACTGATTTATAAATGTTGAATGTTGAGACGTGACTCTAAGGGCTTGACAACAAAGTTTATACACCAGAAAGATAGGAGGCTGACTGAAGCAGTCCTTCTTTCTCGCCTTCGATGCTGCCGTTGAAGTTTTCGTCTTCCAGCTCGATGCTGACCGCGCCCTGGTAGGAGGCTTCCTTGAGCAGGCCGAAGATTTCCACCCAGGAAATAATACCATGCCCGGGAATGGTGTAGCGCCAGACCTGGTCGCCAAAACGACGGCCCATGGCAAAGGTCGCAGGCTGTAAATTGCCAAACTCATAGAGGGCGTCTGGAAAAAGGAGCGTGTCCTTGCCATGTACATGATACACGTGGCTGATGAATTCGCGCAGGAAACGCAAGGGATCGATGCCCATGCGGACCAGGTGTGAAGGATCGTAGTTGATGCCCATAGAACCGCCCGTCATTTCCTTAAGGAACGCGCGATATCCCTCCGGTGTGCAGCACAGGGCCCCATTTCCAGGCCAGCCCTCAATGACGATCTTGGAACCTGTCGCATCCAGGACAGGGGCAAGCTGGGCAAAGGATTCTACCATGAATGCGAAATTCTCAATGCGCGGCAGTTCCGGTTTTTCAGGAAGCATCACGGTGAAGAAATTCAGGGCACCTCCCCGGGTGGCGGCCTGGATGTAGTCGCTGTTCTTGGCTACGGCATCACGGCGTTTTCCGGCGTCAGGTGAAATCATGTCCTGCCAGACCAGAAGATCGGCCGAACCGATGCTGAGGCCTGCCTGGCGGACAAGAGCGGCGGAGCTGTCGGCATCCCGTCCGATGTCGACCAGGCTGAAGTGGTTATCCTTGGCCCAATTCAGGACGCTGGAGAGGTCCTTCTGCCATTCGGAAAATCCTTTGCGGAAACCGATGGGAAAGGAGCCTGTGCGTGTTTGATGGATCGTGCTTTTTGTCATTGTAGTGGAATACTGAATTCAGACTTTGACCGGGGCTGTGGATTGCCAGCCATCGGCATTTTTCGAAGCGTTGAGGATGATCTGGAGAACGGCGCGGCCTTCTTCCACGGAATGAATGGGGCGTTTCTTGTTCTGGATGCAGTCGGCGAAATGCGCCATCTGTAGGACGAAGGAACTGCCGGTGTCGGGCAGGTTGAGACTGGCTGGTTCCTGGAATCCATCTGGAAGATAGTAGAGTGTGTTACCCGAGCCGAAGATCTGACCTTTGTCACCAACTAGGTGGATCTGGTGCGTGCCATAGGGAAGTGGGATGGCCCAGGAGGTCAGGATTTCGCCAATGACCCCGTTGCTGAAACGCACCTGTACCGAGGCCGTGTCTTCACCTTCGATCGGATGGCGGAAACGGCCCATGGTGGACCGCACGGCTTCGATCTCGCCTCCGGCCAGGTACATCAGCCGGTAGCTGGGATGGTAGCCGGTATCGATAAGTTCGCCTCCACCCTGGAACTTCAGTTCCGAGCGCCACTTGCCGGCGAAGGCACCGAGACCCGGAACGAAGCAGTCCTGCGAGCGCAGCCAGATAAGGTTCCCGATTTTACCGGCATCGAGCATTTCCTTTGCTTTCTGGACGGCGGGAAAAAAGAGCTGGTTGTGGGCGGACATGTAGATGATCCCCGCCTTTTTCACCGCATCGACAATTCTGTCGGCTTCTTCCAGATTAATGCAGAGCGGTTTTTCGCAAAGGATGTGCTTTCCGGCCTTGGCCGCATCCAGGATGGCGGGACTGTGCAGGTGGTGGGGGAGACAGATGTCCACCGCGTCGATTTTATCACCCATTTCGGCCAGCATTTTCTTCCAGTCGCTGTATTGCACGGCTACGCCGCCGAGCTGGTCACTGCGTTTTTTAAGGTTCTCAGTCGAGACATCACAGAGCGCGACGCATTCGATTTTGTCCTTGTGAGCGATTAGGCCTTCAGCGTGCGCAGCGGATATACCGCCGGTTCCAATAAGAGCGAGACGAACTTTGTTCATACCTGACAATGCATCATTGTCAGCGTCGCTGTCTTGTCATTTTATGATCTTCACTTACGCTATTTTGATGCAATACCTGAATCACTCAGCCGGTTTTTCCGGAATCACTTTTCCGCCCCATGAAAAAATCCGGGCTTTGGCACCCATGGCTTCAACCTCTTTGATCTGGTTATTACGACCGTAAGCGAGGAACATGCTGGCATATGATACATTAATGGTCACGTGACCCTAGCCCCCTTTCAGGCAAAACAATCCAGCCCGATCAATCCTAAAAGGTCGTGCAGCTGCTCTTGTTTAGATACTCATAACTAATTTACAAATGTTGAATGTTGAGACGTGATCCTAGAAGCCTCATTAGACGCCTCTTTTGCGTTTTTAATATCAGTTATGCCTTTAGGTAAAGTGTCTGCGATTGTTCTACCTCCCGTCCTTGCGGCAAGTAATACCTCACCACTGCTATCATGCCCCCGATTTGACGCAAAGCTCCCCGTCGTAGCGCACAGCAACCCTGCCAGGCAGAGCCAGATCAATCGTAGCCGATGAAAAGCCGTGGTCATACCGACAGAGGGTTCCATACTTTTTTAAATCCCCAACCCTTAAAATCCTTTACGTTTGAAGTGGCAAAATGCGTCACACCACCATGACGCAAAGTGAGGCCAAGCCGTGCATCAAAGACCTGCCGCCGAGGGTGGTCCCGGTTGCCCGCCATAGCCCAGACTTGGTCCATGATCGGTGCGTTTTCCAGCCTCATCACATTGGGAATTTTCCAATAGGACACCACCAAATCCCGGGCAGCCTTTGCGGATAAGGGCTGCGCCATCACTGCGGGATTTCGCAGCAGCACATACAGTTCCACCAAGACATAATCCGTGATGGCGACCCGGACGGAGGATGAGCCAAAGTGCTGGCTCAAAAAATCCACCGCGCCACGATGCCATGTCGACAAGGGATTCAGAGCATACAGCAAAATATTGGTATCAATACCGATGATCATAGCTGCGTCCTCAATTCTTCTGCCGCAGCGATGGTCTTGAAGTCAAGCTGATCAAAACCAGCAGCAAAGACTTCGGGTTTGAGAATGGGCATCTTCCACTCGGAGGCGGTCTCCGTCACTGGATACACCGCAGCCATGTATTCGATGCCCCGCCGCACCACTTCAGCCAAGGACCACTCGCGTTGCTCAGCGATCGCTTTGGCCTGATGATAAAGTTGATCGGGTAGTTGAATCTGCGTCTTAATCATGATGGCATATTGCCACATGTGGCAATATGGTCAAGTGAAAGCAGGTTAAAAGAAGGCGACGCGCTGCGGCAATCATGTTCGCCCGAAGGGCGAACCACCAAGCTCAGCAACGCGGGGTTGAAGGCGGCGAATCGGGGGTTGGCAGTGATCATTCTTCAAGAACTCTATATCCAACGTCCGACTCGGATTCTCGCGACACTCCAACCCCGATCAACTCTTTGAGGACGTTGTTTTCAACGATAAGGTCGAACTCAAGCATATCGTGACCGCACGATGGGCATTTTTCGCCAATTGCTTCCACTGCGACCTTTCGAGCTGAGGGCAGACCGATGTCATTTCCACCCCATGTCAGAGCATCACCCAATTTGTATGATAATTGCCATGTGCGGCCATACTTAAACTGCACCTCAAAAACCCCGCGTTGCCCACAGGCTGGGCAGATGGTTTCACTTCTGACTGAGTTAAAAGCACTCATTTGGTTCAAAACGGTTTCGCCACATCGGGCGATCTTTTCAGGATTCTCTTGTCTCGGGTGAGTAATTCAGTGTCTTTGCGCATCGCCGAACCGACAACATTCGAGTCCGCACCCTTAAGCCCTTTCCCCATCAATTCAGTGATGGCATTGCTTTGTGCTGCCTTCACTACACCACCGCCATTTTCGCTTAAAAAGGTTCTGAGTGCATTAGCGTCCCCACCACCACGTAGAAATTCCTTTACAGACGTGATTGAGCCGCGTGGATTGCGTCCTGCCATGGCGTTTGTCACCGCTTGCTGGAGAGCGGTATCGCCCTTAGGGCGTCCTATGATAGCGTTCGTATCCAGCCCGATCAATCCCAAAAGGTCGCGTAAATGCACGTGATGAGACGCTCTCAACTGATTTATAAATGTTGAATGTTGAGACGCGATCCCAATGGCTTCACGGCTAAACTTGTCTGCTGCCTTTGCGGCAAGAAACGCGGTCTATCGGCGGAATCCACTCCTTTCTAATTGTGCTTCAATTTCCGGAAATTCAGTTGACAGCTCCCATTGGGTGGCGTCGACACATTCAATCGTGAGAAGGACGGCACCGCTTGCTCCAACAAATTCGATTATGCCATCTATTAGTTGAACGTCAGAGACCAAGACTTTATCGAGATCCTGTTTGGAAACAATGAATCCCCCACTTAAATCTCGGCTCAACCTTTCAAAGTCGGGAACGGGAATCCCCAATATGCAACCCGCATTGAACCTCATAACTTTAAACGCCACATATGAAGCTTCGAGAAAGAAAGGTTTGTGCAGTAGACAGGCCAGTGAAACCAATACGCCGCCAACAAGCTCGCGAACAATGAAGGGATTCATATTTTTACCAGTTATAAGGTTTTGCTGGTCCATACTGCGGTGTGCCGCCAGTTGGATTAGGAATGTGCTGATGTTGATGGGGATTGACATGTCCGGGCACACTCGGGCGACCATGATCCGTAAAGTGAATATCGCGAACAGGTTGACCGTTAGCCCCCCACTCTCGCGCCGCTGTGTAGTCGCCTGCCTTACGGCTCGTCTCGGTCCCGAGTTGAGTGTGTGGATTCGGAGAACTTGGCACCATCTCCCCGTTCTTTCCGCGTGGAAGCGCGTTTGGCGGTCGATATGAGCTAGGTGTTGCCTTTGCGGCAAGGAGCGAGTCTGACGCATCGTAGGCGGTGCAATCGTAATTTTCCCCG
>ENA-ORBV01017669-ORBV01017669.1-microbial-mat-metagenome-genome-assembly--contig:-NODE-17669-length-10167-cov-12.331417_pt1 | contig 10167 bp, 11 predicted proteins | sample MGYA00237777_ERZ505514 | MGnify/ENA primary metagenome ERZ505514 (study PRJEB26160, sample SAMN06269048) | microbial mat metagenome | isolation source: Oligotrophic lake microbial mat | place...
ATATATAGACGATGTATTAGTACTGCAATATATTACTTATGTTTGTTGCAACATTGATTGTTGTAGTACATGCAAAAGCTCTGGATTGGTTGCAATATCTTCTAGCAAGTACAGCATTGCTTCTGTGTCTAGAGTAGGAAAGTTTGCTTGTGGTGCTAAAGCTTCCAGAATGGCAAATAGAGTTTGTTGGTCGCATTGCAAGAGATTTTGGACGCGCAAACCTTTTACAAATAGCAATAAATTTCGCGTGTTGGGATGATCTTCACCTAATACAGATAAATGAATGGCTAATGCTGCCTGTGCTTTGCTTTCTGCCTCCTCGTATTTCCCTTGTGAAGAGTACAGCAATGCGAGGTTGTTGAGACTGGTGGCGACAGAGGGATGGCGATCGCCTAATAGTTCTTGCCACAGTGCCAGAGCTTGTTTGCAGAGAGGTTTGGCTTCTTCATATCTCCCTTGAGCATAGTACAGCCCTGCGAGGTCGTTGATACTGGTAGCGAAATCGGGATGGCGATCTCCTAACAGTTCTTGCCTCATTGCCAGAGCTTGTTTGTAGAGAGGTTCGGCTTCTTCATATCTCCCTTGAGATTCGTACAGCCCTGCGAGGTTGTTGAGACTGGACGCGACATAGGGATGGCGATCACCTAACAGTTCTTGCCTCAATAAGAGCGCTTGTTGGTAGAGTGGTTCCGCTTCTGCATATCTCCCTTGCGAACGGTATAACTTTGCGAGGTTGTTGATACCTAGTGCGACATTGGGATGGCGATCGCCTAACAGTTCTTGCCTCAATAAGAGCGCTTGTTTGAGGAGTGGTTCCGCTTCTGCATATCTCCCTTGTGAAGAGTACAGCAATGCAAGGTTGTTGAGACTGGCGGCGACATCGGGATGGCGATCGCCTAACAGTTCTTGCCTCAATAAGAGCGCTTGTTTGAAGAGTGGTTCGGCTTCTGCATATCTCCCTTGCGAATCGTACAGCCCTGCGAGGTTGTTGAGACTGGACGCGACAGAGGGATGCTTTTCGCCTAACAGTTCTTGCCTCAATAAGAGCGCTTGTTTGAAGAGTGGTTCCGCTTCTGCATATCTCCCTTGAGAATCGTATAGCCCTGCGAGGTTGTTGAGACTGGACGCGACAGAGGGATGCTTTTCGCCTAACACTTCTTGCCTCAATAAGAGAGCTTGTTTGTAGAGTGGTTCGGCTTCTGCATATCTCCCTTGAGAACGGTACAACTCTGCGAGGTTGTTGAGACTGGATGCGACAGAGGGATGGCGATCTCCTAACAGTTCTTGCAACAATAAGAGCGCTTGTTTTAAGAGTGGTTCCGCTTCGGCATATCTCCCTTGCGAATAGTACAGCGCTGCGAGGTTGTTGAGACTGGATGCGACAGAGGGATGGCGATCTCCTAACAGTTCTTGCGTAGCTTTTAAACATCTCTGATAAGGATCTTCGGCAAGTGAATAGAGTCCTTGTCCTGAATAGAACCACGCAATTCCCGTAAAAGCCCAAACTAAATTGTAATCTTCTTCAAGATTAGGAATATCGCCAAGCATCTCCCGACTCAGCATATCTAAATGAGGAATCGCAGGAGCGACAGTAGCAATCAAATCTCGCGTTGGTGATTGCGGTATCCGTTTAGCAACATCCAGCAAACTCTTCACAAAGGCACCCCGAAACAGGCGATTTAGGTCTACTTCTTGGGCTAGTTTCCATTGTAAAAACTGCCTCGTCAGCGAATGCACCGCAAACCTCGTGCGCTCCTCATCGATCGCCTTGATCAGATATAAATTATTAAGCTGCTTTCTGGCTTCTAGCAATTCCTGTTTATCGAAATTCAGTTGACTTAATCGAAAACGGCTAAAAAATCTGCTTAGTAAGGATTTTAATAGCGATTTATCTTTTTTTTGCTTGGCAACATCTTCTACCAAACTCCAAGCAATATCCGCAGGTGCAAACAGTCCTAACAGCATCGCTACCTTAGCCGCGTTAGCATTTAGCTCTTGCCAACTCAGTTCAAAGGCTGCGATTACACCTCGCGTGGCATTAAGTTCTTCCGCTTCTTGTAAATCCAACGACTCATCGGCAATGGTCAATCGTTGCTGATAATCGCTCAATCGCAGATCCTCATCGAGTTGCAAATATCTTCCCGCCAACTCCACACCCAAAGGCAAATTACCCAATTTTTTACAAATTGCCTTAGCCGCAACGATCTCGCGATCGACCCGCGCTTTGCTCAGCAACTTTTCTAACAACTCCAAAGCCTCAGACTCCGAAATCACATCCAACGAGATTTCCACAAATTGCGAACTCAACTTGCGCTTGCGAGTCGTCACCAACACCTGAAAGCGAGGATCTAGCGGTCTTGCTTGCTTCGGCATATTTTTGAGATCGGTGACATCATCGAGAATCACCAGCACCTTTCCCTCATGCGGCAACCAGTTCGCCCAATACCAAGCCGCTTGCTCCTCCAGTTTCGCCGACTGCATCGATTCGGGTAAGGGGAAAGTGCGACTTGCCAAAGTCACTACCGCTTGCGCCAAACCTATCTCCCGCAACGCCAACCAATACTGCTCCACATATTCGTCCTTGTAGTGCTGTGCATACTGCAAGGCAAGTTCTGTTTTCCCCACACCACCCATACCCTCGACCGCACAGACGATGACACCTAGCCCATTCTGTAAGTTTGCATGAATTTTCTCTAGTTCCGTTTCCCGCCCTACAAAGTTGGGCGATCCCTGCCGCACGTTGCTAGGGATGGGGCGATCGACCATTGCCGCTTGATAAATGACAGTTTTGCCAACGCTTTGATCGATATTGGCAGTAATATCGCGAGCCGTTACGTCTCTAAATGCAGTTTGGTTAATTTCAGACGGAGAGTTTGGATGTTCATTCATGATTGGCGATCGCCTCTTAAAAGTTCTTCTATCGTTAGCCCAATATCACGAGCAATCTGACGCAACAAGGTTGGCGAAATATCTCGACCTTTATGACAGGGAACCGTAGTCCCACGACCATCTTCATGCCGAAATTGTTTGTGAGAGCCTCTTTGTCGAACCTCCACAAAACCAATATTTTCTAACAGTTTGATCACTTGTTGAGGCTTAAGAACAGGAATATTACTCATAGATTTACTTTGTTCTGAGAGTGATTTAAGCGATCGCAATCATTTGTGTACCGATAAACTCAGACCGAGATGGGATAATTTCATCTTCCAGCAACATCTCAATCACCTCCTGCAAATTTTCCCGCAACTCATCCAAAGTCTCACCTTGCGAATGCGCTCCTGCAAATCCCAACACATAACCCACATAAAGGTTCGTATCCAAATCCTTTTCGATTACAGCCGTAAAAGTTTTCATAGTGCCACTCTAGTTAATTTTCTAATTGATTTTATTTGCCGTCTTAACTTTAACTTTTAAGCTCGTTGCTCCAACTTGCTTTGCAAACTAGCAATAGCGATATGCGTCAAATAAAACTCTTCTCCCTCCGAATCTCGCAATGCTTCCAGATAAGCATCAATCTCACGCGGTTTTGGTAACTCATCCATATCCGCCAAATGCAAAACCAACGTCGATCGCATCAGGGCTGTAGTTGCTTCCAAAGTCTCACCTGTCGCGATACATCCCATCACATCAGGCGAGTATGCCGAAAACCCTGTATCACTTTTTTCTAAAACAATTAGATATTTCTGCATCACTTTAGTCCCGCTTGTCTGAGAATACTTGCCAACGTTCCTTTCCTCACATCATCGCTCAACTTACCAGCAATGGTCACTTTCCCTAACTTTGTAGAATGCTTGTATTGTCGATGACTTCCACGAGCAAAGGTTTTAGCTGTTCTGCTTGTATATCCAACATATTCATTACCTACTCTATTGATTGGTTGACTTTGAATTTGGCTTTCCCTTCTACTTTTACTCCAGTCGCACCGATTTGCTCGACCCCTTTGGGATTAGCTGCCGCTTTCTGGTCGATTTCCGCTTCTAGCTCCTGCGCCGAGATATCCTGCAAGCCAACTTGTTTTGATTGCTTATATTCTTCCAGCTTGCGCCGAAGCTCCTGATTCTCCTCAGCATCAGCCGCTGCAACCAGTTCGGCAAAAATCGGATCGGGCTGGATTTTTTCCAACTCAGCTACACCCAAATTCAATACGCTCGGATCGGCTGCTTCCAATGCTTTTGCCGTTTCAGGTGAGTATTTGCCGATCTGCGTGATCGCCTCTCCAACTCTCGCGGTAAGTGCTTCACCAAACTTATCACCCGATTTTTCCAGTGCTTTCTTGAGAAATATAGTAGCGATCGAGATCAAAACTTGTTCCATTGAGTTTGCTCCAATATTGGAATGACTTATTTATCTATTGATTCCTTAGTTTGCTCTCGATCGATCATGCAACACTCCCGATGATTAAATCGATCGCCTTGTCGATCATCTCAGATCGATCGACCATTGCCGCTAATTGCACCACCGTATAGCAACCACCAAAAGCTTCCGCAGCAGCACCAGACATAGCAACATGATAGGCATCCGCCACTGCTTCTCTCAACTCTTCTGTCGAAAGATAAGCCCCTCCTGCTTTCCTTCTACGATTGGTTTTCTGAATCTCATACACCGCATTATCGATCGAAGCATCCCACGATCGCGTTGTCTTTCCTTCAGCTTGACGCTTGATTAAATGCAGTAGGAGAATTTTGGCAAAACTAGAGATTCTATTCTGCTTGTCGTCTTTGCTCATCTCAGTCATCTCCTCCACCAGCAGCAAAGCATCAGAAATATTGCCACCAATCAGCAACGTTCGCAGTTCCATCAACTCTTCCATTGTCGATCCCTCCAGCCCTGAAGTTTAGTCAGTGGGTTGCTTAATTTTAAAGATAGCATCCTGCTCGGCGTTGACGTTTTTAGCTAGCATGTTGGCGATACCAGTCGATCGTGTTGCGTAAGCCCTGCTCAAAGCCGATCTGAGCCGTAAAGCCAAATTGTTGTTTCGCTCGTTCCACATCTAGGCAACGGCGCGGTTGACCGTTGGGTTTATCGGTTTCCCAAATAATCTCGCCTTTAAATTCCATTAACTTGCAAATCAAGTTAATCAAATCGTGGATCGAAATCTCATAACCAGTACCGAGATTAACTGGCTCTGCCTGATCATAGAGTTGAGTTCCCATCACAATCCCTTGAGCGGCATCATCTGAATAGATAAACTCGCGCGTGGGCGAACCATCACCCCAAACGGATATTCGATCTTCTCCTTTTTGCTGGGCTTCGTACACCTTACGAATTAGAGCAGGGATCACATGGGAACTATTGGGATTGAAGTTATCCTGTGGCCCATAGAGATTGACAGGTAATAAGAAAATGCCGTTAAAACCATATTGCTGACGATAGGCTTGAAGCTGTACTAAGAGAGCTTTTTTCGCAACTCCATAGGGCGCATTAGTTTCTTCGGGATATCCATTCCAAAGATCGTCTTCTTTAAATGGGATGGGAGTAAATTTTGGATAGGCGCAGATTGTACCCACACAGACAAATTTCTGCACGTTCGCTTGATAGGCAGCATGAATTAACTGTGTTCCCATAATCAGATTGTCGTAGAACAATTCCGCAGGTTTTTTTTGATTTAAGCCAATTCCACCGACGTGGGCTGCTAGGTGAATGACGATATCTTGCCCCTGTACGACTTGCTCACAAACTGCCAGAGAGCGTAAATCTTGGTCATTCGATCGAGGAATCGAGATTTTCTCCCGATCTGCGCCTGCTGCCAAGAGTTTTGCCACAACTTGCTGCCCCAAAAAGCCAGCTCCACCTGTGACTAGAATCCGATAATTTTCAAGATTTGTAAAAGCGTTCATCGGTATTTAGTAACTGCTGATTGATTATTGCCAATTGTTATTAGTGCCAGATTGTCGCAATGTCGCGATATCTATAGCTGCTGCACCGCTAGGAGTTGCTAGCCCCAGAGCCGCCAAATCTGCATCAACCATGAGATGAACCAACTCTGCAAACGTCACACTTGGTTGCCAGTTTAACTTTTGTCTGGCTTTGGTCGCGTCCCCTAATAATAGATCGACCTCGGCGGGACGGAAGTAGCGCGGATCGATTTCGACATAATCTTGCCATTTCAGGTTGGCATAACTAAAGGCAAGTTCCAAGAAATCACTCACGGCATGGGTTTCGCCTGTTGCCACCACGTAGTCATCGGCGGCTGTTTGCTGAAGCATGAGATACATGGCCTCTACGTAGTCTTTGGCATAGCCCCAATCGCGCTTAGCTTCAAGATTGCCGAGATAGAGTTTCTTTTGTTGACCTGCAATGATGCGGGCGATCGCACGGGTAATTTTGCGTGTGACAAACGTCTCGCCGCGCCGTGGACTTTCATGGTTGAACAAGATGCCATTGCTGGCAAATAAGTCATAGGATTCGCGATAATTCACAGTTTGCCAATGGGCATAAACCTTGGCACAGGCATAGGGGCTGCGGGGATAGAACGGCGTAGTTTCACTTTGAGGTACGGCCTGGACTAGCCCAAACATTTCCGAAGAACCCGCTTGGTAGTAGCGGACTTCATTGCCTGTGCGTTGCTGAAAATCGCGCAGGGCTTCGAGTAATCGCAGCGTTCCCATTGCCACGGAGTCCACTGTATATTCTGGGGCATCGAAGCTAACTCGGACATGGGATTGTGCGCCCAAGTTATAGACTTCATGTGGACGCACAGCCTCTAACAGTCGCCCTAAAGCTGTGCCATCAGTGAGGTCGCCGTAATGCAGAAATAGCTTGGTATCGGGCAAGTGAGGGTCTTGATAGAGATGATCGATTCGATCGGTATTTATCGTGGAACTACGACGGACAATGCCATGCACTTGATAGCCCTTAGATAGCAGCAATTCTGAGAGATAAGAGCCATCTTGTCCTGTAATTCCTGTAACGAGTGCGCGTTTTCGATCTGTCATTGGTAATTGAGATTATTGATAATTGTGTCGTGATTAAGTGCTAGTCAGCTTTGTCCAATAGCTCTCGTAGATCTGCAAAATGGCAGGATCGAGCTTCACCAGACGACCACCCTTGTCGATCGACTCCTGTGTTGGCGACCAGGCAGCAATATTTTTGAGATCGGGGGCAATTCGATCGATCGCCGACTTGTTGGTTGTGCCAAAACTGTTGGAGTTACTGACTTTAGCTGCAACTTCTGGTCTTAGGAGGTAGTTAATCCAGATATAAGCCGCTTCGGTGTTGGGTGCATCCTTAGGAATGGCGATCGTATCAGTCCAAATCGACGTACCACTCTCAGGAATAATATACTTTACGTCTGGGTTTTGGCGGGCAACACTCAAACCATCGCCAGAGAAAGCCATCGCTACGGCTAAGTCTCCCGCAATCAGTCGATCGCGCCAAGCATCAGTTTCAAAGCTTGCCACTGAGGGTTTTAGTTCTTGTAACTTCTCAAACGCTTGTTTGATTTGAGCTGCGTCTGTAGAGTTGTAGTCATATTTCAGCGTGTGCAGTGCCATTGCCATGACTTCACGCACATCGTTAAGTAGTGTTAGCTTGCCCTTAAGCTGTTCTTTGTGTTCCCACAGGTAGCTCCAATCTTTTGGTTCACTGCCGATCGACTTTTGCACAGCTTTGACGTTGTAGGCAATCCCAGTTGTACCCCAGCTAATCGGAACACTGTAGACGTTTTCGGGATCGTAGGCGTTCTTTACGAACGATCGATCGAGGTTGGAGAGATTGGGAATTTTGGATTTGTCAACCTTGGCAAGCAGTCCTGGCGCGATCATCTGCGTCACCATGTAGTCACTGGGATAGATCGCACTGTAGTTAGATTTGCCACTTGAAGCTTGCAGTTTTGCCAACATCACCTCGTTGGAATCGTAACTATCACCAACGATCTTGATCCCAGTTTCAGCCGTGAAGTCTTTTAAGATTTCTTCGTTATCGACATAAGTTGCCCAGCCGTAGATATACAGCGTGTCTTGAACCTTAGATTGAGTTGGGGATTGAGACGGAGAACTGGTTGTGCTGGCATTACAGGCAGAGATCGCAGTGCTAGCAGCCAAGCCAGAGGCGACATAGGCAGAATTTCGCAAAAACTTACGACGCGATAGACGGGATAAATTCTCAGATATCACTAAATTAATCTCCTAGGTAAAGTAAATGTGATTAATCCTAACTGGTTAAGACCAGACAATCATGGGGCGACCATGACACATAAACTTGGCAACCAAACTCCAGTCCAGACCGTTGAGCATTAGCAGATAGAATACTCCACTTTTGGGATTGGCTGTCAAACGCCATTACGTCAGCACCTTGATGTTGCGATCGCATCAGAGTCAACTGTTTCGTTGGCATATTATCGCCCGTCTCTAAATCCACAATGTACTGCGAATGATCGCCAAGGTAAAGCATATTGTTGAGCGTACCTTTGTAATAGTTATAAGCAGAATCTGGCGGTTCGATCGACATCTGAATTTTTTCTGGACGCACGCACACGGTAATTTCACGACAATCTGTCCAATCAGGTGGCTTTGCCGCAATCAACTTCAAGCCATCACTGGTGATGATTTCCAGATTTGTCCCATCTTGAGCAATTACCTCGCCATCAAACTTATTTGTATTACCGATAAAATCTGCGACAAATACCGTCTTGGGTGAGTTATACATTTCGCTTGGTGAACCAATTTGCTCAATTCGTCCCTGATTCATCACGGCAATCCGACTAGAAATACTCAAAGCTTCTTCTTGATCGTGCGTCACCATAATGAAAGTGATTCCCAGATCGCATTGCAAGCTCGATAGTTCGACCTGCATTTGTTTGCGTAACTTTAGATCCAACGCACCGAGCGGTTCGTCGAGCAAAACCACGGTAGGGCGATTGATCAACGCTCTTGCCAACGCGACACGCTGCTGCTGTCCACCCGACAACTGGCGAGGATAACTATGACCTTTTTCTTCTAAGCGCACCAGTGCCAATGACTGCCTTACCCGTTCTTGGATTTCAGCTTTGGGCAACCCGCGCACTTTTAAACCGAATGCGACATTGTCCCAGATCGTCATATGTCCAAACAAAGCATAGCTCTGGAAGACAGTATTGACAGGACGACGATAAGCGGGCACATAGGTCATGGGCTGACCTTGAATATAAATTTCTCCTGCCGATGGTTCCTCGAAGCCTGCAATCAGCCGTAACAACGTAGTCTTACCACACCCAGACGGGCCCAAGATACTAAATAATTCGCCCTTTTGAATCTGGAGGTCAACTCCCTGCACTGCCGTATAGGAGTCAAAAAACTTAAACACGTTCTTAAGCTCGACATCTGAGACAGTGCTGGCTATAGAGCGGACATTTGCTTCAGTGGTGGATTGCGCCATAGCTAAAATTTACCTAAAAATTTACCTAAACCAAGCTGGTAAACAAAGATTAGTACAATTTCGGCGGGATGGATAGCGATCGACCGATTATGATCCGCACAGTGCAAGTGATGATTTAAGGTTTAGCTGTGATCGTATTGGGAGGACTGGGCAGTATTCCATGCGAAGTTTTAGGTGGGATTTCGATCGGTTCGATCGAAGTATTTGTCCCTTCCAATTTCTCTGCTTACAAAGATGCCGTAGCTTTTGCGCTCCTTTTCATCATGTTACTGGTCAGACCGCAGGGATTATTGGGACGCACTTTTGCTCAAAAAGTCTAAAGCAATTTCTAAGAAAGATTCTACCGTCTCAGATTCTCTGGTTGGCTGAGCGGAGAACTCAATTATCTGTAACTGCATGAAGACTCATACAATCCCAGATATACCGTACTAAGACTCATATGCCTCAACTGAAGAAAAATTTAAAGAGACCAACTTGAGCAATCGTTACATTGTTAGTCTTGACAAGATGTACGGTTTTGCAGCAAAGTTACCTAATAGGATGAGTGTATTGCAATAGAGGCACAATTATTAGTTAGCCGTCAGATGTATCTTGCTTGAGTACTATAAGATTCTTCAGATATGAGTGAACAAACGATCTCAGAGCAACTTTTTGAGAGACTCTGCAAAGAAAATAATAATGAACTACCCCACCCTGCTACGCGAGGATGGGGTTTCTAAATTCCCATCAAGCAAGAAGTGTTTTTTACGCTTCTTCGAGCCAAGTTGCTGCATCCCGCCACAATAAGCAGGGGATGCAGTAGAGCTTAGCCCT
>ENA-ORBV01017670-ORBV01017670.1-microbial-mat-metagenome-genome-assembly--contig:-NODE-17670-length-10167-cov-7.066898_pt1 | contig 10167 bp, 10 predicted proteins | sample MGYA00237777_ERZ505514 | MGnify/ENA primary metagenome ERZ505514 (study PRJEB26160, sample SAMN06269048) | microbial mat metagenome | isolation source: Oligotrophic lake microbial mat | place...
CGCTCGCAGCAGAAGCCGGCGTTGAGGTTGTAGAATAACTCTGATTGCGCTCCGCGTCGGGTGCGCGATCTCGCGAAAATTCGCGCCCTCTCTGCCAATATGAGTGAGACACCGATCCATCCCGAGTATTGAAGAAGCTTCGGGAGGCGTCGGATCCCGATTGGTCCGAGTGCGATCTCGCTACCGCGGCAGCGCATACCGCCGAAGTCTCTCAAGCCCATTCGCAGCACTCTCGGCAACGAACAGAGATCGAATCCCTGCACCGACGAGGCGAGTGTTGGCCGGCAGGCGAATGCACTGGAGCTTCCAGTCGGGCAGTATCGCCGAGACGGTGTAAGCCTCACCTTGGGCATGCCCCCGCTCAATCCAGACGGTGCCATCGGGACCTACGCGAGGCGCTCCCGGCGAGAACGGCGGATACCACTTTGGACGCGCCTCGCTGCGCTCGATTGTTCGGAGCTCCTTAGGTATCGCGCTGATCTCTAGCCCCTGCGATTTCGCAACTGCGAGTCCGTCGGCGAGGGTGCGAGATGCGCGCAAGCTGTCGTCGGCCACGATCTCATTCCACTCAGCAAGGGACACTGGGGTTCGCTCTTCCGGCAATGAGGCCCGGCGCTGCCATGTTCCACTACTATCAAGGAGATACACGCCAAAGTCGACTGCGGAGATCCCGATCAACTCTCCTCGATTGTTGGCACTCAATAGGCCCCGTCGAGGTGGATTGCCCACAACGATCGCGCGCCTCGGAGCACGCGCGGTTTTTGCCACTGACTGATCGTCGAGCAACGCCCGTCTGACAAAGCCCGACGTGTCGCAGGTCGTGCGGTCGCCCAAGGTGCAGCGAAGCACCGCAGTGGAGTCGTTTCGGAATCGGTCCGCCAACGCGAAAGCGAACACGTGTCCGTCTTTATCAGCGGCAAAGGGCGTGGGCTGAGTAATGAGAGCGAAGGCGCCGGATGCCTCCTTCATCCAGGGTATCGTTTGCGTGCCAACGCCCGCTGAACCGATCAGCAGGAATCGCCGGCTCATCACGTCGAACAGGACAGCGGTATCGCGCGAGACACGCAGAAGCACGCCCGGCGACTGAATCTCCGAGGGACCGGGGCCGCGACCGGCGAGGCGCTCGCGACGCACCGGAGCTGAGTTCATCAGGAATAGCTCGCCAGTCCTTCCGTCCAGCACCAGCTGGGAGTTGTCGTCCTGCGCTAGCACCGTTCCGATAGAATCGAATTCCATCGAGTCCGTGCTGGAAGCTACAGGGCTCAGTGCTTGGCATGGAATCTCCGTTGACTCGCGGAAGCCGGAGCACGAGAGCGCGCCAGCAACAGCGACAATAAGGGCAAGGCGACGCGAGAGAAAAGTCATTCTCTCAGCTGATAATCTCATCGTGAGAAATTGAAGGTTCGCATGCTTGCTGCCTGCCGGAGTCGTATTCGAAGCGAGGCTCTTGTTACGCCTCAACACCTTTGCTGGCATCATGAAGAGACTACCCCCCCAAGTCCGCTTCGCCGCGCTGCAATAGCTCGAATTCGGTTGCACGCGGTCCGCTTTCGCGAGCGTCATCGAGACGTTCGATCTTGGTCATGACATCGTCGTGGTACGCTCTGCACGGCGCCTTGGCCTCCACACTAAGCATCGTCCACATGCGACGCTCCCATGCAGCACACACCTCCACATTGCTCTCACCGGCCGCTCGCTTGCGCCCACATCCTGCTCGCTGCCTATCCTCTCCAACCGTTGCACTAAAAGCGGCCAACCATGATCGAATGCGATTAAGCTGTGCCATCGAAACTCCACTTTCGAGCGGTGCCATTGCGCTCGTCCGCGCTCGGAACGAGAACAGCGCCAAGCCCTGCAACCGAACGGCAGTTCGACTTCGCGATGATGTGTCCTCCCGCCGGTAAGAAACAGTGACACTTCTCCGCCTTGACGGTATATCGCGCCCGCGCTACGCTCGTCTGTACGCCCGATGCCGATACGTCGTCGTTGTGCGACCCAAGGACGATGCACCACGCGCGATTGAGACAAGTATGAACATTGAATCACTCTTGTCAGCGGACGCCTCGTTGCTACTCAAAGTCGGCAACCGAGTGCACGCACATAAGCTTGGTCCCAAATTTTGTGTGCGGCTGGCAGACGTCGATCGCATGCTCGGTGTCGTCGTCGGTCCTCGTCGACCGAATGACGACGACTGGGAGCTGCCGCCCGAGCTTCGCTTCGCAGCGGTACCAGTTGTTCAATGCCCCGGTCCAGGGCACGGTTCTTCACAGATCAGACTGCAATGCGTGCGCGCGACGCTTGACGCACGCTGGCAGCAGCCAAGACACCGTTTCGAAGACTTTGCGCGAGGCGGGGCACCTTCCTCGTGCGGCGTTCGCTCATCTCCTATTCGACGGTCGCGTACGTTCTCGCATCAGCGCAGGAAGCACGGCTAATCAAGCGCGATCACGACTGAACCTTTCGAGGAGAGAAGGCGTACTCTCCATGACACGAAAGGAAGCGGATGACTGGAGCACGTACCTTCGCGTCGCTACCGGCGCCGGAGTCGGCGTAACGCTCGAGGGGCGAGTGGTCGAGCTCGGAGAAGCCCTTCGAACCTTTCGTCGGCTGTGCCGTCGCTTGGAACGGTGGTTGACGTTTACGCCACGCGATGCGACTCCTCGCCGACTGATCAGTGCGCTCGTTGCACGTTTGGAGACCGTGCCCCCCCCGGAAAGCGGGAAGGAGCGAGAGCAGGCGGAGGACGCGGTTGAAGGCGTGGACGCGCTTCCAAAATCCAGTCTGAATCGAGTGCGGACGCGGTAGCGACAAACCGCCGCAGGACTCTTCATCGACATACTCAACGCGCCCTCTTGACTGCACCAAGATTGATCCACGTGCAACGCTCCTCACGCAACGCATGCCAGCGTACCATCATCACTGGATGCTCGCCCCCAGATCGTGCTAAGGCGACACGACGGTATCATCCACGATCGCCAGTCGAACAGGTGGAGCTTCCGACGCGGGCAGCAAGATGTCCACTCGCGCGCGCTGTTGCTGCACATCGATCAGTGTAGGTATACGCGTCCCGTGAAGGCGTCCCGCCCCCGCTCCACATCGTGCAGTGCCGCCATCCGCTATCCCGACGCCACTCGCTGCAGCCGCATCGGTTCCGCGCGATTGTACACAAGCGCCGCTGCGTTGGCGGGGGCCTTGAGCATCGCGCGGCAGGGTCTTCACACACGCTACGTCGCAACGCCTCAGGCGACGACTTGGACAGTGCCTCGCCGCTGATGTCGCGTGTGCCACGCTTCCGCCACCACAACGATGCCGACAACTCGTTGAGCGCGTACACCGTGGAGTCCGCGATGACGAACGCCTCGCCCGGGAATGGGTTGAGCAACAACGGAAACTCGGACTCCAGCTCTGGCGGCGCGCCATCCAGCAGTTCTTGCCAGACGTTGCACGACGCGTCATCGCGGCGCCCGATTCGGCGCGCAGCACGGCGAAACACGCGTCCTCGCCATCGGTGCGAAATCTCCCCGATCCATTCAATGGGCATCACGGGCGCGTGGTGGCGCCGCTGCGTGATGCGTCGCTGGCTGGCGGTTCGCGCGGGGGCGCGACTTTCACCGGCGCGTCGTGGGTGAGCGTGAGGTGGCCGTCCACGATGACGATGTCGCCCGCGTTCACAGGAATCTGCCCCGACGAGGAATCGGGGAGCACTTCGGTGTCCTGTCCGTTGCTGCGTCCCGGCAGGATGTACGTCCACTGCGCGCGCCCGTCCTTGACGACGAACACGAGCGGTCGCCCATCGCGTTCGATGACGGCGCGCGCAGGCACCAGTCGACGTGACGGCAAACGCGCCGCTTCGAGCTGCACGTCGGCATACATGCCGGGCTTGAGGGTGCCATCGCCCACCACGCGTACGATGGCGCGACCGGCGCGCGAGAGCGAGTCCACCAGTGGCAGCACGGCATCGATGCGGCCGCGGATCTCGCGACCCGGCGCACCGGCACTCGTAATGCGCGCGTCACCACCCACACGCACCAAGGGCAAGTCGTGTTCGAGCACCTGCGCTTCGATGCGCAGGTTTCGCGTGTCCACCACGGTGAGCAGCTGTGTGCCACCGCTGATGCTTTCGCCGGCGGCGACGTCGATCGCGTCAATGGTGCCGTCCATGGGGCTCGTGACGTTGGCGCGCGCCTGCTCGAATTTGGCTCGTTCGAGTTTGAGTTGCGCGCCGGTGAGCCCGGCTTTGTTCATGAGCGCTTTGCGCTGCGCGGGGGTGGGGCCGCGCCCGGTGACGAGCGACTCGGGGACGTAGCTCTCGAGAAAGCGCTGCTCCGCTTCGTCGGCGGTGGCTTTCGCTTCGCGGACGGCAAGTTCGAACGGATACGGATCGAGCGTCAGCAGCACGTCACCTTTGGCAACGCGCATGCCGGGGCGTACGCGCACCGTAGCGACGCGACCGGCGACGTCGGCGCGCAGCTTCACCGCGGCGTCGGAGCGGACCTGGCCGGTGGTGGTGACGCGTAGAATGAGGTCGGCGTCGCGAACCGGCTCCGCCACCACGGGAAGTGCCAGCGTCGACGACGGCGCGCTATCCGCGAAGGCCGCCGCGACCGTCGAATCGGCAGAGGTGCTGGTACTCTCGGCGGCGCCGGTCTTGTTGCACGCCATCGCGCCCAACGCCGCGAGCAGGAGCATCAACGTCCGCAACTGCGCGACACGTCGCCGCACGTCGCTACGCAGGGAGGTCGTCATCAGCGTTGGGGACATGAGAGCATCCTATCAGCGTGGCGGGCAGGCATCGGTACCAGAACAATGCGAACTGTATGAATCGAGCGCCAATCCGAGCGGCACGCTGGCTACCGAACCGCGCTCGATGCGCCCAACGACTGCATCCACGCACGGCTTGGACGGAGGGCGGCCACCCAGTGTCGGTCCCTGAGCTCCATGGTTAGCGCGTTCGGTGCCGGTCCCTGCGAACCCGCAGTCAGCAACTCCGCGTTCAGACTCTCGTCTCCGGTAAGCACGGCATCAAGCAGCGGCAGAGCGAGCGCGCTTTCCGAGGCGCCTCGGCTTTCCGTCCAGATCGATCGCAGCAAGCGTCGACGCTCGGCCGGGCTGGTGCCCTCGCTCCACAGTTCGGCGCATGCCGCTTTAGAACCGGCGAACGCCACGCACGCCGACTTGGCTTGATCGAATCGCAACGAATGCAGAAGCGACAACATTTCGATGCCGAGCCAGTGCGTGTTTTTAGGTTCGAGTCGGCGTGCTTGGTAGGCGGAGCGCTGCGAAGCAGCCGTGTCACCAGTGGACATCCCCAGGATCGACAGGGCCGCGAAGGGGGCCGCATGATGAGGATCGAGTTCCGAAGCCGACCGCAGTGTCGCCTCGGCACCCGAGACTCCGCCCCAGACAATCGCAATCTCTCCGCGAAGTGTTTTCGCCAGCACCGACACCGGCTGCAGTCGTGTGGCGGTATCGGCCAGTCGCAACGCCGACTCGAATGCGCCCTGTCTCAGCTGCAGCGTCGCCAGCGTCACGTAGGGCTGCGCGCGCGCTGAATCCAGTTCGATCGCCCGCTGTGCGGATTGCTCGGCGACTGTTCCCGCCGCGCCGGACAGACCGTCAGTGGTCGTGGCTTCGGAGAATGCCTCGCTCGCCCAGGCGAGTGCGTGGTACGCGCGCGCAGAATTCGGATTGAACTTCGCCGCGCGACTGAACTGTTGCGTGGCAAGTTCAATGTTTGCGCGTGTGCCCACACGCATCTCGCGCGAACCGGCGAGAATGTAGGTCCACGACGAGTCGGGAGTGTTTGCGGAGGAAGGCACGGCCGCGATCGACACTTGTTCAATCGCTCGGATCGAGTCGAATACTTTTGACGCAATGCGTGCGTGCACTTCGGCGAGTTGCTCGAGTGTCGTTTCGACGGAATCGGTCCACGCAACGGTGCGCGAGCTCCCGGTTCTCAGTGCCGAAAATACCCGAAACCGCGGTGACTGCGAAGTGAAGCGGAGAGGGTCCTTCGCCCGCTCGACGGCACCGCCTGAGAACCTGGATGACAATGTGTCGCCGGAGGCAACGGCTGAGACGCTCAACCGCAACTGATACAGAAACCTCTCGTCCGTGGGCGGCGCCGATCCCGACCTCGTCGAAGGTATCGTCTGCTCCGACGCACGTGAGGTCTCCTGCTGAATGCGTACGCCTGTTCGTTCAATGCGCGCAATGTGTACTCCGATCTCCTCAGCGATGATTTCGCCAATGAGATCAGCGTCACCTTCACGGTTCGTGACGAGCTGCTGAACGACAACAACTGAACGATCGTGACCCGAAGTCTCCGAGGCTGGCGTGCACGATGCACACAGCGCGGAGAGTCCTAGCGCGATTGCACAGGCAGCGCGATCGACGACAGTGCGATCAGGCTGGGAACTCCCGGAATGGGCTAGCGTTGCAGTACGATCATTCTTTTCGCGCACGACTCACCGGTGTGGGCGTCATCTCCCTCCATTCGTATCGACGAACGAACTGCAGGTCGTCCTCATCTGCGCGAATAACGTAGACTGCTTCGCGGCCGACTGCGGCCACACGAAGCGACTTGGGCATCTCCACGCGTTCAATGAGCTCGCCGCTGCTGTCGACCACGTCGTAGCTGCGAACGGCTACGCTCTGCGGGAGCCTCCGTTCGATCCAGATCCTTCCCATCGGTGATACGATCGTGCTTCTCGTAAATGGTGGCAGATATGGCGGCCAGGTGTACTTGGATGCGTCAGCGGCAGTCATGGCAACTGGGGGTGGACGCCGTTCCTGACGATTCGGTTTGGGAGCGCTGCCGTCCCGCACCACAAGAATCCCGCCCGGCCGGATCGTGCTCGTCAGATAGGCCTGCTTCTCCGCCTCGTCCACGCGACTCCGTACAAAGGCAAAGGGACGTGAGCTCTCTCGCTGACCGTTCGATCGCACCCAATCAATGTGATAATCAGCGCTCCGTACAAGAGCCACGTCACCAGTTGGCAGCACTGCGACTGCGTCTTCCGCCCACAAGGGCCGATTGTCGACCGTGCGTGTGTAGCCCGCACCTTCGGACTTGGTTATGACGATGCGACCCTTGGGCTCCATCAGCCTGCCGATGGTATCAATTCGCCAGCTCGTGCGGTCGGCTCTGATGACGGTCGACTGTCCCGTCGACCCGCTCCCCTTTGTTGCGGCTGCCGCATCCTCGACTCTGGCATACAGCCTACCGCGTGAATCTGTTCCGAGGACAGATCCGTTGGTGAGTACGCGAGGTGCTCTGCTCAGGCTGACCGGCGCGCCAAAACGTCCGTGCACGTGCATCGGCAACCAACGGAAGTTCCCCATGTCCAAAATCCAAACGCTGTCTCCCGGTACCTGAAAGACTGCGGCGGGGAATCGATACTCCCCCGGACCAGATCCGGTCCGCCCGAGTGCGATCGCGTCTGGACGAGTGAAGTCGATACGCTTGACCACCCCATCCATGATGTCGCTGACGATCACACTCCCGTCGAGAAGTGGCACGACAGACCCCGGGCTAGTGAACGCATCTGCGTGTTCTGAAAAAACGGCTGGTAGCTTTCTGGTGTGGACTTCTGGCTTTGTCTGCGCTCTCGCAGCTGAAACAAGTGCCAGCGTTGCGAGCGAACTTGTCAATGTCCGTGCGATCATGAGGAAGCTTGCTCGCTGAGGAGTTTGGATTTCGGTATAGGTGCTTGGCACCGCCGACGGCGGATGTACAATTGTCGCGCTGATGTACCAATTCAAGTCAAAGCCAATGCGCGGGCTCGGATTGTCCACCGACATATGAGCGGGAGGTCCTCGCGACGCGTCGAGAATCGCGAGGACCGTCCCTGCTCACCGCTTCGCCGCTTCCCAGGTTCGCTGTCCTGAGTCACCGCGGTGCGAGCGACACCACGGTTACGGCTGAATGCAGCAAGTGTCGGGGCCGGGCAGAGAGCAGGCATCCGAGCTGCACCAGGAGAAGAAGACCCAATCGTGATAGATCTTGAACGTTTGCTTGGCTTCCAGCTTCGCTCCGAATGACGGAGCGGAAACTGTCGACGATTTTGAGACACCATGTGGGAAAGTTTATTGAGTGTCGTCGCTGGCGACGCCGGGTGAGGGTGGGTTAATCCAGGCGGCCGTGGGGAGTGGCCGTGGTGTTGGTGGGCGACGCACGAAGCGTTCAGGATGCGCGGCGTAGGCCGCCGTGAGTACCTGCGCCCGCGCGTCGTTGCGTGCGGCGGCGAGGTGGTGATGCACGTCGTACGGGGTGTGCAGGCCGAGCGCGCTGTGATGATGCTCGGTGTTGTACCAGCGAAAGAAATCGACCGCATGCGCGCGGGCATCTTCGATGGAGCCGAACCGCGCGGGAAAGTCTGGGCGATACTTCATCGTTTTGAACTGTGCTTCGGAATACGGATTGTCGTTCGAGACGTGCGGTCGCGAATGCGATTTCGTCACCCCGAGCTCGGCGAGCAGCAGGGCCACCGGTTTCGAGGTCATCGACGAGCCGCGATCAGCATGCAGGGTCAACTGCTCGCGCGTGATCCCTTCGCGCGCACCGCACGTGCCGATGAGTTTTTCGGCGAGGGCGGCCGACTCATTCGGCGCGATCATCCAGCCGACGGCGTAGCGACTGAACACATCGAGAATCACGTAGAGATGGTACCACGACCACGTGGTCGGCCCTTTGAGTTTGGTGATGTCCCAACTCCACAGCTGATTCGGCCCCGTGGCTAGCAGTTCCGGGGCCGTGTAGACCGGACGCCGGCGCTGCGCGCGACGCTCGCGCACTTCAGCGTGCGCCGCCAGCACGCGGTACATGGTGCGCTCCGCACAGTGATAGATGCCCTCGTCGAGCAGCATCGCGTACACTTGCGCCGGGGCGAGATCGATGCAGCGCTCCGCGTGCAACACGTCGAGCACGCGCTGCTGCTCCTCGCCGCTGAGGGCGCGCGCCGACACGCGCCGCGCTGCGGGGCGCACCGGCTCCTGCACGCGTCGGCGTGCACGATAATACGTCGCCGGCGCGACGCCGAGACTGGCGCAGAGCGTGCGTAACGGACGCACGGCACCGTGCGTGGCGACGGTGGTCACGAGCGCGTCTCGGTGGGCGCGTCGGGCGTCGGGAGTGTCAGGCCCAAGAGCTGCGAGAACTTTTTTTGGGCGTCGATGATCAGCTCGGCGCGCTCCGCGCGCGCCGTCGCTTTAGCCAGCTCACGCTCGAGGGCGGCGATGCGTTTGATCGCGGGATCCGCTGGCGTGGGGACAGGTCCCCGACGCTTCGCGGGGCCTCGCAACTCGCCCCGCCGCTCGGCGGCTCGCCACACGGAGAGATGCGATGAGTACAGCCCCTCACGACGGAGTAACGCGCCAAGCTCCCCGGCCTTGGTGCACGCCTCAGCGGCGGCCAAGATCTGGAGCTTATAGGCGGTGCTAAACTGACGACGGGTCCGGGTCGGTGACACCCCGGTATCTTGATGGAGCAACGGCATTACGGAAAGAGCAGACGACATGGGAACGGCCTCGATCACCCTCGTACACTAAACTCGGGATGGATCGGTGTCTCACTCATATTGGCAGAGAGGGGACAGCCTCCATTCACGGTCGAATGGCGACGAAACAGTTCTCTTGTGTCCACTAGCGATTCGTACAACGTGATTGGAGAGTCTTCCAACTTCGCTTTCGAATTGCAAGTCCGCGACGGCGTGGGTCGGTCCATCTTTATCCCGAAGAGCATTTCCATCGACCCGTACGATACCACGTTTATCTGTGGTGCTTAGCTCTCGGCGGTGTTGGCTGAGTGAAGCGTGCGCATGGCAGTCCCTTCCGCCCTCACGCGCGCTTCACAAGAAGGGCGGTCCCACCCATTTCTGAGTGCCTATGTATCAACGTTACTTTCGTCGGCCATCCAAGCGTACTGCGCGCGCCAGCCGCTTCGTAGTGTTGCTGCTGACCGCCACCTCTGCGGCGTGTGGGATCAATGGGCCCAGCGAGTACGTAATAAGAGTCGACGATATAGTTGTCGATTCCGCGAGCCAGCAGATCGACTCGGTCACCGTACGCTTCATCGGGTTTGTAGGAAATACGGGTCTGTCCCAGGTCTAGTTGAAATTCGGGTGGTGCCTCCATACTCAAGCGTTGATCCCTGGCAGGATTTGCGCT
>ENA-ORBV01017671-ORBV01017671.1-microbial-mat-metagenome-genome-assembly--contig:-NODE-17671-length-10167-cov-5.199405_pt1 | contig 10167 bp, 12 predicted proteins | sample MGYA00237777_ERZ505514 | MGnify/ENA primary metagenome ERZ505514 (study PRJEB26160, sample SAMN06269048) | microbial mat metagenome | isolation source: Oligotrophic lake microbial mat | place...
GACAAGTGGGGGCTAAGGAACCGGACATGGTCAAAAGAACCGTCTTGGCGGAGATCTCCAGCTCCGCTGCCTTATTTCGAGGGCCATGGTCAAGAGTAGTGTTCCTTTCTGACGTCAGTGCAAAGATGAGAGCTGCTGTGCTACCATGTACAATGCAAAAAAGAAGAACTGTGCTACCATGCACTTTTCAACTGTGCGAATAATGCACGTCCGACTATTACTGTAGCTAGTATTGGAAGCAACTGCTAGCTAGACTACAGTACGTTGTACCAGGTACCAGGTACTGGTGGTACAATAGGTCTAGTAGATAGCTAAGCCGGTCAATTTTACTAACTAGCTAGTAGCTAAGAAGATGATGCCGAATCACCCTGCAAAAATGAGTCGAGCGCATGTACAGGGTCTTGGGGGTGCTCCGCGTACATGAAATGCCCGGCATCCTTCCAAAGCTTGACTTGGATTCCAGCAGCCTTGGCAGTTTTTACGGCCCCTTCAGGATTTGTAACTGTTTCGTTCTCGCCAATAATAAGTAGAGTCGGATTTGCCTCGTTCATTTTCTTCAGACTTTCAACATCGACGACAGTTGGAGGAGCAAGGACCTTTGTTGGACCAACCTTCTCCGTGGATGCCCGGAAATCCATGCGTTTCATATTAGTCAACCCTACCGATCCTTCCACCAGCATTTACCCAAAGATCCAGTTTCTCATGTTGGTTCTTACAACCTCGAACGGAAACAAGGTATTCACGATACCAACAGTGATTACGCGAGCATCCAACTGGGTTCAATCGGGGCAAATACACCTGCGGGAGCTTGCCGACTTCGTTTGGGTTAGCTAAGGCTACCTGAGACGCAAGGAAGCTCCCGTAAGAGTAGCCGACCATGTTGATTCGTTGTCTGATTGTCAAATGAAATTTCAAATCAAGTATCCAATCTGCAATCTCCTTCTGGCCTTCTGGGCAGTTATTGGGGTCGCCGTCTTTGGGTAGGCTTCGACCCAAGTCGCACAAATGGTCGACAACCACGACAAATCCTGGTTAGCAAGCAAGGAGTATCATTGTGCTGAAGTTTGAAATTACTGCAAACAGCGTTTTCAGTCCCGTGGCATCATGGTGTCGTGACTGAAATCTTCTTGTGCTTGGCGCCAAACCAATGACGGATCAGTTGAGTGAGTCGTTATGCAAATGGCTTGACAGTGAAACTGCTGCAATGTCTTCATAAAATCATCATCAAATGCTTCTGTTAATAATTATCGAATCTCATCGCATGTTACCAATCAAAAACTAAACCCAACGCAAACGTCGGTGTTTCCAACATTCTAGGTTAATCAGAGCATTTAACATCTTCGCCAATTGCCACCAACATTCGAGTATAACGATTAGTGCATCTGAATTGAAACACTTTCACGGCCAAGATGACAACAACAACGACGACGACGACATCGACAACACCAACGGCAACATCCAAGCACATTTATGTTGTGACGGCTCTCATTGCCGGTGAGGATCCAGTGAGCCCCACGGTCATTGGGATCTACGCTACCAGGGAACAAGCAGCAAAGAATGCTCACGCAATCTTTAACGAGCAGAAGGGCGAACCAGTGCTGGAACATGGTGAAGAGTTGAAAGGGCAGGAGGATTTTACCACAGACTTCCTGTGTTCAGATGAAAAGGAAGCGAAGGATAAGTGCTGGGGCATGAGAGTCTTGTTGGAGGCTTATGACGGCGATCCTTGTCTGGAAGCCGTCGTTGTGGCCATCAATGAAGTGCCTTTGGATGTGTCTGTCGAGCAAGATATTCCATTGTTGAAACAATGCTGGCGCGACAGAAATAAGGAAGCTCCCAAGCAGGCAGAGCTGAGCACATCAAAACCCTCAGCCAAAACAGAAGGCGCCACCAGGGTGCACGTGCTTGTGGCTGGCCATGGGGCTGTTGATAGGAGCGGAGACATGGATCCCACCTTGGTAGGAGTCTTTTCAACAAAAGATGATGCAATTGCGGCTGCAAAAGTCCACTTCAAACATTGCTACCGCAACAGCTACGGAGGAGAGCGTGCTGAAATGGATTTGGAACACATAGGCGGAAAAAGAAGCGGTTTGCTAATGTGCACAGAGGATGAAGACTTCGGCATTGCCGTGGCGACTTTTGTGCTAGACCAAGATTATGACCCAGAATCCATGACGGAAATGGATCTTCCCATTGGTGGTAGCAGTGGGCTCTACATGCACCCCGAGATTTTTTTCGAAGAGATTAGGAAAGTCTGTTCCATGTGCAAGACTGAAAGGACCAAATATGACTACAGAGATTCAGAGTGGAAAGAAGCAGACAATGTCCGGGCCTGCAATCAATGTTTTCCGAAAAAAACCAAGCCCTGCTCGGTTTGCAAGACCGACAAAAAATATGCGTCGTACAAGTATAGGAAAGACGAGTGGGAAAAAAGCTCTGAAGATCGCACTTGCCAAGAGTGCTTTCCAGAATTGAAAAAAGAATGCTCTATTTGCAAGGTGGAGAAGAAATCTGGGTGCTACCACTCATTTGATTGGTGGAAAAAGGGTCAATGCAAGGAATGTTTGACGAAAGTGTGCTCTGCTTGCCATAACAAGAAGACCCCAGAGAGCTTTTCGAAAAAGGAGCGCATGAAGTCGGATGCGGAGCGCAAATGCCAAGCATGCCTGAAGTCCGGTGCAATGTTAAAAATGACCAGCCCTGTCGTTGGCGAAAAACGCAACGCTTCAGTTGCGGTGACTGTCGAGAAAAACGCCAAGAAAAAAGCAAGGATCAGTCTACAAAGAAACATGCTTGAATGCACCGCATGCAAGCTGGAGAAGCCCAGGGAAAGCTTTTCAAAACGGCAGCGAAAGCTGAAACAGGCGGCATCGGCCAGATGCAAAGATTGCATGGTTTAAAACCGCAATCGTTTGCTGCAGCTGTTGCAGTGGGCAGTGACAACGAGATTGTACTAGCATAGATTCCTGCAACTAGAGTAGTAGCTACATAGCTACTTGTAAACTTGAGGCAAACTAAAGTTTGTTCTTGCACACGCAAAAAGGGCTGTCCCTTTCTCTTTTTGTTTGTGGCACCTTGTGGTATGGAGCGACTGAGCAGCAGCTATTTGTTAGTTAGGACATAGTATCGGTCGCCAAGAGCAGGAACCGTCCAATCACCATACATGAGGCTATTTGCAGAAATTCTGAAAATAAGATCTAGTAGTACACGCCAGAACGGATCACTCTGGGAACCCAGTGATCAAATATCCATTCGAAAGGTTGGGAGCCAAGACAAAGGCTACATCTCGACCAACAATGCCGTGAAAAGGATTCAATTGAATCGTTACGTCCGGTACAGTCAATTGTCGATAATTAGGAAAGGCTGCGTTGATGGTCGAGACGACACTCGGAATCCATTTGGTTTCGGTAAAGCGATGAATCAATTTCGTTTGGTCGCTAAAGCAAAAGGGTGAACCCATTCGAATGATCTTGTGCATGGCAGGAGCCCAGGCTGGATAGCTGCCGAGACCTGTATTGAGTCCCAAGACGGCATCCGGGATCATGGTGTGAGGTATCTCGTCATAGTGTGCATGGTCCGGATCCAGTCTGACTCGCAGTCGTCCTTGGCCTTCACGAACATCCAAAACGGTAAACGTCTCATTGAGCAACAGGCAGGGTTTGTCACGAGCTTTGGCTTCGTCGCAAATAGCCTTTGCCGACGGTGACAGATAGATCAATTCTAAATCAATCCCAGGCATTAGATACAATAATTCTTGCAACAAAGGAATTTGATTCAACTCGGATTCGACTGCTAAAACGAATATCTGTAGACTTTTTTGTAAGGCGGGGAGTTCCAACTCGTACATGATCATCTGGTACATTGTCAGCACATTCGTCATTAATAATGGCGCCACACTTGTAGGTGGTAGATTTCGCCATTCCACATAATCCTTCCAACTTTTGATTCCCGTCGCTGGTAGTGAATTGGGCGGCGATGTGGTGACATCTATGCGATCCGATTCTGTCAAAGCGGAAGTCCATCCTTCTTCCATGGAAGGAAATTTCTCCTGTAGAAGCATTTGTCCATTGAAAAAGCCTCGACGATCTTTTCCTGCTGTATGATAGGGCGTCAAGACATCTGGCACCGCCCAAAAGCCCACATTGGCACCACCGAGCAACGATCTACGTGCCAAAAATTCATGTAGATGAAAGCAACCATCGGAATCATGCTGGTCGGCCCAAGGTCCAAAGAGATCTTGTCGAATATTCTTTCCAGCCGTGGGGTGCGATTGGAATTCGTCAATGGCTTGTTTCAGTTCTGGACACAAATCTTTGTGCTTGCGGGGTTTGGTTGGTCCTTGCCCCTGTCCCTTCCAATCCTTGACCTGACAGTCTTTGCTGCAATATTTGACGGCATTGCACCGGGCACACGTGGAGAAGGGTTTGTTGCTGGTACTGTCTTTGGCTTTTTTACCACACCCCAAACAGACGTGATGACAAAAGGGCGTCCCAGGTTGGTCTCGAATCTTGGCCAGAGGGACGTGGGGTTTCAACTCGATGAGGGTGTGAACCAGATCAAACATACTGGCGCCATCGTCATCCTTGGAGGCTGTCATGTTGCTACAGTATTGCGAACAATTGCATAAAAATTATGCATGGTCCACCACCGCCAAGCAAGAAGAAGTTTAGAATGAAATCCAAAAAGTTTACAGTACTCGTGTCGGCGAAGACAGATTACCTTTAGACACACACTTGGCCATTAATGTAAATGGTTTTCTTTCTGCCATCGATGCATATGCACACACAACCAACAACAACAAAAATAATGAATTTAGAAGCAGCGAGTCAAAGCTTTCCTTCTGTGCCAGACCTACCTTCTGTTGCTCCTTCCTGTTAGCTGCCAAGTAGGTGCCATCTGAAGTCACCATGGCAACGGCTGCATGGCAGGCAGGCACTCCGGCGAGTCATTCCATTTGATTCCGTAAGAGACACATTCTGTCACACGACAGCTGCATTGTGTTGTCACGTAGGTTGGCATGAACTTTGATCAATTGAATGAGCAATCAATCCAGACATGAGAGAAGGACCAATTCATTGCAGCAAAAAAACGACGCCCCTTCCTTGCCATCACAAAGGAAAAATCCTATCCAAAAACTGATTTTGACGCATCATGGCGACTCCAAATGATGACACTGGGAAGGATGACTTGCATGAACACATTGAGCAAGCATTCCAGAAATTATCCGCAAAAGCGAAGGAGGATGAGAGGATCGCTGCTGAGGATCTGCTAGCCAAAGCACCCACTTCCCTCCAGGCATTGGCGAGTTGGATCCAGGAAGGCCAGTGTCACAAAATCCTCGTGCTCACAGGAGCTGGTCTTAGCGTAGCGGCGGGTTTCTAGACTTTTGCAGCCCTGGAACTGGGTTGTACGACAATCTGCAAAAGCATGATCTGCCCTATCCAGAGGCCGTGTTTGCTCTTGACTTTTGTTGCAAAGATCCACAACCCTTTTGTTCGTTGGCTAGTGAAATGTGGCCTGGGACACGCCACCTTCCAACGTTGACGCATTCCTTTGTTGCACTGTTGGCAGACAAGGGACTCTTGTTGCAAAACTGTACTCAGAACATTGATGGTCTTGAATTTTTGGCCAACACACCGGCCAAGTTGCTCGTCGAATGCCATGGTCATTGCAGGGCAGCTTCTTGCATCCAGTTTTGCCGATCCGCCGACATTGAATCCACCAAGAAGAGCGTTGTCATGGACCAGAAACCACTCACCCTTGTGCGTCCATTGCCAAAACTATGTCAAGCCAGACATTGTATTCTTTGAGGAAAACTTGCCCCCGCAACACCACTGTCTGTTGTTTCAAGATTTGGTCAAGAATGGAGGACAAGCCGATTTGATGCTCGTCTTGGGAACCTCCTTGAAAGTGGCGCCCGTGGCAAGCATTCCTGAACAGGCCAACAAAGTGCCATGCAAACGCGTCTTGACCAACCAAGACTTGGTAGGCGGTTTCAAAGATGCATGTTGCAGCAAAGCTGGTGACGATGATGATGTGGAGGATGCCAAGAAACGACGTGACTTGTTTGTGCAGGGAGAATGCGACAATGCTATCGACTTGTTGGCCCGGCTGTTAGGTTTGCACGATGAACTCAAGGAAAAGCACGAGAAAACACTTCGTGACCTTCAAAAGGAACGAGCAAGGGACAAGGAACAATGCGCATGCGAAAATGAATGAATGCACAATTGCATGGCTGTTTGAACTCATTGTGCTGGACATTTTGGCATTGTTGGCATTTTTTTTCTCCCTGTCCAAAACAGACTTTACGGCAGGACCCAGTGTCTGGATGACTTTGAATGGTGGCCCGCGAAACTCGGTGTTTGAATTGCCTGTTTGCAAAAGCCCGTCGCAACAGCCCACAGGAACATTTTCCCATATTGAACCCTTGAATTTGCCAAAGGCAAACGCACATTCAATCTAATCATAGTTGGTTGTTGTTGCTTGATGCTTCAAGTTTTGGTGGCTGGCCGTCTTTGACATTGACAGGCGGTGGTTCCTCCAGAACCTGCCCGATCGATGCAATTGAATGAAACGCCAAAGGTCGATGCATCCTCGTCGCACCTCTTTCGTGACTATGAATTGGAACTCAGGTTCGGGGTGCATCCGCAAAACACCCTCTGCATGCCTTAGGCAAGCTTGAGCCCGGAAGCCTCCATGCAGCACCATGAAGCACCAAACCAGCACAACCAAAACCGACCAACCATGTTTTCCAAATTTGTCTGCATCCCCAGTTTCATCACATGCTTTCTCAGGCCAGGCCATGTTTCAACGATTCGGTTCTGTTTGATGGTTGTAGTTCTCAATGTAGTAAATGTAAGACAGTCGTCCAGCAAGCAGGGGGCACATGCAGCCATTGGGCTCCATGCATGAAAATCAAAGCAAGCTTCAAGTTGTGTGTTCAGATGATTGAAGTCTGCAGGATTTGAAGCGTCCACCTATCACAACTCTGTCACTAGGTCACAGAGGTGCAAATGTGAAGTCTTGTGATGTTGCAAGCCATCATTGTGAACACCACCCTGCCAACAAGTCTACTGTAAGCACACACAGTAATTTGCCGTTGTGAGAAGGAGCAATTTGACGAACCTCATACAGTTCTTTCTCCGTTAGGGCTCGGGCTTTCCTTCGCAACGGAAAAATTTCACATTGCGGTCTTTAGGGTGACTCTCCCTAGGAATCCCTTGTTAATCTGCTATGAAACATGATCATTTGTTTGTCTTTCTTCGAACGCGAAGGAGTGTCCCCATACGCGCAAACGTGAAGTCTACGAGTAAGCCCGTAGCCAATTTTAGATCCACAAGATTAGGCGTTGCCGCTCGCTGCGTGCATACAGCCAACAGGTGAAGGAGTAATGAGTCCTTATCTATGACTGTTCGATCAGCAAGCCAAGCCATCTTCCGCTGCTCGTTAAACTTCGCAGACGGAGAGATAACTAAGTACGTACAGTGCTTGCACCGCAATATACCTGGTGTTGACCTTTGATTATATAGCTCTTAGCAAGTATATACTTGTGCCCTACTAGCTAGCTTTAGCCTTCAGAGTCTATAGGAATACCAACAGATAGCTTTTTGTACTGTAGGTGCAAAGGTTAACTAGGCATATATCCCAAAAGCTTCGTCTGGCACCTCGGTGGGGAGTCGCGCACAATCACCCTTCCTTACCAGCAATCAACTCTCGCACCACCTCCAAGCCGTGTCTGAAGCTAGCTACTAGAAGATACAACAACAACAACAACATCTACTGCACTCACTGAATTGATTACAGTGCTTTATCCACTCTATATATCTACTACTTAATATCTTATCTACATAAAACCATCACACACAAAACACCGCCATCAACATGTCAAACCGTTACGATCGCGCCACGAGGGAGGATATCGGCCGGAGAGCCTGGAAGACAGCCAGTCGAGCGGCCAAGCACATGAGCAAGCACTCCAAGATTGTGAACCCCTCGATGGAGAAGTGTATTCCGCGGTTTGAACGCGGTGAAGTAGTCCTGGGTGAGATGCTGGGGTCGGGAGGCTTCAATGATGTCTTTGAAGTGGCTCGGATCGACTTAATAGAAGATGTCAGTCAAGCAGAACATGCCAAGAAAATTTCGTCTCCTCTTCAAAGTGAGCATCGGGCCTTTGTCGGCAAGCATGTATTCCGTGAGTCATCTCAGAACTGTAGGTATGCCGTCAAGTTCCTTTCGGTCGATACCATTGAAGATCCCAACAGGTTTTGTACGGGTGCTGCGGATCTGGTTGTGGTACGTACACATCTTTTTGGTTGTTGTTGTTACAGTCTGTCTCATCGTCCAAAGATGATGGGAAGCACCAGTGATTGATGGAAGAGACTTCATCGGATGCGTCTGCTGTATGCTGTACAAGTATAGGACACTCACCACCCCGCCTCGTTTGCCCTATTTTATACTGCAGGAGGCCAAGTTCCTTGCCTCGCTCAGCCATCCGAACATTATTCGACTTCGAGGGATGGCAGCCGCTGGTACATCTGGTTTTGCCACCATGGCCGAAAGAGGATACTTCCTTCTTTTGGATCGTTTGCAGTGCACACTTGAAAGCAAACTGGATGATTGGAAGGACCTAGAGATGACCTTGTCGCCCACCCAGAAACGCGCCTTTTTGGCGGACCGATTGCACGTTGCTTTTGATGTGTGTGCTGCACTGGAATTCCTACATTCTCACGATATCATCTATCGTGATTTGAAACCCGACAACATTGGATTCGATATTCGCGGTAAGTGCCACTCTTTTAGAACTTGTGTTTGATGGAAGAATTGAATCGGAGAATGTTGTGCTGATCCTGTTGTCTTTTACTTTATTGTTTGCCACAGGCGACGTTAAGCTGTTTGATTTTGGTCTGGCCAAAGAGCTCTCCGATGACATGAAGTACGGGTGTACCGAGCTGTACGAGCTTTCGGGGAATACTGGGTCACTTCGTTATATGTCCCCTGAGGTCGCCAGGAGCGAGCCGTACAATCTTACGGCTGATGTCTACTCGTTTGGTCTTTTGCTGTGGCAAGTCTGCTCGCTGCAGCTGCCCTACGATGGAATGAACCGACAAGATCACTCCGAGTTGGTGGTACACGGTAACGAGCGACCGCAATTAGATTCCAGCTGGAGTACACCTCTGCGGATCCTCATGAAACGCGCTTGGGAGCCGGATCCGTTGGTGAGGCCATCAATGGACAGCATCTACAAGATTTTGAAGCGCGAAATTAGCGCTTTGAGAGATGGTGACGAGAGTGGTCTCGAGCATACGCGTCGCCGCTCTACGTTTGTACTGAATCGTCCCTCCACGGCGAATCGAGGCTCAGGCTCACGTGGAGGATCACGCGGCGAGTCCGCTCCAATCCGTGAAACAGAGCCTGCAACGGCTTAGGTTAAAGTCTTGTAGTTTTCACTGCAGGGCATGCCGTACAGGAAAACAGTGATACAAACCTCATTTTAAAAAATGTACACACTGATAGTGGCGGTCGATGTTCTCGAAAGAAAACGGTGTATTATTAGCTTATTCTTCAGTTCTTTCCTTTTTCGTTTTCTAGCCACCATGCATCAGCGGGGCTTGAAAGTTAGGCCAGTCTACTTTGTTTGCTAGCATGCATCCCGCAGTTGTGGCATTAGGATCGCCTACTTTCACGTAGCAGTATTGCTTCTATTAGCGGTAATACAAAGCAGCTCAAGAGCCATTAGGAAGTTCAGATTAGTAGTTCTACTGGTACGAGGTAGCAGTACAAAGAAGTAACGTGGTGACTGTTGGGGTGACATGAAAAAAATTAATCCCACAAAGATTTTCGTTATTGGATAGGTACATCTTTCAAAGTGGTCGTCTTCACGGGTCCCGCGCTGCTCTCCATCACATAGGCGTTGCCGTCTTCCAAATAAAGAGCCTCGCCAGAATCATTGGCTCGGAGGGCTGCTTTCACGCGATCCCAGACCTTTAGAGCGCCTTTGCTCTTGAGCATGGCGTCAGGCTCACTCGCTTCCTTGCCCTGGAAGGAGAGGAGTTCACCATTAGGAACTGAGTCCGGTATACTAAGGAGCTCTACTTCCTCCTGTCTCTTATACACATCTCCGAGCCCACGAGACTAAGGCGAATCTCGTATGCCGTCTTCTGCTTGAAA
>ENA-ORBV01017674-ORBV01017674.1-microbial-mat-metagenome-genome-assembly--contig:-NODE-17674-length-10163-cov-5.851676_pt1 | contig 10163 bp, 3 predicted proteins | sample MGYA00237777_ERZ505514 | MGnify/ENA primary metagenome ERZ505514 (study PRJEB26160, sample SAMN06269048) | microbial mat metagenome | isolation source: Oligotrophic lake microbial mat | place...
AAAAGGAATACTACCTGTGCGCGAGCCAGGCAAGACCAATGCTAACAACGGTTGTTGTTAGGAGTGGGCTGGCGTCCATGACTCATGACGAAACACGAGTGAAATCATCATGCTTTCATACTAAATTTACCCCATGGCTTGTCAATCTTAGAAAGAGGAATTCTATCTTGCTCATAGGATTTCATGATCTTGTTTATCATCCTCTGTGAAATTGGAACCCACTTGTTCTTCAAGATGTCTTGAATCCATTCACTTCTGACACTTGAATTTGACCGGCTTTGTGCAAGGGCTTGAACAAGCTCAACCCTTGTGTACTCTTTGCCATTGTTTGGTGGCACAAGCTGAGCCTTTGGGGGGAAGGCAGGAATCACTTCAACTGTCTTCTTGGCTCTTTTGGAACGAGGATTTGGAGTTGCAGTCTCATTGGATCTCTTGTTTGTGATGTCACCAAGTGGCAGGGCCTGTTGTTGGGACTTCCTTCAAGAATGGGCATAGCCAAGAGGCGCAATTGGATCAAGCACCTTCACTTTGTCTGAAAGCTCTTCACACGAGGATTTTATGCTTTCTTTGAAAGCTCGCAATGCTGTGACAACATTCTTTTTGTATGACTTTGTGTGACTTGCTTCTGGGTCTGAAATGATTGCAATAGCTTGGTCAAGTGGTGTGCTGGATTTCTTGAGAGAGCTAGCCACATTTCTGATTGCAAGGGCAGCTGCTACCTTCAGATCATCCTTTGTGGATGGGGGTGGAGTGGTCATTCTTCTGGGACTTGAGATGGACTTGATGTGTTCTTGAGGGAGCCTTGAGGGAGCCTTGAGGGAGCCTTGGAGAACGCTATGAAAAGTGCTCGAGGGCAGCACAGAGAGCACAAAAAAAACACCAAGCAAACAGCATGGTACCCTTGATCAGGGCAGATGGTGTGTGATTGCAACCTTCTGTGAAAAGCCGGGAGTTGCTTAAACAAGATCAAGGAAACCCTTCAGGGTGTCTTAACACCTGGTATTTTATCTATTGTTCTTAGTCTTGTGTCAACCAACTGAAAAAGTTGGAAGAAACAATATTGTTTTTTTTCTCTTGTATCAAATAACTGCAAAAGTTTGCAGAAAACAATTTTATGAGACAAAAATGAAAAAAAAATATTTTTTTTTGCAATCAGAAAGCTGGGCCAGCCAAGTTGGCATGACTTGGTGGGATTCCGTTTAAAATTTATTTAGAGCATTGTTTTTTGAAATGACAATGTGGCGTTAACAAGCTGTGCCAGCTCATGGTTTAAATTCAAAAATAGAACCACTGTTTCCACTAGTTGCAAAACTGCTAGTAATTACTACCAGTAGCACCAGTTACTACCAGTTTTACCAGTTACTAGGGGACAAGGTGCTACCATTTTTCTGAGACCTATTTTTGTGCTGAGACCTATTTTTGCGAGCAGTAGCCTGTTTGAAGGACAAAGTGAAAGCAACAACTTGAAACTGATTTAGCGTTACTATCAGTTGAGTACAAGTGGTGGTCCCTGTGTACGTTTGGAATGGAGATTTGGCAATACCTTACCCAAACACTATAGTGTAGAGTAGCTACGTGGTAGCTATCAAACGCGCAAGAGATAGAAAGTCACTTGAGCTGGACAGAGTACAGTAGCTGGATGCACTGTCATCTATTTGCCATCAGTTTTGTTTGTTCCTTCTCGTTTCAGAAACCTCTTTTAGACAAGCCATTATCGCGCAATACTTTTCTACCTTCTTCAGTCAATATTATCATGCAACCCGACGACTATCCTACAACGACGGCCACTTTGGATAGCCAAGGGGAAGAAGGCATCACTGTGCCAACTGAAACGTATCGTCTTTCTACTGATACCGGTAACGACGGAAGTGATATAAATGACATGGAAAATGAAGCCGTCAAATTGTTGCCACAGGCGTTCGCTTCGTTGGCCTCAGCCACAACGGTTCGCCTGGGAATTGACCACGATGAAGAGATGCTATTTGACACATTGATCAATACAACAGAAGCCTATGAACGAGGCGACATCCAGCTCGAGGAAGAAGACTTCGGCGAGACCCATATCGCTGACAATCAAAATGGCAAGAGCGCTGGACCGTTGCAAGTTCGAGTGGCAGGTGGTTGGGTGAGAGATAAATTGCTGGGACTGCAGACCCATGATGTGGATATCACGCTAAATAAATTGACGGGAGTCCCCTTCGCCAAATTGATTCAAAAGTACTTGACCAGTCTACCTCCTACACACCCGGCGCGATGTCAAACCAAGTACCCCAAAATCGGTGTGATTGCCGCCAATCCAGCGCAATCCAAACATTTGGAAACAGCTACCATGAAAGTGCACAATATCGATATTGATATTTGCCATTTGCGATCCGAAGAAATTTATGAGGAGCATTCTCGCATTCCTACCGCAAGCATTGGCACACCCTATGAGGACGCCATGCGAAGAGATTTCACTATCAATTCTTTATTCTACAACTTGCATACCAAACAAGTGGAAGATTGGACACGACGAGGCATGGACGATTTACGACACAAACGTCTGGTGACACCTCTGGATGCAGAAACCACCTTTATAGATGACCCTTTGCGAGTTCTTCGTGCCATTCGATTCTCGGTACGATATCAGTTGGATCTGGACGAAGGCTTGGAAACGGCCTGCCAATTGCGAAAGATTCACAAAGCACTCCAGGTCAAAGTCAGCAGGGAACGAATTGGAAAGGAATTGGAAGGAATGTTGTCCGGCAAAGGCGCCAACCCACAACGAGCGCTGGCTACCATTGCACGATTAAAGCTGGCCGGATGTGTTTTCTGTTTCCCGAGCACTGGTGACATGTTGAACAAGACACAAATTACCAATCATGCTGAAGGGGAAATTTTAGGTCATATTTATCGTGGAGAGCACGATGATTTGAATCATTTGAGAGAAATGGGTTGGGAAGAATCGCAACGTTTGTTGGAGTTTTTGCCCCGATTACATCAATTGTATCATCAGTTACCTCAAACCGCAACAGCAGTAGATAAGAGGTTGCTACCACTGGCAGTATTTCTCTTGCCCTTTCGCAATTTGAACTACGAGGAAAAGAAGCAAGGCAATCTGAACAGTCCTGGTAAACAGCATGCTGTTACTACGTTCATGTTTCGGGAATCCATCAAATTCAAGAATAAAGATGTTCAAGGAATACAGACTATCATGGAAAATGTGGATCCCATGGCCAAATTCCTGACCGACTTGTCAGAGCAACAGAAAGCAAAGGGCACCGAAGAGGCCCACGATGCCCTTCAAGTATGCCGATTGGAAGCCGGCCTAGTACTACGAGCCACCAAGGACTTATGGGTAACGACGCTATTATTGGCTTGTCTTGTCAAGTTACGGGAACAGGAGCTCGATACCACTACCGCCAATTCCATTGACTGGTTCAAGTTGACTGCCTCCGCCTACCGAACAATTGTCGGGCTGAACTTGGAAGAATGCTGGAAAGCAAAACCCCTGCTTAATGGAAAGGCGGTAATTGACGCCTTGAAACTGCCGCGTGGGCCGCTCATTTCGTCCTACCTGGAGGAACAAACAAGATGGATGCTGTTGAATCCTGAGGGCACCAAAGAAGAATGTGAACAGCATTTGCATTCCATCAAAAGGCGCCGAGACCTAGAAGAATCCGGCAACAACAGCGACGGAGGGAACATGGGGCAACCGCAGCCTCCTCACCCACGGCTAAAGTAGATAGCATGCACGTTTCGGCTGGAGTGTGTGCCAGTAAAAAGTTAACCAGAAACATTTTTTTTGGTTCTAAATCCATTATCTATCTACTCCGCTACAGTACTTTTACATAGATCTATCATCCAGCAAGTCCTATCCCTGAAGTGCTTTTACGCAGCCTCATCATTTGTTTTACCAGCAGGAGATTGCTTTCTGCGGCTGTCGACCGCACGTTGCGTCAAGTACTGAGCGAGCAGCGACGGAAAGTTTGACACTTCCTTGTAGGAAGGGAAGTAGTTGACGTCAACTACAAGCATTTGTCTCTTGCTGTTATCGACACTATTGCCTTCACTGTCGTTTTCGTCCTCGTCGACAGATGTTATCAAAATGTCAAAACCAAAAAGTTCCAACCCAAATGCTTTCTTAAGGGTATCCACAATGGGCTGAACTTCTTCCGCCGTGACGGCCACATTTGACGACACCGCTGAAGCCGTCAGGGACAACAGAAAAGGTGGTGCTGGCAATTTCATATTCATGCATCCCTTCCCTTCATTAACGCCAAATGCCGAGAGCCGGGGATAGGGCCGCTGCGAATCAAAATCTACATAACTCGGACTTCGTTGATGATTCCCTTCCGTTGCCTGACGGGATGAGGTACTCAGCGGTGGCAAATTTGGCAGACTAGGTCGTTGATATACGCGGACGTTGTTGCCCAATACATATACTTTGTAGAGGACGGCACCATGGTTGGCGTATTCTTGCAGCAAGCAAGGTGACTCATGAATGTGACCCAGTGACGACTCATTGAGCAACACCGTCATGTAGTGGCTGCTCTTGGTTCCGGCAGCTTGCAGAGGTTTGGCAATGAGAGGGTAAGATAGTTCAGCATCTTTCAGTCTTTGTGCAATTGATCGGATGTGCGACTCCTTCAAGCACTCAGTGATATCAGCTTCTGAGCTTCCTCCTGGTGTTTGTATTTGTACTGGATTCCACACAACGAACTTTGGTGCTGCAACAGGGATTCCACTAGTACTTGTCACGCCTACCAAGCACTCTGCTAAAGCATGAGCAATGTCAGATCTCGACATGAGTGTCAAAACTTTGGAAGGATCATCCGCCAATGTACAATCGGGGTATTTCTTTTGATATTGCATCAACCGATGCACCCGCAAAATGGCATCCTGTGCATCCTGGGGTAGCTGGTCAGGAGTAAATTCTTTCAATAGTTGCTCTAATTCCTTGTTCATTTCCCCCAGCTTTGGGACAATGGTGGGGTAAAGTGGAGAGTATTTGGATAAGCACAAAATATCCTCTGTCAGTTTATGGAGAATGATATCCATTTTGGCACCGTGTTGTCCTTCAAGAGGCCAATCGGGGTCTAGAGGGACAAAGGAAACGCGAATCCGTTGTTGCCTTCGTCTATTCTGTTCATACTGTGATTGGCTCGTGGACGAATCCTTTTCCGAAGAACCCGCACCCAATTTGCATGAGGTGCTTTTAGTGGCAGTGGTCCCTGTGGTCAGCAATGTTGTGCTAGTCGAATTGGTATCTACCGACGAGCATGAATTGTGAAGGTAGCGCACAATATTCTTGAGACCACCGCTATAGGAGTCTAGACTCAACAGAATGTTTCCCCTTTCTCTGGGGTGAGAGCTTTTGCGAGAGGGTGAACAGTGTTGTTGGACTGGAGAAGGATCCGCATTTGATGTATATGTACTAGTATCACCTGCCAATCCGACCTCCTCTCCCGCCGATGCATCCTCCTGTTCACTCATAAGAAACGAAGCAATTTCAATTAGAGGCGTGGCATGTTTTTCATCGCCATTCTTAGGAGGATTAGCGGAAATGTTCAGAGGGTATTGATGGCAGTCTTGCGATTCCTTCTCGTCTTTGTCATTGCTGAGGTCGTCGTCATTATGATGGCTGTCGTCATTGTCAGCTGCCTCGTCCTCTTCTGCTCCCTCTACTAACACAGTCGAAGCCAGAGTTGAAAGGTATGCTTTGGACGCCTCCGCCATGACAACGCCCATGGTACTCATTTTCTTAGGACCAAAGGCGTACCCCACGAGGATTGGGCGTAAGACTTCCTCCTCTTCGATCTTCTGAGAAATTGGGCTCCTGCAGAAAATCGCACTCGCCACAGCAGAAGCCCGATCCATGGTCATAGGTATCTATTGCGGCCTGGCAAGCCATTCTTCCATGCTCAGTTTCTTTCATTAACGTCGTTATAGTTGATTCCTTGGGATGTCAGATCTGGCAGTGACACTGTTTGCAACAGCTTGGTAGAGGTAGGAGACTGCAACTCGATCGATCTGCTTCGAAGTAGACTCGATCGACCCGCTTACTCGGTCATTTGCCAACTTTCTGTGCAGCTCCAATTTGCTTCGTCAAGTTCTCTTTCTGCTCTGGGCCCATACAGCGCTGAAGTTGAAGCCTTTGCTCGTGTTATGCAAGAACAGATACTGACAAGACCATTCCCATTTCGAATTTTCTGTTTCGAAGATTCGGTGATTTGTATAGTAACACTACAGTTGAGTTAGTAGTGCCAAATAAAGGCCGAACACTCGAAACTGGTCTGTATCGTAACAAGCGCTACGCCGTACTGGTACAATACTAGTACCGCTACATCGTAGGATTGTACTACTTGATACCGGTACTCAATACTACGTAGCTAGCTACTCCCAGTAAGTACTGGTTAGTAGTGCGGTAAAAAACTGCTGCCGGATCAATCAAGCGAGGGCCGAACCAGGAGCCAATGACCACGTGTACTGTACGTTGTACGATACAAATACTCGGAGTAGTACAGCATTAGCAACACTTAAAGAAGAACAAAAAGCAAGGATTCCTGATTCCTTACCCTTCACCCTAATGCCAACCTTCTCGGCTGGCGACAGCCACACACTACGTTCTCTATTGTAATACGGTAAAGTCGGTAATCTCCCGTACAGTCAGTACAACCAGCAAGAATCCAACGATCGAATGATCAGTCCTGTAAACAAACGGCAGCCGTTAACTCCAATGACTGGTCTAACGCGCTCGTCTTGACGTAACAGCGCAAGCCAGTAAGCTAATACCGGCTATCCAGTCAAGCGCATGCACCGGAAATTGCATTTTTTACTGTCTGTTAGCGCCCTGTAGAGTTTACGACTCCCAGTATATTTTCTACGTGCGTTCCAAGTACTTTGCCTTCCGCTGTCCCTCTCCAGTCTCCACAGCACAGTGATTCGTCAACAAGGAGGGCCATTCTACTTGCTATTACCGCCTACTTACTTAGCTCTACTCTACTACTAGACCTACTAGCCAACTGAGGTTGCTTACGAGAGTAGTAGAAACTAATCTCCACCATGGCGTCTCTCATCACACGGCATTCTTCTATTAGCGGGGACCTTGCCTGTGGCGGTTCGCTTAGAATGGACGACAGTAGAAGCAACATGGAAGTTGAATATTCGGACAATTGTAGTAGTAAAAAAGACCATGAACGTCGGTTTGCTCTGGACTCCGTAGAACGAGATGCCGGTCGTGTATGGAAAACCCTTCCGGCGGCGTACCGTATGGACAAGGACTTTGTATTGGCTGCGCTCAAGTCAAAAAGTCTCCCCTCCAAGTCGGACTTTGAACGGACTTTCCCGCAATCCCTGCGATTCGACCGCAATGTGGTTTTGGCCTTTTGTCAACGAGAAGACTTTGCCCAACTGTATTACGCACGTCACCTCTTTGTCCCTGATTGCTTAACCGGAGACAAGGAAGTGATGATTGCTTATTGCAGAAAGATTCCTCGCGCATTGCAGGAGTGCACAGAGGAGCTCTGCAACGACCGAGATGTGGTAATGGCCGCTATCTCGTTGGGTGGTTTGGAACGTCAGTATGCTTCTCGTCGTCTCCAGGAAGACAAAGACTTGGTGATGGCCGCTTGTGAAAAGGACGGACGGGCCTTAGAGTTCTGTCCTCCGGGTCCGACTAGGATGGAGCTGACGTCGGATAGAGACTTCATGCTTTCCGTATTGGGAAAGCACGGAGGGTCCATGTTGCGCCTAGTTCCGGAGCCATTGAAACGCGACCGCTTGCTACTACTTGAAGCCCTTGCCCATGGAATGCGCTTCCGTGCCGTACCCGATATCTACAAAAACGACAAAGACTTTCTTCTGAAGGCTCTCCAGAGGAGTAGCAAGCTATACATGGAAATCAGCCCTCTCCACAAGGATCCGGACTATGCGTTGGCGGCGGCCACAGCTCCGGATAGTACAGATGAAGTGCACCGAAGAGCTATTCAGGCAGCACCGCAGCTCAAGTCACATCGCGACGTTATTATGGCAATTGCCTTGCGAGGAGACAAAGAACTTTTAGAGACGTTGTTCAATGGCGGCGGAGCCCAACAATTCTTAGATGACAAACCGCTCATGCTTGCTGCTGTAAAACGCGATTGCCGTCTCTTCAAATATGCTAGAGCTCGTTTGCGGGAAGACCCCGAAGTTATTTTGGCGGCCATTCAGCAAGAGTCGGCAATCGATACCCTCCGAGAGATTTCACCAGAAGTGCGTCGACGATTCCCTGAGATTTCCGTCAAGGCGATTCAAGTTACATGTGTTCGTCGTCTACGATATATGGAGTCGTTAGTCCCTACGGAGCTATGGCAAAACCGAGATGTGGTCCTTGCTTGGATTCGACGTGGTGGCAATGTCCTCGAGTCCTTTGAGCGCATGCTAGATCGTGATCAAGAGCTTGCTTTGGAAGTCGCCAAGCACAACTGGACGAACTTCAAGAAGGTTGGAGTTGCACTGCGCGCAGATCGCGATTTCATCGCTCGAGCTGTGCAACAGGATGGACGAGTTCTACGGTTTGCGGCTAGGAATATTCAATCAGACTATCAAGTAGTGGTGCGAGCAGTGGCAAACCACCACCGCGCTCTCTCTGGAGTCCTTGTGTCGGAGGCCAACTTTAAAACCTGGGTCAAGGCTGCCCTGGATCTGCACATGACATTCGTGAAAGATTTCTTGCGTGGTATTGCCATTAGCAAACCTCATGTTCCACCTGCTCACCGAAGCCAGCTTCCTATGCTTGATCGAGGAGTTGAGACAAGTCAGGCCTTTAAGAAGCTAATTGCCGAGTTCCTTGGCGTACCGACGGGTGAGCAGCTGCGAGTGATGCGACAGGCGTGGACAAACCTGACTTACCCTCCCTGCAATAGTGCTGAAGACAGAGATGAAGTTCTGGCGGAGGAAGACATGGTGAACCTCTTGGGTGCCAGAAGGCGCGAGCGATGGGAACGGAGAATGGAATTGGAGAACGGGAACCGTAATGCCATGCCCGAAGGAGATCGAATGGAGAGGCAGGGCCGTGCTGCCGCATTCCGTGATAGAATGTTGGCCGCTCACAGACGTGCTGCCGCTCCCGCCATGTTCGCCGCCCAACCACCACCACCTGCTCAGCCTCAGCAGCAACAACCACCACAATTAGGTCGCCAGCAGCGTCCCTGGAGGTTCGGAAGGAATCCCGAGAACAATGACAATGGTCAAATGGGACAACAACCCGCATTGGAACGACGAGTTATTGACATCGAGAGTGATTCCGATGATGAGGATGAACCATTATTTGAGGCTCCCGTATTTGAGGCTCCCGCTGCTCGACAATTCCGCCCCATGGCATTTGGAAGAGCGTTTGATCGTGCCCCTCCACCGGCAGCTGCCAACAATAATGCGAATGCCAACGGTAATAATGGAAATGGCGGCAACGATGCTGCTCCTCGCGAACGCCAACTAAGAGACCGCTTCTTTGCTATGCTCGAAGAATGGGATGACCTTTAGGGGTGCTATCTCTGCTGTATGAAAAGCAAGGATCGCCTCGAAATGGATGTGCTTAGTCTGGTTTCCGAAAAGATGCAGATTGGAACCTTATTCCGGCTCGACTATGAATGTCGGGCCTTCGCCCAATGAATACATAGCTCTACTTCTATGAATCTTCTATTAAACCCTTACAATAACCAGTCACACTGCATTAATTTTAGCCGCTTGTGTTAGCATCGCTCGATTTTGATGCAGCCAGTTTGAAGGCAGCTTTGTTCGACGCATTCGGCACTGCTTTCGATAGGCACAATCAACGAAATCAATGTCTTCGTCGCGGCAACGCACCAAGTATGGACCGATGTAGAGAGAATAAACATTTCTTTGAAGGCTGCCTCTCCTTTTCAGACGAATAGAGTTGATACATTCCCTTCAATATTATCATTACCTGGTCGCGAAAGTTCCGATTTGTCTGAGACGCTTTCTGTTTGTATTACTATTACTGAACATCGTAGCTACTGTACTATTCCGAGTAGTCTACTAGTCTACCGACAATAGTACTACAGTTGAGTAGTTTACTAGTACTTCACTACCGGTAGAAGCCAGACAACAATGACTAGCTAGAGTAGTAGTCTACCTCTACTAGCTAGCTAGCCAGCAGTAGACTAACACTAGACTAACAGGCC
>ENA-ORBV01017675-ORBV01017675.1-microbial-mat-metagenome-genome-assembly--contig:-NODE-17675-length-10163-cov-4.204938_pt1 | contig 10163 bp, 2 predicted proteins | sample MGYA00237777_ERZ505514 | MGnify/ENA primary metagenome ERZ505514 (study PRJEB26160, sample SAMN06269048) | microbial mat metagenome | isolation source: Oligotrophic lake microbial mat | place...
ATTCAGGAACTGTTACGTTCCGAGCGGTAATAAGCCCTTCATTGCGCACCGTGTACTCGATGAGCGCGGGCAGGGTTTGATCACGCAGGTCGACGTACCCCGGCTCGATAATAATTTGAGGAGCGGGTACGTTAGTCTCGAAAGTCGCCTGGATTGTAATTCTATATTCATCGCGGATCTGGGTGGGCACCACCGTCCAGCGGTAGCGGACCACTTGACGGCTGATGAAGCCGAGGAGCTCGTTGACCGTGCCGCCCTCGACCAGTTTCAGCTCGCGCGAGGGCGCGTGATTGGGCGACGACATTTCAACATCGTAATAACCCTCTCGTAACTGCTCAACAGAAACTTCTCCACGCTCGTCCGCCTGGCCCTGCGCCACCAACACGCCGGTTTCATGATCAAAGATCTTGACCGTCGAGTTGCTCACTCGCGGGAAATTATTCGCCTCATCGTAATAAGTAAACTCATCGGTCACCGTAACGGCCAAGTCGCCCCGGCGGTCAGAAACCGCTTTGAAGACGAACGAGACGCCCGCTCCCGTACCGGCGGCATTCACACTCAACCCGCCCGGGTAGTCGCCCAGCGCTAAGGTGCGGGCGGGAGTAAGTGCGAGCACAACCGCCGCCTCCTCACCACTCGCGAGAGATTCCATCACCCGCGGCGTAGAGAGGCCCAGCCAAGGCGCAGAAGGTAAGTTTACAGTGAGAGGCCCGGTCGGAGCTCCACCCACATTCTTTACAATGAACTGCACATACGTCTGGCCGCCCAGCAGCATCTCACTGCGGATGCTGGCGGGGGTTGCCACGAGCTCGGGGCGTGGCTCTCCGATCGTAATTGAAAGGACTACGGAGGGGTTGATAGCTGGTGTTGACGTGCCGATGAAGATCGGCACTTCATAGTTTCCTGGTAGAGCTTCGGCTGACGCGATCACCCGCAACTCTACTGCAAGTGTGTTCAGGCCCGGGATGGTCGTTCCACCCGGGAAGCGCGATTCAACCGTAACTCCTGTCGGCAAGTCACCCAGCAAGACTTGCAGACCGGCGATAGGACTGTCGCCTAGATTCTGCAACACCAAGTTCGTGACGCGTGTCTGCGCGGGGAAGAGCGTCGCATATGGCGGTTGAAAGACCCGCTGGCTCCACAGCCGGAAGAAATCCGAAGCGGGCGCGGATCGGTGCGAGGGACCAGCACTTACACCGTACTGACCGCCTTCGGTCGGTCCTGGGTTAAACACGATGGCGAACCGACCCGCACCATCGGCGGTGGCGTCAAAGGTACGTTCAAATCCGCGAACATTCACCCGAACCAGCACCGGAACGCCCGGCGCCGGGTCGCTGGTACCGTCGATGGTCGTCACGCCACTCACCCTGACCGACGTGCCCGCCGCGGCATCATCGATATCGGCATCGGCGGTTGCAGTAAACGAAGTTACGCTAAATGTAAGTGTTGAGGCCAGCACGTTGTCCGTCTCGCCGCCATCAAGCGATTCACGCAAGACGTTGGTCGGATCAAGCGAAACGATCAGGTACCAGGGGCCATCCGCGATCGGGTACCGGACGTTGACCGACTGAGTATACGTTTCGTTGGCGCCGAGCGGGCGAACCGGCAGCACCGAGCCGAGCTGAACATCGTCGCTGCTCAGCACGCGGTCGCGAGAAGCAAAGATGCGCTCAAACCAGGTCGCCGACGCGGGCGCCTCACCGATGTTTCCAACCACGTAGCTTATATTGAGGGCTGTGCCGCTCAGGCCCGCGCCCGGCGTTGCGATAGTGTTCACAACGATATTGGGGCGAGTGGGCTGAGTGATCTCGGTGGCGGCGGCCGCCGCCAGACGATTGTTTGTCTCTCCGGGTGCTGTTTCATAGACCCGATCTTCGGTATCAGTAGTTATCACGAAGAAATATGGACCTTGCAAATCATCGGGGATCCGGACTGTAACCGATTTGGTGTAGGTGCCACTTGGCTCTACTCGGGTTGTCTGTGCCTCGTTGGCAAGCAGGATGAGACTCGTCGCAGTGCGGCTTGCGCTGAGGTAGATAGAGTCAGACCAGAAGGGGATCGCCGCGGTGTTACCCTGGTTGCGAACAGTCCAAGAGATCGTAACACTCCGCTCGGCCTCCGCTGTGGCGGGAGCCACAACGTTGGTAACAACCAAGTCCGGACGCCGGTAGGGCGTGGGATTGGTCGCGAACGTGCAGTTGTCGGTCTCGCCACTTTCAATGACCGAGTTGCTAGTATCAGCGCACGCGCTAAAGTGCAACTGTGGTGTACGAAACTCGGCGATGGGAACTTCTACGGTACCAGAGATAGATTGACCCGCGGGGATCAGTTGCGAGATAGTTACGTTCGCCGCCGTCTCACGCCGACTGCCCGGAATATTGTCGGGAGATTCGAAGACCGAAAGGTTCCATGGGCTACCGGGAAGCGCATCCGCTGCACCCAAGTTGAAGACGGTATAGGTCAGCGTGGCAGTTGTGCCCGCGGCGACATCCGCCGGAGTACCACTGATAGAGGCCACGAGGTTAGGAAGGGGCGGCCGCGTGACGGAGATGGGGCCCCACGCGGAATCATTGTCAGATTCATTTGATTCCGCTACCGCGGCGTTAACATCGGTTCTCACAACAATGTAATACTGACCTTCAACGCTCGAACCGGTGAGCGGCACCTGATAAGTCGCGGTGCGGGTGTACGAAGGATTCTCAGGAAGGAACGGAGAAACATTATCAATCAGAATTGATCCAAGCGGCACATCATCTTGGCTCAGTGTCGTGTCACGGGAGAGCACCAGCTGGTCGCGCCAGGCGCCGTTGGCCGAGCGAGTCCCGACGTTGTCAACCGACCATGTTAATGTTACGTTCTGACCGAAGATCGCGCTGGATGAACCCGCGGATGCAGTAGCGACTAGATTGGCCGCAGGGGTCGGATCGATTCGGAGCGCTGCGCTCGCCCGAACATTGTCGGTTCGATTGATCTCGTCGACCGTGTTGGCAAGATCCGCTCTTACGATGAGGTAGACATCGGTGGGCTCGCGGAAATCATCCGGAAGCGTGATCGAACGAGAACGCGAGTAAGACGCGCCGGGCGCGAGAGGTGCCGCGTTGGCTGGCGAGAGTCGAAGCTGCGTATCGCCGGTATCCAGCACGGTGTCGCGCGATAGATAGACCGCTTCCTGCCAGTCGGTCAAAGCCGCGAGTTCGCCGATGTTGCGGACAGTGTATTCAACGACTACGGAGCGGCCCGCCTGCGAAACATCGGGGGCCGACACCGAGATCACCGCGAGGTCGGGACGCGGCCGGGGCTGGACCGTCATCGTCGACGACGAAACTAGAATATTATTATCTTCACCCGTGCCCTCATCGAGCGATCCGCCGTCGTCGGCGCGGACGATCACGTAATAAACCCCTGGACGATCGGGTATATCTACACTCGCCGCGGCGTTGTAAGTATCCCCGGATGCCAGCGCGCTGGTGCGCAAAGCCGCAGGCTGAAGTGCGATATCGGAGGCGGCGCTGAATGTCTGGTCCGTTGAAAGATACACCCGGTCGGCCCAGGCGCCCCGCGCTTCGCCAGCACCAGAGTTATTAACCGCGAAGTTCACGACACTTGACCTGCCAATGATGGCCGTTGTCGGGGGAGTTACGGTCGTCACCCGCAGGTCGGGGTACGAGCGGTATGCGAAGCGGATAGGCGTAGACGCTAGCGTGTTATTATTCTCGTTCGATTCAAGCTGCTGATTCCGCGAGTCGGCCCGGACAACGATGTAAAAGGGTCCGGACACGAGGCCTGCATCCGCCGCGACCGTAACCGCAGCGGAACGTGAATAGACCGCCTGTGATGCTAGGCCTTCAGGTCCTGCCTGCTCAAACAACAGGCGGTCCGAGGCATCATACGTGCTGTTGGTCGAGAGGTAGACGCTGTCGGTCCAGCGGAGCGCCGCCGCGAACGCTGAGTTGTTGCGGGCGATAAACCCAACGTTGAAGGATTCACCGAAGAACGCATCGGTGGGCCCGGTGACGCCGGTGATGATCAGATCAGGAGCGACCAGACGCACAATCTCGTCGTCGATGGCGCAGTTGTCACTCTCGCCGCCGAGCTCTGTTACATTGCCATTTTCATCAAGCCGCACGGCCACCCGGAAGTCGCCGACGATCAGCGGCATGAGAGAAGTAACCTGCCGCGTGTAAGTAGCACCAGGAGCAAGCGAAGCTGGGCTCGCGAGCTGGCCGGAGAGGGCGGTGCCGCTGCAGGAACCGGGGTTCGCTGCGAAGAAGATGCGGTCAACCCACGCGCTAGACGCGGGCGCTGTCCCGGTGTTACGAACGGTGTAAGTCACCGTAACATTCTCGCCAGGGTTCACCTGCGTGGGCGAAACCGTGATGGAGTCAATAGTTATATTGGGGACGGCGGGACTGAATGCGGTCGCCGAAGACGAAATGGATCCGCTGGCATCACGAATGTTCAGATAGATCGTGGTGCCGCGGGTTACCGCCAGGTTAAGAAGCGTCGCATAAGGGACTGAAGGCGTAAGACCGGAGGCAAAGCCATCGCCGATATCCGCGGCGGTGGTCGCTGCACGCCAATCCCATTCCGCGGTAATGATTTCACCCACGTTAGATGCGAGATCAGCATCCGCGGCGGCGCCAGCAAACGTGACTGACCCGCCGAAGTTAACCGAATAAGGACCATTGGCCGTCGCGGTAGGGCCAGCGTTAACGAAGGTGATCACCACTTCGTCCTGCGCGGATAGATTATCAAAGTCGGTCACGACGAGGCGCGCGGTGAGCGGGGTGTTGAAGCGCAAACCCTGCGCTGCGAGATCGGCGAGTGAGATTGATGGCGTCGGCGAAGTTAAGTTTATCGTACCGATAATCCACTGCACCGAACGGATAGAGCCGAACCCGGTGGTGGTGCTATCGGGGTCGAAGCTGGCGGTCGCATTAAGTGTGATCGAGCCCGCCGCGGTGGAGATGTTGTAAGGCCCGCCCGCAACTGCCACGGGAGGAGTCAGGTTGCCGCGGCGGAGCGACAATGCTGTGTTGGACAGAATCTGCGAGACGGGCACTGGGGTGCCGCGAAGGCCCGAGGGGCTTTCGACCCCAGCGGTAAACTCACCCGGAAAACGAGCGGCCGCGACCGCACCATAGCGAAACTCGACAGCCCCATCACCCTCGAAAAGTACGGCCTGGAAGGTGTTGGAGTCGGCTAAGCCGTAAGTCGGCACCCCTGTCCACTGCACGATGAGCCGACGGGTAGGAGCCGAGCCGCGAACTGCGTACCGCACCGAGTTGGTGGCCGGATTCAGGTTGCTCCAGCGCGGAGCAATCAATGCATCGGGGTCGATGGCGGAGCCCATGACCGAGGGCACCGGCTCACCGCTATCACCACCGAACGTAAGATAACCATTGGGCGAGATATTGATTTGCGTAAAGACATCTTCGTAGAAACCGAACGCGAATCCCACTGGAATAGTGACACCTGTGTCGTCCGAAACGGCCGCGACAGTGCCCGAGGAGGCGATATCCTCGAAGGGACTGCTGGTGGTCGAGACAAAGTAACCGACATCGGGGCAGGCGGTGCCGTTGCCCAGATACGTGCCGCTGCGGGCCACGCAGTCGGTCAGCGTTGTGACCACGCACCCGGCGCCGATGACGCACGAGCCAGCGGGCACGCTGCTCAGCGTAATATAATACTGACTATTGCAAGGCACGCCCGCGAGCGCGCTGGGCGCGGCGTAGATGTAATAACGGCCAGCGGGCAATGTCGCCGTGACCTCCGCGGTTTGGCAGCGGGGCGCGACCGATGAACCAAAGTCAAAGACTTCGGGGGTACGGCACGCCGCGTTTCCATTGATAAGACCCAAGCGGATCGGAAAGTTACCAGCGCCCACCACGGTGATTCGCGCGGGAGCTGCGAGATTAAAGACATACCAGTCGGTGTCGCGCTTGTCGATGCCGCCCGTGCGATAGGTGCCAGCACGGCCGCTGATTGATTGGCCTGGTGCAATCGCTGAATAGACCGGAGCCGCTCTATTGCAACCCCCGTTAAACGTATCAACGTAACCATCGCTGCACACGGGCTCGCCCTCGGCAAGTGCGCCCGGCGGAATCGTAAGAGTGCAGGCCGAGCAAGCAATCGGCGTGCTGCAGGTCGCAGCGCTGCGAGAGACCTTCAAGTCAAAAGTGCCCGTTTCACCCGCGTACCCGCCCACCCAAAAGTAATACGTGCGGCCCAGTTCAGAACAGAACGAAACCGTTGATCCGCCACCCGGGCAAGAGTCATCATTCGCGGCAACGCAGGTAAAGTTACCGCATGAACCGCAGAGTGCGAGCAGCGTTGTATCAAAATCAGCGAACGAGCACGTACTCGCCGTAATCGTGTGGCCGGTGCCCAGCACCCGGTACCAAACGCCCGGACCCTGCGCGATGACCCCGGCACATGGCGGAAGCGCATCGGGAGTGGCGGCGGTCGTTTGGCCGCGGAGCGTCCGCCCGGCCCCATTGCCAACGTCGATCAGCGTCGCATCCGCGCAAAGATCGGCGATGGGGTCGGGCTGGCTTCCCAAGTTGTGTACCACGACGTTATCAATGCCCCACGATTCATCGCATAAATCCTGAAGGCCGCTGCCGGTGAACGAAATTAACTCGGTGCCCGCAGACGCGGTAAAGCGAAACGTGACCGGAAAAATCCGCGTGGGCCATCCGGAACACCAAGTGCCGCAGGCGCAGTCAACCCCCCCGGTTCCTCCCGGAAACGACGCTCCCGGGAACTCGCCCGGATAAGCTTGCAGACTCCCCACGTTTGAGAACGTAGTCAAAAACTGTTGCCCGCCAGAGGAACTGACCCGCCACGTATCAGGGCCATTGCCACCATTGCCATCCCAGGATTCAATCGCCAGCACATCCACGCTTAGCTCATAGATATTCCCGGCGGTGACACCGGCGAGCGTCAGCCTCGCTGTTTCGTTTCCATAACGACCCAGCAGCTTACGACCGCCGCTCGGGCTGGTCACGGGGCGCGCATTGCTAAAGCCCGGCGCGGTTCCATCATCAAAGTTAGCGGTGTAGATCACCTGCCCCGCGGCGGGCATCCCCGCGGCCAGAGCGGCTATCGCGCCCAATACCCGCAACCGTCGCTTAACGCCACCGACCAGATTTGTGAATGTAACCATAAGGAAAGACTCCCTTACCCAGCCAAACTCCGCGGGTTCCCACCCGCAGCAATAAACTAAATGATGCTTACGCGATCGAATCGATGCTTACTTCACAGCCTTCAAAGCAACTCAGCGACGGCGGCGTGATGCGAACAAGCCGCCCACCGCTAACAGACCCAATGTGCCCGGCGAAGGCAAGTGCAGGAAGCCGCCGGAATAGCCAATGACCGAATCGTTTGGACCGAAGAGCGAGTTAAGGTGGACCCATCTGCCGTTCTCGCGAGCGTAAACGTTGAGGTTATCCAAGAACACCGTAGAACCGCCACGGATCACCAAGCCATCAGGTCCGCCCAGCCCGTACAAGTAGAGTGCCTCGTTAGAGCGCTGCCCGCGGTTACCGTTGTCGTAGACGTCGAGCAGTTGAAGGAAGATCTGCTGATTCGTATCACCAACGATCAGTTGCCCCAGCCCGAAGTTACCGTTATTGCCTGGGCTAACCGGGCCAAGATCCAGGCCCGCCACTTCAAAGAACTGCGTTCCAGTGCCATCCATGTGGATGATGCCGGTGGTCGCGACGACCGCCACTTCGCTGGTGCCGCTGTTGTAAAAGTGCTTACGAACTTCCACCGTGGCGTTAGGCGCAATCGAAAGGCCACCACCCTGCAAGAAGAGGGTGCGATTTATTATAACTGTCGATTCTGAATCAATAATCGAAAGCGAGGCCGACGCGGGCATGTACAGATCAGTAAACGTCATGATCCCGCCAGTGTCAACCCGGAAGCGAGTCTGCCCGCCCCCGCTGATAGTGCGGATAGAGCCAAAGTTCATCTCCCCGTCTTGGTTCGCAATGAAATCAATGCGGTCCTCGCCGCGGGCCGGTGCCACGATCGTCCGAAGCCGCGAAAGATTGACGCGGCCACTGTCGGTTGCAGTGACGGCACCGGCGTACACGGTTCCATCCTGATCGTTCCACGAGGCATCGATGATTGAGAGCGTCGATAGATCAAGCGTTGATCCATCACCGCCAGCATAGAAGTAAGTGAAGTTACCGTAGCGGTAACCGTTGGTGCTGTACGTGGTCGCCACGAAATCGCCCGTAGATGCGCCCCAGGCGCGCCCTGAGTTATTTGAGATCTGGCTGTTATCCGCGTTGACAAGGCGCATCCGCACCGTATTGGTGGGGAGCAGATTGATCCCCCCGAAGTTCATCGTAGTTAAACTGGGTGCATTGAAATCGCTGGAGGGACCAAGAACGAACTGGGCATTGCGAAGTGTCGAGAGAGCCGGGAGATTAAAGTCCGCCCCTTCGGTTGCAGTAAACCGGACGATACCCCCGCCCGATATGTTAGAAAGCGAAGTTAAGTTAATATTACCACCGGTGCCGATGGTCAGGTCCAGCCGATCTTCCCCGCGCGCCGGAGTTGTGAGCGTCTGAAGCCCGCTGAGGTTCACGATCCCGCTGTTCGATGCCGAGATAACGCTTGCGTACGCCGTTCCATCCTGGTCGTCATAACCAAAGTTGGCGGTCTGGATGCTGCTCAGATCAAGCACGGACCCAGAACCGCTCGCGGCGAAGACGGTGCCATTGCCGTACCGATATCCCGTGCGAGAGTATGAAACCGCATCGACATGACCGCTGGAAACGCCCCAGCTGGCGCCCGAGCTATTCTGAAAATCGCTGTTATCGATGTTGCCCACGCCCGCAAAGTTATAGTTACGACCGGGCAGGATGGACAGCGAGCTGAAGTTAAACGATTCAAGGACAGGAGCATCAAAGCTCGCCCCCACAGCCAAGTCAAAGCGGGCGTTGGTCAGCGTCGTCATCGCGTTCGCCGTGAAGCGTGAGCCGTTTGAAAGCTCAAATCGAACGTTGTTCAGCGAGAGCATCGCGGGCACCGCGAAGTCAGTGCCCTCGGTCGCTGCGAATCGCACCGAACCCCCCCCGCTGATAGTTTCGAGTGAGTTGAGCAGAATGCTCCCACCGGTGGCGATTGAGAAATCAAACCGGTCTTCACCCGCGCGCTGGCGTGATGACCGAACGCAAGCCGCTCAAGTTAAGCACCCCGCCGAGAGATGCGTTCACGTTACCTGCGTAAACGGTTCCGTCCTGATCGTTCCAACCCGCATTGATAGACTGGATAGTCGAGGCGTTCAGCACACTCCCCGCGCCAGACGCGGAGAAGTAAGCAAAGTTACCATACCGGTACCCGGTGGTCGAGTACGCCGTAGCCAGTATCTGGCCGCCCCCCCAAGCCCCGCCCCCGCTCAGCAGAAACTGAGAGTTATCAATATTTGTAAGCCCACCGAAGGTAAGCACGCGGTCAGCGGTGATCGCGACAGTTGTAAACGTAAGCGATGCCAGCGAGCTCGCGGTGAAACTGCTCCCCGCACCCAGATCAAACTCCAGCCCGCGCGCCGCCGTAAGCGACGGCAAGTTGTAATCCAGACCATCGCGAGCAAAGAAACGGGTCCGTCCGCCCCCGTCGATGGTTGCCAGCGCGCCCAGGTTGATCAAGCCCCCGGTCGTCTGCACGAAGTCCAGCCGATCCTCAGCGCGAGCGGGTGAAGTGATCCGCATGACAGATGAGAGGTCAACTCTGCCGTTGTCAGTTGCGGAAACTGTGCTCGCATACGCCGTCCCGTCCTGATCATCCCAACCGAAGTTGAGCGATTGAAGTGAGGAAAGGTCAAGCACCGAACCCGCGTTCGCCGCCGTAAAGACCGCGAAGTTAACATAACGGTAACCGGTGGTCGAGTACGCCGTGGCCAGCACGTCGCCCGTAGATGTGCCCCACGCAACCCCCGAACGCACATTAAACTGTGAGTTATTAATATTCGTGAGCCCGCCGGTGTTAAACTCCCGCCCCTCCGCCAGTGTGAGCGACCAGAAGCCCACCGATCGCAGGGCCGAGGCGTTCACCACCGAGTTGTTGCCCAGATTGAAGACTGTCTCTTATACACATCTCCGAGCCCACGAGACTAAGGCGAATCTCGTATGCCGTCTTCTGCTTGA
>ENA-ORBV01017679-ORBV01017679.1-microbial-mat-metagenome-genome-assembly--contig:-NODE-17679-length-10161-cov-4.977787_pt1 | contig 10161 bp, 2 predicted proteins | sample MGYA00237777_ERZ505514 | MGnify/ENA primary metagenome ERZ505514 (study PRJEB26160, sample SAMN06269048) | microbial mat metagenome | isolation source: Oligotrophic lake microbial mat | place...
AGCGGGAGCGGGAGTTTGAGCAGGAGCAGGGACTAGGGGTGGAGGTTCAGACGACTCAGAAGCCTCGTTCTTTGACGGAAAACTACGTTTCCGCTGCGGCTCCTCTTTCTGTTCCTGCGGCTGCGGAGGACTGGTCTGTCCTCTACTGTTGTCATTATTGTTGTTGCCGCCACCTACGCCAAACATTCCCCCCACACGCTCAAAGAAGCCAAGCTTTTTGGGTGGCGAAGGTGGGGGCTCGTTCTTTGCGCTTTGTTGTTGTTGTTGCTGCAGCTGCTGCTGCCGTGGATTCCGTCGGATTTGTGCCCCTCCAGCTGACGCATCGGCTTCCTCAATCGGAGGCGGAGAATCACAATACATCGTTGTCTCGTAGGCCGGTCCACTCTGTGGAGGTATAAAAACAATGTCGGCATCTTCCTCGCTATCAGAACCCCTATCACTCCTACCTAATACGCTTCGCCGTGACGCCGAGTTTAGTGGGTTCTGATGTTGTGGTTCACTAGTAGCAGTGTTCGAAGGAGCAGCAGCGGCGGCCTGCTGTGGTCCGGGATGTTCACCGCTTTCATCAGCCTCCCATGCCACGTCATCGTCCAACGTTGAAATGATAGAGTCTTGCTCTCGTAACAGCAAGGAAACATGCATTTGCTCTTTTCCAGACGAATCATTATTATTGGAACGTTGTCGCTCTCCTTCATCACTATCTCCGATGGTTGATCCATAAATAGGACGATCGCTTTCCGCAATGTCGGAGCCTTCCATGGATTCATCCTCGACAGAAATATCTTCGTCAATAATCTCTTCTTCTATTATCTCTTCGATGATTTCTTCTTCTACAATTTCCTCAGATTGCTGTTGTTGCTGCTGTCGCGGTTTCCATTTCGATTCTTGATGCGGAATGGCGGGAGCGGGTTTCGGCGTGGCCAATGCTTCTGCTTGGCCCTTGTGCGTGCCATAGGTTTCGTGCATGGCGGCCCTAGCGGCAGCATCTTGTTCTGCGTCTAATCGCCGCTTGGTTTCTAGATCCATTTTCGGTATACTCGGATCTACTTCGGGTGTCACGGGTCTATATTTGGAAGAGGACGATTGGGTTTGGGGAGAATCCGCACGCACCAACGTCATCTTTCCGTTGATGCTACGCCATTCCATTTTGGGCTCTTCCTGCTTTTGAAACATTTTGAGCCTATCTTGAATGCCTCCGCCTGGTGGTTTCCGTCGGACCGGTTCGGCGGGAGGTGGTAGAGGTGCAGGTGAAGCAGCACCCGCTTCTCGTGCTACCAGTTTATTTCTCATTTCTGCAAATCGACTGATTTGGGCAGGCGCTGGTGCTGAAGAAGGAGGAGGTGGTGCTTGTGGTTTGGCACCAGCTGCTTGTGCCTCGGCTTTATTCCTCATTTCTGCGAATCGACTGCTTTGGGCAGGTACTGGTGCTGAAGAAGGAGGTGGCGGTGGTTTGGCACCAGCTGCTTGTGCCTCGGCTTTATTCCTCATTTCTGTGAATCGATCGCTTGGTTTCTTTTGAGGAGGAGGCTGTTCTGCCTTGTCTGTTGTGGCAGGAGTATTTGCAGTAGAAGCGCTAGTGGCAGTGGCAGGTCTGCTTGGTGGTTTTGGTGATGTTGATCGGTCTCGTTTGTCTCCGGCGTGTTGCGGCGCTTTGTCGACAGGTCCTGCTGGTGATGAAGATGGTGGCGATCCCTTTATCGGGTAAAGACTGCCAACAGCTGATGCTTGTGGTTGTTGTCCAGGTGTTGTAGGGGGTCCCAAATCACTCTTGCTCAGTGTACTTCTCACCTTCTTGGGCTGACTTTCAAAGGCATCCAGACTAAAGAGACTACTATGAACCGATTCTTCTTCACCTGAGGAGACTGCTTCATCTTGTAATCCAGCACAGTTATTTCTATGTTCTCCTCCTTTCCAATCCCATTGGAGACATTCCAAGCTGCAGTAGTAAACTTCATGACACTTCTCGCAGGGATACATTCCATCTGGAATGAACTCTTCTTCAAAACCGCAGGCATGACAACACAGTGCAGACTCTTCTGATCCTCCACCTTCAGATTCACTACTTTTGCTTCGCGGTATATCCTTAGACAGGACTCGCTGTGGAGGACTTTTGCCGCTAAGACCACTCAGTCGGCTATCACTAGAGTTGGATGAGACTGACATGGTTGTTGTTGCAGTTGTGGGGGACGAGATATCTGGTAATTGTTAAAGTAACTGTAGCTCGAACTAGAGGAGTCTAGCTTGAATAACCTTGCTGTATGGATCAAGGAGAAGCTTGGGGTATCAGAACGCTGCTATCAGAACTTGGCAGCCTAGTAGTGAAACAGACGTGAAACTCTCGTTAGTTCCGGGAATCCCTAACGTTTCGAGCGCCCTTGTTGTAGATAGATATCGTCTGTAGTTTAGACACAACCTACCGATCACCTAAGCTGAAGTATATAATTCCTCCAGCACAGATAAAGGTTAAGTTTGCTAGTAGGTGTTCAGTCCATTAGCTAGCTAGATAGCTCAGTAGAGAGGGAGCTTGCTCGTTTGTTGTCTTTCGCCTACTAGAGTAGCTATTTAGTTGTTAGCATGAATCTGTTGTTGCTTTTGGTGTGTTCGTTGTTATCACGGGACACATTCGTGAGGGGAAAAAAGACTCACTCATGCGTCGAGAATTAGGAGAGACATGAAACAATACGTCGATATTTCTTCCTCATTCACGAGAGATGCGTAAGCAATCTCGTCTTGCATTCTACCGTTATAGTACCGATTCTACGCAGCAATCCGTGTAGGGGTCTACGTAGTGTACGTACGTAGCTAGTTCGTGCTTACCCGCGAAAAGTTCCTATGTGACTTACAATCTTTTCATCTTTCATTATCGCCTAATTACGAAACGTTTTTGGTAGAGAAGAACCACAAAAGAAAAGTAGCTGTTGTTTAACTAAAGGAAATCAGATTTTGATTTGGTCATTCTTTTAAATAAAAATTTCATCCCGCCCAAAATGCTCTTAACACGAAACCAAAATTGGGCTTGGCCAGCGTTTTAAAAGGGAACGCACACTGACTCAGCGTGACACGATCGAACCTCTGATGACAGAACCTCATTGTTGTTGCTGTCTGTTCATTATTGTTGCTGTCACGGGGAAGCAACACCGGACGGCGGTAATACTACTCTAGTAGTTTCTACTGCCAGCTATTAGCTAGTAGTATTACATACCATAACAGGTACGGCAGTCTTGGTTGATCTCGTTCCGTTCTCTAAATGGGATCCTCTGAACGGGACCATTCCGGTTGTCGCTATGGGTGGATGCAAAGCCACATGAAGCACTGCCGGTAGATAAAATTAACTCATACCGGTAGAGCTATTGAGTTCTGGACGGACTTCACTGCTGTGGTGTGCCTGTTTAGTAACACAAGTATTTGTTGTCGGTGTCTGCATAACGGCATTTGCAGCCCTGGCTCTCTTCGCAGCAAAAGATGCAACAGGGGCAATCAATCTCTTGACAGTCCGCGTAAAAGTAGGGTAAAGTCAAATTGAAAACTTGACAGATTTCGTCGGATACCCGTCCCGTTAGGAGATTGTCTTCTACTCGTAGCGTTTGCAGTCTATGCAACGAAGAAACGTCATTGGGCAGTGAACCAGAGAGCTTGTTGAACTGCAAAAGCAAACGTTCTGCAAGGTCGAAGATTGATACAGAGAAAGAGAGCAAAGCATCGTGGTAAGGGAAACCTCTGCCTTTTTTTTAAAGCAGGGACTTGAACCATCCACCTTAACACTTACTCATTTTTGTCAGCTCTCCGAACTCAGAGGGCACATTTCCCGTCAGCTCGTTAAAGGACAGGTCGATTCGATCTGTTATGCCAGGAGAAGCAGCAGCGACGTGTCAGTTTCGATTTGTTCGCAGGCAGAGCAGGCTGTAGTCTGCTTAACGGTAATACACTCTCTTACCGCGCAAATTCACAAGGAGCCCGAATTCGGAAGGAATTTCTCCGGTCATGTCATTGTAGGCCAAAGAAAGTGCTCCTGCGGGTAGCATACAATAAATGAAAAACATTCAAGATTAGTGGGCGTCGCTGGCATCGCATTTTGCAGAGTGCACAAGTGCCGCAATTAGCTTACGCATTTTAGTCAGCTTTCCAATTTCTGTAGGAATGCTGCCGGCAAGTTTGTTCGAAGCCATCATCACGTTTTCCAACTTGCTCAGTTGGCCGATCTCGCTGGGAAGAGACGTGAGATCATTTTGGTCCAAGATCAAGCTGCGTAGGCTGGTCATCCCTCCAATCTCTGTGGGCACGGGCCCAACGAGCAAATTGTCTCGTAAGAATAGCTTTGTGATCCTCTCTTGCCTCCCAATGCCACCCGGAATCGCTCCTTGAAATTTGTTAACGCTGAGATCGACACTTTTCAACATGTTCCAACCGCCGTGACTGAATGGCAAGCGTCCTGTCAAATCGTTGTTGCTTAAGTCAAGTGTTTCCAAAAATCTCCAACGCCGAAGCTCCGCTGGGATCGAGCCTCCGATTCGGTTATTCGACAACCTAAATTCTCTCATCAAAGTCATTAAGCCGAGCTCAGAGGGCTGCAAAAAGAGAAAAGGTGAAATAATGTGATATAAGATTTTGATACAGATACGAAATAAAACTGGAATCGAAGCAATCTCAAAAGCAGGCCGCCGATTTTCTGTTTGCCTTGTACAGTACTTACTATGGTGCCCGTAATAAAAGCACTGGGCCCTCCTTCAATGTCAAGCCGCTCTAAGGAATTCGAAAGCATGCCAAGGGCTCTTGGAATAGTGCCACTAACATCGAGAAATCCAAGCTCGAGGCTAACGTACTCGCCATTTTTATTACACCCGGGGGCTCTCCGTGACCTTGAGAACCAGGTGCACTCATCCTCGTTTGACATCCAACGTGAATTTTCTGTCCATACCGCACCATTCATGCTATAGAAGACAGTACCCAGAACAAACCTCTGGACTTTTTGCTGGTTAGAATAAGTCTGCAGTAGGTCTTGTGGAGTGTTTGCAAGCCACACCAGCGATGCATACTCAGGACTTGTCCGATCTAATAACGCTTGCCCTCTGTCCACAGATTTGTCGATGATGAGGGTCACGAGAGACAAGGTCACATTGTTCACTGGAATCGAAGTGCCAACGGCGACAGTTGTCGCCTGCAAATCCGGAGTAGTAACCCAGACTGGGGCGAGCGTTGGCGGTATTTCCGGCGGAGAGGGCAAGACAACCGTGGGCGCGGGGGAGGCCGCCATGGTGGGGGCAAAGCTGGGAAGCAGTTCTGTTGGCTTCCCTGCTGAAGGGGCTTGTGTTACAGAATTCGTCGAAGTTTCTCCGACTACAATGACACTTTCACTGTCATCAAAAGAACGGTTGCTGCGGACTATCATCACTGTCAGCGCCACCACTATGGCCATGACCAAGAGCCATACAAGGCCTATCACAAGGCAGCCTCTTTTCCAGTTTCTAGGTTTCCGTTCTTCATCGCTAATTTCAATAGCTTCATCAAGTAGATGCTTTCTCGAGTCCGGGGCTTCTATGTCGATTTCGGCTTCGGGAGTGTCTTTATTCGCATCCCGGCTATCATTACTAGGGACATCTAGATAGCCTGAAGGTGTCATCCTTCCGCTGAGTGATTGCGTCAGGCCTCTCCGCCGTGGCGAATCGGGCGTTCCCTTCGTCGCGGGCAGCGCATTTGTAGATGACAGCCCCCTTGCAAGTCCGCCGGATAACTCATCATGGAGCCTTAGCATATCGTCATCAGCTAAGGCGTGGCTTGGACTGGCCTTGGACCGAAACGAAGTAGAAATCACATGAGTCATATTGTTCGCACTCCTTCGTTGTGGGCTCACGGGCGGTGCTCCCTTTTGGGTGGAGATGGTTTTACTTTGTCGGATCAATTGAATAAGCTGCCGCCGAGGTGTGTTGGATTCATCAGCTGCCAGGTGAGCTGCCTCTGTGGGAGTTTCTGGACTATTGATCCTGTCGTACAGACCTGGCTCTTGTCTATGTCCCACTGTCTCAAACCCGCTCAGGCGCCTTCCCAATTCTAGTGCGCGCACTTCGTATTTCTTCCGGATCGAATCTACTTGTCCAGATTTGATTTCAGGTGGACTGAAAGAGATATCTCGCTGGTGCAGTTGGGAAACTGACTTGGTGGTTCCGAGTGAGTGATAGACCACCTCCGAGCTTCCATCAGCATGTTGGTCCGCAAAAGGAAGAGCAAGGACGCCCGTCCCCAAGCTTTTAGCAGCACAATTGGCACTCTTAGTACTGCTCAATTCTTCCGGTGCAAAGGGCATGATCGGTTCCGATGGACCAAATGAATCATCATCGGCCTCAACAAACTGAAAGGGTCGTTTAGTACTTGATGGATCATCGTTTGCATTGTCGGGGGAAGGTGTCCGAACAAGACGATTCAAGGTTGTGAAAGAGTCTTTCTGTGCAGACTGGGGGGATTCTCCGCGTCCACTTCGTTTAGGCGTACTTTGTCCAGTCTCCACGCTCACTCCATCACCCTCCTGCGGTGGCTTTCGCTCTGGGGAGCCGGGTGGAGGGTACCGAAACTTGGACGATAACTGCGACGCAACATTAGCAAATCGCGACTGGGAGGATTTCGGGGCTCCTTTGAGCAGCCGAGCCTGCACTGGGTTCACGACGGGTGGTGGCGAGGCCGAAGACGCATTGCTGACCGGTGACAGTTGAAGCGTTTGATTAAGCTTTCCTACAATGTTCATGTCTCCTGATCGACTGGGGCTTTGCATGCCTGTGTCCAAGGAAAAGCTACGCGAAACCGCTCCTGTGATCGTGCTTATGGTTGTATCGCTTGTGGAACCAATGGCACAGATACCACTGTGCGTGTTCGTAATATCATCGCTTTGTGATGTGGAAGCGGTACTTGTAACGCCAGTAGAAGAGGACATTAACATTTGCACCTCTGGATCTTGGTAATGGTAGAACTGCAAGTCATCGGTTTGGTCCTTCCTCGCATTTTTGTCGTGGGAGATGGCTGCTATTCCTTCCATCATTGTAGACACTTTCGTTGTCGATACTTTTTGTAGCTTTTGATGCTGTTGTTGTTTCAAAGCAGGAGTTTTCTGCTTTCGAGCTGAATTTTTGCTGATGGCCTTGTAAGCAGAAGGAGGCGGAGGCGGTGAATGAGATATTCGTTGTACCACTGGAAGCGGAGCAATGACTCGGCGCCGTTTTCCGTCGTGTTCGTACTGCAGCCAATCGTCTACGATCTTTGGGGGGGACGCGGGTGTCAAGTTGGGGTTCGAGGGCAGCGAATAATCGTCCAGCGAGACAGCTAGCGCTTCCCTCAACTCATTCTGCGATGTTTCCAACTGTCCCAATTCGTAGCCCAAGTCATCGTCTTCGTCGGCAAAATCTGCAGAATGAATCGTATCTACGTCATTCCCATTTCCATCCGGTTCGTCGTGGAACAACACACCTCGAGAAATAGCAGGTTTGCGGGCTGTTCTTCGCGCCTTTGTACTACTACTACTTTTCGCAGCAGAAGAATGTTTGGATGAAGGAGGAGTCTCGAGAAACTTGGCTGGATGTCGCAACTGTTCTTGCACCGATTGGATCAAGTGACTAATTTCCGGATCCATATACGAAGACCCCGATGAGGCCACGCTCAGACCGCCGGGACTGGTGGCCAATATTTTGGACAACGAATTCTCTTGTAGTTCCGAGGACGTGCGCGAGGGAGACGGTGAAAACATGGGCAAGGAATTCACCATGTGATCAAACTCTCTCCCGAGATCACCCTCGTCCTCCTCCTCATCGTACTGCTGTCGTTGTTGCTTGCCATTGGTATAATCTCCTCGTCGTGGCTCACTCTTCAATGCCGTGTGGTATCTCGTATCTCCTGTACTGGGAGTCGTGGTGGTACGTTGCGCACTGTGGAACAAGGTCTGGTTGTTTTTAGTTCCTGTGGTATTGTTGTTGCTGTTCTTGTGGCGATAGTCGGATGGTGTTTTGAACTTGCCTGCCAGCAAGCTAGCAGCACTCACATGCTGTTGTTGTGGTTGTGGACTTGTTTTCATGGCACTTCCATAAAGGTCCGTGGCCATTTGAAGCGCCTCAGCATCGGCCTGATCATTGTACCTGGCATACGAGGCCTCATCATCTTCATCATCAACATAGGTACGATTGTTCATGCGTACCGTCTTGTCCGCCGAGTCGATGGGTTGTAGATTCTGCCTACTAGACGTCGAAGAAGGAGGCGAAAGAAAGGTTCCCTTCATGATGCTGGCCTTTGCTTTGGGCTTGGCGTTGTTATTGGCGGAGGACAGCAAGGACGCCACGACAAAATTGGATTGTTGAATACTATTGGCCTCACTGCTACTACTTTCCTGGCTGCCGCTCTTATAACTATCCACCTTTTCCAAATGTTCCAAGGAATTGGCCATCTGCAAGTCGGCATCCACTTTGGCCGCATCTTCATCTTCCTTGGCAAAGGCTCTTCCTACTACTGCTCCTCCCAACGACGTGGAAGCTCGACTAGTACTCCCAATGCCAATGCTACTACTCGTAGTAGTAGAATCTAAAGTACCAGTGGGTCGTGGTCGTGGAGGACTAACATAATTCACACCCGCCTTGTGGGGGGAGCCTTCTTTCTTTTCTTCCAAGACGTCTCCTCCTCCTCCTCCTTGCTGTTTGGATGGCAGTGGTCGCGGTCGTTCCTCGTCTTCCGAACCATCCTCCGATTCCATGGATTTGCTGTTGTGACAGACAAAGTTGTGGCTATTATTTCTTCGACCATGGTAGCTTGGAAACAAGGCAAAGGGATGCAGAGGTGACGAGAGAGATGGATCCAATCGTTGGCGGGCAATGGCGGGAGGAATTTCATATTTCGACAAGGACGACGATGCTGCCACTGGTGCGGGTCCCGAAGAAGACGACGACGAGGAGGGAAGTTGAAAATTGAAGGACTCTAATTCTTCTCGCAACATGGATTCCGATTGGGCCAAGTGATCCCATTCTTCACTCATGTCATCATCTTCTCCGGAATTATTCAGGGGACCCAAAAAACTATTATTGTTTGGGTTGTTGGGCCTATTCTTGTTGTTGGTGCTGCTGGTATTGGCCAGATCTCCCAAATGGACTCCCAGTGGACTGGTCAAGAGGGCATTCAAATCGTGGACTTGTGCGACCAAGGCAGGAGTTGTGTTGCGAGGTGTATTCGACGACGACGAAGTACTACTGGCACCACTGGCACTACTGCCCGTACTATTGTCACTTGCCGTCGAACGAGCTGGCGACACTGTATTGAGGCTCGTAGAATGATGATGATTGTCATTACTTCTTTCTTCGTCTCCTATGGGCGTGCTACTGTTGCTGCTGCTGTTGCCACTGCGTCGACTCGAGTAGGGTGTATGAATGGGACGAGGCGTTGGCGTAAACAAGGACATTAGGTCTGCCGTCGGCGGTGAAAAGAAAGGACCCGCTTGGGCCGTGTCAGGACTAAACACCAGCTCATCATCTTCATGAACGCCATTATTATTGCTGTTGCCGGTGTTGTCGTTGTTGCCAGGAGAAGCAGAAGCAGAAGCAGAAGAAGCTTGACTGTTGTTTTGCTTGCTCTGCTTTTTTTTGGAACTATTTTTCTTTTTGGAACTTCGTTTGCGGGCCATCGTTGCAACTCCTATCACTTTGAAGGTAGGTACTTGTAACTTTTGTAATAGACAAATTGAATTCTACACTAGCGAGATCTAGGTAGAGCCAGCTACTCCAGCTAGCTTGCTACTAGTCAGTATAGTCTACTATGATACCTTTTTTAAAATTGCCTTGCCTGCCAACCCCATTCCGATTGCATTGGTAACAAAACTAATCTGCTCACACACACCGTACTGCTACTACAGTAGCTAGCTAGTACCAGTAACAACAAGCATCAAACCCACGAGTCCGCCCAAGCAATGCCGCGCCAACGGGGTCCCACAATTGGCGCGAAGCGCCGGCGCCGCAATTAAAACGGTCAAACCTTACTTTTTATGGCGCACGCACAATGATTCCATTTGTTGGGCGAAAAAGAGCGCTCACCTCCTCTTTTACCTGATTTCATGCCAGCGAAGAATGACACCATTTTCTCACCATACACAGAACATGCACAATTGAATAGCTGTCTCTTATACACATCTGACGCTGCCGACGAATA
>ENA-ORBV01017680-ORBV01017680.1-microbial-mat-metagenome-genome-assembly--contig:-NODE-17680-length-10160-cov-9.892889_pt1 | contig 10160 bp, 12 predicted proteins | sample MGYA00237777_ERZ505514 | MGnify/ENA primary metagenome ERZ505514 (study PRJEB26160, sample SAMN06269048) | microbial mat metagenome | isolation source: Oligotrophic lake microbial mat | place...
TCCTCCGTGCGCCGCGCCCGCACTTCCTCCACTGGGGCTAAAGCCCCGTGGCTTCCGTGCGAGATCAATCTGTGATCGCCGCTCTGCATAAGGAGGTCCCATGGCGCGCCACAAGTTGCTGGAGCACCGCACGCTTAGCCCCGCCGACCGCCGCTACGCGCGGCCCCTGCTCCTCATTCACGGCGCCTGGCACGGCGCCTGGTGCTGGGAGCCCGCTATGCACGATTTTGCCCAGCGCGGTTTTGAAGTCCACGCCATCAGCCTGCGCGGCCACGGGGCCAGCGACTCCCTGGTGTTCTTCAACGGCTGCGGGGTCGACGACTATCTGCGCGATATTGACGCCGCTCTGGCGCAGATCGCGCCCACCCCGGTGATCATTGCCCACAGCCTCGGCGGCTTCCTGTTACAGCACCTGATGGCGCGCCGGCAGCTGCCCGGCGTCGTGCTGCTCTGCGCCATGCCCCACACCGGCGCGCTGCGCTTTCTTTGGCACTGGGCGCGCCGCCACCCCGGCCCGGCGCTCCACGCCACCCTGACTCTCAACACGATTCATTTGGTCGGGACACCGCCCCTGGCCCGTGAGGCGTTCTTCCGGTCTGGCCTGCCCGAGGCCGAGCTCCTCGCCCACGCGGCCCAGCTCTGCCCTGAGCCGCTGCGTGTCGCCCTCGAGTCCATCGTGCGTCTGCCTGTGCCACAGCCTGGCCGCACCCCGGTGCTGGTGGTGGCCGCCGAGCGCGACGCCGTGTTCACCCTGGCGGAGCAGCAGGCCCTCGCCGCCGCGTGGGCGGCCGAGCTAGCCGTCATCCCCGGCGCCGCGCACGACCTGATGCTTGACCCGGCCTGGCCTCTGGCCGCCGACCAGATCGCGCAGGCGGCAGCGCGCTGGACGAACCTGTGAACGACACGCCGATCAGTACGTGAGGGCCTGACCATGGCACAGCTCGCTCTCGGCTCGATGACGATCACCGTCACCCCGGTAGCCGTCATGAAGTGCTTTGTGGCGCTCCAGCAGTGGGTTGCGCGCGTCTCGCCCGAGGCCCTGGTCGAGTATCAGCTCTTCCGCGATGCGTTCTTCCCGTATGTGCTGGGCCGCCCCGATGATGAGCCAATCGACTGGTTCTGCGCCTGCGCCGTGGGTGAGATCCGCCGCCTGGAGCGCCGCTACGGCCTCTCATTGGCGACAACAGTCGGCTTCATGTATCGGCTGCGCAACACGCTAGAGAGCCGCGCCAACCAGGATGCCGCGCTTTGGTATGCGCTCACCTACGACGATTGGCTCCAGCGGTTCGCCGAATCGCTCTATGCGCCGCTAGGCGAGCGGGCGGTCGCGATCTACGCGGCCTCTGGCATCCAGCCGATGCGGCCCGCCCTGGGCGCGGCCGTCTCATTCGGGGCTGGCCTGGCGGGCAAGTATGTCCCGGCGCTGCGCGCGATCGCGGTGCAGCTCGATGTGATCTGCGCTGCGGCCCACCCCGAGCTGAACTTTCTCGAGACGTTGCTGCACGAGCAGGTTCACGCCGCCATCCACGCGGCCATGGGCGACGACGCGCAGCGGCGCGAGCTCACCTGGCTAGAGGAGTTGGCGGCGGTGTTGAGTAGCCAGACGGCGCTGCTGGCGGCGGCTGAGGAGCTCGGCAGCCCTGGGTTGCGCCAGGAGGCTACGGCGTTCGTCGCCTGGTCGCGCGCCCAGTATGCCTATGGCGACCTGGCCACCGCCTGCCTGGGCGACGCCGGCGACGGCTGGTTGCCCTGGCGCGCCTGGCAGCAGGTGTTTGCGCTTCCTCCCGATGACCAGCGCAACTACGCCACGACGAACGTTATCACGCCGATCCTGCACCGGCTGGGGTGGCAGGTTGCCTTTCCCTACCACTACGGCGAGCGCTACGTCACCTGCTTTAGCAATCCGGTGTGAGCGCCGCTGTCACGCGAGGCGTTGGCGAGCGCAGCCGGATGGGGCTGCGATAGGGCGCGTGCGAGGTGCGGTAGTATCTGCCAATACGCCTGTGCCCATTGGAGCGCCCATGTCCCTCACCAGCAGCATTTACGCCACCTTGATCGCGCGCTACCTCTACCAGGGGTACAGCCGAGATACGTGTAATTTTGGGAAGCACTCGATTCGGTGGAGACTTTGATGCTTTTTCAGCGTTTCTACTGACCCGGAGGCGAGCCGAAGACCGTAGCAGACATAGCTTTTGAGTCATCTGGGGCTCATTAGCAGCCATGAAGGGCCCGGTCTGGCCCGCTTGATGTCTGCTATGCCCACCTAGCAGACATCAAGACTCGTTTTTCCTACACGCTGTCGCTTACTTCCCGTTTTTGCACGTATCTCGGCTATACCCCGAGTCGGCCGCCGGCAGCTGTGTGGAGGCCGCACCGATGTCTGTAGTGTCCACGTGCGCGGCTCATGCGTCAAGGCCCTAGGTTACACGCTGCGGTGGGTCCACCCGCAGATGAAAGCGGGCCGCGCAGCGTGTCCCTGGCCAGGGAAGGGGGTGCGCTATTGCACCCCCTTGTTGCACTTCGCAACCAGACTGCTTGACAGCCCATGGCGCCTTCCGTATACTTGGTTGCACAGTGAAACCAGCACAGAGGAGCGCGTCACTATAGCGTAGGAGTCTTTTTATGGCTGACCCCTTCCCCGCTGATGGGGAGCGTACCACCCTTAAGCCCCGCGAGCAGCTGCCCTTTACCTACTTCGGCAGCGTCGTCCTCGGCGTACGCCACGCAGATGGCACCATTTATCTCTCTATCCGCGATCTCTGTGATGTTCTGGGGGTGAGCCGTCCCTCGCAGATGCGGCGCCTCCGCCAGCACGCCGATCTGAGCCAGGGTATCGCCTTGTTCCAGGTGCGGACCCCAGGTGGCGCACAGGCACAGGAGTTTCTCGCGCTCGAGAAAGTCCCTGCGTGGTTGCTCAGCGTCTCGACGCGGAGCCGCTCAGAAGAGGTGCGCAGCCGCCTCGCCTACCTTCAGACCTATCTCGTGCGCGAGGTCTACGCGGCTTACGCACGGCTTGCGGGTCTGCCTGAGCAGGGTAGCCGCCAGATCGAAGAGCTTGAAGATCTCCGTCGCCTCGACACGTCGCTCAGCACGCTTGCTTCACGCCAGGCGCAGCTAGAGGCCAGTCAGGACCGGGCACGCGAGACCTGGCGCGGCCTGAGTGCGCAGGTGCGTGAGATTGTGGATCGGCTCACCGCCTTAGAGCAGCAGGCCGAGGGGACGATCAGCAAGGGGCAGCGCGGCCACCTGTACCAGCTAGTGCAGGCCTGGGGTGCGGCGAAGGGCGAGCAGGAGCCGCGCCTGCGCCGTGGGGCCGCCTTTCAGGCGGTCTGGGTCGCGTTCAAAGTGCGCTTTGGCCTCGCGCGCTATGAGGATCTGCCTGCGGCCCGCTACCGCGAGGCGGTGCAGTTCGTCAAGGACAACTACCGCACCCTGACTGGCAAGGAGCTTGAACTGCCTGAGCAGGGTGAGCTGGATCTCCTGTGATGGACGAGCAGATCCCTGCCGTCGATGAGCGGGCCGTCGCCGTGGCCCTCGGGCGCCGCATCAGCGAGGCGCGCGGGCGGGCCGGCCTCACCCTGCGCGCACTCGCCACGCGCCTGGGGGTTGACCACTCAACGCTTGCGAACTACGAGTCGGGGCGGCGCCCGCTGCGGGTCACGCAGCTGATGCGCATCGCACGCGCACTCGGATGTGCGCCCGCCGCCCTGCTGATCGACCCGCCCGAGGCCGCTGCGGTCGTAAACCGGCTCGACGGGAATCTGGAGCGTGCCCTCCAGGTGAGCTATATCCTCGACACACTGGAACTGCCGGAGCCGGAGCCATAGCTCTGGTTTCTGAAAGGGCTTCTATGGGAACTGAGCGCGTTGTCGCGGTTGCCAATCTCAAGGGCGGCGTTGGCAAGACTACCAGTGTGCTAAACATCGCCGGCTACGCCGCAGTGATGGGCCGCCGCGTCCTGGTGATTGATACCGACCCCCAGGGCTCGCTGACCCAGATCCTCCTCCCTGAGACGGGGCTTGCCGGCCGCACGCTTGCCGACGCCTTCCGCGAGCGGGCGCAGTCGCTGGAGGGCTTTCGCCAGCCGTCAGCCCTGTCTGGCGTTGATCTCCTGCCCGCATCCCTTGGGCTCGATGCGGTCCTCCAGGGGGCGACGGCGTGGACCGGGCGCGAGTATGTGCTGCTGGAGATGCTCACGCCCCACCTGGAGGCCAACGAGTACGATCTCGTGCTGATCGACTGCCGCCCCGCCATCGACCTCTCGGTGACCAACGCGCTCACGGCGGCGCGCTGGATGCTAGTCCCCGCCGAGTGCTCCTTTATGGCGCTCGATGGCTATGAGTATGTGCAGACGTTGGCCTCCCAGATCCAGCAGCGTATCAACCCGCACCTGGCACTGCTGGGGATCGTGCCCACGCGGTATCGCAGTGGGACGAGCCATAGCCAGGCAGCGCTCGAAGAGATCACGCGCCAGATTGAGGCGGTGCGCCCGCCGGTGCGCTTTGCGCCCGTGCGCCTCGCGGTCGCGGCCGCCGATGCGCCGGCCTACAAGCAGTCCCTCGCACAGTTTGCACCCACCTCCGCAGTCGGCCACGACTATCGCAACGTCACCCAGCAACTCCTTGCGTTCCTGGAGGAAGGGCAGCCATGAGCAAGCGCGGAAGCGGGTGGAAGCGGCAGAGCTGGCAGGACGCTGAGCGGGAGATCGGCCAGGCCGTTGGCCTGACCGTGCAGGCCAGCGACCAGGTGGTCTTGATTCCCGATGCCCAGATCGACGACTCACCCTATCAGGCGCGTGCGCAGTATGCCGATGCGCAGATCGCCGATCTTGCGCAGGGGATGCGCGAGTCCGGGTTCCAGGCGGTGCTCTTTGTCCGGGCGCACCCCGAGGGGCCGCACGCCGGTCGCCCGCGCTACCAGCTGGTCTTTGGCCACCGCCGGCGCCGGGCCTGGCGGGCCGTGTGCGCGGAGCGCGGCGTTGCCTGTGAGCTGCCCGTGATCCTGCGCGCGGTCAGCGACCGCCAGCTGCTGACCATTGGCGCCCAAGAAAACCTCCAGCGCGCGGATCTCAACCCGGTCGAGGAGGCGCAGCTTGTGGTGTGGCACCAGGAAATCTACTTCCCCGCCAGCCTTGGGGAGATTGGGCGCATGCTCGGCAAGAGTGAAGATTGGGCCAAAGCGCGCTCACGGGTCGCACAGCTGCCAGAGCCGCTCAAAGAGGCTATTCGCCGGGGGCCTCAGCTCATGACCGGCATGCTTGAACTTAGTCGGCTCTGGGAGCACGACGCGGACGCGGCCATGGCCCTCGCAGCACAAGCTGAGCGGGAGGGGCTGAATCTCAAGCAGATTCGCCTCATGGTCGCGGAGGCGCTCAGTCCAGACGCCGCTCGTGAAGAACATCACGAGCGGCGCGTTAACGCACCGAACGTGAATGAATTCACAGATAGTGCGCCGTCTTCAGCGGGAGCCAGCGACGCGGCTGACGTAACGCACGCTGACCACACTATGCTCGGACGCACACCCGCAGCGCGGATCGATGCCGAGACGACGCGCATGCTCCACCAGCTCCAGCGCTGGGAAATACTTGTGGCTGATCCCGCCCAGCGCGACCTGATAGGCCGTAGCTGCGAGCGCCTCCTGCATCAGATCCAGCAGCTCGTAGGCCAGATGGAGCGAGGCGGGTAGGCGGTGCGTGAAGGCCAGCCTGTAAGCACTCAGGGCGCTTTGACGCGGCTGCGTGGTGCCGCAGCCGCGTGAGGTATGGGAGCTAACTGTGTCAGCCAGGGTGCGCGGTGCGATGCAACGTATGGCGTAAGGAGTAGGTGCATGCCCATTGTGCGCGTCGAGATTCTGGAGGGGCGCTCCGTGGAGCGCAAGCAGGCGCTGATCCGCCGCATCACCGCAGCGGTCACAGAAACGTTGGAGGTTCGACCGGAGCAGGTGCGCGTGCTGCTCTACGAGCTGCCGGCCGACCATTGGGCGGTGGGCGGCCAAACAATGGCAGCGCGTCAACGTCCCGCTCCCGCAGACGAGACGCCTACCTAGCCAGGGGTGGCAGCGCCGCCCGCGCTCCTCACCTGCATTGCCTGCGCTGCCTGGAGGGAGATCGCCCCCGCAGCCGATGCGCACAACCGTGGCCGCCGCTGCGCTGCCCTGCGCTACGCGGCGGCTTGCGCTATACTGGCGCCCACCTTGTCACTGCCGCAGGAGCCCGCATGGCGTTCACCAGCACGGAGTACACCACCCTTATCGCCCGCTATCTCTACCAGACCTACCACCGGCGCGGGATTGTCCTCTACCGCGAGGTCTTCGCCGGCAAAAGTATCATCGGCAAGAATCGCCGCGTGGACCTGATGCTCGTCTGCGAAGCGACGAACCAGGCGTATGCGCTGGAGTGCAAGTACCAGGGCTCGCAGGGGACGGCGGACGAGAAGATCCCGTACGCGCTCGCAGACGTGCAGGCGCTCCGGATGGCGGGATGCCTGGTCTACGCGGGCGAGGGCTGGTCCGAAGGCGTCCTGCACCTGCTGCGGGCCTCGCCCTACGCCGCCGCCTGCCTGCCCATTCCCCCGCTGGGACCGGCGGAGACGACGCGCGAGCTCGACCATCTGCTCGCCATGCATTTTGGCTGGTGGGACGTGCTCACGCGCGGCAAGCCGCCGTTTGTCGATGCCCGTGCGGAGCGGATGGAGTTTGGCGACTGAGCTGCGGTCGTGCGCGGGACGCGCTGCCTCGCACTGACAGCAGGCTGCGCGATGGTACCGATCGTAGGCAACGCGTAGTAGCGGGAGCAGCCCATGCCCACAGTTCGTGTCGCGGTTGTCCAGGACGCCCCGGTCGCCTTTGACCTCGACGCCTCGCTCGCCAAAGCCCTGACGCTGATCGCCGCCGCCGCCGCACAGGGCGCCCAGCTGATCGTCTTCCCCGAGGCATTTCTGAGCGGCTACCCCAAGGGGCTTGACTTCGGGGCGCGCGTCGGCATGCGCGCCCCGGAGGGCCGCGCGCTCTTCGGACGCTACGCCGCGAGTGCCATCACCATCCCCGGCCCGGCCACGGCCGTGCTGGGAGCGGCCGCCCGTGCCCACGGCGTCCACCTGGTGATCGGGGTGATCGAGCGCGACGGCGGGACGCTGTACTGCACCGTGCTCTTTCTCGGCCCTGAAGGTGCCCTGCTCGGCACCCACCGCAAGGTGATGCCGACCGCGATGGAGCGGCTGATCTGGGGCTTTGGCGATGGCTCCACCCTCACCGTGCTCGATACGCCACTCGGCAAGCTCGGCGCGGTGATCTGCTGGGAGAACTATATGCCGCTGCTGCGGGCTGCGATGTACGCCCAGGGCATCCAGCTCTACTGCGCGCCCACCGTAGACGACCGGGAGACCTGGCTACCCACGATGCGCCACATCGCGCTGGAGGGGCGCTGCTTTGTGCTCTCGGCTTGCCAGCTCGCCCGCCGTTCGGACTTCCCCGCCGATGTGGCACCCATCCAGGGTGATGACCCGACGACGCTGCTGATTCGCGGCGGCAGCTGCATCATCAGCCCGCTTGGCGAGGTGCTGGCCGGGCCGGTCTTTGATGCGGTGAGCATCCTGACGGCCGATCTGGACCTCGGGCAGATCGCCGGCGGCCACCTGGATCTCGATGTCGTCGGGCACTATGCGCGCCCCGACCTCTTTCAGCTTCACGTGCATACCCGCCCACAGCAGGCCGTTACGTTCACGAAGCCCGCCGCGTCCTGAGCGGGCTTCGTACGAAAGGGCGCCCCACCCGCTGCGTAGCGGGCGAGGTACGGGCGTGCATGGGTGCGGGCGGTACGCAGCCTCCCGCCCCCATACGATTGGCTACGCAAAGGCGAGCGCTGCGAGCACGATGCCGACCAGGATCAGCAGCGGCAGGCAGCCGGTCCCGCCGGGCTCAACCGGCGGTGCCTGCACGTAGATGATCTGCGGCGGCGGCGGCCGATTCGGGAGCGCACTGGCGGCGGCGCTGAGCAGGACGGCGACCGCAAGGCTGAGGACGATCAGGTTCTCCATGGGGTGCCTCGCGCTGCGCGGCGATCACCGCGCAGCGCAGGCGGCGTTCGACGAGGCAATCGACCGCTTTGAACGCCTGGGCATGCGCAGAGAGCTCAGCGAGGCCCGCGAGGCGCGTGCCCAGCTTGACGCCCAGGACACAGGCAGGCGGGACGTGGTGCGGAGCTAAGCCCACAGCGGGGGTACCGTATTATTTCGGAAAAATCGTACGCTCAGGGCCAGTTGATGTCTCTGCATGAGGCAAAGGCTTACGTGACGCATTGGAGTGCGATTGCGGGGCTTTCATCTGCTGCCGGGACGCACGGCGAGAAAGATACCTCACGCTTTCGCGTGCGGCTCGTACCAGGTTGCAGCGTGTGAGCAGGCGCGTCCGGTAAGGGCTGTGGCTACACTGTGTGGGAGGTGGATCGATAAGCACAGACAGATTGCCACACCAAATGCAATGACCACGCGGCGCTGGCCGTAACCGCACCACACAAAGGAGCAACTATCATGTTTACCATCTCCCCCGCACTCCTAGATACTGGCTTCATGGTCTGGCGGAAGCGCAACTGGCCGGGCGACTTTCACAATGCGCTCTACGCCCGGCTAGATCGGCACCGGCAGGAAGGCATGGAGCAGCTTTGGGACGTGTGCTTGGATTCGCTGAGTAGCTGGCAGGCATTTCGGCCACTGTCAAAGGCGATGATCGTGGAGCGTGAGGGCAGTGCAAGGCGAATGGAACGTTTGACGAAGCACTACGCGCTGGTGCGGCAAAAGTACGGCAATGCTGATCTCACCGCCTGCACGTGGGACGATATCAAGAAACTTTTCTTCGCGGCTGCATCAATCAAGGGTGTCCGCAGCCCGGTCTTCGGCAGCAAGCTTAGCCATATGCTGGCCCCGAGCCTGTTCCCTGTCATTGACCGCGCGGCCATTGGTATCCCCGCCGATGGCTACGCGGGGTACTGGAGTCGCTGCCAGCGTGCGTGGAAAACATCGACATGCCAGGATGAGCTACAGAAGCGCCTGCGCGCGAAGATCGACGCGACTATCACGCCGTCCTACCCGTGGGCGAGCAAGATCACCGAGCTCTGTAGCATCGGCGCGCACTACCAAGAGACCCATCCGTCGGTGTCGGCGTCTTACCCACTCATCACGAAAGCGCACATCCTATGACACTCCTTGAGGATCAGCGCCCGCGCCTGGAGCGCATTGCGCAGTCGGCCCAGGCTATCGGGACGCACCTGTCGGGCATCCTTGCCGCGCAGCCACGCCCGATCCACTTCCGCCCGGCAGCAAACGGGATTACGCTCGTTGGCCTTACGCTGGACTGCCCCCAGCGCGGGCATAGTCGCTATTCCGCCGAACGCCTGCGTACGCAGTATCTGGAGGAGTTCGAGCAGCACTGCACGAAGGTGCCAGGACGGAATACGCCCGAGAAGCGCCTCCAGTCCTTTCTCATCCGCGACGCATACCAGCACGACCGGCAGATGGCGGCGCTGCGCTCGGTTGCTGGCGACGACCCGACCGCCGACCTACGCTTTATCACCGACGAACTGGCGCTGTACGCCTCGAACGGCGAAAAGCTCGTCTGCGACCTTCTCGCGTTTCGGCGTTCCGCCGCCGATTCGTCGGCGATCATCCCGGTGCTGATCGAGCTAAAGTCTGCGCGGGACATGACGTGCCTGGTTGCGCAGCTGACCCGCTTCGCCCGTGAGATAGGGAGGTACCGGGAGGAAATCGCGAAAATCGCCGGGGGGCTGCTCGGCGAGAAGGTCTCCTTCACATATGAGCCTGAGCTGTGGCTGGTTTGGAAAGCGGCAGGGAGTCGTCTCGATACAGACCCGCGCGAGGCGGAGCTAAGCGCGCAGGGGATTCGGGTGGTGCAGTACGTACTTAATGGTGACGGCATTGATGATGGCTACTGCTTTCACGTGGGGCCACGGCCTGCCGAGATAAACCCCTGACCATTGCAACGACCCATCGCAAGGCGGTTCCTTCTAGATGCAGCCCTCGCCCGAAACTGCCGGCTAGATCACAATACCTTCGCCAATTATCCGGGCGTTGACTCAGCAGGGAGCGGATGGATACGCCCAAGCCCCGTGACCTGCGCCAGGAGCCGTCGCAATAAACCCGGCTCTGGCT
>ENA-ORBV01017681-ORBV01017681.1-microbial-mat-metagenome-genome-assembly--contig:-NODE-17681-length-10160-cov-5.992562_pt1 | contig 10160 bp, 7 predicted proteins | sample MGYA00237777_ERZ505514 | MGnify/ENA primary metagenome ERZ505514 (study PRJEB26160, sample SAMN06269048) | microbial mat metagenome | isolation source: Oligotrophic lake microbial mat | place...
ATGATACGGCGACCACCGAGATCTACACCTCTCTATTCGTCGGCAGCGTCAGATGTGTATAAGAGACAGGTATCGCGTAACCGACACCCGGTGGAGACGCGAATCGGCGGTCGCGGAAACAGGTTCATCGACTCGCTGCGCCGCGAACACGACAGCAGCTGGCGCGCCTGCCGATCGGTCAGCGAATTCGTCCAGCCACCGCGCGACGCGGCACGGCTTATGGCGCAGCGCGCACAGGGCCGCCATCGTGTGCTGATCACTCTCGTGATCATCGCTCTGGGCGTCACGCGTGAACTGCAGGCGCGCGTCCATGGTGTCCGACTCCAGCCACGGCATCGGCGATCCTCGCGTGAAGCGAGTCGCCATGCAGTCTGGAAGGAGTGTAAACCATGTCGCCGGACTACCTTGCCAACCTTGTGCTACTCCGGCTCCGACCCTGCGGTCGCGTCCCCATGAAACCTGGCACTTCCCGCTCCGGCTCAAGTCTCACGCATGCGTTCTCCCGGCGCCTATCCAGGTGGCATGTCGCGCTTGGCGCGGCGATGCTCCTCAACGCCTGCGATCGGACACGCCCGTCCGGTGCCGCACTTGCCTATCCGGAAACCCGCACGGTCAACGTGACGAACAACTATCACGGCACCATCGTGGCCGACCCGTATCGCTGGCTCGAAGATCTCAAGTCGCCTGAAGTACTCGCCTGCGCCGCACGCCAGCACCAACTGGCGCAATCACAGCTGCGAACACCGCTTCGTGACTGGATCCATGCGCGCATGAAGAAGTACGGCAGCGTATCTGACGGCGTGGAAGCCGCGATGGCGCAATCGGACGACCCTGCCGCCATTCGGCTTGGCTTCGATCCGTCGGGCACGCATCGGGTGCTCACGGTGCGAGGTGCGGACGGGCAGGCGGGCGTGCTCGTGGACGGCGGGACGTTGGGAGCGGGCCGGGACATTGCACGCTTGACCGCGTCGCCCGACGGTCGAGTGGTGGCGTACGGTATCCCGGAGGGCGGGAGCGACTGGGTCGATACCCGCATTGTCGACGTGGAAACCGGGGCGGAGTCGCCGGAGGTGGTGGAAGGCATGGTGTTCGAGACGCCAGAGTGGACGCGCGACAACAAGGGGTTCTTCTACGTAAAGAATGAACGTCCGCGTGAAGGCTCTGGCGTCATGTTCCGCGCGCCATCGGTGCGGTATCATACCGTCGGAACGCCGCAGGCCAATGACAGAATCATCTTCAGCACGCCGGACGAAAGCACCGACCTGGTATTGCGGGCCGAGGTGCCCGGTCGAGGCCAGCATGCATTGATCTACGAGGGGGCCGGCGCAGCGATGGACGGCATCGGCTGGTCGTTGACACGCGTGCATGTGCTCGATTTGCAAAACCCCGCCGCCCCACGCGTTAACGGCGCGCTGCAGGCGCTTTCACCCGCGCGAGACGCGGCCTACACGACGCTGGGTTCAGATGGTTCGGTGTTGCACGTGCTGACGGATCACGGTGCGCCGCGCCGCCGGATCGTGGCAGTCGATTTACGCGCCCCCGAACCGAAGAACTGGCGTACGATCGTTTCCGAAAGCAAGTCGGTGATGCAGTCGGTTCGCGTCGTGGATGGCCGGTTTGTGGTGCAATCCCTGACGAACCTGCAGAACAGCATTGCCGTATTCGATCGCCGTGGACGCAAGTTGCAGGATCACTCATTTCCGCCGATGTCGTCGGTGGCGGCGCTCTCTTCCGCGCGGAAGGCCGACATCCAATTCACGACCAGCACATTCCTGCGTGGCCCACAGGTGTGGAATCTCAACGTCGTCACGGGAGAACTGCGCTCGGTGTACAGTGCGCCAATCCCGTTCGACACCCTGTCCTTCGAGACTGAGCAGATGTGGTATCCCTCCAGGGATGGAACGCGCATCCCGATGTTTCTGGTGCATCGGAAGGGGCTCGCTCTCGATGGCTCCCACCCCGTATTGATGTACGGATATGGTTCGTCAGGAACCGTGGTCGCACCCGGATTCTCAGAAGATGTCCTGGCGTGGCTTGACCTCGGCGGGATCTACGCCCAGCCAAGTCTCCGCGGTGGCGGCGAATTCGGTCGCGCGTGGTACGACGCCGCCATTCTCGACCGCAAGCAAACGACGTTCGATGATTGCATTGCCGCCGCCGAGTATCTCATCGGCCAGAAATACACGTCGCCAGGAAAACTCGGGATTCGCGGCGCTTCGAACGGCGGCCTGCTGGTCACGGCCGGCATGACGCAACGCCCCGACCTCTTCGCCGCAGTCGTTGCCGAAGTTCCATGGACGGACAACATGCGATATGATCGTGGGCGACATCGCGCGCAATACGGATCACCGAAGGATTCTTCGCAGTTTGAATTTCTGTCTGCGTGCTCGCCGCAGCATCGGCTCAAGAAAGCCACGTGTTATCCCGCGACGCTCACACGCACGTCGCTGAATGACGACCGCGGACCGGCGTGGATGGCCATGAAATTCACGGCGGCGTTGCAAGCGTCGCAATCCTGCCCGCATCCGGCGCTGTTGCTGGCCTATCCAACCGGCGGACACCTCGGTGGCCGCAGTCCCACGACGTGGATGGAGGACGCAGCCGACGCACTGGCGTTCGTTGCGCAGGCCGTCGGGATTCAGGATCCTGCGACACAACCGTAGTCGGCAGCATGTCTCGCCGTCCGGGATGGGAAGTTTCGTCGACGTGTGCAGCTGCAAACAGGCGTGGATGCCCACCGCGAGGTCCCGCTCACGCGTCAGAGTGAGAGTCGCCGCCGTAATTGTGCGGGCGGCAACACGGAAAATCGCGCCGAGCAGGCGGCGGCGGTGCAGACAGTCCATCATGCCAGTTCATCGCCACGTCATCGCCAGTGCATCGCTACGTCTTGACCGGCACCCCACCAGCAGGCAGCATACGCCATGCCCCTTTGGCTCGATGATCTTTCTGAAGAACTTGCCAGCCGATATCGCCTCGATCGTGAGTTGGGGCATGGTGGCATGGCCTCCGTGTATCTGGCGCATGATCTCCGGCACCATCGCTCCGTCGCGATCAAGGTCCTGCGCCCCGATGCCGCGCTGACGCTGGGGCACGAAAGGTTCCTGCGCGAAATCGAAATCGTGGCACCGCTGGTGCACCCGCACATCGTCAACCTGCTGGACTCGGGTACCGCGGGCGGCACGCTGTTCTATGTGATGCCGTACCTCTCCGGCGATTCGTTGCGTGCGCGGCTGACGCATCACGGCGAATTCGCGGTCGCGGACACGCTCCGCATCATGCGCGGCGTGTTCAGTGCGTTGGCGTACGCGCATGCCCAGGGCATCGTGCACCGCGACATCAAGCCGGAGAACGTCCTGCTGGCAGGAGATCATGCGCAAGTCGCAGACTTCGGCATCGCGCGCGCGGTGGCGACTGCGTCGAACCTGACCGGCACTGGCTTCGCGGTCGGCACCACCGCGTACATGGCGCCCGAGCAGGCGGCGGCCGATCCGAAGCTCGATCACCGAGCGGATCTGTACTCGGCCGGTCTTCTCTGGTACGAGCTGCTCGCCGGTCGGCATCCCTTCGCCGGACTCTCGCCGCAACAGCAGATCGTCGCGCACTTTACCCGCGATATCGTGCCCCTCGACGATGTGCGCCCATCCATCCCGTCTGGGCTCTCGGCGCTCGTGGCGCGATGCCTCGAGAAGCGTCCGGCCGACCGGTGGCAGCAGGCCACCGAGGTGCTTGCGGAGCTGGACGGGTTGCTGTCCCCGGGCAGTGGGCGCGCCGTGGTTCGCTCGTCAACCGAGCCGTCGCTGCGAAGTTTCCGATTGCGCGACTCGCTGCTCGATGAATTGTCCGGACCTTGTGATCCGCGCATGTCCGGCGACGCGATGCAGTATCTCGACAACGGCAAGATCTCGGACGTGCTGGTATGCTACTTCAATCGGTGGAGTATGGACGCCGAGGGCGGGGCCGCGCTGCTGCGCCAGACCGAATACCGCGCCATCGCTCCCGCCCTCTTCGGGTTCGAGTCCACACGCCGCTACCGGGTCGTCCTCTCGCTCGACGATCATCTCCGCCTGGTTCGAGGTCTCCTCGATGAACTGATCGCCACGACCGAGCCACGGGGCGTGATTCTGGTGGGGTTTTCCGCGGGTGCGGATCTGGCGCTTCGATTTGCAGCCGCAAATGGTGGCGCCACGCGACGCATCGACGCCGTGGTCGCGGCGTCGCCCAATCTGGTGACGGAATCGGCATTCGCCAGCGCCGTCCTCGCGAAGATGACCGTCGCAGGCGAGGACGAGGTCCTTCCTTATCTCCGTCGCGTCGTGGACGCGCAGCAGACGCTGCAGGAGTGGGCGGATGTGAGCGAGTATCTGGCGCGGCTGGCGCGCCGCTTTCGCGATGATTTTCGCGTGCTGCAGCGCTTCGCATCCGACCTGTCCAGTCCACTGGAGGACGGGGAACGATTCAGCGCCTTCGCGGGATGGTATGGCGCCTGCGCCGAGCGCGGCACAGCGATTCGTTGCGTCTTCGAAGACACCGCGCTCTGCCGCCAGTTGGTGGGCGAGCTTCAGCAAGCCCACAAGCAGCGTCGCCTGCTCGGGCCGCACCACCGCTCGGGAGCGTTGATCATGGAGCCTGGGTCGGGGCATTTCGACCTCGAAGACGCCACCGTGCTGGACGGCCATGTCCGCGATGTGGTCGCCCAGATACGCGAGGAGGCGTAGTCAGCAGAGAACGCCTGCATCACCGGATGCCGTCGCGCCGCCGGTTACGATGAATCAGATGCCAGAGGTCTTCCGATTCACGATCTCGCGCGATTCCTTCCGAGACTTCACTGAGCGTCGTGACAGGCGAAGTGATGCCAGTCGATCAGGGATTCGACCCTGTGCTGCACCTGAGCGCACACGGAACCCGGAAACGCGTTGACCGCTCCTGCTGTCAGCACGGCAGGTGGCGTCAACTACGAGAGCTGATGTGCTCCATGCTTGAGACGGATTACCTGGTTGTTGGCGCCGGCGCGCTGGGCATGATCTTCGTCGATGAGCTGTTGAACGATCCCACCGCGCGGGTCGTGATCGTTGATCGGCGTCATGCAGCAGGCGGGCACTGGGTGGACGCCTACCCGTTCGTGCGCCTGCACCAGCCATCGGCCTTCTACGGTGTCGGATCGCGCACACTTGGGTCGCGACGCCTGCATGTCGACGGGCCAAACGCCGGCTGCTATGAGATGGCGTCCGGCGCCGAGGTAGTCGCGCATTTCGAGGCGCTGATGCAGGAGCGCTTCCTCCGGTCGGAGCGCGTCACCTTCCTGCCGATGCGCGATCATGAGGGTGAGGGGCGCGTCCGTAGTCTGGTGACTGGCGACGTGCTCGAGGTGCGGCATCGCACGCTGGTGGATGCCACGTGGTTTCGCACGTCCATTCCGCTGACGCATACGCCGGAGTTCGAGGTGGACGCGGGCGTGAGCGTGGTCACGCCGAACGAGCTGCCGCGGACGGCGCCAGGACATCGCAAATTCTGTGTGCTCGGCGGCGGCAAGACCGGCATGGATGCGTGCCTGTTCCTGATGGAGACAGGCGTGCGGCCTGATCAAATCCGCTGGATCGTGCCGCGCGCGGCGTGGTGCCTCAACCGGCAGGCCGTGCAGCCAGGCGGCGGCGTGCTGGCGGCGAGCGAGGCCAATCTGCTGGAGGCGGCGGCGGGTGCAACTTCCTCCGACGATCTCTTCGACAAGCTGGAAGCGCGCGGCGAGATGCTGCGTATCCATGCCGATGTGCGGCCCGTGCGGCTGCGCAATGCGATCCTGTCGCCCGGCGAGGCGAAGCTGCTTGCCCGTATTTCCGATGTCGTTCGCATGGGACGGGTGTCGCGTATCACGGCCGACCGGCTGGTGCTGGCACATGCTGAACTGCCGGCGGGGCCGGACGATCTCTACGTCGACTGCACCGCCAGCGCGACGAATCCTGGCCCGCCGATTCCGGTATTCCAGCCGGGACGCATCACGCTGCAGACGCTGCGGTCGCGGTTCATCTGTCTCAGCATCGCGCTGACGGCGCGGGTGGAGCGGATGGAGCTTTCAGCCGATGAGAAGAACGCACTCTGTCGCCCGATTCCCCTGCCGCGGAGCATGGAGGATTTTCCGATGATCATGCTCCGCGGATTCGAGGCCGAGGCGCGCTGGCTGGCGCATCCGGTGGTGCGTGACTGGATGGCCGCGAACCGGCTCTCCGGCGCGGGCTATCCCGAGCTGACGAGCGATGATCCCGCAGTCGTCGCAGTGCAGGCGCGCGTGTCAGCCGTTCGCGTACGCGCCATCGCCAATCTGGCACGGCTCTCAGGCGAGTGACTCTTCGACCCGCTCTGCAGTCAAAGTTGACGTGCAACAATCGGTGTCACGGCGCATAGCATTCTTCCGGTGTGCGATAGCCTCACCGTTTGCGCTGGCACTGGCTCAGGTCTGTGGTGATCTGCGTGCACTACGGCCAGAAGGTGTCGATGGGAAAGGGCAGCGTGCCGTCCCAGTTCATCTGTCGCAGCGTCTTGACGAACCGCAGCCGCTCGGGGAAAAAGCGTTCGTGGGTTTCAACGAAGAGCGCGCCGATGGCAAACCGTTCCGGTGTGGCAAGGATCTGATCGAGAATGGGGAATTCCGCGCCTTCGATGTCCATTTTTACGATGGCGACTGGGCGATCGAAGCACTCGAGCAGATCAGTAAAGCTGCGGGTTTCCACCTGAAGGGTGTTGGCCGGATCATACAGTGCATTGTCGGTGATCGCGATGGTCGAGCCCACGCTCTGTGCATCGGGGTCCTTGTCGAAATCACGCGTCCGCTGCAGGGTCGCAGAGCCGCTGGTGGCCGCGATGGCCACGTTGTGCAGATGCACATTGGGGCGATCTGCGAAGCGCTTTTGCAGCGCTGCAAAGCAATGGGGGTCGGGTTCATAGGAGTGCACCTGTGCACCAGTCGCTGCCAGCAGTTCGGTCATGACGCCCATGTTGGCGCCCATGTCGATGCAGATGTCCTGCGGGGTCAGCCGCGTCAGGCGCGTCTCGAAGTCGGCAACGCTGATCGGTGCGCGGCGACGCGCCAACTTGCGCCGGATCGAGGCGCCGATACGACCGCGGGTCGCAGACAGCGCGAAGAGGGCGCGATGAAAGGGCTGGGTCGGCCGGTCGCTCATACATCGACTCCTACGAGGGGTAGCCCGCCTTGCCTGGCCAAGGCACGGACGCGGTCGATACAAGGGTGGCGTTCGGTGACCGAGATCACGCCGCGCATGTTCAGCAGGTTGACGCAGATTCAAACCTCTCAGCCTGGCCCCCACGCGCCAAGTTGCAGCCACGTGATGATCTGCTGAAAGCCGTGCAGGGCGGATTCGACCAATTCTCGGTGCCGCTGCGTTCCTCCTCGTCGATGCTGTTTCAGCCTGGCGCAGAACCGCCGCCACTGTGACCATAATGCAGAGCGCGCACGTGGCCGCGCGTCCCGTTGGTGTCGTCGTACCGCTCGGTTGGCACATGCGTGCCACCGCCAGTACCACCGCCAGTACCACCGCCAGTACCACCGCCAGTACCACCGCCAGTACCACCGGCAGTACCACCGGCACCGATCGCGAGCGCAGGGATACCGAGCGCGATCGGGACGCTGGCATCGGTGCTCGCGGCGGCGAGGCGCGGGGTGCCGCCAATCCCCCATGTCACCCACGCAGCGATGCTCAGCAGCGGGCATGATCGGGCAGCCTGCTGCAGGGCCGGTTGCCCAGCAGCTCGATGGCGTGAGCAGCGGCGGGGTGCCCGGAACGCGGCGTCCATTGTCGCCCTTCTCGATTCGCGCCACCGCGTGACGCAGTGTGCGCTGCAGGTCCTGCAGCACCGCCTCGCTGAGGCTCTGCACGCCCACTTCCAGCCACCCCTCGCGCGAAATGCTGTCGATGCTCTCGCCGCCGCCGATGCTCGCAATGGTGACCGTGGTCGGGATAGGAAACTCGCGTGAGGAAATTCAGTCGGGGTGTGGGAAGTAAGTGCCGTTACGGCCAGCGAGGCGAGGCGAGCGAGGCGAAGCTGGCTGGCGCCGGCGGCGGTGGGCGATGCGCGCTAACCCGTGCTCGAGGACCACGCACAGGACGACCTTGTCGGCCGCCTGCGCCACCAGAGGCCGCCACGGGCCGTACTCGCGGGCGAAGCGCTCATCGTAGACCGGCTGCAGTTGGTACAGGTGATTCTGACGATGCTTGCTGCGGACGAGCGGACGAGCCTCCTCTTCGAGCGGAAGCCTCCGGCGGTCCGCTGGCAGCAGAAGCGAGCGTTGAAGACGCAGCATAAGCCCCTTGGCAAAGTAGCGGCCCCAGTTTCGCTGCGGTGATCGACATCATCGAAATACGCACCTTGAGTGATACTTGTAATGATTCGGCACGCGCCGATCGTCGATCCACGAAGACTTCTGGATAGCCTGGCATCGAGAGGTCGTGCTCGACGATCACCTGGCCGCTTTGCGTCAGCGGCACGCCGATGGTCCGCCCGAGCGGCGACGCGGTATTCCCTGCCGCGCAGAAGTCGGTGCGAGTGGAAATGCGATGGTCGCCCACGTAGCCCGCGTCCGGCGCGATGCGCGCTACGGCGGAACGTGTCGGGACGTCCACGCCCAGCTTCGCGAGGTCACGCGCAGCCTGCGCGACGAGCCTGCGCGATGAGCCTGCCTGGGAACGAAGCCACCATCCGCTCACCCGCTACGAGCAGAAGGACGGCGGTGCCGCGCCTATCCACGTGCCGGAACTCCTGCAACTGACGCTGCCTGCGAGCCTGCGGATGCTGTCGGTACCGTCATCGGCGGCGAGTAACGCTGTGGTGTGCGCGGACGGCGGAGAATGTGGCGGACCGCACCCGTCGTATCGCTCGGCACCAGGGACGCGGTCGCGACCTGGTACAGCAGTGATTGAAAGAGATGATGATCGGTATGATCTGAGATGGTGAGATCGACGTCGGAGCGGCCCGGTTGGCGCGCGGCGTCGAGGCCACCAAAGCCCGCATCGACGATCACCACGCGCGACCGGTTTCGACTGACACGCGCCGTCACCCCTCGGCCGTTCCTCTCGCGTCAGGCTGGACGACATGGTCGCTAATCACCAGGTCTGTCTGCTCCTCCTCGCTCATGGAATGGCTTCTTCCCCGCCGCGTGGTCCGTCGTGTCGACGATGTCAACGATCTCCGGCGCGACCCGACGCACCTGGACCTCGAACCCGCGTCGCAGAGTCAGTTGCGAGGCCGCACATCCCTGGCACCCGCCACTCATGGTGACAAAGAGGTTTCCATCCGTCACGTCGACAATCGAAATCTTCCCGCCGTGAGCCGCGATGGCACGGTTGACTTGCCGGTCCAGGAGTTCCTGAACGACCGTGCGAACCTCGGCGTCGGTGCGCCCCGACACACCTGTGTTCCGAGGGGCCTCGAGGATGGCCGGTACCCCTGAAACGAGCTGCGTACGGATGACCGTTCCGATCCCCGATTTCAGTGCGGACCACGAGGCGCCTGAGTCCTTCCCGACCGTCACGACCTTCTCGGCAACGAGTACGTGGGCGACGCCCGAAAGTGCGAACAACCGCTCGGCGAGTGGTGAACGAGCGGCCAACTCTTTGGCGTGGAAGAAGAAGGGACCGCCCGGATGCACCGCCCGGTTTACGGTGAACTTGCACGTGCCGGGATCGGCGACGGAAATCTCGGCGCGGATCGTTATCGTCTCGTCAAGCGGCACGACATCAAACATCCTCCACCTCCCTGGCGGCGAAGCGCTCCGCGAGCGCCCGCAGGTGCTTCACTGAATAGATCCCAGTGCTGTGGCCGTCGTTCCAGCGGAAAATGATGGCGTAATTTCCTGCGCTGGAGATCGCCTGGGGGGCCACGTCCGGCAGCACGCTCCGTGGATCGAGGACCGGCCGTCCGCTCATTTCCTCGACGCAGAGTGCACACGGACATGCAAGTCGAAGGTCCCGGACGTCGAAATCGTCACGGCGCCCGTCCTCCCAGAGCACAGACAACGTGCGCGCATCGCGCCGGCGGAAACCGACGGGGGTGGTTGGAGTGGCCATCGGCTGGACCGCGCCCTCCACCCAGGCCGGCTCACCCACGTTCGTTTCCCAGTTCCAGGCGAATGCTGGAAGCACCGTCGTGGGGAG
>ENA-ORBV01017683-ORBV01017683.1-microbial-mat-metagenome-genome-assembly--contig:-NODE-17683-length-10160-cov-3.498364_pt1 | contig 10160 bp, 9 predicted proteins | sample MGYA00237777_ERZ505514 | MGnify/ENA primary metagenome ERZ505514 (study PRJEB26160, sample SAMN06269048) | microbial mat metagenome | isolation source: Oligotrophic lake microbial mat | place...
TGTTTGATCCAGCCCAGCATTGGTTTTGGGAGATATTACATTGATAGTAACTATGTTGCTTGCATAAAAAGATGTGTCTGTTGGGCAGGTATATGAAGTGGTTTTGAACATTATTTGATACGTCCCTGCTTTCTGGTTACAAGTGGTTTTCCATTTAAAAACTGCTTGTAAGCTATCTTTGGCTTTAGATGTGGTATTGAATTGTGCCAATGCAGATTGATAGCCATGATCAGGTGCAGAATGGTTATACGCTGTATGTGATTCGATTGAAGCAGTGATCATTGGCAGAAAACTCCTTCACCACCCATATTGCAACCTTCATTGATGCTCATCATCTGATTCGCCCTGGCGATCTGGTTGTGGCAGCTGTTTCGGGTGGTCCCGATTCGCTGGCCATGCTGCATGCGCTGCGAACACTCAGCAATGGATTCGATTGTAGGCTGCATGTTGTTCATCTTGATCACATGCTGCGCGGTGCTGAATCAGAATCTGAAGCCGCGTTTGTGGCCGAGATTGCTAGGCAATGGGGCCTCCCTGCGACGATTGAGTCTGTTGATGTTGGCCAGTTGGCGCACACCCATAACCTGAACCAGTATGCGGCTGGGCGTATAGCACGCTATCGTCTGTTTGCTCGTGTTGCTGCATCGCTTGGTGCCCAGGCGCTTGCTGTTGCCCATACCGCCAATGATCAGGCCGAAACCGTGTTGCTGCATCTGCTGCGTGGCGCTGGTTCGGATGGCCTTTCGGGAATGCGGCCACTTCTGGGCTGGGAACAATGGCGCACATTTGGTGATGCGTTTGTGGAAGAGAAGCAGACAAACGCCCTAACACATGCGCCACGATTGATCCGCCCGCTGTTGACCACCACACGAGCGGCGATTGAAACCTATTGTGATCAACACAAGCTATTGCCGCGCCGTGATCCAGCCAATGATGATACCAGCCACACCCGTGCCAGGATTCGGCATAATCTGTTGCCGCAGTTGATCGAGTATAATCCGCGTATTGTTGAGGCTCTCTGCCGCACAGCCGATACCCTGACCGCCGAACATGATCTGCTCGAACGATCCCTGGATGCAAGCTGGCCGCGGCTTGCCAATCTGCGCCAATCAGGGATCGATCTCGATCTCGCAATCTGGCAATCGCTGCATCCAGCGTTGCAGCGTGCAGCACTTCGGCGAGCATATGCTCTGGTTGGCGGAACAGCCACATTGCGGATGGCCGATCTTGAGCGCGCCATCGGCGCTAGCACCCGTGGTGTTGGCCGGGTGATTGAGTTGCCCGGTGGGATTGCGCTCACGGTTGGCTACACAATGCTGACCATTGGTGGAGTTGTTATAAGCGGGCCACAATTGCTTGACGATCAGCAACCACTGGCGATTCCGGGCGAGATACTACTTCAAGGGGGGTGGCGGGTGATTGCAACTGTTCAGGAGCAGGCATTGCCCAACGCAAGCCCCTGGGTTGTGCAGATTACAAGCGAATCGCTGACGCAGCCGCTGATCATTCGCAGGCGTCGCTCTGGTGATCGGATCAAGGGTTGGCGTGGCAGCCGCAGCATTCAGGATGTGATGGTCGATGCCAAGCTTCCGCAATCGTTACGGGCTGCCTGGCCGATTCTGGTTCGTGGCGATGAGATCATCTGGGTGGCAGGGGTGCGTGTCGCGGCTGGAGTGCAGGCCAGTGATGGCGTTTCGGCGGTGAACATAGCGATTGTAGGGCCTGCATATGTATTGGCTGAGGAGTATATCTAATGCACGCGGATATCGAGACGATCCTGCTCTCTAGTGAAACCATCCAGGGCAAAGTACAGGAGTTGGGTGAACAAATCGCCCACGATTATCTGCCGCTCGGCGATCTGCTGCTTGTTGGGGTGCTGAAGGGTTGCATTATGTTTATGGTGGATCTGGCGCGGGCAATACCGGCTCCATTGGCCATCGATTTTATTGCAACCTCAAGCTATGGCCAAAGCACAGAATCGAGCGGAGTTGTTCGGTTGCTCAAAGATCTCGATACCGATATTGCTGGACGGCATGTGTTAATTGTTGAGGATATTATCGATAGTGGGTTGACCCTCGCGTATCTGCAGCAACAGTTACTGCGGCGCAACCCAGCCAGCCTGAAGATCTGTGCGCTGTTGAATAAGCCGGAGCGACGGATCGCCGAAGTGTCAGTGGATTACCGTGGCTTTGATATTCCAAATGCGTTTGTGGTTGGCTATGGGCTAGATTATGGCGAACACTATCGCAACCTGCCCTATATTGGCGTGCTCAAAGAGTCGATCTATCGCCAGGAAGAGCAATCATAAGAATTGTATAAGAACTGCCAGCGTGGTAATCTCGTTACCTTGTTTCAGCCCATGTGCTTTGCTATAATGCCATTAACAATTATGCAGAACGAATCTTCTTTCGTCCCCACGCTCTGCAACTGCACAAGGAGCAATTGCTCCTAGATCGAGAATGATGATGGGTGATAATCGTTGGCTGAAGAACAGTTTCGTCTACCTGATTATTTTGGTAGCGGCACTCGCGCTGTTCTTCCAGTACTTCAACAATGCCGGCACCCAGTCCGACGACCGTGGCATCTATAAGGTGCTTGAGGATGCGAAGGCTGGCAAAGTCAGCGAGATCCAGGCTCAATCCGGCACAAACGATATTATTGTCGTCTATAACGATAAGAGTCGGGTTCGCTCCCGAATCGAGGCGAACGACAGTATTACCATGTTGCTGGTTCAGGCTGGAGTTCCACTGAACTCCGTAGATGTCAAGGTTGGTGCTGCACCAGCGTGGGGCGGGCTGCTGAACATCTTCACTATTTTGCTTCCAGTTCTGTTGATGATCGGCTTTTTCATCTTCTTTATGCGGCAGGCGCAGGGTTCAAACAATCAGGCGCTCTCGTTTGGTAAGAGTCGGGCACGTATGTTCTCCGGCGATAAGCCAACCGTCACATTCGCGGATGTGGCTGGACAGGAAGAGGCAAAGCAGGATTTATCCGAAGTGGTTGAGTTCCTGAAATTCCCGGATAAGTTTGCAGCACTGGGCGCACGCATCCCGCGTGGTGTACTGATGGTCGGCCCTCCAGGAACCGGTAAGACACTGCTCTCGCGTGCGGTTGCAGGTGAGGCTGGTGTGCCATTCTTCTCGATCTCTGGCTCAGAGTTCGTGGAAATGTTTGTCGGTGTTGGTGCCTCACGTGTTCGCGATCTGTTTGATCAGGCCAAGCGCAATGCGCCGTGTATCGTCTTCATCGATGAAATCGATGCTGTTGGCCGCCAGCGTGGTGCTGGTTTGGGCGGTTCACACGATGAGCGCGAGCAGACGCTGAACCAGATTCTGGTTGAGATGGACGGCTTCGACACGAACACGAATGTGATTGTGATTGCAGCCACCAACCGGCCAGATGTGCTCGACCCTGCGCTTGTGCGGCCAGGCCGCTTCGACCGCCAGGTGATGCTTGATGCGCCAGATGTTAAGGGACGCATCGAAGTGCTCAAGGTTCATACCAAGGGTAAGCCAATCGGCGAGGATGTGCAGATCGAGATTCTGGCCAAGCAAACGCCTGGCTTCTCGGGTGCGGATCTTGCCAACGTTGTGAATGAGGGCGCTATTCTTTCGGCTCGTCGTTCGAAGAAGAAAATCGGCATGGCCGAGCTTCAAGATGCGATTGAGCGGGTGGCACTTGGTGGCCCAGAACGCCGCAGCCGCGTGATGTCGGAGCGCGAGAAATTGCTGGTGGCCTATCATGAAGGTGGCCATGCAATTGCATCGGCGGGCATGCCCAAAGCCTTCCCGGTTCAGAAGGTCACAATCGTCCCACGTGGGCGAGCCGGTGGCTACACGCTGTATCTGCCAGAGGAAGAAAATCTGCGCTTTACCACGGTTTCGCAGTATGAGGCGCAGTTGGTTTCTGCCCTTGGTGGTCGCCTGGCCGAAGAGATTGTTTTTGGGTACAATGAGATCTCGAACGGAGCCTCTGGCGATATTCAGCAGGTGACGCGGATTGCACGTGCGATGGTGACACGCTTCGGAATGAGCCAGAAGCTCGGCCCGATTGCATTTGGCGAGCGTGAGGAGTTAATCTTCCTTGGGCGCGAGATCACCGAGCAGCGTAACTATGGCGATGAGATCGCCCGCGATATCGACCGCGAGGTCTTCCGGATTGTGTCGGAGGCGTATGAGCGCACCCGCAGCATTCTGATGGCCAATCGGCAGGTATTGAACGATATGGCCAGCCTGTTGCTCGAAACCGAGACGGTCGATGGTGAGCGCTTGCGCGAACTGGTTGGTCGCGTCGTACGAATCGATGTGACAAGCGATACGGTGGCTCACGCGAATGGGCATGCCACAATCTTTACACCAACACCAACACCAACACCAACGCCAACGCCAACGCCAGAACTGCCATTAGAGGCATAATAGCGGTTTATATTCTGTGATTTGGCAATCATCCCCTCTGCTCAGCTCTTGTGGCTGGCAGAGGGGATGTTGTTATAGGATGTTGCTGGCATTTTCGGGTATAATAGGCCAAGGTTTGACCATCCCAGGAGGCTTTGCATGTCCGGCCACTCAAAATGGCACTCGATCCGACGCACAAAAGGTGTGATCGACCAGCGCCGAGGCCAGTTGTTCACAAAACTCGCACGAGATATCACAATTGCGGCTCGTGAGGGTAATAATGGTGATCCCGATTCGAACTTCCGCCTGCGGATTGCGGTGGATAAAGCTCGTTCGAGCAATATGCCAACCGATAATATTCAGCGAGCAATCGATCGGGGCCTTGGCAAAGGGACTGATGGCTCGTCGATCGAAGAGATCTACTATGAGGGCTATGGGCCAGGTGGCGTTGCTGTGTTAATCGAGGCAGCAACCGATAATCGTAATCGTACCAACTCCGATGTTCGGGCGACGATGACAAAGGGCGGCGGCACTCCCGGCGAGCCAGGTTCGGTTGGCTGGATGTTTGATCTCAAGGGATTGATCACGATTGACCTGACGACCAAGCGCCTTGATCCAGATGAAGTCATGCTGCAGGCGATCGACTCGGGTGCCGATGATGTCGAGATTGGCGAAGATGTGATCGAGGTCTACACCGATTTTAAGCAACTTGCAGCCGTTCGGCAGGCACTGCTGGCGATTGGCCTGCCAATCACTGGTGCCGAGAAGACGATGCTTGCCAAGGCAACGGTGCAGCTCGATGGGCCAGAAGCCCTGAAAGCAATGAAGCTGATTGAGAAGCTTGAGGATCTCGATGATGTTCAGAAGGTCTATAGTAATCTCGATATCACCGAGGAACTGGCCGAGCAATTTGCCAGCCAATAACGCCATCCATCCTGGTTCGTATATCGAAGATTGGCCTGAACAATGCCCGGTTTCGGCAGAAACGTGGCGGTTGTGAGAATCATCGGAATCGATCCCGGCACTGCTATTATGGGTTGGGGTGTCATTGATGAGCAGAACAGTACACTGACATTGGTTGCCTGCGGTGCGCTGACAACTCCATCTGGGATGGCACAGCATGATCGATTAGTGCTGCTCTACGATGGGTTGACCCGATTGTTGGCTGAGTATCGGCCTGGCTCGGCAGCAATTGAAGAACTGTTCTTTGGCAAGAATGTCAATACTGCGCTCACTGTTGGTCAGGCTCGTGGTGTTGCGCTTCTTGCCCTAGCACAGGCAGGGTTGTTTATCGGCGAATATAAGCCGTTGGCGGTCAAGCAAGCCGTAGCTGGCTATGGCGGGGCCGATAAGAAGCAGATGCAGGATATGGTGCGGATGACATTGCGTCTGCCTGCTGTCATCAAGCCAGATGACGCAGCCGATGCAGTCGCAATTGCGATTTGTCATGCCTACACCGCACCGATGCTACGCCGTATTGCTGAGAGCCGCTAGCGAAAGGACGCGCATGAAGCTGCTAATCTTTGTGACCGAAGATGGGGCCGCCGATGCGGCGGTGGACGCGTTGGTTGAGCAGGGTTTCCGGGTGACCCGCCTTGCTTCGACGGGCGGATTTCTGCGTAAAGGCAATACAACCCTCCTGGTTGGTGTTGAGGATGAAAAGATCGGGCAGGCCAGCGAACTTGTGCGTGGCGCTGCCAAGGGTGCCCTGGCGATAACGCTTGATCTCGAACGCTACGAGCGGATGTAGCTGCACAATCAGCTTTCAGCTTTCAGCTTTCAGCCATTAGGAGGCTATTGGCAGATGCTGCCTCAGATGGGAATAGCGCTTGCCCATCTGTGTATAGCTTTATCTTGGCATTGGAATGCTGACGGCTGACGGCTGATGGCTTACTCCTCAACAATGAACATCCTCTATATTGCCAGCGGTATTCCGGTACCAGGCTCGCTTGGTGGCTCGACCCATACACTTGAGGTTGCCCGTGGCCTGGCGGCACGCGGGCATCGGGTGCATGTGGTTGCCTGTAGTGCCGAACGGCGTGTGCGCCCTGCAACCCTCCTTCACCCGGTAAGCAGCCAGCTCGATGGCTTTACACTCCATCATATCGATATCCCCAAGATGGCGGCTCTGACGAGTTTGGCGATCGTTGAGCGGCTTACCCGTACGATTGCGCCCGATATCATCATGGAGCGCTACTATAACTTTGCTGGTTGTGGCATCATCACGGCCCACCGGCTTGGCATTCCTTCCATTCTGGAGGTAAATGCGCTGATTGTTGATCCACCCGAGGTGCGTAAGCGCCGGATCGATGATCGCCTTGGCGGCCCGCTGCGGCATTGGGCTACCCAACAATGCCAATGGGCGGATCGCATTGTGACACCACTGCACACGACGATTCCGCCAACTATTGCCCGCGAGAAGATTATTGAGCTGCCGTGGGGTGCGGCGGTCGAGCGCTTTGTTCCCATCAGGCACGAAGTTCGTTCTGCACAAGTGCCACCGACAGTTGTGTTTCTTGGTAGCTTCCGCCCCTGGCATGGTGTCACCGATGTTGTGCAGGCGGCGGGATTGTTGCTGAAACAGGGCCGTAATGTCCGGTTTCTGTTGATTGGCGATGGCCCGCAACGCGCCAAAGCCGAACATCTGGCCGCAGAATGGCCCAATCAGATTGTTTTCACTGGTGCCGTGCCATATGAAGATGTGGCTGGCATGCTGGCTGGCGCAGCCGTGGGCGTAGCTCCATTCAACACTGCGCCGCATCCAGCACTTCGTGCCGCTGGCTTCTTTTGGTCGCCACTGAAGGTGTATGAGTATATGGCAGCTGGGTTACCAGTGGTGACGGCCAATATCTCACCGCTTAATCAGGTGATTCGCGATGGCATGGAGGGTGTGCTGTTCGAGGAGGGCAATGTTGCCAGCCTGGCATGTGCAATCGCACGCTTGTTGGATGATCCAGCAGCAGCGCTGGCTATGGGCGTACAGGCACGCGAACGGGTTGTGGCGCATTTCTCCTGGGCACAGCATTGCATTGCATTGGAGCAGATTATGTTGTCGCTTCAACGCCATACTCCCAGTGTGTTGGGGCAGGCATGACCACCCTCACACTTGCGCGAATCCTGCTCCCAACCGATGTCTTTCCACCCAAGTGTGGTGGTGCTGGTTGGAGTGCCCATGCACTGGCCCTGGCATTGATTGAGCAGGGTCATCGTGTGATGGCGCTCGTTCCGCAACGCGGTAAAGCTGGCCTGACTCATGCAGATACGCTTGGCGTGCCGACCTATCGGCGTGGGTATACCGCTCCGAATATTCCATTTATTCTGAATTATTTTCGCCATGAGCGCCTCTGGCCAGTGTTGGCAAACGATCTGCTGATGCTTGCTCGTGAACGAACGACCACGAGCGCAGGAGTCAGGAGTCAGGAGTCAGGAGTCAGAATAACTGGTGCATCAGCAAGCAACCGTGTTGAATCAAATCAGAAACCCTTAATTATTCATGCACAACACGTTCAGGTCGCACCAGCCGCAGTATTGGCGGCCAAACGATTGAGAGTCCCAGTTGTGATTACGGTTCGTGATCACTGGCCCTGGGATTATTTTGCGACCGGGTTGCATGCGAATATGCTGCCATACCCACGCCAGACATGGGCCTCGCTTGCGACCGATCTGCCGGCACGTTTGGGGCCACTGCGTGGGGCGGCTGCATTGATTGCCATCCCGTATATGCGGGCGCACCTACAACGACGCCAGGCTTTTCTGCGGCAGGCCGATGCTGTGATTGTGGGTAGTACCTATATGGCCCGCCGCCTTGCCGAGGTGATCGATCCAGCCCGCATCCAGGTTATCCCAAATATGGTTGATCTGGAGGTAATTGAGCAAACGATTGCCCAACCGTCTACGATTCAGCATCTTGAGCAACCATTTGTGCTGTTTGTCGGCAAATTGGAGCGTAATAAGGGCGCGCACCTTATTCCAGAGATTATACGGGCGATGAATGTGAGTGCAGGCTTTCCGGTGGTGATTGCAGGTGATGGCCCACTGAAGCCAGAGATTCAATCCGAATTACAGGCGCTTGGCGTGCAGGCCCGCTTTCTGGAATGGATCGATCACGATGAAGTTCTGCGGCTCATGGCGCGCTGCACACTCCTGCTCTATCCATCCGCCTGGGGTGAACCATTAACGCGGGTTCTGCTGGAGGCGTGTGCGTGCGGAGCGCCCATGGTTGCGATGCCAACAGGCGGAACGGCTGATATTATCACCAATGGCGTGAATGGGATGCTTGCGCCAGGTGCAGCAGCACTTGGGCGGCGGGCCGCTGAACTCCTGGCGAATCCCGATCTGCGCCAACAATTATCGGCGGGTGCAAAACGGGTGGCCCGCGAACGTTTTGCCGTCCAGGCCGTGATTGGGCGGGTTGAAGCCTTATATAGCAATCTGTTAACCCCTGGCGTTTCTCGCTGAGTTGCGCGATTTGTTGCCTGATCGACATCAATACGGTCATGTTCTTTTTTGCTGGATGGAGTATGATGCAGAAGATAGCGCTTACTGTGTGATAATGCCTGATATTCTATTGGTCAATGTGCGAAGGATCGATTGAGATGACTGACGCAACTGTTCCTAACGACACTGATTCGAATGAGCTTGAAGTACTGCGGGCGCGCAATGCTGAGCTTGAGCGCCAAGTACGCCAGCATCAACAGGTTATCGATTCATTGCCAATGACGCTCTTTTGGAAGGATCGCGATGGGCGTTTTCTTGGCTGTAATCAGCGCGTTGCTGATGCGGCGGCACTAGCAACTCCATCCGATGTGATTGGGAAAACCGATAGCGATATGCCATGGAGTGCAATGGCCGAGAGCTATCGCGCCGATGATCTGGCGGTCGTGGCGAGTGGCAAGCCACGCCTGAAGATCGTGGAAGAGCTTGAACAGGCCGATGGCCAGGTTATCTGGCTCGAAACGAATAAAGTGCCACTCCTCGATGAGAATGGTCAGGTCTATGCTATCCTGGGCAGCTACGAAGATGTCACTCTACGCAGGAATGAAGAAAATGAGCGCATCCAACGCCAGGAGCAGATTATTGCCGGGCAGGCCAGCGTTCTGGCGGAACTCTCGACACCACTCATTCCGCTGCGTGATGGTGTGCTGCTGATGCCATTGGTTGGCGCAATCGATACGCGCCGAACCCAACAGGTGCTAGAAGCATTGCTCGAAGGCATTAGCGCCTATCAGGCGGAAACAGCGATCCTGGATATTACCGGCGTGAAGGTTATGGATACTCAGGTCGCCGATGGCCTGTTGCGATCCGCACGAGCCGCCAAACTACTGGGGGCAACGGTCTATCTCAGTGGTATTAGCGCCGAAATCGCTCAAACTCTCGTTCAACTTGGAACAGATCTCGATCAGATTATCACCTTTGGTAGCCTCCAAGCTGCAATTGCGCGAGCCTTTCGTTAGCTAAGAGCAAGAGCTTTTAATTTCCGCTCGTTTGTTCCTTCATTCTTGTTCCTTTGTTCGTTTACTCGCCACCCCGAACCAGGCTGGCAATCAGTGCCGCACCACTCGTCAGCAAGCCGAGTACGCCGAGTGTCATAAAGCCGATCACAACTGGCCCTTCCCAATGCCCGATGGCGGTTGCCAATGCTAGCAAGCCCAGGCCAATCACCGATGCCACCAGTACCAGCGCGAGCGCGAGCCGTGAACCCGCGGCGCTGAGTACCTGAGCGACGCGGCGCAACTCCAGTTCCCGAGTCCGGATTGTGAGTTCACC
>ENA-ORBV01017686-ORBV01017686.1-microbial-mat-metagenome-genome-assembly--contig:-NODE-17686-length-10159-cov-5.135291_pt1 | contig 10159 bp, 9 predicted proteins | sample MGYA00237777_ERZ505514 | MGnify/ENA primary metagenome ERZ505514 (study PRJEB26160, sample SAMN06269048) | microbial mat metagenome | isolation source: Oligotrophic lake microbial mat | place...
GCCACTGGTGATAACATTTTGCATGAGCATTTTCTGGTAGCCGATGCCAGCCTCGTACTGACTTCCCGAACCCCGCTGAATGACTGCTGCATTGCTGTCGTTTGTCCGCTCCGTTACGATATGAGCAGACGCCATCACACCTATCTCATTGGTGATGGCATACGAAGCCTGCACATTGATTTTCGGATCGGCATAAATGCGCGCTTCGTTTGCGTTGCGCATGAGCGGCACGTTTACCGTGTTCGGCACATAGGCTGTGTTGCAAGCCTGCAGCAGTATCGAAAGTGTGCCTACTGCAAGCGCTAGCAGTTGAATAGTCATACGATGCATTACACTCCTATTTGTTTACGCCAATGCGCGTTCGCCAATATGGATGCGGATCCGTCGAAGTGCTTCGAGAATATTCTCGATGCTGTTCGCGTACGAGAAGCGTATGAAGCCTTCGCCGTGTGCACCAAATGCAGTGCCGGAAAGACATGCAACACCAGCTTCGTACAGAAGAAAATCGGCACATTCCTGCGATTTCATGCCGGTGCCGGTGATGTTTGGGAACACGTAGAAGGCAGCGTGTGGCAGATGGCAACGAAAGCCTGGGATGTCATTGAGTCCGGCTACGATTACATCGCGTCGATTCTCAAATTCTTTAAGAAAGTCATTCACGTACGGAAGCGTGCGATCATCCAGGGCTTCGATACCGGCCATCTGTGTGAACGAAGCGGTGCACGATGTAACGTTGGTTTGAAGCTTCGCAACAACCTTGGCGATATCGGGCGGAAAAATACCGTAACCCAGGCGCCATCCCGTCATGGCGAACGTCTTTGAAAACCCATCGAGGATAATCGTGCGTTCGTACATGCCTTCGAATTCTGTGATGGACGTGTGTTTAAAGTCGCCGTATGTGACTTGCGAATAAATCTCATCGCTCAACACAATCAAGTCGTGCTTGATTGCGAGGTCGGCAATCTGACGCAAGTCGTCGCGTGTGAGGATACCGCCGGTGGGGTTTTGCGGAGTGTTAATGATAATCATCCGCGTTTTCGACGTGATGCTCGCTGCGAGATCGGCAACATCAAAACGGAATTCTTTTTCTTCGCGCAGTTGTAGCGGTACAGGAACGGCTTTAAGAAAGTTTATAACCGATTCATATATCGGAAAACCAGGGTTCGGGTAGATTACCTCATCACCTTCGTCCAGACATGCCATCATTGCAAAGAACATGATCGGTTTTGCGCCGGGCGTAATAACGACATGATCGGCCTTGACTTTGTCGTAGCCACGCGTTCTGTTAACGTAGTCGGCGACTGCCTGCCGTGCCTGGGGGAGTCCGGCGGCCGGACCATAATGCGTAAAGCCGTTATCGAGAGCATCCTTGCCGGCCTGAATAATGTTCGGCGGCGTGTCGAAGTCCGGCTCACCAATCTCCAGATGTACAATGCTCTTGCCTTGCGCTTCGAGCGCACGCGCTTTTACAAGAACTTCAAACGCAGTTTCGGTACCAAGGCGCGAGATACGGTCGGCGATATGCATGACGATTCCGGAAGTGGACAACGAAGAAAACAACGCAATGGACAACGAAGAAAACAACGCAATGGACAACGAAAAAAACAACGCAATGGACAACGAAGAAAACAACGCAGGGATAGCGCAAAGATACTAGAACGTTGCAAGCATCAAGGAATCGAACACGGTGTGTTGAGGCTGTCGAGACCGGACGCTAGATCTTTTCGACGCCTACTGGCGACTTTTGGCGATCGATCGTGATGGTGCGCACGTTATCGTTCTTTGGGTCACCGGTGATGGCCACAGACCATGCGCCGGCGGGCAGGTGCTCCTGGGCCTTTTCGGGCCATTCCACGAGCTTTATTGCGTCGTGCGCGAATACGCAGTCATCGAAGCCCACATCATCGAGTTCGGCGGGCGAATCGATGCGGTACAGATCTACGTGATAGATCTTCACCAAGTCACCATCGGGTGTTTCGCCGGTGTATTGGTTAATGATCGTGAACGTCGGACTCGTAACGATGTCGTCGACGGCGAAATACGTGCAGATGCCCTTAACGAATTCGGTCTTGCCTGCGCCGAGGTCGCCAAAAATGGCCACCACATCGCCAACAACAAGACTGCCGGCGAATGCTTCGCCAAGCTCAATCGTCTGCTCTTCGCTCTCTGACCGGAGGGTAGAAACCTCCATAGTATGTACCAACGTGACACAAGCTTCCTCCGAGGAGGAACACCAAGCTAAGGAAAAAATGGTGAGAGAGGTGCAATGCCATTCTCACGTGGTGAGAGCCGCGCAATGCCATTCCCACGCAATTATCCCCGAGGCTCGAGAACAATAACCGGCAAAATCATCTCTTCCATCGAGATTCCGCCGTGCTGAAAGCTGTCGCGGTACTTTGTTAGGTAGTGGTGATAGTCTGTGGGATACACGAAGTAGCGGTCTTCCTTCGCAATCACGCAAGTCGTTGCGAGGCCCCCTGCTGGAATCTTCATGGCTTCGGTGTCGCGGATAATCATAGCATCGTGTGCGTCGGTTTTGACGTTCCGGCCAATCTTGTAGCGAAGATTCGTTGTGGTTTCGCGGTCCCCTATCACTTTTGACCCACGCATACATCGCACGCTTCCATGGTCGGTTGTGATGATGATCTGCACGTCCGGCACTGCCGACAATGTTTTCAGAATGCCGTAGAAGCTCGAGTGCTGGAACCACGAGCTCGTGAGTGAGCGATATGCGGCTTCGTCTGGAGCAATCTCTTTTAGGATTGGGAAGTCGGAACGCGAGTGCGCGATCATGTCGACGGCGTTGATGACGATGGCCGTGAGCTGCGACTTTGCGTAACGCATGATGTCGGCTTCGATGCGCTTGCCGAACTCTGTGTCGATAATCTTGATGTACTGCAGATCGTTCTTGAGTTTTACACGACGTCGTTGCAGATAGAGATTTAGTAACTCTTTTTCAAATCTGTTTAGCGTGTGCTCATCCTTGCCGCGTTCGTCGATTGCAAACTGCGGGTAATGTTTGTTGATGTCGGTTGGATACAAGCCGGCAAAAATGCTGTTGCGTGCGTATGGTGTAGCTGTTGGAAGAATCGAGCAGTAGTAATCGTGTTGTACGGAGTACAACGGACGTATGAATTCTTCCATCACGCGCCATTGGTCGAGGCGCATGCAGTCGATGACCATGAAGAACGTGGGACGTCCACTTTCGAGTCTCGGCAACACGTGCTTGTCTAGGATATGGGGCGAGAGAAGGGGCATGTCTTCTGTTCGCTTATCGCGGTCGGTTAACCAATCGGGATACTCGTTCTCGATGAACTTCGAAAACGCCTGGTTGCATTCGCGGTATTGGTCGCGTAGCGATTGTTCAAGTCCGACATCCTGATGCGCATCGAGCTCAAGGCTACTTTCGACGAGTTTCAGATAGACGTCGAGCCATTCGCTCCATGACATTCGGTCCATAAGGCGGCGTGAGATCGAAGAATAATCGCGATGAAAATTCTCCGTGATGCGTGCTTCGGTAATGCGTTGTGTCTCGAGGAATTTCTTGCACGCTGCTAGAATCTGCGTCGGGTTTACGGGCTTTGTGAGGTAGTCATCGATTTTTCGTCCGATGGCCTCCTCCATCACCGCTTCCTGTTCATTCTTCGTAACCATCACCACGGGCACCGACCGGTTGATGTCCTTAAGCACCGAGAGCGTCTCGAGTCCGGATATCCCAACCATCGTCTCATCCAGAAAAATCAGGTCATAGCGCTCTTGTTGCGCCATTTCAATGGCATCCTCACCATTCGTGGCAGTTGCCACGGCATATCCACGTTGTTCGAGCAAGATGATGTGCGGCTTAAGCAGGCTAATCTCATCATCGACCCAGAGGATGCGCTTCTTTTCCATAGATCCTTCGCGTGTTGAAAGCATGTGAACGGCAGGTGGTGTGGACGGATGCCGTAAAGATTATTGGAGCGTTAGTGGTTTGCTTCGCTTGTTCGCGAAGCTGGTGTTATAACCGCCATCGTTGTAGTCGCGCGAGCGATGAGTGTTTCCTCGCCCCCATCGGAGCAAAACACATCTGCCTCGCAGAAGTGCATCATCCGTCCGGGTTTTACGACGCGCCCCACCGCGCGTAAGCGCGAGCCCCTTCCCTTGGCGAAGTACGAGACCTTGATTTCTGCCGTAACGGTGTGCTCGTGGGGTCCGACGAGCGTAAAGCCCGCAAAGCCCGCTGCAACGTCAGCGATCGTCGCGGTCACGCCCCCATGAACGAGTCCCAGCTGCTGCTGATGCTCCGGTTTGAGGTCAATTACGGCCTCGACATACCCAGGCTCGATAACTGTGAGCCGGCAGCCGAGGTGCTTCATGAACATCTGACGCGTAAGGTGATCCTCGATCGACGCGCGGAAGTCGGGATTCTTGAGCTTGTATTGCATACCACAAACTTAGTGTGAAGACTCAAGTCGTCTTCCTCAGGTCGTCTTCCTCAGGTCGTCTTCCTCAGGTCGTCTTCCTATAGTTCACGATCGCCCATGTGTTAAGTACGACGGCTATGCCACCGACAATCAAGAGGTGGTTGCGGATGTCGGAGAAACCGCTGCCCTTGATGACGATCATGCGCATGACATCGATGAAGTAGCGGACGGGGTTGGCACGCGTGACGGTCTCGGCCCAATCGGGCATACCGTCGATAGACGTGAAGAGTCCGCCCAGCATGATGAAGATCATCATGAAGAAGAAGGCCACGAACATGGCCTGCTGCTGGGTGTCGGCGAAGGTGGAGATAAGTAGGCCGAGGCCGAGGACGCAAAGCAGGTAAACACCGACGAAGAGATAAATGAGCGCGATGTTGCCCACGGGGACGATGCCGTAGACGAGGCGAGAAACAAGAAGTCCGATGGTGAGCACCACAAGACCTAGGATCCAGAACGGTATGAGTTTGCCAAGGATGAATTGGTATTTCTTGATCGGTGTGACGTTGATCTGCTCGATGGTGCCGACTTCTTTTTCTTTGACAATGTTGAGTGCTGTGAGGTATGTAACGACCATGGTTACAAGCAGCGCAAGAATGCCGGGCACCATGAACATGTCGTACTTCATGTTGGGGTTGAACCAGTTCGATGTCTGAATGTCGACCACTGCGACGTCAGAGAACTTCGGCGGTGTAGCCCACTGGGCACGGATGCCACTGTTGTACTCGAGGATGATGCTCGACAGATACGAAGTGCCAAGACCAGCCTTCGTGCCATTGATGGCATTTACTGCAAGCAGGAGTGTGGCAGTGTTCGTGCGGACGAGATTTCTGTCAAAACCCTGCGGTATCTCGAGCACGATGTCCACCTCGTCGGTCTCGATGCGCGCCTGCGCATGCTCGTACGAGTCTTCGTAACCGTCGAGTTTAAAGTATCCAGAGGCCGTGATTTTTTGGACGAGCCTACGTGAAGCTTCGGTGCGATCATTGTCGACGATGCTGAGCGCGATGTTACGGACCTCGTAGTTCGCAGCCTGTGGCAGCACGAGTAGCTGAATGATTGGTAGAACGAGAATCATGCCCAGAATTACGCGGTTGCGGAATATCTGTTTGAACTCTTTCTGCAAAAGGAACAGTAGGATTCTCATGTGAGCCTCACTTTGAACTTCTTAAGGCTCACGAGAATTAGCACCAACGTCATGCCAGTGAGAATGGCCAGCTCCTTGGCAATCGCTTCGATGCCAAGACCCTTTATCATAATATCTTTTACTATAAGATAATACCATTTTGCCGGTACGGCGTTCGATATGAGTTGCAGGGGCAATGGCATGTTCTCGATGGGGAACATGAAGCCGCTGAACAGAATGGTCGGAAGGAGCAAACCCATCATGGACACTAGCATTGCGGCCTGCTGCGTGTCGGTGACCGTAGAAATGAGTATGCCAAGAGAGAGGCAGGTAACAATGAAGCCCGCACTTGCTGCGAACAGCAGAAGCACACTTCCCTGCACGGGTACATCGAGCACAAAGGTGCTGAGCAAAAGTATGCTTGCAACGTTAGCGAGTGAGAGTATCAGATACGGGATGACCTTGGCAAGGAGCACGAGAAGGGGCTTGAACGGCGAGACGAGCAGGATCTCCATGGTGCCGAGCTCTTTTTCGCGCACGATGGCGATAGACGTCATCATAACGCATACAAGCATGAGTACAAGTGCAATTACGCCAGGGACAAAATTCGGTGCACCGCGCAACTGCGGGTTATACAGCATTCGCACGCTGGTGCTAATCTGCATAGGAGGAGTAGCGCCCTTTGACATCTGTTGCTGATAGTCTGCGAGAATTGTAGTGAGATAAAAGCGAAGTGTGGTTGCAGTGTTCGGGTCTGATGCATCGGCCACGATCTGCAATTGCGCGTTGCGCGTGTGTTGCAGTTTTTCTCCAAAGCCCACAGGGAACACAAGTGCGATGCGAGCATTGTTCGATTGAAATGCTTTTGCGATGTCCTTTGTCGATACAGAGACTACACTGACGTCGAAGTAGGAACTGGCGTCGATCTCTTCTATAATTCTGCGCGAGTCTTCGTCATGCGCCTGATCAACGATTAGCACTTGCGCATTCTTCACTTCGTTTGTGAGAGCAAATCCGAAAATCAGAATCTGCATAATTGGCATGCCGAACAGAATTAGCAGTGTTCGCTTATCACGCAACACATGCAGAAACTCTTTGCGCACAAAGACGAGGAGTTGCTTCATGGCCTTTGGCCTCGCGCGACGTAGCTATTTCTCATGCTAGTCTCCAGAGTGCTGTGGCTATTTCTCACACTAGTCTCCAGAGCGCTTTGCGCCACGCGCGAGTTCGTAGAACACTTCGTCCATCGAGGCAGCCCCATACCTTGCCTTGAGTCCCTTGGGCGTATCAAGTGCCTTTATGTCGCCGTCTACCATAATCGAGATACGTCCGCAGTACTCCGCTTCGTCCATATAGTGCGTCGTTACAAACACCGTCACCCCTCTATCAGCGGCCTCATAGATCAGGTCCCAGAACTGACGTCGTGTTACAGGGTCGACACCGCCTGTTGGTTCATCGAGAAATACCACACGTGGTTCGTGCAACACGGCAACCGAGAAAGCAAGCTTCTGCTTCCATCCAAGTGGGAGGGTCTTAACGAGCTTCGACGCTTCTTTATCGAGACCGAGTTTTTGGACAAGCTCCTGCCCCTTTGCCTTGAGCACCCTGCGGGAGAGTCCGTAAATGCCTCCGAAAAACGTAATGTTTTCCAATACGGTTAAATCTTCATACAGCGAGAACTTCTGGCTCATATATCCGATGTTCTGCTTTACAAGGTCGGTTTGCGTGCGAACATTAAATCCGGCTACCGTAGCCTCACCCGACGACGGCTTAGAGAGTCCGCATAACATGCGCATCGCAGTCGTCTTGCCTGCACCATTCGCACCAAGGAATCCGAAGATCTCGCCCGGCATAACGTCGAACGTAATGTCATTGGCTGCAACGAAGTCGCCGTACCGTTTAGTAAGGTGCTTCGTAGATATGACGGGAGTGGTTGCGGACAAATTCATTGCTGCATTGCGGGTTGCTGCATTGCGGGTTGCTGCATTGCGGGTTGCTGCATTGCGGGTTGCTGCATTAGCTGAATAAAGCAGTCTTCGATCGTAGGTTCGATGCGCTCAACGGAGACATCTCCATGCCCCTGTTGCACGAGATAGTGTTTGAATTGATCAGCCTCACTGCCTATCGTGTCATGATCAATTGTTGGTTTACTCACTGCGTTGTGTGACCTGAGTTCATTATCTACAAAAGTGACGTGCATTGTTTCGCCGAAGGCCATAGCGCTTTTTATATTCTCGTACGACTTTAGGTCTTTGCGAAGGGCGGGCATGTTCGAGGTGCTAACAGCGAACAGCGGTGACGGATAGGTCTGGGTGATCTCCTGCGGCGTTGCAATTGAAAGGATGCGTCCAGATTGCATTAGCGCGATGCGTTCGCATCGTCGCGCTTCGTCCATGTACGGCGTAGACACAAGTATCGTAATCCCTTGCTGCTTCAGACGAGCCAGCATTTCCCAGAACTCCTTGCGTGAGACGGGGTCTACGCCTGTGGTGGGTTCGTCGAGAAACATGACTTTCGGACGGTGGATGAGGGCGCAGCACAATGCAAGCTTTTGCTTCATGCCGCCGGAAAGTTTTCCTGCACGTCTCGTTTTGAACGGCTCGAGCTGCACATAGATGTCGCGTATAAGATCGTAATTTTCTTTAACAGAAGTGCCAAATAGCGTTGCGAAGAATTCGAGATTCTCCTGCACGCTCAAATCCTGATACAAGGAAAACCGTCCGGGCATGTAGCCCACGATGCCTCGTATTTTTTTATAATCCTTTACTACGTCGTACCCAGCAACCGAGGCCGAGCCACTATCCGCCAATAGCACTGTCGTGAGAATGCGAAACAACGATGTTTTTCCGGCTCCGTCGGGTCCTATCAGTCCAAACAACTCGCCTGCCCGAACATCAAACGACACATCGTCCAACGCACTCACAGCGCCATTTTCAAAGCGTTTTACGATGTTCTGTACAATTACCGTATGCATGTTGTCTGGTGACACTCGACTTTTCATTTATTGTCTGGCGATACTCGACTTTTCATCAGAATTTCACTTCCCCATACATGCCAAGCTTCAAGTAGCCATCGTTCACCACACGGATTTTCACTGCATAGACAAGATTCGCTCGTTCGTCCTTCGTTTGAATAGTCTTCGGTGTGAATTCTGCTTTCTCGCTAATCCATGCAACCGTGCCACCGTATTGTTTCGCTGGGTCGACCGTAATCGTTGCGAGTTGTCCAAGTTTCACTGTCGAAAGTTGTCCCCCGCTCACGTACGCACGCAGGAACACCGTATCCAGATTTGCAATTCTGTAAAGGGGCTTTCCTGCGGTAGTGATTTCATGCGCTTCTGCATATTTCGTCAGTACGGTTCCATTCACAGGATTGACAATGTTGCACCGAGCAAGCTGATCGTCGATCTGTTCGATCTGCACGCGAAGGGGCACTGCTTCACTAGAAATGCTCAGTGTCGACACACCAAGATTTGAGCTTAGTGCGTCGAGCTGCTTATTCAACACTGCAATCTGACCTTCGACATCTTCGAGCAGCTTACGTGCAATGGCGCGTGCCTGCACGAGGTTATACAAACGCTGGCGTTCACGTTCTGCAACGCGCAATTGCTCACGCACTGTAGCAAGTTGCGAGGACACGTCCGGACGTCGGCTCAGAACCGCCTTGATTTGAGCTTCGAGTTGCAACTTGCGCAGTGCCAGTTGCACGCTATCAATGTGGCCAACAATCTGTCCAGCCTTCAGCATGCGTCCCTCGCTCACCTCCAGCCATTCTATCATTCCCGTCGCCTCTGCGGACACAATTGTCTCCGTTGCCTCAAACGCTCCAGATGCATCGGATGTGTTATCGTTTCGTGCGCACCCTACGCTCAACAGTAGCACCAACCCAACAACGACAAAGCCATGCTTATTGGGTGCAAGTGATTTGATACCTGTGTTCAAACTTTTCATTTTGGTTTTCATAATTGCACGTTCATTAAGGCCTCAATCCACACGGGAATCAATGCTCGTCGTTCTTGCATCATCTTGTCGAACGTATTGGGGGCCAGATTGCCCACGGCTTCGAGCATCGGACGTGCCACAAACGGAAACACCGTCATTCCAACAAGATTCATTACAAAATGCATGATTGGCAATTCGCTAATCGAGCCATCTTTAACGGCGGCATTGTATTGCGTAGTGAAATGCGACTTCAGAAAAACATCTCTGGCTCCAACCTTTTGCGAAAGCTTCAACGGATTCGTGCGCAGTGAACTAAAGATGAACAACGGCAGATCGGGTTGAAGGGCAAGCAAGTCTATATACCTGTTTACGAACAACGTCACCTTTTCTTCAAGCGCCGTTTTATCATCGTTAAACGCGGTTTTCATCCCGTCCATGAATACAGCAAGATTCTCCATCATGATCTGCGCAAAGAGGCGCTCCTTACTACCGAAGTAGTAGTTCAACAACGCCAGATTCTCACCCGAATGCTCCGCTATCTGCCTTGTGGTGGTTGCCGTGTACCCCTGCTTCAAGAACAGATGTTGCGCACTTCTCCGGATGCGGTCCTGGGGTCGGAGTAAAAGTTCATC
>ENA-ORBV01017690-ORBV01017690.1-microbial-mat-metagenome-genome-assembly--contig:-NODE-17690-length-10157-cov-7.372421_pt1 | contig 10157 bp, 8 predicted proteins | sample MGYA00237777_ERZ505514 | MGnify/ENA primary metagenome ERZ505514 (study PRJEB26160, sample SAMN06269048) | microbial mat metagenome | isolation source: Oligotrophic lake microbial mat | place...
CCGGCCTCGCCGCCAGCGCCATCGCGCTCGCGGCCCGCCGCGCCGACGCCGCCGGCACCGCCTCGCCGATCCTCACCGCGAACACCGAGCCCGATCCGCAGGTGAAGGTCCTCCTCCTCGAGGCCCTCACCGCCGCCCGACTCGCCGGCGCCAACTGGGCCGATGCCCGCGTCCAACGCCAGCGCCGCCAGAACCTCGGCACCCGCGAACAACAGGTCACCAACGTCCTCGACACCGATACCATCGGGTGCGGGGTTCGCGTCCTTGTCGATGGCACCTGGGGCTTCTCCGCCACCCGCGTCCTCACCAAGGACGGCGTGGCCCGCGCCGCGCGCCAAGCGGTCGCCCTCGCCAAGGCCAATCGCGTCGCGCGCGATCGCAGCGTGACCCTCGCGCCCTCGCCAGCGCACGCGAATGCCTCCTGGAAATCCGCCTACACGATCGACCCCTGGAGCATCCCGGTCGCCGAAAAAGTGGATCTCCTCCTCCGCGCCAACGCCGCCGCGATGCGCGTCCCGAATATCCGCTTCGTCAACTCGAACCTCTCGTTCGTGAAGGAGGAACGCTCCTACGCGAACTCCGAGGGCTCGATGATCGCGCAGGACGTCGTGCGCAGTTGGGTCACCATGACCGTGACCGCGATCTCCAGCGACCGCACCGAGGTCGCCACCCGCGGTCCCGAAGTCGTACAGCCCATGGGACGCGGCTGGGAATACGTCCTCGAGAACGACATCGTCACCAACGCCACCGTCTGGGCCGAACAAGCGCGAGAGAAGCTCACCGCGAAGTCGGTCGATGTCGGCCGCTACGACCTCGTGCTGCATCCCTCGCAGCTCTTTCTCACCATCCACGAATCCATTGGCCACCCGACCGAACTCGATCGGGCGATGGGCTACGAAGCCAATCTCGCCGGCACCTCGTTCATCGCGCCCCCCACGGACGTGCTCGGCAAGCTCCGCCTCGGCCCCGATCATCTCACCATTCGCGGCGATCGCTCCGAACCGCACGGGCTCGCCACGATCGGCTACGATGACGACGGCGTGCAGCCCGACAGCTTCGACATCATCAAGAACGGCATCTTCTGGGATTATCAAACCACGCGCGAACAGGCCGAGTGGCTGCGCCCCTGGTACGAGAAGAACAACATGCCCGTGCGCTCGCATGGTTGTTCCTACGCGCAAAGCTGGAGCGATGTCGCCTTTCAGCGTATGCCGAACGTTTCGATCGTCCCCGACCAGCGTAACGACCGCAAGTGGGACGATCTCATCGCCAGCACCGATAAGGGCATCGCGATGATCGGACGCGCCTCGTACTCAATCGACCAGCAGCGCTACAACGCGCAGTTCGGCGCCCAGGTCTGCTACGAGATCCGCGGCGGCAAGATCGTCGGCCAACTCAAGGACGTCGCCTACGTCATGCGCACTCCCGACTTCTGGAACTCCATCGACATCATCGGTGGCAAGTCCTCCTACGAACTCGGCGGCACCTTCAACGACGGCAAGGGGCAACCTGGACAATCGAACGCCGTGAGCCACGGCTGCCCACCCTGCCTCTTCCGCAACATCAACGTGCTCAACACGGGGCGCACCCTGTGAGCATCCTCTCCGATTCCCCCGAGCGCCTGCTCGCGCGCCGCGACGCCGAACGCCATGGCGTCCTCGATGAACCGATCGTCCTTTCGCGCGCCGAGTGCGAGGACATCGTGCAACGCGCCATCAAAGCCTCGAAGGCCGATGCCTGCCGCGTGAGCGTCAACAGCTCGTACGCCACGAACGTCCGCTTTGCCGACAACCAGATGTCCACCTCGGGCATCTCCGACGATGCCTCCATCAGCATCACCGCGTTCGTCGGCAAGCGGAACGCCACCGTGCTCACGAACGACTTGGGCCCCGGCGGACTCGAGCGCGCCGTCGCGCAGGCCGAAGCGCTGGCGCGCCTCTCGCCGGAAGATCCTGAGCAACTCCCCGAGCTCGGGCCGCAGCGCTACGTCGAGATTCCTGCGTGGTACGACTCCACCGCGACGCTCAGCGCCGAGGATCGTGCACGCGCCGCACTCTCCACGCTCGAACTCACGCGGCGCGCGAGCGATATCACCGCCGCGGGCTACATAGAGTGCACCGCGAGTTCGCGCGCGATCGGCAACAGCGCCGGTCTCTTTGCCTTTCACCGCAGCACCAACGCGAACTACTCCCTCACCGTCCGCACCACCGACGGCACCGGCAGTTCCTGGATGGGCGCCGACGAGAACGATTGGGCCAAGATCGACTTCCGCGCCATCAGCACCGGCACCGCCGAGCGTGCGCGCGCCTCGCGCAATCCGCAGGCCATCGAGCCGGGCCGCTACACCGTGATCTTCGAGCCCCAAGCCTCGGCCGATCTCCTCGGCTCGATCGGTGGCATCTTCAGCGCGCGCGCGGCCGATGAAGGGCGCTCCGCACTCTCCAAGGCCGGTGGCGGAAATAAGCTCGGCGAGAGGATTCTCGATTCGCGCGTCACGCTGGTGTCCGACCCCGCCGATCCGCAGGTCCTCGGCGCGCCCTTCGGTGGCGATGGTCTCCCGCTCTCACGTCAGGTCTGGGTCGAGAATGGCGTCGTCAAGCAGTTGAGCTACGATCGCTTCTGGGCGCAGCGCACCGGGAATCAACCCACGGGCGGTGGTGGTGGGTTTGGTGGCGGCGGGTTTGGTGGCGGTGGCGGCGGCTTCAAGATGCTCGGCGGCGATTCCACCCTCGACGCGATGATCAAGAGCGCTGAGCGCGCCGTGCTCGTCACGCGCCTCTGGTATCTCCGTCCCGTGAACAACCGCACGCTGGTGTACACCGGTCTCACGCGCGATGGCACCTTCCTCGTGGAGAACGGACGCATCACGCGCTCCATCAAGAACATGCGCTTCAACGACTCCGGGCTGATCATGCTCAACAGTCTCGATGCGATCGGGCCCGCAGTGCGCACCAACAGCGGGGGGGTCTTCCCCGCGGTCAAGTCGCGCGACTTCAGTTTCACGAGCTTGAGCGACGCGGTGTAGATGGTGACCATCTGCGCGGTGCGCTGACCGATGCCCCATCGCTTCCCTTGGGCACGATACTCGGACGAGCGGCTCTTGCAGCTGCGCGTCCGAGACCTCGGGGTGAAGCTGGACGGCACTTGGATCGGCGACTGCGTGAACGATCTGCACGGCGAACTCACAGAACGCGGCATCCGGTTGAAGCCACACGTCTGGGTCTCGGACGAATGGTTCTCGCCAGGGGGCATCTCGGGCTTCGCCGTGCCGTTCTATTTGCTGCATCCGCGTTTGATGCGGCTTGAGCGCACCCAGCTCATTGAGGTCGAGGGGGGCACGTACCACGAGTGCATGAAGATCCTGCGCCACGAGTGCGGGCATGCCATCCAGCATGGGTACCAGTTGCACCGAAAGCGCGAATGGCAGCGACTCTTCGGCAAGTCCTCGCTCAAGTATCCCGACGCGTATCGCCCCAAGCCGGCGAGCAAGCGCTATGTGCAGCATCTGCGCCGCTGGTATGCGCAGAGCCACCCGGACGAAGACTTCGCCGAGACCTTTGCCGTCTGGCTGCGACCGCGTGCCGACTGGCGGCGCCGGTATGCGGGATGGCCAGCGTTGCAGAAGCTTGAGTATGTCGATCGCGTGATGGCGGACCTCGCCGGCACCGTGCCACCCGCGCGCGATCGCCGCGTGATGGATCCCGCGCGTACTAACAATCGCACGTTGTTCGAACACTATGTGTATCGTCGTGCGATATATTCGGTCGAGTATCCCAAGACCTACGACGATGACCTGTCCCGCCTCTTCTCCGACGATCCGCGCGATCGCCACCGCACCACCGCGGCGGCCTTCCTGCGCACGCATCGCGCTCACATTCGCCGCATCGTCTCGCGGTGGACGGGCGAATACCAATTCTCACTCGACCAAGTGCTCACCGATATGATTGGACGCTGTCGCGAGCTGCGCCTTCGCGTGCATGGCAACGAACGGCAGATTCTCACTGACTTCATGGTGCTCCTCACCGCCCGCACCATAAGCTTCCTCGTCGGTCAGGGACGCCGCGACTGGATCGCCGTATGAAAAAGCTCCGCATCCTCGTGCTCACGCACCCGGATCTGGCGCCTCCCGACAACCTCTCGGCTCTGTCGCCAAAGGAACAGTTCGAGATCAAGACCGAGATCGACGTCATCACGACGCTTCGCCAACTCGGTCACGATGTCCTCGTCCTCGGCGTCCAGTGGGAGTTGCGCCCCATTCGTGAGGCGGTCGAAGCGCACAAGCCCGATATCGTCTTCAATCTGCTCGAGGAGTTCCACGGCGAGACGACCTACGATCACAACGTCGTCGGCTTTCTCGAGCTCATGAAGGTGCGCTACACTGGGTGCAATCCGCGCGGGCTCATGCTCTCGCGCGGCAAGGCGCTCTCCAAGAAGCTTCTCACGTACCACCGCATTCGCGTGCCCGACTTCGCGGTCTTCCCGATGGGTCGCAAGGTGCGCCGGCCGCGCGACCTCGCCTTTCCGCTCATCGTGAAGTCGCTCATTGAGCATTCGTCGTTGGGAATCTCCAAGGCGTCCATCGTCAACGACGAGGACGAGCTCAGGGAACGTGTGCGCTTCGTGCACGAGCGGATCGGGACAGATGCCATCGCCGAGCAGTTTATCAGCGGGCGCGAGCTGTACGTGAGCGTGCTTGGGAATGATCGACTCGTCGCCTTTCCAGCCTGGGAACTCGTCGCCGAGAAGAACGATCCCAGTGAACCGCTCATTGCCACCGCGCGCGCCAAACACAATGTCGAGTATCAGGCCAAGAAGGGCATCGCCATTCGCGCTGCGGTGGAGTTGCACCCCGCCGTCGAAGAGCGCCTGATTCACGACAGCAAGCGTATTTACCGAATCCTCGAGCTCACCGGATACGCCCGCATCGATTTCCGACTCGATGCCGAGAACCGGCTCTACTTCCTCGAGGCGAACCCGAATCCCGATATCGCCGAACAGGAGGAGTTCGCCTCGGCGGCGCGGCACGACGGGTTGTCGTTTCCCAAGCTGCTGGAACGCATTCTGCGGCTCGGACTGCCGCGGCAGGAATAGCCTTGCAGCGGGTCGGCCGACATTAGACGTTGTCCAACGGACGGACTCTCTTCCGCGTAGTTGATGATATGCCGCTCTCGACGACGCTCCGACGCCTGACTCTCGCCACGCTGCTCGCCGTTGGCGCGTCGCTTCCGCTCACCGCGCAGGACGCGCCGGCGACGACACGAACGCGCGCTACCCCGGCTTCCGAGCCGCGCTTGCGTGTCTTCCTCGACTGCCCCACCGGCGGCTGCGATCGCAACTTCCTGATCACCGAGCTCCCTTTTGTCCTCTGGACCCAGGACCGGCTCGACGCGGACATTCACGCGCTCATCACAAGGCTCGGCACAGCCTCCGGCGGCAGTGCGTACACCATCAATCTGCTCGGGCGCGGGATCTTTGCCGGGAGAACCGACACGCTCGGGGCGACCGTGCCCCCGAACACCACCGACGACATGCGCCGCCGCGAACTCGCGCGCGTGCTGAAGCTCGGACTCGTCCCCTATGCCATCCGTGTCAGTGACTCCGCGCCGTTCTCGCTCCGCTACGACGCGCCGGCGAACAGCACCGCGGGTGGCAACGCCGTCATTCTGGACCCCTGGGACTTCTGGGTGTATCGCGTGCGCGCCAACGGCAGCGGCAACGCCGAATCATTGAACTCCTCGTACCAGATCAACGGCAGTGTCAATGTCAGCCGGACCACCGAGGAGCTTAAGCTCTCGTTCAACGCGAACGAGGAGTACCGCGCGAACACCTTCACCCTCTCCGACAGCTCCGAGCAGACCTTCATTCTGCGCTCCACCGATCTCAGTGTGCGCATCGTGCGCAGCGTTTCCGATCACTGGTCCATTGGCACGCGCCTCACCGGCGGACGCTCCGACTTCCGCAATCAGGCGGCTTCGGCCGGCCTCGACCTCTCCGCGGAGTACAACTACTTCCCGTGGCGTGACGCCACCTCACGACAGCTCATTGCCGCGGTAGCAATCGGTGGGCGCCACTTCGATTACAAGGAGGCGACCATCTTCGACCTCACCACCGAACTGCGCCCCATCGCCCGCGCCATCATCGCCGGCGAGTCGCGGCAGCAGTGGGGCACGCTCGATGGCGCGATGCGCTACACGCAGTTCCTGCACAACGCGAAGACGTATAACCTGAGCTTCAACGGACGGGCGAACGTCCGGCTCACCCGCGGCCTCGCGCTCGAGATTCGCGGCGACGCCGCCAAGGTCAACGACCAGCTCTATCTGCGCCGCGGAGGCGCGACCGACAGCGAGGTCCTCACGCGCCAGCGCGCCCTCGCCACGAATTTCCGGATTGGCGGAGCGATTGGGCTGACCTTCACCTTTGGGTCGATCTACAACACGATCGTGAACCCGCGGTTGGACGAGCTCGGGACCTGAGCTGAGGTAACGTTCGGGGTCGTACATCAAGATTGTGAGCTCGTAACTACCTATCAACATTGCATTTAGAACGTAAGCGGCTTCCCTTTGAGCATGTCGCAGATCCGTCGCTACCTCGCCGAAATCGGTGTCCGCGGCGGTCGCAAAAGCCGCCGCACACTCGACTCCGACACGGCCCGCCAAATGGTCCGCGTGCGCGAGGCGCGCCGCGCCTTCAAGCAATATCGAGTCCGTTGCTTCCGGTCCTACGACCCCAATTTTCGGGTCACTGCCGCCGACTTTCCCTGGGTCGCCGAGCAACTCATGCGACACGGCGACCGCGAAGCGTTCCAACTCGGAGCGCGCCTGTGCCGCTAACGCCCCCTCAGCTACTCACCGCCATCGCAAACGTGATCGCGTTCCCACCCGGCTCGCGCACCCCGATCTCCTCCATCCCGTAGAACGTCTTCCGACGCGGAAAGACCAGCGGCGCCCCCTCAATCGCCTCGATCGTCGCATCGAGGTTCATCACTTCGAGAAAGAGGAAGGTTCCGCCCCCCGGCGCATCACCAAGGGCCGGAATATCCGCCTCCACGCTGGCCCGCGTCTGGTACATGATCTCGAGCCCACTCTTCTCGAGAATCACGAAGCCAAGTCGCCCGTCATGCTGCACATCGGCGGTCTTGTCGAATCCCAGCGCCTCCCAGAACGGGATGCAGGGTTCGATCTCATTCACGAGCATGATCGGCGTGATCCGCTTGAGCCAGTTCGACATCCTCAGTTCCCCCGCCGCTGGGCGGCGTGCTTGGTCTTGATTCGCTCGGGCGCCGCATTGGATGCGAGGCGGTCTGCGAGATAACTTACCTGTCGATGTCCACCACCGCTCACCCCCCGCGCGCCGGCCTCCTCGGCCTCTCCTGGCGGCAGCTCATCGCGCTGATCGCGCTCGTGAACGCCTTTGTCGCCACCTATCTCCACCTCTGGAAGATCGGCAAGGCGGGCGCACTCTCGTGCGGCGGAGGCGGCGGCTGCGCACTGGTGCAGTACAGCCCATGGAGTTGGTTCCTGGGCGTCGATGTGGCACTGATCGGCGCGGTCGGCTACACGAGCGTCGTCGTCCTTGCCGTAGTCGGCACCACCGAACGCTTCCAGGATGCACGCTGGATCGCCCGCGCGCTCATGGGACTCATCTGGGCGGCGTTTCTCTTCACGCTGCGCCTCAAGTATGCGGAGTTCTTCCTGATGAAGACCTTCTGCCCGTGGTGCGCGATCTCGGCGGTGAGCATCACCCTGCTCAGCGTGATCGTGTATATGGAATGGCGGCGGGTGCGAGCGCTGCGCGCCACACCCGCCGCCTGACCCGCTGTACCGCGGGGCGATTCCGGACTGGCGACTACTTCGCCGCCACCGCCCGCAACGTCGTCGCAATCCCCTGCAGCCGCTCAAGATCCTTCCCCGATGCGCTGCGCGCCAACGTCTCCGCCGCCGCCGCCACACGCTCCAGCGCCGACTTCCGCTGCGCCCCCGTCTCACGCTCCGCCGCCGTCAGTGACCGCTGCAACACCTGCACCCCTGCCGCCGACACCTGCGAGCCACGCGCCAGTTGATCCAGGTACGCCTTCGCCACCACCACGTCCGCCGGCCACACGATCCGCGTCTGCGCCTGCGGATTCGCCTCCGCCACCTGCACCGACCGCGCCGCCGCGAGTTCGTTCTCCGTCAGATGCGCGCTCGGCGTCAGCTCCAGCACATCCAATCCACGCGCGATCTCCGAGCCGTAAATGCGGCCGTTGTACCAGTACGAGGACCACTGCCCGCCGAGCGTGAGCGCGGAGTCCGTCACGGGCCCACGATCGAAGTACGCAATCTCCACGGGCGCGGCGGCATCGGTGAAGTCAAACACCGAGATGCCGCCCTGATACCACGCCTGCACCTTGATGTCGCGCCCGGGCACCGGGACCAACGAACCATTGTGCGCCACGCAGTTCTCCTGCGGCGTCTGCACCGCCGGCAGCTTGTAGTGGCTCGCGAAGGTCAGCTCCGTGCCACTGCGCGTGTAGATCGCATTCGCGCCCCAGGTCGCCTTGTCCGTCGCGCGGCAACGCGGCGACGTGCCGCCGCCCCACTCATCGGTGAAGAGCACCGTCGTGCCGGCATTGTTGAAGGTCGCCGAGTGCCAGTAGGCGAAGTTGTCGTCCGTGACTTCTTCGGCGCGCGTCGGGTTGGCCGGATCGCTGATATCGAGCAGAATGCCATTGCCGGAGCAGGCCCCTGCCGCGAGTCCGATCTCGGGATACGCCGTGATGTCGTGGCACTGATCCGTGCGCGCCGTGCGCTGCGTGCCTTCGCCATGATTGCCGCCAGCCCAGAGTCCATTCACCGCACCCGTCGCGCGATCCGCAAACACACGCGGTGCATTCACGATCTTCGCATCCTGCGGACGCGCGATCGGCACTTCGATCACTTCAATCCGGAAGAACGACGTGTTGGGGTCTTCCCCTGGCATGCGCGCCGAACAGCCGGGCAGTTCCTCGGGAGAGCGCACGCTGCTCGTGCCCGACACATACACGAAGAGGCGCGACGCATCCTTCAGGTCCGGAACAAGCGTATGCGTGTGCGAGCCGCGACAGGTCTGCACGGCGGCGACCTGTACGGGCTTCGTAATGTCCGAAATATCAAAGATGCGCACGCCGCGGAATCGCTCGGCGTTCACCATGCCCGCGGCGCCCTGATTGCCGCAGTCCACGCGGCCGCGTGTTTCTTCGACGCTCAGGAAGAGCAGATTGCCATGCACCGACACATCGCCCTGCCCACCACCACACACGAACGCCGTCTTCAATACCGGCAACGCGGGATTCGATACATCCCAAATCTGGAAGCCGTTGAAGTTCCCCTGGAACACCAGCGGACCGCGGAAGGCGAGATCGCTGTTCGCCGTGCCGAAGTCTCCGGGACGTCCTGCCAAGAAGAATCCGTCGGGGCGCGGAGTCGCCGAGATCAAGCGCATGTTCGACGCCGCGGTGGCCGCGTCGAGCCAGCCACCCTTGAGCCCGACGCGGGGGTCTGGCTGCGGCGCCTGCGCGGCCAACGGAGCAACGGAGAGACTCAGGAGCGCAGCGACGCGTAGCAACGAGCGATACAAGACAATCCTCCAGAACGATGATAGGGCCAAAGATTCCACTCTCGTACAACACCTAGACCCGCGAAACCGTTGACAAGCGGTGTACGCGGCCCTCTGGGAAACAGAACGGGGGCGCAGTCAGTGACCGCGCCCCCGTTCGTGCTCCATCAACATGGCTAGGGCCGGAATCGAACCGGCGACACGCGGATTTTCAGTCCGCTGCTCTACCAACTGAGCTACCTAGCCGCGAGCCTTGGAACTTAGTCTCCCCCACGCCCTGACTCAAGCCACCCCACTCCCCGAACATAGCTCCTAAGTCCCAGCCCGATGGCACTTTCCGCCGCGTCCATCGTACGGAACTGCACCCAGCAACCCCCATCGCGCGGCGGTTGTCCTATAATAGATGCGCCGGGGCAGTCGCCCCGCCCTTTTTCCCCTGAGGATCTGATGCTCCGAATCTCCCGCGCCGCCCTCGTCGCGGCCGCCGGCCTCGCACTCGCGACCACAGCCGATCCTGTCTCTTATACACATCTCCGAGCCCACGAGACTAAGGCGAATCTCGTATGCCGTCTTCTGCTTGAAAA
>ENA-ORBV01017692-ORBV01017692.1-microbial-mat-metagenome-genome-assembly--contig:-NODE-17692-length-10156-cov-4.888779_pt1 | contig 10156 bp, 8 predicted proteins | sample MGYA00237777_ERZ505514 | MGnify/ENA primary metagenome ERZ505514 (study PRJEB26160, sample SAMN06269048) | microbial mat metagenome | isolation source: Oligotrophic lake microbial mat | place...
AATGATACGGCGACCACCGAGATCTACACCTCTCTATTCGTCGGCAGCGTCAGATGTGTATAAGAGACAGCTTTGGAACTGGCACCAGCGCCCCGCGGCCGCCTGACGCTGATGCCGCGCCGCTCGATCGGCGCGGAACTGCTGGCCGTGCGACCGGCAGGCGGCTCGCAGTCCATCGTCGCACTGCTCGACCCCCGTGCGCTGATCCTTCCGCCGCTGGGGCCGTGGCAGACCGACGGCGCCACCGGCGAACGCATCACCCTTCACGCTGGCGACGGCCGCCCGCTGCAGGTGTGGTCGCGCGACGGCGCCGCAGGCCCGACAGACGCTTTGCTTCAGTCCCGCCAGAACTCGGCAAGGCATGGCATGGCTGTCGGTGTCGATATCGAACGTGCCAGCTTCTGGGCCGACTTTCGCCGCCAGTTGCCGGGGTTGCTCGCGGCCGCGCTGCTGTGCAGCGGCGCCATCGCATTCTGGGCCCGGCGCCATGCCGTGCGGCGCGCACGCCTGGTGCACCGCCTGGAGCGCGCCTTGCGAAAGCGCCAGTTCGAACCCTGGGTGCAGCCCATCGTCGACCTGAGCAGCGGCCGTTGCGTCGGCGGCGAGGTGCTGATGCGCTGGGCGCATCCGCAGCGCGGCATCGTGCCGCCGGGCGAGTTCATCGAGGTGGCCGAGCAGACTGGCCTGATCGACGGCATGTCGCAACTGGTGATGACGCGCGCCGCCCACCGCCTGGCCCCGCTGGCGCGTCAGCATCGGCAGCTCTACTTCTCGTTCAACCTGACGCCCGACCAACTGCGCGGGCCGCTGATCGCCCAGACCCTGGCCGAACTCTTCAACCCCGAGACCCTGCCCCGCGAGCAGGTGCTGCTGGAGCTGACCGAGCGCGAGATCGTCGACCCGGCCGCGCACGGCGCGCTGGCCGCACTGCACCGCGTCGGCTGGCGCGTCGCCATCGACGACTTCGGCACCGGGCACAGCAGCCTGGCCCTGCTCGAGCAGCTACCGATCCAGCGCATCAAGATCGACCGCGCCTTCGTTGCCAGCATCGGCGCCCGCAGCGCCAGCCGCCCGGTGCTGGACGCCATCATCGGACTTGCGCGCGAGCTCGACATCGGCCTCATCGCCGAGGGCGTGGAGACCCAGGACCAGTGGGACTACCTGGCCGCTCGCGGTGTGGGCAGCGCCCAAGGCTACCTGATGGCCAGGCCGATGCCGCTGCCAGCCTTCGAGCAATGGCTGGCCGGGCATCCGCCAGTTTCGGCCGCCGCCGACGCGCCCGACACGGCGACGCCGCTGGCGGAACAGGAATTGCAGACAATGTGGCAGCGCATGCGGTCCACCGGCGGCCTGGACATCCGCGACCGCATGCACCACCTGCGCAGTTACACGCAATGCTTCGTCGCTCGCGAGGCGGTGGACTGGATGGTTCGGGAGCTCGGAGTCCGCCGCGCCGAGGCCACACATATCGGCCGCCGCATGGTGGCGCTGGGATGGGTGCGCCACGTGCTCGACGAGCACGACTTCGACGACGCCGAGCTGTTCTTCACCGCCGCCGTGCACTTGCAGGCGGCCGCGTTATCGCCACCGGTGGACGACTTGCGCCAAGCCCTGCGCGCCCTGAGTGGCGGCGTCCCCCTGGGCACGTACCGCCGCCGACTGCTGGTGCACCGGCGCTGCGCCAGCGGCTGCCGCATCGTCGACTGGCTGGTGGCGCGCCACGAGGTCAGCCGAGACACCGCCGTGCAGTGGGCGGCACAGCTAATGCGCCAGGGAATGCTGAGGCATGTCTTCGACGATCAGGCCTTCCGCGACGACGGCACCCTGTACCGGCCTGCCTGAATGGCGTCGGGCGGACGCCGACCCGCAGGGTCCGTCGCGCCGCCGGCGTGCATTGCCGGAATGCCGCATTCGAGAACATCGACAGCGCGTTGCAGGCATTGATCCTGCCTGGGGCTGTTGCATACGGGCATGACGGCCACCCTCCTTGCCGTCGAGCCCGCGCCAGCGACCGTCGTCGATGTGCCGGGCAGCGCCGCGCGCGGGCTATTGAAGCGGCCGATCCAAACCGTGCTTTGCCGATCTCCTGCGAGAGAGCGCTTTCGGGCCGCTAGACCATCACGGCTCGTGGCTGCAAGGGGTCGGATAGAGGTCGGGATGGCCGTGTCGTTCCATGGCATCAAACAGCATCGGGACCAGAACCTTCAGCCTCCTGCCGCAGACCCGTCTGCTTCGCGCCCCTCCACGCGCCTTGATATCCAGCACCAATGGCCTCGGTCAACTCTCGACGCGCTGTCATGCTCTGGCCAGAACCACTCGGCTCGCGGCGGGCGCGGCTGCGACTCAACAACGTCTGACCGACGCCCGGCGGTCCACCCGAAATGCGCTGCGCCGACCCGTCGAACGGCAGTCCACCTGGTAAGACGCAGATCAGAAGCCCGGGCACTGTAGCGTTCCCATGATTACTTGTTGATGTTCTGGGTGTACGGAACCCTTACCAATCCATGATGACTGTGCGGCGCCACTTTGCTGCAACCGCGCAGGCTATGCGCTTTGCCAAGTAGAGCTTCATGACGACCCTTGCAAGTTCAAGCCGCCACGCGATGACCGCGCTGTCGTGCGCCACTTTGCTGGCAACGACAGCCTGCCAGCTGAGCGGTTCGAGGACCTTGGGCCGGCCAGGCATGACGACAGAGGCGCTGCCAAGCACCTGCGCCATATGGCGCGCATGGACGCGCGCTGAGCCGCGCGGCGGCGCTGTGCAGGCGGCCGCCGCGCGGTCGCCTGCACAGCTGCATCCTCAGTTCGCCGCCAGCCCTTTGGCGCCGAAGGGCGGCCGACGGCTTTACCGGCCGGCGTCAACTGCCCGTCCGGACCGATGGCAAGCGCCGAGACGGTCTGGCTGCCCGAATTGAGCACCCATAGTTGTAGCAAAGCCCTCTGACCCATTGCCCCGGTGCGGCTCTGGCTGACCCGGCCCGCCTGCACCTCGGTGCGGTCGCATTCATCCACCGCTTTAAAGTGAAATAACTTTCATGATGCGGGGTGAAGAGTGGACCTCATGAAAGTTAGTGCCGACATAACTTGGGTACAAGTTAGTCTGCGCTGCAACTTTGTGGTGGTTCCAGCCTGAACACGCATTTGCATTTTGACCTCTGTGTGGTTGATCGGGTGTTTGAGGCTTTTGCTGGGCCAGCGCAACCCGTCAATGCGGCTGCACATGCCAACCCGGAGCCGGCACCGCAGAGTGTGATCATTCTTGCGGCCACTGGACTCGATGACGCGGTCTTTCGCCATGTTCAGGCCAACGTGCGCAAACGCATCGTGCGCCCCTTTGTGGTGTGCGGCCACGTCGAGCCTGGTGACGTCACGCCTGCACGCGCTGGACGTGCACCGGCACACAAAAGTAGTCAATGTTCTGGCTTTGGGCCAACCATGCCGCCGGGCTGGCGACTTTGCTGGCAGGCGGAAATCGGCATTTGAGCAATACCTTTGACGATTGATGTTGCCACGATCGGGATCGACCAAATCCTTGCAACACAAGCACTTGCGCTGTCTCGTCTTGGCCATGGTGATGGTCGTTCCTGTACCGGGTAGGCCGACACAGTCACATCGACTGCGCGCACGCCCCCGGGCGTCGTTTGAAGAAGGCGCTAGAAAGTCACGGACGAGCAAGAAAACGCACGTTCAGACCGGAAGAATCAAGACAGCTTCTACCCGGCGACCACAGGTCACGCTCCGGAATGCCGGGCACTGGCAAATGCGGTGCGGTTTCATGTCGGGCACCGGATGTTATTCAATGGTGGGCGAACGGTGGTGTTTCGGTGACCAGATTTCCGGGGTGCCAATGTTCCATGGCCTGCAGCGACTGATGCGCCAGCAGTCGTTACATCCCGCCAGCCCTAATTCGGCTTGCCGAAGAACCTCGGCACCGCCAGCACAAAGTCGGCCCAATAGGTGATGACGAGCAGCGTGAAGAACAGTGGCACGTAAAACGGCAACACAGCGCGCGATATCTGCGCCAGGCTGATCTTGGCGATGTTCATCATGATGAACAGGATCACGCCAAACGGCGGCGTCAGCGTACCTATCAGCAGATTCACGATCAGGATGATGCCGAAATGCACCGGGTCAACACCCAGCGCCACGATCAGCGGGTACAGCGTCGGCGTGGCAATCAGCAGGATCGCGGTGGTTTCCATGAAACAGCCGATGACCAGCAGCCCGATATTGATAATTGCGAGGATCACGAACTTGTTGTCCGAGATCGACATCATGAAGGCGGCGAGCTTCATCGGCGCCTGCGACGTGGCCACGATCCAGCCGAAGGGCACCGCGCACGCGATGATGAAAACGAGCACGCCGCAGGTGATCAGCGTTTCGCGCGAGGCCTCGAACACGTCCCGCATCGTCAGCTCCCGTTGCACGAAACCCAGGCCCGCCGCGTAAACGACGGTGAGCGCACCCAGTTCGGTGGGCGTGGCCACGCCGGCCAGCAATCCCACCGTCAGCAGAATCGGCGCCGCCAGAGCAGGCACCGCGCGCACGAAGGTCTTGCCGAGCCGGGGAAACGACATCCGTTTTGTAGGCGGCGCGACGACGCGGCCGGTGCGCACAAGCCAATAGATGGTCACCATCAGTACGCCGCCCATCAGGATGCCGGGCAGGAACCCCGCCAGAAAGAGATCTGCGACCGATACCTGCACCATCACCGCATACACGACCATGATCACGGATGGCGGAATGATCGGGCCGATGACCGAGGAGGCCGCACTGACGGCAGCCGCGAACGCGGGGTCGAAGCCCTCCTTGCGCATCGCATTGACCTCGACCACGCCCAGGCCTGCAGCATCGGCCTGCGCGACGCCGCTCATACCCGCGAAGATCATGCTGGCCAGCACGTTGACGTGCGCAAGGCCGCCGCGAATGTGGCCGACCACCGCATCCGCAAAGTCGAAGATGCGCTCGGCGATGCCGGCGCGGTTGAGCAGGTGGCCTGCCAGCACGAACAGCGGGATCGCGATCAGTACGAAACTGTCGAGACCCGTCCCCATCCGCTGGACGATGATGGAGAGCGGGACCGGCTGCGAGAAGACGATGGCGGTGATCGAGGACAGCGCCATGGCAAACGCCACCGGGACCTGGAGCGCCACCAGCACTGCAAGCAAGCCAAACAACAACAGCAGCGTCATATGATCACGGGGGGTGGGGTAGGTGGGGCCTCGTGCCGCCCGAACACGACCGCCATTTCCTGCAGCAACAGATAGACGGTGGTCAGTGCCATTGAGGCCGCAGACAGCGTGAGCGGCAGCGAATAGAACCAGCTGCGAGGAAGTTCGACCGGCAGCGAGATCGTCATCGAACGGCCTTCGACGCCCATCACCTTGTTGCCCTGAACCACGAGCACGGTCAGCGTGACCAGCACCAGCAGCCAGACCAGCGTGCGCAAGGCGGCGGCGACGCGCGGCGGCAAGTGGGTGCCGAAGGTCGCGATCACGATGTGCCGCCCCAGCTTGAGTCCGAGGCTGGCGCCTACAAATACCATCCAGATGAACGCGTAGGTGGCCGACTCTTCCACCCACGCAAGCGGACGCCCCAATGCGTAGCGCGTGAACACCTGAACAGTAATCGCGACTACGATCAGCAGAATCAAGCCGATCCCGAGCGCTTGTTCGACCGCGCCGATGCGGTCAAGCAGGCGCTTATAGAGCGCCAGCATCCGTCAGAGCTTCTGGATCTGGTCCCACAGGCCCGGCGTCCATGCGCTGTCCTTTTCCATCTTGGCAACGCCTTCTTTCGCGCGCTGCTGGATCGGCGCCTTGTCGATGCCGGTGACCTTCGCGCCTTCAGCGGACATTTTCTTCACGACGTCCTCGGTCTCCGCCTGCGCCGTCTTGCGCGTGTTCTGCACCGCATCAGTTGCGCAATCGGTCATCAGCTTCTGCATGTCGGCAGGCAAGGCCATGAAGGCCTTTTCGTTGACCGTGATATGCGCCGACGACATCAGATGGTCGGTGCGGATCACATTGGGCGCGGCTTCGTGCAACTTGGCTGCGTAAGCCGAGGAGATGGGACCCTCGGCGGCGTCGACCACGCCGGTCTTGAGGCCGAGATAAATTTCGCCCCACGCAAGCCGCGACGGACGCGTACCGAGCGTCTCCCACAACGTGAGGTAGGTCTTGATCTCCGGCACGCGCATCTTGACACCGTTGAGGTCGGTGAGTGAAGCCACCGGCTTTTTCGAGAACAGGATGCGCGGTTGCGTCGGCGCCGCAGCGAGGATGCGCAGCCCCTGTTCCTTGCGCAGTTTCTCGGCCATCGCCATGTAGGTCGGGCTGGCGAGAAATTTCTGCATGTGGTCCGCATCGCGAAACGTGAACCCCCACGCGAGGATCGCGTAGTCTTTGACCCAGTTGGCGTACCAGTCGAGCACGTCCCCGTAGATATGTACCGAGCCTTGCATCATCTGCTCGATCACCTGCACGTCGCTGCCGAGTTGCTCACCCTGGATGAAATTGACCTTCAGCTTGCTGCCCGCCTTGTCGTTGACGCAGCCGGTGAACCGGACATTCTGTCGGTCGAGAATGGATCCGATGGCATCGGATCCTCCAAACGTGAGTACCGTCTGCGCCTGCGCGGGAACGGTCAGTGCAAACACGGCGGCAAGCAACGCCGAACGGGTCGAGATTCTAAACATGATGTCTCCTTGAAGTTATGGGTCAGTTCTGCAGCCGCTGCGCAGGCGCAATCGTCTGATCGAAGTATCGGCGCCCGAGCGCCGTCTGGTTCTCGTAAATCGAGCCCTGATTCTTCGCGGGCGGCAAAGGCACGCGAATTGGACAATCGACAGTGCGCGGCACGACGGTAGACGACCCCACCAGCAAACGCGCGTTGAAGTCGTCCCAGTCAGGGATGCCAAGCAATGGGAACGCGTCGGCGGCGGTGAACTCGTAGAGCAACAGATTGCGCGATTGGTTCGACCGGTTCTGAGCCGATCCGTGCACAGCGCGCACATGGTGGAACGAACACGAGCCCGCAGGTGCAAGCAACGGCGGCGCGTTGTCGTAGTCGAGTCGATCACGCATCGGATCCATCGCGCCACAAAAGCGACCGTCGGGACCATGATGATCGAAGGTGGGGCCGCGGTGCGTGCCGGGAAGCACCATTAGCGGTCCATTCTCCGGCGTGGCCGCATCAAGCAGCACGCCCACGGCCAGAATGTCGTCATTGGTGTGCGGATAAAACGCCCAGTCTTGATGCCATTCCACTGGCGAACCGATCTCGGGCGCCTTGAGATTGAGTTTCGAGCTGTGCAGTCGCACGCCACTTGGTCCCAGAAGTGCTGAAAGCACCGCAAGCAAACGCGGCGAACGCATGAACTCGGCAAAAACCGGATGCACCCTATGCGGCATCTTGATCCGCCGCACCCGAGGGCGTTGCGCAGAATGGGAGGGTTCGAGGTCGAACGTATCATCGTGCTGGCTGACGCCACGCGACCTCTCGATCAGCTCGGCCAGCACCTGTTTCATGCGCTGCCTGGTGACGTCGTCCAGCAAGCCCTGGACGACGATGAAACCATCGCGCCGGTAGCGCGCAAGCGCGTCCGCATCAATGTCCGCCATGCAATTCCCCGTTAGCCGCGCCGCCATTACAGGTACGATGTCGTTACGATGGAAGCGCTACCACAAATTATAGGGCGGGCTTTTGAGCCATGTCAAGCGTGGCAATTAAAGCGCTACGGTTACGCATGACTGACATCGCCCGCAACCGTCGGACCGCTGCCAATACCGTGCGGATGGAAGATGTCGCGCGCGCCGCAGGCGTGGGAATGATCACCGTGTCGCGCGCCCTGAACACGCCGGACAAGCTGGCGCCCGCCACCCTGGCCCGGGTGCGCGCCGCCATCGACAAACTGCGCTACGTTCCGAACCTGACTGCGGGCAGCCTCGCTTCGAATCGCTCACGCATCATCGCCGTTATCGTTCCCACGATCGCCAATTCGATTTTCTCCGACACGATCGACGGACTTGCCGAAACCCTTGTGGAGCATCGCTACCAGTTGCTGCTAGGGCAGACGCAATACCGGATCAACGAAGAGGCTGCGCTGGTCGATGCCTTCCTCGGGCGGCGCGTGGATGGCCTCGTACTGACTGGTATCAAACATGCGCCTGGCGTGCGCAGCCGCGTCAAGCGCTCGCTTATTCCGGTGGTCGAGACCTGGGATATCACCACCCGTCCCATCGACATGGTTGTGGGATTTTCCAACCGCGCCGCAGGCAACGCCAGCGCCCATTACCTGGTAGCCAAGGGTTACCGGACACTGGGCTACATCGGTGGCGGCGACGACCGCTCGCTAGCGCGGCTTGGTGGATTTCGCGAAGGTGCGAGGGCATGCGGAGTGCTTGGCGTCGCCACCGTATTGGTGCCGACGCCATCAAACCCCACTGATGGCGCCACTGCACTTGCCAACCTGCTCGCGCACGACGCGCCACGCGCCGTGTTCTGCAGCAACGATATGCTGGCCGCCGGAGCGCTCTTCGAGTGCGCCCGGCGGCGTATCGCAGTGCCGCGACAAATAGCGGTGATGGGCTTCGCCGATCTGCCGATTGCAGCCGGAATCGAGCCGACACTGACTTCGGTACAGGTGCGTGCCAGGGAGATGGGGCAGCGCGCCGGTTCCCTGCTGCTGCAGCGCCTGTCCGGCGAAACTGTCCGCGACCGCGTCATCGATCTGGGCTTTGCGGTGGTGGAGCGAGCAAGCGCGTAAGCAGGCCTGCGGCGCGGCACGGCACGGGGAACAGTAATTTCGCCCCCCCATTTTTTTCCGCAACCGTTGAAAGCATATAAGGACCTCGACGCTGATTCGCGCAACCCTCACTGCTGCCGTACTCTTGACGATGGCGATGGGCACCGTGCTGGCGACCCTGTAACGGACCTGCGCTTCACCGCGTTTTCGCGGGTGCGCAGGAAGCGCTTGATGCGCTTCAAGCGTCGGGTCGTGCGCGGGGCGAATTTCGAGCTCCACCCGGTGGTTCGCGCCGAGGTTGATCACATGCGGTATAGGTCAGTACCGCCTCCGACTTGGCAAACGACTGACTTGGCGTGGAACACCCATTCACACCCCCGCAGCGGCGTCAACCATTTGGCAAAGGCCTTTGAATCGCCAGCCGGGCGTACGCACCAAAGAACTGCCGTTTTCCCTCTTGATGTGCCTTCTCCAGCTTTTCCAGAAGTCGGCACCGAAACAAGCGCGAGGGCACCCGCACCGGCACGAAGAGGCCGGGTTTGCAGGAAACCTACCGCTTGCCGTCCAGCGACATTTTGGGGCGAACCGGTGGCGGAAGTCATGAGATTGGCGAATACTTTGGAAGGTTGCATGGTCGGGGACAGCATTGCGTCACTCGAACGGGCCACCATCAGCATAGCTACAAAAAGCAGGCGTCACGAAGAGGGCTCAAGAAATACCAAGGCTTGGTGGCGCAGGGTTTCAAACCCCCGTTGCACGCACTCGCATGTCCATCACGCGAGGTTGCCTTACGCCTTACGGGGTTTGCGCTGCAAAGCAGCAGACGGGCGTTTTGGTGGTGGCAAGCCCACGGTAATGGATTTCAGGTCTTCACGTCATTGACAGTGCCTGTCGGGCATGCGCTAAAGGGCGAAGGATTGTCGTCGTGCCTCACCGGCCTCGGGGACGCCCTCTGGCAGCAAGTTGCCGCCGATCCACTTATGAGCGTCAATCGCGGCGGGACTTCGCTGGGCTTCACTTCCGAGCCTCATGCCGAGCGTAATCAGATCGATGCGCTGAACACGCATGTGCACTTTGTCGGGCTTCGCCCTTTCGCCTGCGACTCACGAAACTGCGCTTCTCTTGTTTTGCCAGGCTTCGCCCTTTCGCCTGCAGCTCACGAAACTGCGCTTCGCTTGTTTTGCCAGGCTTCGCCCTTTCGCCTGCAGCTCACGAAACTGCGCTTCGCTTGTTTTGCCAGGCTTCGCCCTTTCGCCTGCAGCTCACGAAACTGCGCTTCGCTTGTTTTGCCAGGCTTCGCCCTTTCGCCTGCAGCTCACGAAACTGCGCTTCGCTTGTTTTGCCAGGCTTCGCCCTTTCGCCTGCAGCTCACGAAACTGCGCTTCGCTTGTTTTGCCAGGCTTCGCCCTT
>ENA-ORBV01017694-ORBV01017694.1-microbial-mat-metagenome-genome-assembly--contig:-NODE-17694-length-10154-cov-23.154312_pt1 | contig 10154 bp, 7 predicted proteins | sample MGYA00237777_ERZ505514 | MGnify/ENA primary metagenome ERZ505514 (study PRJEB26160, sample SAMN06269048) | microbial mat metagenome | isolation source: Oligotrophic lake microbial mat | place...
GCACACGGCGCCCGACGGCCCTCCCGCCACTGCGGGCGCATCGCCGACACCGCGCTACATGCCGCGGCGGTGGGCTGCGCAGCGGCGGGCCAGCAGCGCCGACTGCGCGAAGCGGCAGCACGCCGGCGCCGCCGGGAGCCGCCGCCGGCCCGATGCAGCGACTGTCAGCGCTGTCGCCACCGCCGCGGCAAGCGCTACGTTGCTGCCCCGCTGTGCCCCCGCTAGCCGCTGGCTGTGGCCGATGTCGGCGGCGCGATCGATGCGGAGCGGAAGGCGACGCCGGCGGCAGCGGGCCCGGCGCAGAGGCCGCTGCTTCGCTGGGCTCGCCAGCAGGCACCGCGGTCGTCGCCGCACTCCGCGAGAGGGCCGCCACCACGCCGCCCAGCCGGTGGCGTTCGGGCCGCAGCGGCGCCGCCGACATCGGCCTGGCAGGGGCGCCATGCGGCTGCTGGGCGGGGCAAGGCCGTAGCCGATGCGGTACGTGCTCGTGCGACGTGGGCCTGCGAGGTCGCTGCCGCGGCGGTGGCGTGCGAGCCGGGCGGCGATGCGAAGGGAAGGCGGCTCTGCGCTCGCCGACCGCGCCACCACATCGGCGCCGGCGACTGATGTCGCAGCCTGCGCCCGCTCGGCCTTGTGCGGTGTGCGGGCCCAGCTGCCGAAGCTGCTGGCCCGGCCATCGCGTCGGGCCTCGTCGTGGCAGGCAGCGCGATGCCGGAGCGCATCGGCCGGCGCCCACAGCGGCCACGCGGCGGAGCGCAGCTGCCGTCGGTGCAGCGGTCGTGGCGGCGAGTGCGGCGTGGTGCGTGGGCCGCGCCCCGGCGGTGCAGCGGTGTGGTTGTGGTGGCGTGATGCGGGAGCCGGCTGGAGCGGCGTACAAGCGCCGCCGCTCGTCGCCCGCACTGCGCACACCGGCCACACGCATCTTCGCTGTCGCGGCGGTGGCCAAGGGGCGGCATTGCGACAGCGGCGCTGGGCGAGGCGGCGACTGCGCAGCCGAGTTCGTGGCCGCCGGCTGCGGCGACCGCAGTGCTGCCACTTGCGGTTGGGCGCATTGCCAGTCGATGGGCACTTGTTTGGCACTGCGGGCGCCGTCGCAAGGCGGGCAGCCGCGTCACAAGGCGAGGCGACGGTCGCGACGCTGCCCGTCGGGAGCCGCTGCCGCGGCTGCTTGCGCTTGACGCGGCGGAGTGAGCGAGGCAAGGTGCGTACGTGCGCCGCGTGCGGGGAGCGGCTGCTGCGAGGCCGGTCGCTGCGCACGATGCGGCGCTGCCGACACGCTTTGGCTGCGGCACCGGCGAGTCGGCGCGGGGAGCGAGGCTGCTGGACGTCGCGAGGTATGCGGGGCGACGCCGTCAGGCGGGAGGCGACGGGCGGGGCGGCGGCCTTCCCCGCCGCCAACTCGCGCAAACGCTCACTGCGGTGGTTGGCGCTGCGACCGCCTGGCCAGTGCGCCCTCGGCTCACCCGCGGCTGCGCCGGTACGGGCACACTGCGCCAGGCTACCGGCTTGGCTGTCGCGGTGGTGCTCAGTCGGCGGCAGGGCGGACAGCGGCTGCTGCATCGCTGCTGGCTGGCGCAGCTTGCAGTGGCTGGACAAGCCGAGAGCCACAATCACCGGTGCTGCCTCGACCACTCGCGTGTGCGGCCGAGCGCTGGCCCAGGGCTGTGGCGCCGCCATCCGCGACGGGGGGCGGCAGTGGGCGGACTGCGAAGCGAGTCGCAGGCTAGCGGCTGCGGGGGCGCGGAGCGGTCCACATGGCAGCGCAGATGGTGGGCGATGCGCCGGTGGTGCGGCGTGTACGGCGGCGAGGCGGGTGTGGGGACTTGGAGTGCGGCAGCGCTGCGGCGCCCGCCCACGCTGCCTGCGCCGCGGGCGGTGCGCATGTGGTGGCGCGCCGCGGCGGCGACGTGGCGACACCGCCCTTCAACAGCGATGCCGCCCCCGCGACGCGGCACAAGCAGCGCTCAACGATGCAGCGCCGTCGCAACGCCGGGCCGATCAACCTGCGGGCGCATCGCAATGGCCGGGGCGCACGACAGCGCCGCTGGGCCTACCCGCCACTGCCACCCCTTTCGCCGTGCCAGGGCACGGCAGCGGGCGCCGGTCACCGCACCAAACGCTGCTGCTGGCTCGCCAGTCGAGATCACTGGCCACCGCCGCGGCGCGGAGGGCGTCGGCGAGCGGCTGAGCCCGCGAGGCGCCCGTGGGCTCGAGTACGCAGGGCGGCGGCGGCGAGAGAGCGAGCGGCCGGGCGCGAGCAGCAAGCGTGGGCGCCGAGGTGCCACCGCGCACACGCGCCAAGCGGCGGCCGCGCGATGACGGGCACTTGGTAGGCGCGGTGGGCGCGGCGCCGTGTCGCGGCCCGGCGGCATGGCGGGGGCGATTCCGCGCCGACTCCAGGCGGCACGCACAGCCGCCGACTGCGCAGCCGACGCCGAATGGCCGCTCCGCCGCTGGCGTCGGCGCCGTGCCCATGTGCGCGTTGGCCAACGTGGTGCGATGGCGGGGGCGCGGGAGGGCGTGCAGCGGCGTGCGATGCGGCGCTCAGCTGCGGTTCGCTGTGGCGAGGCGCCGGACTGCGCTGCCGGCGCAGCATCAACGAGCGGGTGCGCCCAGCGACTGCGGCGACGGCCGATGGCCGCGTGGCCGAGATCGACGGCAGCGGTAGCCCGCGCGGGGCCGTTTGGCACAACCGAGCGAGCGAGCGGCTCGTCGGGCCGGCCCATCGCGCGACGGCGGCGCGGGTGCGCACCGACAGCCCACGTGCGCGTCGCGGCGGTGGCGGCCGAGCGGGCGAACGTGGGAGCCGGCAGCGAGCGGCTCACCGACACGTGCTGGCGAGGCGACGCGGCGCCGATCGACGCGAGGGGCGAACAACGAGGTGCGCGGCGGCAGCGTCGACGTGCGATGGTGGGCAGCGAGTGGCGGAGCGGCGGCGGCGCGCCGAATGCGGGCGGCGACTGCGGCGGCGATGCCGCACCGGCGCGAGGCGACGCGGGGCGCAAACGGCGACGGCGACGGTGCCCGCGGGCAGGCGGCGGTGCGAGATGCGGTATCGCGATGAGCGGCGGTGCCGGCGGCGGGCGCGCGATGGCGCGGCGGCGCGCGGCGCGACGACCGCGGGACTGCGCATTCGCCGGTGCCGCCGGCAGCCGCGCCCACCGCCGGCTCACTCGACATCGTAGCAGCATCGCTCGGCTGGGGCGGCGAGGCCGGCGGCGCCATCGCGGCACTGCCGCCGCGGCCGAACGGTGTTGCGGGGCGGCGCGGCAGGCCCAGCGGCGAGGATGAGAGAGTCGCCGTACGAGTGCGGCCGCGGCCATGCGACGCGCGCAGTCGCAGCGGCTCGCGCGCGAGGCGGCTGGGGCCCGGCACGCAGAATCCCCAGTCGCCCGCCAACGCGGATACGCCCGGCGCTCCCGCGTCGGCGGCGAGCGGGATGGCGCACGCCTCGTCTGCGCCTGTTCCCAGCCGGCCGAAACCCGCGGCGACGACGTCGGGCGGGGCGCGGCAGGCTTCCCGCGCCGCCACCGCCGCCGCTCCCCGCGCAAATGCCGCCGCTGTCGTCGCCTCGATGACGACCGGCGCCGCTGAGCCGGCCGCCCGTGCGGCGCCGCCGTAGTCGTCGTTCACGCGGCGCGACGGCGACGGCGGCTTCGACGCCGATGGCGACGCCGCGCTGCTTACCGTCGGTGCCCAACGCTCGCTGCGGGCTGGCTGCGGTCCCGACAGCGCAGCACACGCGGTGGCGGCCGCATCCGGCGCTCCCGCGCACGCGGGCCGCCGCCCGATGCCGCCGTGAGCGCGCCGCGTCCGGCGATGGCGGCGCCGGCCCGCCGCTGCATCAGCTGCCCGCCACGTCTTAGCCTGGCGTGTGGCGGCTCGCTCCGGCGTCGTGGCGCGGCGGCGCGGTCGATGCCGGCGCGGTGGCGGTCGTGAGTGCGCCACGCCGCACGCCGCCGTCGGCTGTTGCGTCGGCGCATGTCGGTGCGTGTGTGGGCGCTACTGCCGCTCATTTGCCTGCCCTGCCGGCGCTCCCACTCGCCGCCAACGGCGACAGTGCGCTGACGCAAGTCGAGCCGCACCCACCGCACTACACTGGCGCGCGGGCAGCGGGTGAAGATGGCGCCGCTGCGGTGCGACGTGCGGCGCATAGTGCGAGCGATGGCGGCGACTGCGTGCGTGTCGGCGCTGGTGGCGGTCGTGGCGATGAGCGGCCGTCATTCGCCGGCTTCGTGCCACAGCCGCTGCCGCCGTCGCCAGGCGCTGCCCTCGCTGGCGTTGGGCCTGGCGACGGCTTCGTCGAGGGCCGTCGGCGGCGGCGCTTCATCGCACTGCGGCATCGGCGATGGTGTGCCGCGTACCGAGGCCGATCGCAGGTCGCTGGCGCCAGCCGGCTCAGCGCGGCGGTCGCTGAGCGCCGCTTGGGCGGGCGCGGGGCACCGGTGCACTGTTCGCCGACGGCGGGGCTGGCGCCGCCTCTGCGACGTTGCGCAGCGATGGCGACCGCGCCTCGCCCACGTCGCTCGTATGCCGTCCCGCGCTGGTGCCTCCCGCGCTTGCCGCCGACTCGGGGCCGCCGTCGTACCGCACCTCGCTGCCGCTGCCCACGCTGCTGGGCCTGCACGCTGTGATCGCTGACGCCGATGCAGTGGCGCTCGGCTCGCCCGGCGCCTTCTTCGCGCTCTTTGCGGTTGCGGCAGAGCACGATGGCGCCGGCGTGCGGCTGCCGCTCGCCTTGACCGCCTCGTGCGGCACCGTCGAGCTGCAGCCTGTTGTCGGCGCCGCCGCCGTGTGCGTCGCCGCCTTCGTCGCCGCCCGTCGCTGGCACGCCCTTGCGGTGCTGGCGCCACCACCCGCTTCGCGCGCCTCGTCGGCTGGCAGCGATGTTGCGGGAGTGCCCAGCGCATCCGCGATGATCGCTTCGGCTGCCACCGCGGTTGCGGCCACACTCTGCACCGGGACCCCGGGCGACGTCGTTGAATGCGACGGGGTCGGCGAGTTCGCCTCGCTGCTCGCCATCTGCGGCTGCCGAGGTGGCGGCTGCTGTGCGCACGCGCGGCTGGTGGCCCACGCTGCAACGCTGCGCATGCGCCCGCTGCTGAGGCGGCTGGTGCGCTCCGTGCGGCTGTCGAACAGCTGATCGAGGGCGGCGTGTCGCCGTCCCGCAGGTTGGCGACAGACGTCGCATCCGCCGCCGCGGAGCTGGAGGCGGTGGTGCGCGGCGGATGTGCGCCGCAGCTGGCCGCCCGCGCCGTCGCCACCGCCGTGAGCGGCGCGCGCCGCGACGCTGCGCTCGCCGGTCTGATGGCGGCCGCATGGGCGGAGTTGCACGGGCTGACGGTGGCGGCGAGCGGCGAGGTGTGGCGCCTGCGCCGGGAGCGTGCGGCCCACGCCTTGCCCACGGACGAGTTGGCGGGCGCCGTCGCGGTCACGGTGCACACCGGGCTGCCTGGGCCGACGTGGCTGGCGACGAAGGCCGCTGCCGCAGCGCCACCCAGCTGCATCGTGGTGGGCGTTGATGGCTGGCGCCGGTCGGGCGGCGGGCGTGTGCCGGCGCTGGCGCAGCCCGCCGCCTTCGCCGAGGCGCGGGCGGTGCTGGTGGAGTGCGTGACGACTGCCCGCGACGCCAGCTGCATCGTGCTCGCGTGCGAGCTGCGGCCAGGCGGCGTGGGTACGTGCTCGCCGTCTCATCGGCGGCGGAGCGGTTCGCGTTGTGGCAGGTGGCGGTGTCGCCGCGTCTGCTGCGGTTGTGCGGCGATGTTCATGCTCGTCGATTCGGGGCGTGGCTGCTCCGCGTCGCGACGGCGGCCCACGCCGTGCTGGTGGCGGTCGCCAGTGCGCGCCGTGGGCCTCGCGGTGGTGCGTCGTCCGCGCCACCGCCCGCCACCCGCCGCCCTGTGCCTGCTGGACACGGCGCATGGCGTGGGCGCGGCTCACGGGCATCCGGCTGTGTGCGTGCCGGCGCGTCGCCAGTTGCGAGCTCACGACGGCCCGCACTACCGCCTCGGCATTCGCGAGGGCGCGGAGGTGGAAAACGACGAGCTGCCGACTTCGCCGAGGGCGGGCGCTGCAACGCCGTCGCGCCTCCCGCTGCGCTCGCTCGCGGAGGCACCGGCAGGCGCGGGCATGGCGCGGGATGCTGCGCGTGTGGCAGCCGGCACCGATTCGCATTGGCCGCCGTACGGCGCGCGGGAGGTGGCCATTCCGCGACGAGGGTGCCTCGCTAGTGGCGTCGCTCACGCTCGCTGGCGTCGTCATTGAGTCGGTGGCGCTGTGCGACGATGGCGTGGCGGGTTGGCGCGTCGCGGAGCTGCTCAGCGCCGGCGCCACACTGCGTGCGATGGCGAACGCCGTGGTAGCCGCCGCCCGGTCCCGCGGCGCTACGCTGCGGGACTTCTTCGTCGTCGCGTACGGCGAGCGCGAGGTTGTGCTGGCGGTGGCGGCGGGCGGCAGCGCTCCCGGCATCGTGTTGCGCACGACGCCGTGGGGCGCCAGCGAGCCCGGCGCTTCCGGCGGCGCGGTGGCGGCACTGTCTGCGCTGGCTCGCCTCGCGCTGCGGGAACAGCCGCGCGGCTTCGTCGGCCTGCGCCTGGGCGCCCTCGCGCTGCCGCGGCCCGCGCTGCTCTGCGCGCCGCTCGAGCCGCCGGCGGCTGCGCTCGCACCCGACGCGGCCGACGATGATGGCGACACGGCTGCGGCGCTCGGCGCCACTGGCAGCGACCGCGTCGACGGCTTCACGGCGCTGGCTGCCTCCGCGGCACTTGCGGCCGCCGCCATCGCGGCCGTCGCATGCCTGCCCTCGGCTGCCGCCGCCCGCTGCACCGCGCCGTGCCCCGTCGTGCTGCTGCCGCCGGAGGGCCTGGTGCGCCGCGCGGCGTCGAGCGTCGCGGGTGCCGGACCGGCGGCCCTGGGCGTGCTCGCGCTGGCCAGCACGTGTGGCCTCGTCCGCCTGGACGACGGCGTGACGGAGGCGGAGCCGCTGCTGCGCGACGGTGCGTTGCAGCTGCTGGGCGGGCCGCTGGACTTTGACGGCCTGGTCGCCAACGCGGTGCTGCCGCTGGCCTCTGAGCTGCCCGTCGCCGTTGGCAGCGGTCACATCCAGGTGACTGTGTCGAAGTGCGCGAGCGCCGCCGCCGCCGCGCCGCCGCCGGCCCAGGGCGACCACGTGTCAGCTGCGACTGTGCCGGCGTCGGCTGCTATCGCCGGGGCCACTAAGCTGTGCCCGTGGGAGCTGCACCTGGCAGATGTCGGCCGCATTGCTTTACGTCACGGTGGCGCGGAAGCGGGCGTTCGAGCGGGCGCACCAGGCCGCCGCGTTCGTTGCATTCGCTCACGCCGCCATCGTTGCTGCCGCGGAGACGCCGGTGGTGGCGCAGCGCAAGGCGGTCGCCGCCGCCGTCTCGCTGGCGACTGCCACCGCCGCGGGCGACGTGTCGCGGCTGCTGATCTGCGTTGCATCGCTGGGTGACATCGTACGCGTTGCGGTGCTCGCGGCGCTGCGGGTGGTCGAGGCGGGGGCTTGTCGCGGTAATGGCGACGGCGATGGCGATGGTCACCGCCGCGCCGGTTGGGCGAGCGATCCGCCGGGCGGCAGCGATCCTCGCTCGGATGGGGAGTCGGACGGCAGCGATGGCGGCACTGTAGACGGCAATCCGCCGGTGCAACGCCTGGCCGCGCCAAGCCGTACCGCGGCGGGCCGCGGAGCTCGTCGTTTTGGCGTCGGCGGTGCCCGCAGTCGCGATACCGGCGGCAGGCTGCGTCGCGCCTCTGTCGGCGGCCGTTGGGCTCGCTGCGGGCAGGCCGTTGCAGCCCGTGGTGCTGGCCATCGCGCAGATAGTCGGTCGCCGTCGCCCTCCGCTGCATCCCAGTCGCCGACGCACTTCTACCTGCACGTGCTGGCCCACGGGCAGAAGGTGCGCCCCGGCGTTGCGGATGAGCCAGCGGTGCATGAGAAGCTGGGGCACACGACCCGCATCGCCCTTCTGCTCCGCGGCTGCGGCGCGGTCGTGGTGCCGCACTTGTCCTCGCTCACCTTCGGCACCACCGTGTCGGCGGCTTCCCCGACCAGCGCGGCGTCGCCCACCGGCGCGCCGCCCGTCGTGACGCTCACCCAGCATGCGCTGGTACTGCTGGGCGCGCGGCCCACGGCGGCGCGGCGGTGCTGGTGGGAGGGGCTGGGCCGGCTGCAGCGCGTGGTGATGGCGTCCACGTCGCGCGGCACGGTGGTGCCCGAGGTGTCCTGCTACCCGCTGCTGGCGGACACGGGCCGCGCGCTGATGGGCGCGGTGGGGCGGGCGGTGCGCAACGGGCCCAACTTGGAGGCGCCTGCCGCCGGCTCGCACCCGAACTTTGTCGGCGCCCTGCGCCGCCTCGCTGCTGCTGTGCGGCGCCTCGACGCCGGCGGGCGTGCGCGTGGAGGCGCGGGTGCGGCCGGTGCGTTTGGCCGCTGACTGCGTCGTCGTCGTCGCGGGCGACGACTGCCCGCTCCCGCCCGCCGCCCTGCTGGAGTCCGTCGTGCGGCAGTCGCTGGACTCTGCGGTGGCCGACGTCGTGCTGGGCGTCGCGCCGCCGCCGCGCCTCGCCGCCGTGGTGCTGGGCCTGCCCATCGCGCTCACGCGAGTGCTGCTGGGGCTGACGAGCGTGGGTGCGCGGCCCGTCCCCGCCGCCATGGTGCAGGTGCTGCTGCGCGTGCTGACGATCGCGGTGGGCAACGTGGCCGGCTTCCGGCTGCACCACTTCGGCGCGAGCCACGCGCCGGCGCTGGCGCTGCCCTGCACCGTGCTGGACCCGCGCCTGCTCATGCTCTGCGACGCGGACACGGCGCTGGGCGCTATTGGCAGGCGTCCGCTTGCCGTCGCCGCCGATGTAGTTGTGGCGGACGAGCGCTCGCGTGGCGTCGTCGCTTCCCGCGCCGCCTTCGCCGCCTCGCCGCTGGCGCTGTGCCAGGCACGAGCTGGCGGCGACGATGAGGAGGCCGGGCGGTCGCTGGGCCGTCGGCGCTGCTGCTGGTGGAGCTGGTGGCCGTGGCGGCGTCCGCCGGGAGTGCAGCCGCCATCGTCGACAGCATCGGGTGTCCGCGCTCGTATGCGGCGTCATCGGGCCTGTCCCGTCGCGGCGACGACGACGGTGGCGACGCATCCGTTATCGCATCCCCGATCGCTCTGCTCTCGCTGTGCTGCGCCGGCCAAGCGGCCACCGTCGCCGACTGCGCCGTGTCGCGACTGGCGCCACATCGCCCAGCCCTGTCTCGCTTGCCGGCACCGCTGGTGCGACCCGCCGGCGCCAACACGGAGCCCGCGCTTGCCCACGGCGTGCTGATGATGGTGCCGCCGCCGACGTCGCTGACTGCCGCCCGCGTCGCGCTGACGGCCCTGCGCGACGAGCGCGTGGCGGATGCACTGGCGTGCCGGCGCTCGGCCGATCCACGGCTCGCACGGGCGGCGGCGTGGGAGTTGGCGCCGGCGCTTGATCGCACTGGCGGCCGCTTCGCACCGACAACCTCGTGGCGCGGTGCCGCGAACGTGCTTGCGCTGATGGGCGGCGGCGCTGGCGCGGCTGCGATTGCGGCCGCAGGTGCAGATGTGGGTGCCGGCGTTGGTGCCGGCGGCGGTGTCAGTGCAGGCGTGGGCGCCGGTGCTGCTGCATCTGCCTCGCCCGCACTTGCCGATCCGCGTTCTTACGTTGCTCTTGCCGCGGCGGTGGCGGGCGTGATCGGGTCCGCGGCGGTGGGCGGCGCGATCGCTTGCGCGAGGGCGGCTGTGACCGACGCTGTCACACTGCTGCCACCGTTCGCCAGCGCCTGTCTGTACGCTGGCGCGATTGTGGCGGGCGCGCCTGCGTGGTGGCGTGAGCGCACGGCGGCGGCGCTGCTTCGATCGCGATACTCCGGCGCCACTTCTCGTCCCACAGCTGTGCAGTTGCCTACTGCGAGCGAGGACGCTCTCGCCGCCCCGGTTGTACCCGCCGCGCTCATCGGGTCGCTGGCGCTCGTGGCAACCGACGCCGACGCGGCTGCGGGCCAGGCGCTGTCGTCGTCGCTGCCGGGCTCGCCGCGCGGGGCCACCGCCTTCGTTACCATCGTGCGCTGGTGCTGCGGCTTCCCGCGAGGGACGGCGCTGACGGCGGCGGTCGTGGGCACGCTCGCCGCCGCC
>ENA-ORBV01017696-ORBV01017696.1-microbial-mat-metagenome-genome-assembly--contig:-NODE-17696-length-10154-cov-5.532401_pt1 | contig 10154 bp, 5 predicted proteins | sample MGYA00237777_ERZ505514 | MGnify/ENA primary metagenome ERZ505514 (study PRJEB26160, sample SAMN06269048) | microbial mat metagenome | isolation source: Oligotrophic lake microbial mat | place...
ATGATACGGCGACCACCGAGATCTACACCTCTCTATTCGTCGGCAGCGTCAGATGTGTATAAGAGACAGCCTTTCTTTCTCACACAGAAGCAGGCAGTTCACATTCCTAATTCTTTTTGAAATTCATGTCTTTTTCCTACATGCCATCCACATTCTCAGATCTGAAGCTTTGGTGGGCCAAGTCAACACACACTCCCCAGCGATTGACAGACGACATTTCGGACAGCAACAGACGACAGTCTGTAGATCAACCGCGACCAAATCTTTATTGCTTCGGTTTCACCTGACGTTTGTTTTCGAACATCTGCCCGGGGGCACCTGTAAATGGATTTCCCTGCGACATTGGCATCGGTGAAGACTGCATGAAATCTTTCTTTTTGGAGCTCGTACGTGACACTTGACGATATTTTGATACGAGAAAGTATGCGCGATCATCATCAACCCTCTTCGAGTGTCCTGGTTGAAGACCCAAACAACGAGCGAACTTAAAGGAAAAGGACCAACATATTATTGGCATCACAACAATTGCGTGAAGAGACATTCTAACACATACCACTAAGAACTACTACTAGCTAGTAGTAAACTATCCCACCATGGCCGTCCAAGATAAGCCTTCTAACGAAGATAATAGGCTGACCTGTCCACCCTGCACAGCGGATACCGCTAGTACCAAACCACCAAGCACTACTACTACTAGTAGTAGTAGCTGTACCAGTACGGCTACCCGTAACAGTCCCGTGGTGATTGTTCGAGAAGAAGCCGAAGATGGCTCGAAAGCCTATCATTACGATCCAACTGCGAGGTCCTGTGGTTGGTGCTACGCCGTCCTTCCATCGAGTACCTGCACCACAGTCAGGTGTACAAGTTGCCCCCGATTGTATTGTACCAACGACTGTCGGTCCCTCGACGAGGAATCCCATCATTTTTGGTGTGGCAAGGCCGGTGAAAAGGGCGTCGATTTTGCCATTGCGGTGGTCCCGAACAAGGGCATGGGATTGGTGACGCGCCGTTCGTTCCAAAGGGGCGAAAAAATCTTGACGGAACGTCCCGTCTTGACGACGCACGGCTTGGTGCCTCCCGTGACTCCCAACAGTGACGACATGAACACGTCCATCCGCATTGCCGCCATGGCGCTCACACCGCTCGACGGAAATTTGGATGACAAAGTCAATGCCAATGGAGTCAGTGTGGGTGGACAACACCAACATCAGCCAACTCCTGCACAACGTAATGATAATGGAGAAACCAAGGAAGACACCCAAGAAGACGAAGATACTTCGTCGTCTCCCTACGTCAATACCCATGCGAACACGGGCGCCGGTTTGTTTTTGACCTTTTCTCGCGTCAATCACGATTGCGTCGGGAATTCCGATCATTACTTTGATCATCAACACGGCGTGGAGGTGCTGGTCGCCAATACCGAAATTGCCGCCGGCACCGAAATTACCTTTCCCTATACGCGAACGGGCAAAGATCGGATTGCCGATTTGGCGTGGCGCGGCTTTGTCTGCGATTGTCGAGCTTGCCATCATCCCACCACGGTGGGTGCCAAATTGGAGCAAGTCAAGAGTTTGGAACAAACCGTCATGGATTTGGGAGGACAACCCTGCGACACATTGCGTCAGACGGCCGTTCATAATGCCTACGCGATGCTCGAGTTGTTTGAGGAATTAAAAGTCAGCGATCGGGAATTCGCAAGAGCGCATTACGATTTGTTTCAGATTTTGGTCTTGCAACATGCCACGGTCCAACAAGCCAATGTCCACATGACCAAAGCGCACGAACACGCCCAACGATTTTGTGGCTATGACGAACACGAGATTGTATCCCGCTTCAAACACTACTGCGATCACCCCGAAGAACATTTGAATTATCGAAGCATTGATTGAATTGATAGTATGGAATATATATTGGATTTTTGGAAATTTGGGAATGGAAAACAAAGTGGAAATAGAACGATTGTCCGGAATAGACGGATTCGTTGGATGGATTATCGGAAGTATGATTATAGAATGGATTTCGATTTTGGGAAAGAATGTAATCGTTTGGATAGAATCATTTCGGAATGGGCCTGAGAATTTTGGTCCCATGGAAAGGATTTGCAGTTGACGGAATCGATGGATGGACGTCTTTTTTGGAATTCTTTGAGAATTCTCGAAACGAATATTTTATTTCTTATTATAGCCCTGCATATTATATAAAGTGTCGCCTCGAGTTGCTTCTCGATGTAGTTGTCGATGTTCGGTACAGTATCTGTTAGCGTTAGCGATATCCTGACTCGCAGCGACTACGTGTACAGATAATTTTGTGTCGACGATTTGGCCGACGAAAGGCGGCAGAGATCCTGGACATGCGCAAGCCGGAGGGAAACTGGGACGCCCACTGGTATGCTGTTGTATACTTAGTGCAATGGATGCCATTTCATCGGTGCTGCCTGCTGGTCCTGACCATTTGGACAAACCACTTTGGCAATATTATAGTAGCTGCGACAGCTGTCATGTATCGAGAACAAGAGCATGCAATGACTTTCGTTTCGTTACCGGCTAGCAGTTAGATCAAAGCTTTGCATGGGAGAAACTATGTCTCAACTCTGCCTTTCTACGCCACGCCATACCTCGGCTCATACTTGCCACCATCCGTGAAAAAATGCATATCCAGTTTTGAGTTAGTTGTGCCTTGTCCAGCATCGATACGACGACCGTGATTGCCGGACTGACAGGTAGATGGGTGGATTAGAGAATCGGCACCCTATATTTGACGGATAGATACTTTCTATAATCCTTGTTTGCATGTGCTATCATGGCCAACGTCAAAAAGAAGACAATGGCCGAGACGGAGCCTGTCAATCTAACTAAGTAGCTGCTGAAGCTAGGGAACCAACATTAGAGTCAATGGTTGATTTTGAAGACGAACTAATAGACTTTAAAAAGAGCTCCCCGCAGCAACCAATAATTACCAAAATAGCTGCGGGAAGGATATGTAATGGTCACTTTCCATGGATACCAGATTTCCATTCTGATTGCTAGATCTATCTGCGTACATGTTCCCCCTGTTTACTTGTTCCTGACAAAACGCTAATTGTGATGCAAGGCACGCATAATAATATCTAATGAAAGCCAAGTCAGTCGTTACGCCCCCCATAGCTGTAACGACATGTGGTTGTTGAATTTTGTGATGGTTGTTGATTTGTCCAAGTTTACACTCGATACAATTCATAGGATGGTCGTAACGAGTTTTCCGTATCAATTTCGATGCCCACTGTCTCATCGAGTATTTCATCCTCTTCTTCTTCTTCTTCCGGGTCAAAGAGGCACTCATCCACGACGGTGCCATTTTTGTTTCGGTTCGAAGTTGGACTCATCAAGACGGACCTTACTTTTCGGTGGGTTGCCTTTCGTAATAACTCTGCGTCGTGTTTCCAAGAATACAGAATGGGGGATGTGGAACAACCTTCGACGGGTGGATATCGTGGAGTCCCACACGCAAAGAAATCTTGCGTCATGATTTGATTGAACTTGGTGGCCACGCCGGAAAGGACGGGATTGCCATCTAGATGCTGCAGTACGGATGCTGGGCTCTTATGATCACTAGTAGAAGTAGTGGTAGAGGAAGACTTTTTTGTGGTTGTCGTTATGCATAAAGGAGGTGATTGGGGTCCTGCAGAAAGACTCTGAATAGTATGACTGACGGCTGTCGAAGGAGAAGACAGTAAGGAAGAACTGGAGGCACCCAGTCTACATTCTCGTGGAGTGGAAGCCGTGGAGTTGGATGTGGAGGACACCGAAGGTTGATTGGTTCTGCAAGTTGAGCTCATTGTGTTTTTAGTTACATCCATGTTGGGTCTCTGTTGGGCCAATTCCTCAAGGTATGCCTTCCGAGTAAAGATGAAGGCCCTGACGATGACTCCCTCTCCTTGTGGATTGAGGGATGGAAACGCCAATACAGTAGCACACGATAGCCAACTGAAGCACAGTTAACTTTCAGATGTCTACTAGATCGTGTTGGTTGGGTGTGAGCAAGCCAAACGCCCCCAACTCCTCAATACATGTATGTAGGTACTCAGATAAACCTGTAACAGCAGTTTGAATTACAGTACCTGTACTAACTAGCTCTAGCTAGTAGTTCTAGTACGGTAGTAGAGTAGCAGTAGTGCGTCGTACCAGAGGCATTAATGAGAGAGTTGTCGGTACTTAGCTAATAGCTACTCTAGTCTAGAGTAGAGAGCCAGTCGTAGCTACCAACCACCTTTCGAGGTTATTGCGAGACAAGCCGATTCAGAGCTGCCAACTGGATCGTGCAACGGAATTGTGATGTTACGGTTGGCATCAAGAAAAAGAGTTCTTTGTCGCCGGCTTATGGTTAATTAGGAAGTCACATACCAATCACTTAGGAAAGCTTATCCCGATCACATACACCCAAATTTTTCGCCTCTCGCTCTATGTACACTATTTTTGTCATAGACTCCGATAATGCCGGCTTGCTATTCACACCATGTGACTTGTCTTGCGCTCACAATATCGAAAGAGGAAGAATGATCGACTTGACCTCGTCAGATCACAGCCTACCGTACACTAACTACTAGTAGATAGCCAGTCTAATTGCAGCAAGCTGCAGTGACCGAAGCAGCTGGCTAACAGCTTACAGCAAGCTATTAGCTAAAAGATAACAGCTACCAGGTACGATGCTTAACTAGTAGCAGCTGTGTGTGCTTACACCACATACTAGTAGTAGTCGAGCAATAGAAACGTGGATGTGTCTCGCTGCTGTTCCATGCTGCGGTGCGCGAACCTAGCTAGGCAACCAAATTGAAATCTAGTAGCTACACTTCTCACCACGACATGTAGCTATTAGCTAACAGATTAAAGCCAGCTAGCGAAAAATGCATGCACACAAGTTCGAGCAGGTCCAATAGTAATGAAAGCAACATGGCGGCAAAATGGTGCCATGATGTGCGGCAACTTTTTTGGCCTTCAAATACGTTGAGTAGTTAGCTACACAGTCTCCACAGTAAGCCTCTAGAACCCCAGCATAGCCACCCAATCGAAAGGGACAGCCAAAGATGACACAGTCCGAAGTGCTCCTCCTTTCAGTCAGGTGGAGTATATCTACCGACAAGATTAGTGAGGGGGGTTTTCAATTTACTAATTCTTTACGAATTCCTAGAATTCTAGTAGTAACGGAAAATTGCGGTTTTAGAAAGCTACTCGCCGCCGTGGTAGGTAGCGCTAGCGACCTGGCAAAACGTTTGAGAAGTACGCAGGCATCAAAAAATGAAGCTGAAGTGAGAAAGCCGGCATCATTCGTAAAGACTGACGAAGGAGGACAGCGGGTTGTTGGGTTCCGTTTGAGGCGGCTACCAATACACTCAAGCTAGCTAGCTAGCTGGCAAAAGCAGTACTAGCTAGAGCTAACTAGGATCACATTGAAGTCGATGACGGCCTATAGCTCGAGTAGCGTCGTCCTATTAAAAGTAAATAGCGACATGTTTCAAGTTTTGAGCCTGGCGACGGAGCATGCAAGAGCTAGCTACTAGCTATGAAATGTCATACTACACAGCAAAGTAGCTTGTGGGTTGACTTTTGAAGATGTCTGAATTCTATTTGCTAGCTAGTAGTCACCCTGAGCCTACTGGCCAAACAGAAATCCAGCTAGCTACTACTACTAGAGCTAGAGTTGCAAGAGAGCTGGCTATTAGCTTCCAGGTACAGCGTAGCCAATAGATTGAAGCTATTGCCTAGCTAGTAGCTAGCTAGTTGGCTAAATACACATACAGGACTGAACTAGACTAAATATTACAGTAAAAGCATGGTAAGGTGCCGTGCTGAAGGAAGGACCCGATTGCTTCCTTGAGTGCTTGCTTATTCGTCATTGCTTTTACCGACCCTAGTTAGCTAGCCTCTCGGGCTAATGGATGGCAATCCAATCAGTAGGGTTCGTCATCGATGACTCCTTTCATTATACTTCTCCGGCAACATATCCTCATCGATTGGAAAAGAAGGGGCGGTCTACTAATCCGGTTTCAGCCAAAATTACATCCTAGACTACAACGAACTAAATAGTAGCTGCCGGGTAGCACCATGCGTTTTTATTGACACTAGTTAGCTGGTACATTAGCTACTGATATTTTAAAGTCGTGGTCGGATTTAGTAATAACCTTACCACAGCACAGTGCGACTAGAAGTAATGAGTGCGTGTGCTCTGCGACTTGCCATACTAGCTAGCTAGTAGAGCACACTAGCTGGGGCTAGTTAGATATGGAGGTCATAGGTTTACTGAAGTTGAAGCGAATAGTAGTTTTTTGTAGACCGTATGAAAGTATCTTCAGTTATGGACTAGCTACTACCTAGGAGGTAGGAGGTAGGAGGTAGATAAGCCTACCGGAAGATCCGTCAGACCTGGCCATGCCAAACTCTTTACTTTTACTTGTCCACGTGCCAAGAACCGGATCGGTTGCTAAACAGATCCGTGGGTGGCATGGATAAGCAGGAGGTTGGCGACGAAGGCGTGGAAAGCTTTTTACTGTTACTCGTGGATGGTCCTGAGCCACCCAGCAAACTGGCCAAATTATTTCCCGACATGGCGCGTTGCACCTTGCGTTTTTCGTCCCGTTCCCATTGCGAGGTAGGTGGAGCTGTCGCCATGCTTTTCATAAACAGACTGGACAAGTTGTTTCCCGACATGGCTCGCTGGATTTTGCGCTGTTCGGCGCGACTTCCGGCTTTACTTGGAGTAGTGTTGGTAGTGCCAACACTGTATTTGCTAGCAATACTCTGCTTGTCATTGTCGCTCTCTGGGTTGACTTGGACAGGCTCATATCCCAACTGGTCTGCACTCGGATAGGCTGGGTTCGTTGGAACGGCGCTAACGGCGTCAGCATTCGCCAAGGAAGAAAGCTTTGGGTCTGACTTCTTCCTGGCAATGGGACGGACTGGCTCTTCGTCCTCCGTCATCTCGTTGAGACCTGAACTAGAGCGCTGTGGACGACGACGGCCGCCACGGCGAGGTTTGTATTCGCCTTCTGACTCATCGGCACTGGTAAAGGAGGCATTTCCGGAACTCATCAAATTGGGATTGGAACCAGTGCGTTTTGGCCGGCAGCGCCTTGCTCGGTCCGTGGAAGCAGTAGCGAGGCTTTCGTTGTCACTAGCAGCATTGTTGAGGGCTAGCTGCTTTTTGGAAAGACGGCGTCGAATCGGAGGCGCTTTCGACTCATCATCACTGCCAGCAGTACCATTGAGGGCGAGGCTTTTCTTGGAAAGACGACGTCGAATAGGAGGTGCTCTGGATCCACCATCATTCGAATCGACCGATTTACAATCGTCATCCGCGGTAGGATTGGGATGGGCAAAAACCAAGTTGGTCTTGGAACGACGACGACGAAAGCCGGGGGGTTCTCCTCCGGAGGATGCCTGTTGTGCCGCAGCCGTGAGGCTTGGATTGGACAAACGGCGCCTTAAGCGCGGTGTTTTGGGTGCTGATGAATCATCTCCTGATGTCTGACATTCCCTGGCCAAGAGATTTGGGTTGGAGAGACGGCGCCTCATACGTGGTGTCATGGTAGTGGATTGTTCCGCATTGGCCATGAGATTGGGATTAGACATGCGACGTCTCAGCTTGGGTGTCATGGGTGCTGCAGCTTGCTGTTCCTTGGCCAACAGATTGGGATTGGAAAGACGACGTCTCATACGTGGGGTCATGGTTGTGGATTGTTCCGCAGCTAATAGATTGGGATTGGAGAGACGACGTCTGAGCTTGGGTGTCATGGGTGCAGATTGCTGCTGCTGCTCTTTCGCCAATAAATTGGGATTGGACATACGACGTATCAAACGGGGGGTAGGGGGTTCAGATTCACCCGATGATGCGTTACCGCTGGCTAGATTCAAACCCTTGTTGGAGAGACGACGTCTCATACGTGGTACAACCTGTTCGGTAGTATTTTCCTGCTCCTCCGCCAGACTCGCCAGTCCTTTATTGGACAATCGTCGGCGCAATGGTGTGGCGGGCATGCCTTCATTGTCAGATTCACAGTTGCGATCGTTGTTTCGGCGATTTCGGCGCTTGCCTTGCGGAGAATCTTCTTCTGCTTCTGAAAGGAATGCAGGTACCTCGTGAACAGTGGTAGCAGCCCCAAGCCCGAGACCGGTCATGAAATTGGATTCAATCTTGACGTGGCCAGCTGCAGCTGGAGTGGGTGTTGCTGCAAGACCAAGCCCGGCCATAAAGTTGGATTCAATCTTGACGGCAGTTGCTGGTTGTGCAGGAGCACCAGTGATGCTTCGGACTTTAGTAGGTACGGGAGAATGTGAACTGGTACTACTTTTGAAACTCTTGGCCGAGTCTGCACGATCCAATTGTTTGGACCCAGAGGATTTGCAACTGCGTGACGAGTCAGTTCTTTCCAGATGCTTGGCGAGACTTCTGGAAGAACCGGAACGGTGATGTTCATGTCGAGAGGACTTGTTGCTGCGAGCAGAATCGGCGCGGTCGTAGGAAGATCTGGACGAGGTTGACTTGTGGCTTCGAGCTGAGTCAGTTCGACCATAGGAAGGCCTGTCACTACGGTGAGACTTGTGGCTCCGTGCAGAATCAGTTCGATCGTAGGATGGCCTGTCGCCACGTTGTTTGGAAGAGGAGGATCCTGAACTTCGAGTAGAGCCCCTTCTCTCTGCGTCATCTTTGGAAGATCTATGTTCCGTTTTGCCTTCACCAGAGGATGCAGAGAAGGAGGAGTGCAAGGATCTGGGTGGTGAGGCTGTAGACGATTCGGGAAGTTTGTAGGAAGATGAACGTCGAAGTACTTCTCGTTTATCCCCACTGCCACTGCAACTCCTTCGTACTCCCCTCATGGCTTCATGACCCAGAGAGGGTTTCTCTTTGGTGGATTCTCGTTGCTTGTTTTCGAGTTGTTCGATTCGTTCTTGGTGTTTGCGTTGAAGTGCTGCCAAAACAAGTTGATGATACACTGCATCATCAAAGTATTTGCGTTTCTTGTACTTGTGTTTGACAAATTTCGCCCGCCGTTCATCTTCTTCCTCCTCGTCTTTCACGACGAGTTGCTTGTCAAAGTCGTCACGCGAAAGATTGGCTTCATAAACGGCATTGCAAAAGTCGTTTCCTGTCTCTTCCAAAATGGAAACATCATTCATCGACCCTAGTAGGTATGAAGGTAGAAGCGCCAAGGCAAAAGTGAGTGATAGCATCGTCACCAATTCCTACGCCAAAACAAGACCAATACAATACACTTCTGTACGTACATTCATGGGCCATTTTGAGATATTTGATCCGACATCGTTTTTCTCCGACCTCAAAATGATGGTGCTGCGCACAATTGGAACAACAAAAGACGCCCAAAAATTTGCTGGGTTCCAACGGCGAGACAAGGAAGGAAACCCACAGAGGTCGTTTGGCAGGGCAATCGGCACACACCGTGTTGCCGGACAAGATGAGGACGGACGACATGCGTCGTTTTATTTCTGGGTCCGCGGCTACGGTGGTCGTGGTGGTGGTGGTGGAGCTCATGGTGGATTGATTAGTTGGCTGGCTGTTGCTGTAGTTGTTTACTGGTTGTTGGTGAAATTATCTTGCATCAGCTTTTTGCATAGTTGTAGTAATACGACTACTACTTCGCTGGAGTTAGCTAGTTTGGATGATTGAGTTGTGTGTAATGTATTGTGTGAGTGAGAAAGAAAAGGAAGAAAAAAATTGGCTAACTATGCTGTACAAATAAATAGTCACTGACTGATAATCGTCCCGATTGATGGGAATGCGAATGGTACAATATTAGTAATGGTGGTTGCTGGGATCTTCCCCTGGGTCGGGTTCTTATTTTGACGTATGTCCTCCATCTACGGTGACATATTGGGAGGGGGGAGTCATCAGTTTGTTGTGAACATTTTTTCGTTGTGCTCCCTTACTGCTGGTTGGAGGAATGGTTTCTATTTTCCCGCCCACTTACAAAAACTGCTACATCCCAGTCTTGACGGAGTATTTTTAGGACTACTACGTATTAACATGTACCCTGGAGTACTATTCACTTACACATAAGAGAACAAACGCAACGAACACCGTCGAATGACTGAAATAGTACACCATACGTACACACGGTCATCGAGAAGGGGGTCTTACTTGAGAGATGCAGGCAATACCTGTCTCTT
>ENA-ORBV01017697-ORBV01017697.1-microbial-mat-metagenome-genome-assembly--contig:-NODE-17697-length-10154-cov-5.097251_pt1 | contig 10154 bp, 10 predicted proteins | sample MGYA00237777_ERZ505514 | MGnify/ENA primary metagenome ERZ505514 (study PRJEB26160, sample SAMN06269048) | microbial mat metagenome | isolation source: Oligotrophic lake microbial mat | place...
CCCGCCTTGAGCAGCGCCTCCTCCGCCTGCTTGCGCGCGGTGTTGTCGGTGCCGATCAGCAGATAACCGATGATGGTATCGTGCGCGTCGCGCAGCGCCGTCACCGACACCACCGCCGGGAACCGGCTGCCATCCTTGCGGATATAGGTCAGCTCGTAGATGTCTTCGATCCCGCGCGAAGCTTTGAACACCAGCGCCTCGAAGCCGGGCGTAATCGGCGTCCCGAGCTCGAGGCTCAGCGCTTTGGCGCGCGCCACCACTTCCTGTGGATCAGAAATATCAGCCGGGGTGATCTTGTTCATCACCTCGGCCGCGGAGTAGCCCAGCATCCTCTCGGCACCGACGTTGAAGATCTGGATGACGCCCTTCGCGTCGGTGGCGATGCTCGAAAAGTTCGCGCTGTTGAAGATCGCGCTCTGCAGCGCCCCGGTTTTCAGCAAAGAGTCTGCCGACTCAATGGTGGTGGGCGTCGGGATCACCGGGATGACATTGTCGTCGGGAAGGATTGAATTTTCGATGTGTAGCCCTGCTCACGAAATATATGCAAAACGCGTACCGCAATGTGCGGGCTTGATCTCAAAGGCTTTCCCGCATCAGCACCGACCACGCGGCCAGGGAACGTTACCTTTTCACGACCTCCATGGCGCGGGTGTTACGGAAATGAGCCATGCAGCCCGTGTCCCGCCTCTGACCACGCTGTGATTGGCGCACGCTCCAAGTCGTGCTTCATGATGAGGTCAACGACCGCGGCGAGCCCTTTCGTCCGGTCGAACCGCCTGCGCGCGCCTGTGTAGCTACGACGGGTTGCAGGTGGTTTGCCCGCGAACATCAATGCCTTTGGTACCTGGGATCAGGGTCGGGGTCCGGTGCCCGGGTTGGCGTAGTGTTGGCTTGTCAGACCTTGACGTTGCGTAAGCGCAAGGCGTTGGCGATGACTGAAACTGAGCTGAGGCTCATCGCAGCACTCGCCAGCATGGGACTAAGCAGCAAGCCAAAGAAGGGATACAGCGCACCCGCAGCGATAGGCACGCCCAACACGTTGTAAAGGAAAGCGAAGACCAGGTTTTGCCGAATGTTGCTCATCGTTCGTTGGCTCAACCGCCGCGCCTTGAGAATCCCTGAAAGATCGCCGTGCATCAGCGTGATGTCGGCGCTTTGGATGGCCACATCCGTACCGGTGCCCATCGCAATGCCCACGTCCGCTTCAGCAAGCGCCGGCGCATCGTTCACGCCGTCCCCGGCCATCGCCACCTTGCGCCCTTCCCGCTTCAGCTTTTGAATAAGCGTACGTTTCTGTTCAGGCGTCACCTCGGCTATCACCTGGTCGAGCCCAAGCTTGTTGGCAACGGCTTGGGCCGTCACAGGATTGTCGCCTGTCAGCACGATGATCGACAGGCCCGCAGCTTTCAAACTGGCAACCGCAGCGGGCGTCGAGTCTTTAATGGGATCTGCCACGGACACCGCCCCTGCAAGCGCCCCATCGATGGCGAGGAATATCACCGTCTCGCCTTGCGTACGACGCTTCTCGATCTCTGCGTCAAGCACGGTGGTGTCAGCGCCCGCCGACTTCATCATCGCGGCGTTGCCCAAGTGCACCCGCTTTCCCTCTGCCGATGCCAACACGCCCTGCCCCGTCACAGACTGAAAATCTGTGGTTGGCAGAACGGCTATCTTGCGCTCCTTGGCCGCGCCCACGATGGCGGAAGCCAACGGATGTTCACTGCCTGTTTCCACGCTGGCCGCAAACCGTATCACTTGCTCTTCCGTGAAGCCCGTCGCCGTGAGGATCCCGACCAGCTTCGGTTTGCCTTGGGTCAAGGTGCCGGTCTTATCGACGACGAGGGTGTCAACCTTCTCCATCATTTCAAGCGCCTGGGCATTCTTGATCAGCGTTCCAGCTTGAGCCCCTGCGCCCACCCCGACCATGATTGACATCGGCGTGGCAAGCCCCAGGGCACACGGGCAGGCGATGATCAAAACCGCCACGGCATTCACCAGGGCATGCGGCAAACGCGGAATCGGCCCGAAAAAGAACCACACCGCAAACGTCGCGACGGCGACCAGAATCACCGCGGGCACGAAGTACGACGACACCCGGTCGGCCAGCTTTTGAATGGGCGCACGGCTGCGCTGCGCTTCGCTCACCATCTTTACGATCTGAGCGAGCATGGTCTCGTTGCCCACCTTTTGTGCGGTGATGACAAGACTGCCGGTACCGTTGACCGTGCCGCCCGTCACTTTATCGCCCGTGTTTTTTTGAACCGGCAACGATTCGCCTGTGACCATCGACTCGTCAACGGCGCTGCGCCCTTCGTTCACCAGGCCATCGACCGGCACCTTTTCGCCGGGCCGCACGCGCAGCTTGTCGCCGACCTGCACTTGATCAAGCGCGATCTCTTCATCGCCACCCGTCGAAGAAATGCGGAGGGCTGTTTTCGGCGCCAGGCCCAGAAGACTTTTGATGGCACCCGAGGTCTGGCTGCGCGCACGCAGCTCAAGCAGTTGCCCCAACAACACCAGCGTCGTTATGACGGCGGCCGCTTCGTAGTACACACCCACCGCGCCGGTGTGCGTGCGCAGTGATGCTGGAAACCAACCTGGAAAAAGCGTCCCAGCGATGCTGTATACAAACGCGACGCCGGTGCCCATCGCGACCAGGGTGAACATATTGAGACTGAGGTTTTTCACGGACACGTAGCCGCGAACGAAGAACGGCCATCCTCCCCACAACACAACGGGGGCCGCGAGTACGAGCTGCAACCAATTGAGCACCATGGGCGAAACCGCATGTTGCAGCGGTGTCCCAGGAATGAGGTCGGACATGCCGATAAGGAACAAAGGCAAGGCCAACACGGCGCTGATCCAGAAACGCCGGCGCATGTCCAACAGCTCAGGATTGTCGGCGTCGGACAGGGTGACGGTGCGCGGTTCAAGCGCCATCCCACAGATCGGACACGAACCGGGGGTATCCCGTACAACCTCCGGATGCATCGGGCACACGTAGTCGGTTTCCGATGCTAACTGCGGGACCTCAGGCGCGGCGGGCACAGCCACCCTGGGCGTGGGTGATCCATACGTTAGCGGCGCGGCAACAAATTTCTCGTGACAGCGAGGGTTGCAAAAATAGAAGGTCTTGCCTTCGTATTCCGCACTTCCGCCTTTGGCACCAGCCGCGTCAATCGACATGCCGCAAACCGGATCCGTGACCTTGCCGTCCACAGAAGCAGGCTCTTTTTTATGTTCGTGATGGTGTTGCATTGTTCCCTCCCTGGGTAAACGCAGCGCTGAGTGATTCATTACACCAAATCGTTGCGTTTACTACGTCTGCGCCAAGTATGGCATCCGCCGGTTGCTCGCAGCGCGCGCAACCGGCCCGAACGCGCTCAACCCAGGCACGATCAGATCACGCGAACCGAACTTATGTTACGGTTTTATTTCGCCCGAAATCACCAGCACAACTGCGCGGCTCTTGATTGTAGCCGTCCCAACCACCACGGTTTCACCCGACCGAATGGTGAGATCGGTGTTGATCTCGACCTTGCCGATTTGCTTGTGATATCCCTCAAATTCAACACCCCGCAGCACGATCTCTGCCGGTTTGGCGACCGCTTTGCTGGCGCTGGCTTGCACCTTCATCTCGTAATGCAACGGTGAGGTTTCGTCGGCCAGCGGCGTCGGCAGCAAGGCCTCGCCTTCGGCACGCATCCAAGATCCCGAACGCACGCGTTGGGTCACAACAACAAGTTCATGGTAGGCGCGGTAATCGAACGATCGTGAAAGCTCTTCGACAACGCGGGCGAGCCCCTTGGGCACGCTCGAAGCTCCGTCGTTATCGGCGAGCAACACATGAAGGCGCAAGGAAACATCGGCCGTTGGCGTGTCGAGCAGGCGTATTGCATCCGCCACCGCAGAAACGTTGGCGGGATAGTCGAATATCGCAATCGACTCGAAGGCGGATGTCTCGTCGAGTTTGGATCCCTTGGCGCCGCTTGCAAGCGCGCGCAGGGGTTTGATCACGTCGTTCGAGCTCTGGTGCTTGAGTCGAAACAATTTCGCAGTCATCGCAGGTGCGACGATTGGCGGCGCGGCGTATGCAACAACCGGCACAAGGTTTCCAATGGAGATCGCAAGGACCACGCACACCAAGATTCGGCGCAACATCACAACGACGGCCTTGTGGCCGGACCTGTTGTCTTGTTATCGTCTTGCCCGTCGATTGGGGGTTCCACGAGCCAAATGATTCGCAACCCCGGATCACGGACGCGCAATTCGATCGCCTTGCGCGCACGCGGTGGATCGGCCTGCGCCATCAACGACTCGCTTTCCGCTCTTTCTTTGAGAATTGGCTCATCTTGGCGCCAGTGCCGCCGCCAATCGGGAAGCTGTGCGACGGATGACTCGCCCCGCGCATCCGAAGCTTTGATGGGCAAACGAACGACGGGATCTGCGTTGGGCACCGGTTTCGAGAGGACCGCCTTCAATCTTGGTTCTTTCAGCACAACCCAGAACGCGACAGAGGCCAATCCAACCACGCCCAACCACCCCAGATCCCAGGCCCTCGGTCGCCACCGCGAAGGGGCTTTGAGGTTCTCCATCACCCGTGCGTGCATCCGGTGTACGGCGTAATCATCGATCGGCGCCTCGGCCGCGAGTTGGTTCACACCCTCGCGCAACCACCTTTGATCCTCGACCAGTTCGCGATGTTCCGCAGCGCAGGCAACACACCCTTCAAGATGTCTGTCGATCGGGCGTGCCTTGCGCACATCAAGATCGCCTTCCAACAAGAGCGGCAACTGCTTTCGAGCCGTGGTACAGTTCATCGCTCACCCGCCCGACCAGAACGATCGTTGCCCTCAATCTCTGTCCGCAGCGCGCGCAACTTGGTGCGGGCGGCACAAATCTGGGATCGCACCGTGGTCTCACTGGAATTGAGCACTCGGGCCACTTCGCGGGTGCTCAGCCCTTCCACATCCCGCAAGATGAGCGCGGCGCGCTCCTTCGGTGGCAGACGTTCGAGCAACAAGGTGATCGCAGCCCCAGAACGACGCTGCGCGATTGCCTGTTCGGCACCGGGTGTGACGGTAAAGTCCTGAGGGACGATCGTCGCTTGCATTTCCTTCACGGCGCCCGCGTGGCGCTTGCGCCGCTCCATCACATCCATCGAAGCATTCACCACCACGCGATAGAGCCAAGCACCAAAATCCCGCTCGCCGTCCACGCGATCGATAAAACGAAACAAGCGCAGCAACGCATCTTGCGTGGCATCGAGCGCGTCGGCGCGGTTGCCGAGCAAACGGTAGGCCACCGAAAGCGCACGCTGTTCGTAGTGCCGGATGAGCAAACCGAACGATCGTTCATCGCCGGACTGTGCGGCAACGAGAAGGCGCCGGATCTCAACGCCCTCCAGGGAAGGCAAATCGACCCGGTGTTCACCCAATAGCGGTGTGTCCGTGTGGTTCAACGTGGCGGCGTGCTCGGGTAACATGCGTGTGGTCTTTCTATTCCTTGTACTGCCGGTCCAGGCAAAACGTTGATGAGATTCGTTCGTTCTGGAGAAACGTCGCGAATTGTACCAAATCATCTCAACGTTTCGTGCACGCGCAGAGTAGGGCTGGTATGCAAACCGACCCGCTTTCTTTGTCTGCTTCCCAAGCTTCTCGCGACGCAGCCGCCCGCGCGAGGCGTCCGTCGAACGGCGCAGATCCCGCGTCCACGCCCGCTAAAGGTCTGTTTTTTTGGGTTTTTGCGTTCCTCGTCCCTTGCGCGGGCACGGCAACGGCGTTGCTGCTCTTCGGCCATCGCAGTGCGCCAGAGGCAGATCCGACAACCCGACTTGAAACGTCCGAAACCAGAGGGGACGATGTCGTGACGCGCAATGCGCCACCCGTATTTGTACTTGATCCCACCCTACCCGAGGCGCCCGCCTCACTCGCGAGTGCCGTGGCCGAGTTGTCGCGGCAGGTGGCGGAACTGCAACAACGAACGGGCAGCAAAGCGGATGATCCCGAGCGATGGAACGAAATGTTGACATCCCAAGACCCGGAAGAACGGCGTCAACTGCTCCGTCGCCTGCGCGATAAAGCCAAAACCGATCCGCACGCACTCGCGACGATCAAGAACTTGCTGAATGACAGTGATGGAAGAATCCGCCGTGATGCGATTGACGCCCTACAGAACCTAGAAGACGCGTCCTTGATGCCCGACATGAAAGCTTTGCTCACCGATGGTGATCCTCGGGTGCGCGGCCGTGCTGCGGTTGCACTCGCCGACATGGCCGAAAACGCAACCGATCCCGCGGTGCGGGCTGGCGCATTCCGAGATCTGGGAGCGCTACTAGGCGATGCCGATCCGGGCGCAAGGCGAGATGCCGTGCGTGGCATGCAGGATCTGGGCGGCGCCGACTCGGTGTCGGGATTGGTACTCGCGCTTGGTGACAAAAACTTCGAGGTCCAAGGGGAAGCCATCCGTGCCTTGTCGGAGGTAGGCGATCCCCAAGCGTTGGTGGCTTTGCGCCAGTCCTATGCCAACGGCGTGGGACCGAACGCGCTTGATGCATCGATCGCGCTGAAGAAGATGGGCGACGGCTCTGCCTTTGCGCGTGAATCGGCGCGTCTACAAGGAATCGCCGGCGGCAACGGCAACCCCGACGACCGCCGACAGGCGATGCGGGTGCTGGTTGACAATGCACCGCCCGCAGAAGTGCGACCTCTGCTTGAAAAGGCGCTCAACGATCCGAGCGATCGCGTGCGCCGCGATGCCGCGCGCGCCCTCAATGATCTGCAGACACGTTGAGTTGCGACGGCAGGGGTACCGTCACCGCGGCACCTCAACGGGCCGTGAATCCGCGGGCGAGATGGAAAGCAATCGGGCCAGAATGTCTTGCTCGATTTTGCCGCGGCTGCGCGCGGGAACGGACACATGCAAGAGCAAGGTGGCGCTCTTCTCGTCGTCCAGATGAATGGCGATATCCGGATCGGCGCCAATCATGCGCAGTCCGTGCCGTTTTGAGATGGCATCCAAAGAAGACTTGGCCGGAGCCTGAAAGGGCCCGCAAACCTCAAGCGCAATCGCCATCAGACGATCGTGAATCGACTGCAAATCATCGGAACGCGCGACGGGCACCGCAACCTGATGCAGTACGTATTCATCGGAAAGCGTTTCGTTAAAAACCTTTGCGGTTAAAAACGTACTATTCGGGATAACAACCGTTCGACCGGTTGGCCTGTCGCCGACTCCAATTTCGAGAATCGTGGTGGTGAGCACCTGGTGATCGACCACATCCCCGCGCACGCCATCCACCTCGATGCGATCGCCAATCGCGAACGACTGGCCGCTCGCGCGTACCAGGGCCCCCGAAAGGCACATAATGATTTCCTTGGTGGCCAACACAATCGCAGCCGCAATGGCCACAAGCGAAAACGCCAATGTGCGAATCTCTGTCGCCCAGATCCCCGCCAAGCCGAGAGCACCGATGCCAAGCGCAAGCCATCTGCTCTGTACCGTCAACCGCAACGGGCCCTGATGGGGCGACCAGCTCCGCTGCCGGATGGTGCGGATGACGAACCACCGGGCCGTCACGATCGCGGCAATCACGACAACACTCAAAACCGCGTTGCGGAAGAACGACGGGGGCCAATCGTAAAAGAGTTGCCAAACGTTACCCATAAACTGCAGATACCCTACCAGAAGGGTTCCCAGTGACAATCAACGTCCGCGAGCCACTCGCAGATGCGATCGTGATGACCGGCTTCGGCGCACGCTCGAACCGTCACACTTCCGTCGGGCTTTCGGCCTCATCGGCAGTCTGAGCCGCTCCTGCCGCGGCCGCCGTCGGGAGAAGGATCCGACCGAGAATCAAGGCGAGGATGGCGGCACAGCCGCTCGCCGCCAGCACGCCGAGCTTGGCCGCTGCCAGGAGCCGCGTATCCGTGAACGCGAGCTGCGCGATGAAAAGCGCCATCGTGAATCCCACGCCAGCGACGACGCCAAGCACCACGACATGGCGCAAGGTCATACCCGCGGGGAGTGTGCCGATGCGCAACCGCAAGGTGAGCCAACTCGCGATGACCACGCCAAGCGGCTTGCCGACAACGAGCCCGACGGCCACCGCGATTGCGACGCGCCATGAGGCCGCGTCGAGCGAGCCAACGGACACGGCAACCCCCGCATTGGCCAGTGCGAAGATCGGCATGATGCCGAAGGCAACCCATGGGTGAAGTGCCTCGATCAGGCTCTCGGCCGGCGACATGGCTTCGCGCCGAGCGACGTCGACATGATGCAGGGTACCGGCAAGTTCGTGTGACGACAGGGCATCCGGCGGGGATTGCGCGAGGCGATCGAGTTCCTTGCGAACGCCGACGAGGAACCCGTCCGGGCCAAGCCACGCCCGCACGGGCGTCACGAGGCCGACGATAACGCCCGCGATGGTGGGGTGAATGCCGGCAGCGTAGATACCGGCCCACGCGACGATCGAGGGGGCAATGTATGCCAGCTTTGTGCGGATGCCGAGGCGCTGCATAGCGAACACGCCGGCGAAGCCGAGCCCTGCCACCGCCAGCCCAGAAAGCGAGATGCCCGACGAGTAGAAGATCGCGATGACGACGATGGCCCCGAGGTCGTCGATGACGGCGACCGCGAGCAAGAGCACGCGCAGCGCCGCCGGGACGCGCTTGCCGAGCAGCGTGAGGATGCCGACCGCAAACGCGATGTCGGTCGCCATCGGCACGCCCCACCCCGACCGCGTCGCGGGCGCACCGGCGAACGCGAGGTAGAGCCCGGCCGGCGCGACCATGCCGCCGAGCGCGGCCGCGGCAGGGAGCGCGGCGCGGCGCCACTCGGAGAGCTCGCCGTGGTGCACCTCGCGGCGGATCTCCATGCCGACGACGAAGAAGAAGATCACCATGAGCCCGTCGTTGACGTACCACTCGAGGCTCCGCTCGAACCGGAAGGCCCCCGCGCTGACGCCGACCGACGTGTGCCAGAGCGCGAAGTAGCTCTCGGCCCACGGTGAGTTCGCCCAGGCGAGCGCGATCGCAGCGGCGATGAGGAGGAGCACCCCGCTCGCGGCTTCGATCTGCAAGAAGCGCTCGAGCGGCTTGCTCGCGATGCGGGCGAGGCGAAGAAGAGGCGCCCATGCTTCGGGCGGCGCTGCGGGCGTGTTGTGACGGACGGACATGAAGAGACCTCTCCGGCGCAGCCGGTCTGGACGGCGGCCCGACCATCCCCTGTCCTGCGGCCAGCCGCACCCTCAATCACGAAGCGGAGGGAGAAGTGCCACGACTCGCGCCAGGGGTCGAGCGGTCTGGCGGGCGCCGCTACAAACGTTCGAGGAGCGCGGCCACTCGGGCGCGCACCTCATCCCGGATCTCGCGCACGCGCTCGATGGGCTTGCCCTTCGGATCCTCGAGCGGCCAGTCCTCGCGCTCCAGCCCCGGGACCCACGGGCACGCCTCCCCGCAGCCCATCGTGATCAGCCGCTGGGCCGAGCGCGCGAGCGCGTCCGAGAGGAGCTTCGGCTTCACGTCGGACAGGTCGATGCCGACCTCTTGCATCGCTGCGAGGACTTCCGGGTGGACGCGCTCGCCCGGCTCGGTCCCGGCGGACACGGCGCGGGCAATCGCCGGATCGGCGAGGGCGTTGAGCCAGGCCGCCGCCATCTGCGAGCGGCCGGCGTTGTGGACGCAGGCGAACAGGATCGTCTTCATGGAGCACTCCTCGGTGAGAGCCAGCGAAACGTCATCGTCGCGAGAACCGCGCCGACGATCTGAGCGGCGATGAACGCCGGCGCGTCCACCGGCCGGATCCCGGCGAACGTGTCGCTGAGCGCCCGCGCGATCGTCACCGCCGGATTCGCAAACGACGTCGACGCGGTGAACCAGTACGCCGCGCTGATGTACGCGCCCACCGCGAACGGAGCCGCGGCGGGCTTGGTCCCGCGGATCACCATCAAGAGCCCGAAGGTCGCGACCACCTCGCTCAACCACTGATCGCCGCCCGTGCGCGCGTGACGCGAAAGGGAGATGATCGGCTCACGGAACATCACGTTTGCCAGCACGGCACCGGCCACGCCGCCGCCGACCTGGGCCGCGGCGTACGCGGGCAACGCGCGCACGGGCGGCGATCAGTGGTTGAGCGAGGTGGTCGCGACCTTCGGG